>Ga0207904_1000769_pt1 | contig 11008 bp, 10 predicted proteins | sample MalvirmetaMSP118_FD_184232 | JGI IMG/M metagenome (GOLD analysis project Ga0207904, IMG submission 184232) | Marine viral communities from the Deep Pacific Ocean - MSP-118 (SPAdes) | ecosystem: Environmental > Aquatic > Marine > Oceanic | place: Pacific Ocean | collected 2011-05-30 | reverse complement strand
TCGCCGAGGGACCGGTCATCAGGTCGGCGACGAACCCGGCCAGCGCGAGCGTGCCGAGGACGACGAGCAGCAGGATCCGCCGCCGGACCAGCACGCCGTAGCGTGCCGCCGCTCCCTGGGTCGCGGTACTCATTCGGCGCGCGGCGCGCGCAGCTCGCTCGGCGCGAGGCCGAAGCGTCTGCGGAAGGCGGTGGCGAAGTTCGCCGGGCTCAGATAGCCGGCCATGGCCGCGGCTTCGGACACCGAGATCTCCTCGGTCTCCAGCGAGAACCGGGCCTTCAGCAGCCGGCGTTCGCGCACATAGTGGCCCACCGACATGCCATGGGTGGCGTGGAACAGCCGCTGCAGCGTGGACACGCTGGCGCCGACCTCGCGGGCAACGTCGGTGAGCGCGACCGGCCGGGACAGATGGTCCTCGAGGAAATCGCAGGCCGCCTGCACCCTGCGCCGGTCGCGCGGGCGGACGCTGGCGGCGGAGTCGTGGACGATGCCGGTCAGGCTGCGCAGGGCTTCCAGAAGAATTTCGGTCGCCCGGCACTCCAGATAAAGCTGGCCGAGAAAGCCATCCAGCCCCGGCGGGTTGAGGATCTGTTCGGCGAGCGCGATGGCGTGCGGCGACGGCGACCAGGGCGCGTGCGAGAGCTCCGTGCCGCGGATCGGTGGCAACAGCATGCCCAGCTCGTCGGCCCTGGCGCCGAGCCACTCCAGCGACACCGTCACGTTGACCTTGCGGACATGGGTTCCGCATCGCGACCGGCGCACGAAGCGCTGCGGCGAGGGGCGCATCACCACGTAGCCCCCGGGCTCCGACCGGTCGCCGGTGCGGGCGGAGCAGTGAAAATGGTGCCCGCCAAGCTCGAAATCGACCTCTCCCTCAAGCACCAGCGAGCACGTCAGACCCGGTTGCTGAACCAGCTCCGTGGTCAGGTCGTGAAGCTCGACCGCGTCGGTGGCGTGCAGCGTCAGGCCAGGCCGCAGCGCCGCGAGCACGTAGTGGCCGGACAGCGCGGCGCCCTCTTCGGCGGCATCCGGCGTGAGGACCTGGAAACCGGTCCCGACGATCGAGGAAGACCGGGCGAGATCGGCTCCGCGAACGGTGACCGCGCGCCGCGCACCGCCACGCGCCGGCTGTCCTCCCGGCGGGCGCCTCGTCGGCCCGGTGGCTGGATTTTCTATGTCTAACGGCCCGGCAAGATCGCGAACCATAGAATTCCTCTATATTGTATCTGCTCTATTCTTCTCAAAAATGCGCGACTCAGACTAGGCGCAGCGAGATTCGGAACATCAATGCTTCTGGCGTTTGGCGATAAACATATGGTGTGCTGTCGCATGGATCTGCGCGTCTGGGAAACGCAATTGACCAGTGGTCAAACGGAGTCCGGCTGGCCGATGGCGACTTGGTTCCATATAGTCGAAAATCATGACATTGGAAGTCAGGTATTAGAACAATTCCCGGCAGTCCACAAACTGGCGCCGGAAATCCAAGCACAGCTCTGAAGGGGCAAGGGTCAAATGGAGTATGTCACCGGCCGCCGCGTTGCCGCGGCGCGGACGATTGCGCTCGGGCGGACGCATCTGCTCGCCACCACGGCGATCGCGGCCGCACTGTCATTGGGGTCCCAGCCGGCGTTGGCGCAGGACGGCGATGCGGTGCCGCTGCAGACCATCGAGGTGACGGGACAGGGCTCGGCGTCGACCGAAGGCACCGGCAGCTACACCACCCAGCTCAGCACCGCGTCGCTGAAGGGGACGGCGGAGATCAGGGAGATTCCCCAGACGGTCAATGTCGTGACCCAGCAGCGCATGGACGACCAGAACATGACACAGCTGGAGGACGTGGCGCGCTGGACGCCGGGCCTGCGGGTGTTCACCAACGACCCCGGCCGCTCGTCCATCTTCTCCCGCGGCTTCGAGTTCGACAGCTATTATGTCGACGGGCTTCCGGCCCCGATGGGCAGCCGCAACGGCACCGTGCCGGACCTCGCGCCTTTCGAGCGCGTCGAGTTCCTGAAGGGGCCGTCGGCGCTCTATTCCGGTTCCGGTGAGCCGGGCGGCACGGTCAATCTCGTCCGCAAGCGGGGCCTCGACCACTACCAGGTCAAGGCGACCGGCACCTACGGCTCCTGGGACAACGCGCGCGGCGAGCTGGACGTCACCGGCCCGCTGAACGACCGGGTGCGCGCCCGCGCCGTGATGGCCTACGAGAACAACAACAGCTTCATCGACTACAATGGCTGGGACGTCGGCGTCGCCTACGGCACCGTCGACATCGACATCACCGACCGCGACCTGCTGACGATCGGCGCCTGGTATCAGGAGCGCGACATCTCGCCGTCGAACGGCCTGCCGACGCTCGCCGACGGGACGCTGCTCGACGTCGACACGTCCACCTTCCTCGGCGCCGACTGGAACAGCTTCAAGAACCAGTCGACCGACATCATCGCCGAATACACCCACAGCTTCGACAGCGGCGGCGAGGCGAAAGTCGGCGCGCGGTACTCCAACCGAAACGCGGATTCGTTCTACGCCTATACGGGCTCCGCGGCGTCCGCGACCGGCGCGACCTCGATGGTCGGCTACGGGCTGGAGCAGAGCGAGGACGTGTTCTCCATCGACGCCCATATCGACAAGGCGTTCACGCTGCTGGGTCAGGAACAGAACGTGCTGGTCGGCGTCGACTACCAGCAGCTCGACGAGAAGATCAGCCAGGCGCGTCTCCGCGGCCTGGGCACCAACAACGTCTTCAGCCCGAACCCGTTCATCGCCCAGCCGTCCTATACCTATTCCACCCGCACCAGCTCCGATCCCAAGGAAGCCGGCATCTACGGCCAGCTCCGCCTGAAGCCGCACGACATGGTCACCGTCGTGCTCGGCGGCCGCGAGAGCTGGTACCGGGCGGACGTGAACGATCTGGTGTCCGGCGCGACGACCGAAGTCCAGCACAACGCGAACTTCTCGCCCTATGCCGGCCTCGTCGTCGATCTGAACGAGAACGTCTCGGTCTATGCCAGCTACACCCAGGTCTTCCAGCCGCAGACCGAGGTGGACGCGGCCGGGGACCTGCTGCCGGTGCGGACGGCCAACCAGATGGAGACCGGCGTGAAGTCGTCGTTCTTCGGCGGCCGGCTCAACGGCTCGCTGGCGGTCTACCAGCTGAACGACACCGACCGCGCCATCGCCGACCCGAACGCGCCGGGCTCCTACCTCGCCAGCGGCGAGATCCAGGTTCGCGGCGTGGAGGCCGAACTGTCCGGCGCGCCGTTTCCCACCCGCTTCCCCGGCTGGGAGCTGTTCGGCAGCTACACCTACATGGACATGGAGTACAAGAAGGACTCTGCCGATCTCACCTATCAGTATTACCTGCCGCAGAACATGTTCAACGTGTGGAGCAAGTACACATTCCAGCAGGGGCTGCTGGAGGACGTGCACGTCGGCGCCGGGCTCAACTATGTGAGCTCGTTCCACAACCAGTATCTCGGGCTGGAACTCCGGCAGGACGACTACGTCACGATCGACGCCCAGATCGGCTACCTGTTCGACGAGCGGGTGCAGGCGACGTTCACCGTCACCAACCTCCTCGACGAGAAATACTACGAGCGCCTCGGCACCACCTCGACCTTCAATTTCTACGGCCAGCCCCGGGCCTTCATGGCCAAGCTCGAGGCCACCTTCTAGGAACTCCGCCGATGCGTGCTGCGCCCATCGAGACGCAAGGGAGGACGGTCCGTCGGGCCGTCCTTCTTCTCTGTTTCTGCTTGTCGACTGGCGGGCTCTGGCCTGCCGGGCAGGCCGCCCGTGCGGGTGAGGCGACGTCTCCCGTCGTGGTGCTGGGCGCGGAGATGCTGGACGTCACCGCGGCCGGCAGCGGCGGGATCTACCGGCTGATGATCTGGCGGCCGTCGACGCCGCCGCCGCCGCAGGGCTATCCGGTCGTCTACGTCACCGACGGGAACGCCCTGTTCGGCACCGTGCGGGACGCCATCGACATCCGCTCGCGGGTGCCGCGAACGAGCGGTCTCGCGCCGGCCGTTGTGGTGGCCATCGGCTATCCGGGGGAGGCGCCCTACGACATCCGGCGCCGCGCTTACGACCTCACGCCGCCGGTGGAGGTGGCCTCGATGCCGCCGCGGCCGAACGGCAAGCCGTGGCCGCCCCTCGGCGGTGCGGATGCGTTCCTCGCCTTTATCGAGACCCGGGTGAAGCCGCTGGTCGCCGATCTCGTCCCTGTCGACCCGACCCGGGAGGTGCTGATGGGGCATTCGTTCGGCGGGCTGTTCGCCCTCTACGTGCTGTTCGATCGGCCCGGCGCCTTCGACGCCTACGTCGCGCTGAGCCCGTCGATCTGGTTCAACGAGCGGATGATCGCCGATGCCGCCGCCCGCTTCCTCGCCCGCCCCTCGGCGGAGCGGGGAGACGCCGCGCTCTTCCTGTCGGTCGGCGCGCTGGAGCAGGAGCTGACGGGCGTCGAGGAGGATCATCCCCAGGCCGAGATCCGGCGGACCTGGAAGGCGGGGAACCGCATGGTCGACAACACCAGGGAGATGGCCGCCCTGCTCCAGGACATCGAGGGGCTCGACGTGTCCTTCGTGGAGTTTCCCGGCGAGGAACACACCTCGGTCATCCCGGCCTCCATCAGCCGTGGCCTCAGTTTCGCTCTACCCGTGGAGACCGCCCGATGACCTTGTTCCGCGTTGCCGCCATCGCCGCGCTTGCCCTGACTCTTGCTCCTGCGGCCGCCGTGGCCGGGCCGGTCGTGACCGACCTCGCCGGCCGCACGGTGGAGCTGCCCGACGAGATCGACAAGGTGGTCCTGGGCGAAGGTCGGTTCCTGCCGGTGCTGGCGATCCTGGAGACCGAGGATCCGGTCGCCCGCATCGCCGGGATGATGGGCGAGTACGAGCGCCTCGATCCGGACGGCTATGCCCTCTACGCCGAGCGCTTTCCCGCCCTGGCCGAGGTTCCGCGGCTCGGGCTGACCACCGAGGACAGCTTCAGCCTGGAAAAGGCGATCGCGCTGGGCGCCGACGTGGCGATCTTCGGGGTCGAGGGGCACGGGCCGTCGGCGCGGGCGGCGGAGACGATCGCCGCGCTCGAGGCGGCGGGCGTCGTCGTCGTCTTCGTGGATTTCAGGCAGAAGCCGCTCGAGAACACCGGGCCCAGCATCGCGCTGCTCGGCACGGTGCTCGGCCGCGAGGAGCGCGCGCGCGACTTCCTCGCCTTCTACGATGCCGAGCTGCGGCGGGTGACGGAGCCGCTGGCGGCTGCCGGCATCGACCGGCCGTCGGTCTTCGTCGACAGCCGCGTCGGCCTCTCCGAGGCCTGCTGCGAGACCATGGGCAACGGCATGATCGGCGAAATGGTGTCCGTCGCCGGCGGCACCAACATGGGCACCGAGATGCTGCCGGGTGTCGCCGGCACGGTCAGCCTGGAGTATCTGCTGACCAACCAACCCGACATCTATGTCGGCACCGGCATCGGCAACACCCGCACGCTCAGCCCGGACTCGAACCGGATCGCGCTGGGGGCGGGCATCGACGAAGCGGCGGCCAGGCGCTCGCTCGATCACTCGCTGGGCCGCGTCGGCATCGCCGACCTGGCGGCCGTGCGGGACGGCCGGGCCCACGCGATCTGGCACCATTTCTACAACACGCCGTTCCACGTGGCGGCGATCCAGCAACTGGCGACGTGGTTCCACCCGGAGCTGTTCGCCGATCTCGACCCGGAAGCGACGCTTGCCACGCTCTACGAGCGCTATCAGCCGGTGCCGCTCGACGGCACCTACTGGGTCTCGCGGTAGCCTGCGCGATCGCGGGCCAGCCAACCACGACATACAGCAGAAAGTCCGGGTTCGGACGGGAGAGGGACGCACTATGGTCGTATCGGAGGGGCGCGTCGTGACCACCGCCGCCAGCAAGTATCTGCAGCAGCTCTGCAAGCACTTTCGTCACAAGGTGGACGTGGACTTCGACGCCACCCGGGGGCGGGTCGACTTTCCCTTCGGGGACTGCCGGCTGGAGGCGCAGGCCGATGAACTGATCATGCGGTGCGAGGCGCCCGACGCGGAGGCGAGCGCCCGCATGCAGTCGGTGCTGACGATCCATCTGGAGCGGTTCGCTTGGCGCGAAAAGGCCGTCGTGACGTGGGCCGCCGAGGCCGCCCCGCAGGCAAGGGTCGCCGGATAGCACGCGGCCTGCCTCGCCGGAGACCGATTCCAGCGCCGGCGCGCCCTTGCGTCGGCAGGCGCCGAGTGATCCTGCCGGGTCGGCGACCGATCTAGTCGCGGGCCCAGGCCTCGAAGGCATCGAGGGTGTGCTGCGCGCTGGCGATGGTCGGCGTGGCGGCCTTGCCGGAATCGAGGAAAACGATGCGGTCCTCGCGGGCGGGCTTCAGGAACCGGTCCCAGCCGGGGACGATGAGATCGAGGCGTTCGCGGATCGCCGCCTCGTCGCGCTCGCCGCTCGAATAGCTGTTCATGACCACGAGCACATCCGGGTCGAGCCGGCCGAACGCTTCGGAACTGAGCGGGACCGCAAAGCCGCTGCCGTAGCCGGCCGCCTTGCCGCCGCCCTGCCACTCGGCGCGGGAATAGCCGAGGTCCTCGATGGCCTGGATGGCGCCGGACATTGCGCTCACCACGTTGATCTGGTCGTAGATGATGATCGCCAGGTAGGTTTCCTCATCCGGGGCGCCCGGCAGGTCGTCCTTCACCTGGACGACACGGTCAAGGTAGTTGGCCTTCTTCGCCTCGAACGCGCTCCGGCGATCGAACACGTCGGCGAGCGCCGCCTCGGCTTCAAAGCCGCTGACCACGCCCGAACGGCTGTTCTGCAGGTAGACGGGGGCGATCGCCGACAGCAGCTCCGCCTTTTCCCGGTCGTGCTCGGTTCCGACGATCAGGTCGGGCTTCAGGGCCCGGATGCGCTCGAGATCGATGTTGCCGAGCGGACCGATGCCGCCGATTCCGAGTTTCCGGGCATCGTCGCCGAGGACGGTCTCGATGAAGTCGAGGGCGAGCAGGCTCTCGCCGTCGTCCGATCGTCCGTAGCTTCCCACGACGGGCATGCCGATTTCGAGAAGGGGCAGGGTCAGCAGCGGCTCGTGCAGGGCGACGATGCGCTCGGGAACGGACGGGATGGCGACCTCTCGACCGGTGTCGTCGGTGACGGTCCGGGGCTGGGCCGCGGCGGCGCCGGCGGCGAGAAGGGAAAGGAGCAGGACAAGGGCGCGCATGGGGCGTGTCTCGACTGGTCTACTGGACGGTGCGCAGCGCCCGAAGGCGCAGCGTGGCGATGAACAGGGGGACGCCGATGATGGTGATTGCCAGCCCGGTCGGGAGCGCCACGCCGCTCGTGACAGACCGGGTGAGCGTGTCGCCTCCGACGACGAGCAGCCCACCCACCAGCGCCGACAGCCCGAGGCGCGCGCGGCCGGTGGACCGGGAGACGGCGTCGGCAATGTGCGGCGCGATCACGCCGAGGAAGATCAGCGGCCCCACCGCGGTCACCGAGGCCGACGTCAGAAGCACGGCCGCAAGCAGGATCGCCGGCCGGGTGCGGCGGACGTTCTCGCCGAGGGCGAGTGCGGCCTCGTCGCCCAGGTCGAAGCTTTTCAGGGAGGGGCCGGCGAGGAGGATGACCGGCAGGCTCAGCGCGAACCAGGGCGCGAACGCGGAAATGATCGGCCAGCTTGCGCCGAAGAGCGAGCCCGCGAGCCAGTCGGACAGGGCGTAGGAGGTTTCCGGCGGCGTGTAGAGGATGAGCAGCGAGGCCACCGCCGAGAGGGTGGTCTCCAGCGCGATGCCCATCAGCAGGATGGCGAGCCCGTCGGCCTGTTCCCAGCCGACCATGACCAGGATCAGGACCGCCACCCCGAGGCCGCCGGCAAGCGCGACGAACGGTGCGAGGCCGTGCGGCAGGTCGGGAAAGAAGACCAGCAGGACCATCAACGCGACCATCGCGCCCTGGCTCAGGCCGAGAAGACCCGGATCGGCCAGCGGGTTCTGCGCGAGCGATTGCAGCATGGCGCCGCTGAGCGCCACGCACCACCCCGCCATGAAGCCGAGGAGGATGTGGGGCAGCCGCACCTGCCAGAGCGCGAACGCCTGGTCGCCGCCCACATCCGCGCCGAACACCGCCCGCAGCGCCCCGCCGATTCCGAGCTCGGTCGCGCCGACGCCGAGCGCGTAGGCGGCGACCGCCAACGCCGCGGCCATCAGGCCGGCGGCGGCGGCCAGATTGGCCAGCGGGACATCGAGCCCCGATGCGCAGCGGAGCACCCGCCGGCCGTCGAGGCGCCGCGCCACCTGCATCAGGCGAACCTCCGCGGTCCGGACGACAGGTAGAAGCGCTTGACGATCACGGCGAACACCAGCCCTCCGACCAGGTCCATGACGATGCCGGTGTGGATGACGAAGGGCGCGAACGCCGAGCGGGCGACGATGTCGGCCAGCAGGACGACGCTGGCGCCGAGCAGCGCGTTGGCGGGAAGCGCGACGGTGAAGGCGTCGCCGGCGAACGGTCGCACGATGTGCGGGACCACCAGGCCGACGAAACCGATGGGTCCGCAGATCGCCACCGCCGCGCTGGCCGAGACGACGACCGAGGCAAGCGCAAGCGGCGTGATCAGCTTCACGTTGACGCCGGAGGACGCAGCCTTGTCCGGGCCCAGCGCGACCAGTGTCAGCGGCCGCGCCAGCAGCATCATCGCCACCAGGCCGGCGGCCCCGATCCACCAGAAGGCGTACAGGCGCTCGGCGTAGACGTGGTTGATGTTGCCGGTCACCCAGCCGAGGAAGTCGTTGCGCCGGGAGGGGCTGGCCAGCAGGAGCGCGGTGGCGATGCTGACATAGAGCATGGAGACGACCGCGCCCGACAGGATCAGCGCGAGGCCGCGCGGATCCCGGGAAAGCCCTGCCATCCGGGCCACGAACACCGTGCTTGCGAACCCGAACATGCCTCCGGCGACGGCGGCGATGCCCTGCCAGTCGGCCGTCATTGCGAACAGGGATGCCCCGGCAACGACGAACAGCGTGGCGCCGGCGGTGATGCCCAGCACCGAGGGTGCCGCCAGCGGGTTGCGGGTGAGGCCCTGCAGCATGCAGCCGCCGCAGGCCATCACCGCGCCGACGAACATGGCGATGAGGGCGCGCGGCAGGCGCTGGTAGAGAACCACGAAGTGGTCGTAGTCGGCGTCGTTGAAGTGGGTCAGCGCGGTCAGGATCTTGGCCAGCAGTATCGCGCTCGCCCCCAGCGCGAGATTGGCGAGGAAGGCCGCGGCGAGCGCGAGGCCCGCGAACAGGACGACGGGGGCGCGCCGCTTCATGGGGCGGGGGCCTTTGCGCCGAGCGGACGCGGCAGGCAGACCAGCCGGTCGTGGCGCAGGAAAATGTCGGCCTCGAACGCGAACACCTGCCGCACCGTCTCCGGCGTGACCGTCTCGATCGTCGGGCCGGCGGCGATCGTCGTGCCGTCGCGCAGCATCACGACCTCGTCGGCGAACGCGGCGGCGAGATTGAGATCGTGCAGCACGCAGACGACGGTCTTGCCGTGGTCGCGCGTCAATGCCCGGACAAGGTCGAGGACGGTGTACTGGTAAGCCATGTCGAGGTGGTTGACCGGCTCGTCCATCAAAAGGATGTCCGAATCCTGGGCGAGCACCATGGCGATCCAGGCGCGCTGGCGCTGGCCGCCGGACAGCCGGCTGACCCGGTCGTGCGCCCGGTCGGCCAGGCCGACCGTCTCCAGCGCCGTCCCGAACAGATCCCTGTCGCGCGCATCGGGCCCGCCCATCAGGCCGTAGCGGGAATGACCCCCGAGTTCCACGAGCTCGCCGACGGTCATGTAGTCCGGGCAATGGGTTTCCTGGGGAAGGTAGGCGACCCGCCGCGCCAGCGCCCGCCGTCCGATCCGGTCGACCGGCACCCCGTCCAGGGTCACCGAGCCGGAGTCCGCCCGCAACAGCCCCAGCAGGGTCTTCAGCAGGGTCGACTTGCCGCAGCCGTTCGGGCCGACGAGCGCGGTCAGGCCGCCGGGCGAGAACGCCGCGGAGAGCGCCTTCAGAACGGGCGTCTTCCCGTAGGAAACGGTGAGGTCGGTCGCGGCGAGCATGGAGGAGAGGGCATACCGGCGTGATTGCGGGTTGGCAGCGACCCTAATCCAGACCAAAAAAGTCTACAATAACGCGCGGGGCGGAATTCGCGTCTTGCCGCGGCGTTGGGACCGAAACGGAAGGGGAGGTTCGCGGGTGACGCGCAGGAAGCTTCACATAGGACTCTCGATCGCGGTCACCTGGCTGACCGGAGACGCCTGGCGCCGGCCTGACAGCCGCGTCGAGGAGATCTTCTCCAGCGGCTTCTATGCGGACCTGGCCAGGCGCGCGGAGCGGGCCAGGCTCGATTTCCTGTTCCGGCCCGACACGCTGTTCCTCGCGCCGGAGACCGTCGCGGCGTCGCCGGGCTTCTCCAGTCTCGACCCGGCCGTGCTGCTGGCCGCGATTGCCGCCGAGACCGAGTTCATCGGGCTGGTGTCCACGGCCTCCACCACCTTCTACCCGCCCTTCGTGGTCGCCCGGCAGCTTCAGTCCCTGAACTGGGTCAGCGCCGGCCGGGTCGGCTGGAACGTCGTCACCTCCCTCGACGGCCAGCAGAATTTCGGCATCGACGCGATGCCGCCGGCCGAGGAGCGCTATGCCCGGGCCGACGAGTTCGTGGAGGTCGTCCGCAAGCTCTGGCGGAGTTATCCGAACGAGGCCCTGGCCATCGACCGGGACGCCGGGCGGTTCGCCGACAGCCCCCGGGTCAGGCGGATCGACCATGCGGGTCCCCATTTTTCCGTGGCGGGACCGCTGAACGTGCCGTCGGCGCCGGACGGCGACATCCCGCTGTTCCAGGCCGGCGCCTCGCCGACCGGCCGCGACTTTGCGGCGCGGATCGCCGACGCGGTGTTCGCGGCCGCGCCGGACCGGGGCGCGGGGGCGGAACTGCGCACCGATCTGCGCCGGCGGGCGGCGG
>Ga0207904_1000768_pt1 | contig 11024 bp, 10 predicted proteins | sample MalvirmetaMSP118_FD_184232 | JGI IMG/M metagenome (GOLD analysis project Ga0207904, IMG submission 184232) | Marine viral communities from the Deep Pacific Ocean - MSP-118 (SPAdes) | ecosystem: Environmental > Aquatic > Marine > Oceanic | place: Pacific Ocean | collected 2011-05-30 | reverse complement strand
GGCGTCGATGGAGATGTCGTCCACCGGGGCCCGGGGCTCGTCGGCCGCACCGACGGCCTCCGGCCAGGGGGCCTCATCGGCGACGTCGGCAACCGGTGTTCCGGCGGCCTCGTCCGGCACGGCGTCCCCGGCGGGCGCGCCGGGAGCGCGATCGTCAGCAGCCGGCTCCGCCGCGGCATCGGTCGCGGCGGGGCCGTCCCCGGCAGCGGGCGCCTCGGTCTCGGGAGCCTCCGGCGGCTGTTCCTCCGCCGGTCGCCCGCCGAACAGGCGGCGCCACATGCCGCCCTTCTGGCCGCTCTTCTGGCCGTCGCTCATGCCGCCTCCGAAACCGGTTCGCCGAGCAGCCGGTCGCGGTCGGCACCCAGGATGCGCGTGGTGACCAGCGCGCCCGCCGGCCCGGCCACCGAGACCGGCGTGAAGCCCTCGGTGCGGCCCAGGCCCTCGCGTTCGATCAGCACCTGGCGGATGCGGCCGACTTCCGACGCCAGATGCGCGGCGAAGGCGCGGTCGCCCTCGGCGCGCAGCCGCGCGGCGCGCTCCTTGACCACCGACCGGGCAAGCTGCGGCATGCGTGCCGCCGGCGTGCCGGGACGCGGCGAGAAGGGAAAGACGTGGAGATGGGTGAGGCCGCAGTCGGCGACGAGCGCGCGGGTGTTCTCGAACATCGCGTCGGTCTCGGTGGGAAAGCCGGCGATCAGGTCGGCGCCGAACACCACGTCCGGCCTCAGCGCCCGCACGTCGGCGCAGAAGCGGATCGCGTCGTCGCGCAGATGCCGGCGCTTCATCCGCTTGAGGATCATGTCGTCGCCGGCCTGCAGCGACAGGTGGAAATGGGCGAGCAGCCGGGGCGCGTCGGCGATCGCCGCCATCAGCGCCGGATCGACCTCGATGGAATCGATGGACGACAGCCGCAGGCGGGCCAGATCGGGAACAAGGGTGAGAATGCGCTGGACGAGATCACCGAGCTTCGGCGTGCCCGGCAGGTCCGGGCCGTAGCTGGTGAGATCGACGCCGGTCAGCACCACCTCGCGGTAGCCGTTGTCGACGAGGCGGCGGATCTGGTCGACCACCAGCCCCATTGGCACCGAGCGCGCGTTGCCCCGGCCGTAGGGGATGATGCAGAAGGTGCAGCGGTGGTCACAGCCGTTCTGCACCTGCACGAAGGCGCGCGCCCGGCCGTCCAGCCCGTCCACCAGGTGCCCGGCCGTCTCGCGCACGCTCATGATGTCGTTGACCCGGACCCGCTCGCCCTCGCCGATGCCGAAGCGGGCGAGATCGGTCCAGGTCCGGCTCTCGGTCTTGGCGTCGTTGCCCAGCACGAGGTCGACCGCGTCGATGTCGGCGAAGGTGCCGGGCTCGGTCTGGGCCGCGCAGCCGGTGACGACGATCTTTGACGTCGGCCGCTCGCGCCGCAGCCGGCGCACGGTCTGGCGCGCCTGGCGCACCGCCTCGTTGGTGACGGCGCAGGTGTTGACCACGACCAGATCGGTATGCCCGGCGGCCTCCGCCTCGCGGCGGATCATCTCCGATTCAAGCGTGTTGAGCCGGCAGCCGAGCGTCAGCACATCGACGCCGGCGCCGGGGGCGGGCGCGGCGCTCTCGGCCGGTTCGATCTCGGGCGTCGTCGGTGTCAAGGCTGAGGCTCTTTCGGTGACGCGCCCGGGCCCGGTCGGCCGGGGGCGCGTATCTGGTCTCGGCGCGGGGGCGGGAAGAGTCAACCCGCCGCGGCGGCCGACGCTCCGTCGTCGCGGACGAAGGTTCCGAATTCGGGGTCCAGCGTGCCGGCGAAATCGGTTTCCACCGCCCCCGCCATCACGATGGTGCCGTCCTCGGCGATCTCGATCTCCAGATCGCCGCCGGGCAGGCCGATGGTGACCGACCGGCTGCTGCGGCCGGTGCGCAGGCCGAGCGCCGCGGTGGCACAGGCGGCCGTCCCGCAGGCCCGCGTCAGGCCCGCCCCGCGTTCCCAGACGCGGATGTCGACGCGGCCCGGCTCGACCACCCGTGCCAGCGTCACGTTGATGCGGCGGGGAAACAGCGGGTCATGCTCGATCAGCGGCCCGATGCGGCCGAGATCGACGGCTGCCGGATCGTCCACCCAGTACACGATGTGCGGATTGCCGACGTTGACGACGCTTCCCGCCCCGAGTCGGGCCTCCTCGGCCGCCGCCACGCCGCCGACCGCGTCGGTGTCGTCAACGGCCAGGGCGAGCGGAATGTCGGCCCATCCGAAGCGGGCGCGGCCCATGTCGACGGCGATGACGCCATCCGGCCGCCGCCACGCCCGCAGGCGGCCGCCCAGCGTGTTGATGGAGAGCTGACTGGTGTCGGCACCGAGGATCAGCCGGTCTGCGATGCAGCGCGCTGCGTTGCCGCAGGCCTCGACCTCGCCGCCGTCGGCGTTGGCGATTCGCATGAAGACGTCGGAGCCATCCGGATCGGGCTCAAGCGTGACGATCTGGTCGAAGCCGATCCCGGTGTCGCGCGCCGCCAGCCGCCGGATCGCTTCCGGCCGAAGCGCAATCGACGCATCGCGACCATCCAGCACGACGATGTCGTTGCCGAGGCCGTTCATCTTCACAAAGGGGATCGACGTGCTCATGGGACCGCTGTGTTGCTGCTGTCCCTGCTATATGGCCGATCTCCGCCCCCGGAAAAAGGGGCGCGTCACCGGACCGCGCCTGACCGGGCGTCCGGCAAGGCCGACAAGCAGCGGCCGGTCGCGCACCAGCGCGGCCGCCAGCCGGCGCCAGACCGGGTACGGCAACGCCACGCAGCCGGCCGTCGGAGTCAGTCCCTCGCGGGCGCAATGCAGGAAGACCGCGCTGCCGCGGCCGCGGACGCGGGGCCGTCGGTTGTGGTCGGTGATCACGACCACGTCATAGAGATGGTCGTCGCGCGTGAGGGTTTCGTGAGACGGCGCGAAGGGGAGCCGGACGTGGCGGTTGTAGTGCGCGGAGCGCGGGTCGTCGGCCCAGCCGTCGTCGGACCTGATGGCGCGGACCGGCAGATCGCCCCCCGGCGGAGGCACCCGGTCGGCCCGGAAGAGCACCGCGAGCGGCCGGAAACGGCCAATCGGCGTGACCCCGTCACCCTCGGCCTTGAGCGCCGAGACCCCGCCCTTCCCGAGCGCGCAGACGATCACCCGGCCATCGACGCTGAGCAGCCCCTGGGTCGGATGACCGGGCCTGGGCCGCACCACGACGGGGCCGGCGGCACCGCGCATCCGGGCCCGGGGCCGCAGGCCGGGCGCCACCGGCTTCATCCTGCCACCTTGACTTGGGGGACGGGACCGCGGCTTTCGGATAATAAGGGTTGCATAGGCTTATGTGTCTCTTGATGATTCGCCAGAGACCCGACCGAAGAGTTGGAACCGCCCGGGAAACAGGACTCGGTTCCGTCTGCATTGGATCGAGCATATCCCGCCCGTTCAGATTGCTTCAATCCGAACGGCGTATGCTTGGGGCACCTGAAGGGCACCAGAGGACGTTTGATGACCGCCCGCAAGATCCTGATCGTCGATGACGACGAAGACCTCCGCGATGGCCTGGCCGAGCAGCTTGGACTGTACGACGAGTTCCAGGTGCTTCAGGCACCCACCGCGACCAAGGGGATGGAGACCGCCAAGGAAGAGCGCGCCGACCTCGTGCTGATGGATGTCGGCCTGCCCGACATCGACGGCCGCGAGGCGGTGAAGCTGCTGCGCAAGGCGGGCTTCAAGGCACCGGTGATCATGCTCACCGCCCAGGAGGGCGATTCCGACACGATCCTCGGGCTGGAAGCCGGCGCCAACGACTACGTCACCAAGCCGTTCAAGTTCGCCGTGCTGCTCGCCCGCATCCGCGCGCACCTGCGCCAGTACGAGCAGAGCGAGGACGCCACCTTCGCCATCGGCCGCTATTCCTTCCGCCCCAGCGCCAAGCTGCTCGTTGACGAGCGCGGCTCCAAGGTGCGGCTGACGGAGAAGGAAACGGCGATCCTGAAATATCTCTACCGCGCCGGCGAGAAGCCGGTGACGCGGGACGTGCTGTTGCACGAGGTGTGGGGCTACAATTCGGGCGTCACCACCCACACCCTCGAGACCCACATCTATCGTCTGCGGCAGAAGATCGAGCGCGACCCGTCCAGCGCGGAGCTTCTGGTCACCGAAGGCGGCGGCTACAAGCTCGTTCCGCAACCGTCCGAAGGTGAGGCCGGGACTATATGAGTCTGTCCCGCGATATCGCGGTGATGCGCAAGACGCCGCTGCTCGCGGGTATGTCCGACGAGCAGTTGCGGCTGCTCGCCTTCTCCAGCGAAACGCGCCGGCTCGCGCCGGGCGACATGCTGTTCGACACCACCGAACCGGCGATCGGCGCCGGCGTCGTCGCCTCGGGCCGCCTGTCGGTCACCGAGACGCCGGGCCGCAGGGCGCGCACGCTCGGACCGGGCAGCATCGTCAACGGCCTGGCGCTGCTGCTGGAAGGCCGACCGGCGGCCAGGGCCGTCGCCGAGGAGACCACCGAGGTGATCGTGCTGGCGCGGACCCAGTTCCGCAAGATCCTCGTGGAATATCCCGAGACGGCGCGGGAGCTGCAGACCCGGCTCGCCCAGAACCTGATCGCCATGACCACCGACCTCGACGGCGTCCGCGACCGGCTGCTCGCCGTCGACGCGCAGCTGGCGCCCCGCGATCCGGGCTAGACGCCGCGACAGCGCAATTCAGGCGGAGGGCTTGGGCCACCCCGCCGGCCCCGGATCTGCCCCGAGCCCATAGGCGCCGCGGCGGACACGCTCGTTGAGCGCCAGGAAGTCGTCGAAGGACATCGGCCGGCCGAAATAGTTGCCCTGGGCGTGGCGGATGCCGAGATTGCGCAGCGCCACCGCCTGCTCTTCCATCTCGACGCACTCCGCCATCACATCGATGTTGAGCGACGAGCAGATCCTGAGGATGCCGTCGACGATCGCCAGCTTGTGCGGGTCGAAGTGGATGTCGCGGACGAGCTGCCGGTCGATCTTCACCTGCCGCACCGAATAGGAATCGATGTGGATGAGGGAGGAGAAGCCGGCGCCGAAATCGTCGAAGGCGAAGCTCAGCCCGCGATCGGCGAGGTGGCGCAGCCGTTCGCCGACATTGCCGTAGTCGCGGTCGGTGACCGCGTCCTCGGCGATCTCGATGATGAAGTCCCGATAGGTGACCTCCTCGGTGTTCAGGAGCCTGGTCAGGAGCGCGAGGAACTCGTTGTTGCGGATCTGGCTGCGCGAGATGTTCATGGAGAACGGCACGGCATCCGGAAACGCGGCCTTGTAGGTGGCCATGTTCTCGACCACCTGGCGGGTGATCTGCGCGCCGATCATCGGCGCCGTCTCGTAGTCGTCGATGGCGGCCAGAAAGACCATCGCCTCCACCACGTGCTCGTCGCGGATCCAGCGCGCCAGCACCTCCGCGCCGACCATCGCGCCGGTCTGCAGGTCGTACTGGGGCTGGTAGTAGGGAATGATCATCCCCGACGACAGCGCGGAGCGGACCTGGCGCAGCAGCTCGTCGCGCGCCTGAAGCTCGTGACCGAAGCGCTTTTCATAGAGCGTGAGCCGCTTCTGGCGGTTGTTCTTGGTGCGGAACAGGGCGATGTCCGCGTTGCGGTAGAGATCCTCGCCGGTTTCGCCGTGCGCGGGGAACAGCGCGATGCCCATGCTCATGCGCACCGGGATCATCGTGCCGCGATACTCGAAGGTGAACTCGGTCGATTTGGTCAGCCGGTCGAGCGGCGGCTGCAGGTCCTCGGTCGTCTTCAGGTCGCCGAGGATCACCGCGAACTCGTCGCCGCCCAGCCGGGCGATGGAATCGGTGGCCCGCGTGGTGTCGATCAGGATCTCGGAAATCTGGGTGAGAAGCCGGTCGCCGGCCTCGTGCCCGTAGACGTCGTTGACCATCTTGAAGTTGTCGACGTCGAGGATGACCAATCCGATCTCCTCATCGAACCGCTTGGCGTGCTGGATGGCGCGCGACAGCCGGTCCTGGAACAGCATCCGGTTGGGCAGGCCGGTGAGCGGATCGTGGTTGGCGGTCCACCACAGGCGCCGCTCCGATTCCTTTTCCTCCGTCACGTCCTGCAGGACGCCGAACACGCCGATCGCCTCGCCGTCGTTGGTCTTTTCGACCTCGCCGATCACCCGCACGAACTTGCGGGCCCCGGAGACGGTCTCGATGGGCAGGGTGAAGGTGAAGCCGGAGCCGGTGGCGATCGCCTCTTCCAGATGCCGGCGGACGGTGGAGCGGGCGTCCTCCGGATAATGGTCGAGCGCCTCTTCCACCGACGGCGACACGTCGGGCGACAGGCCGTGGATGCGGTAGACCTCGTCGGACCAGGACAGCACCTCGGTCTTGACGTCGAGATGCCACTGGCCGGTCTTGGACATCGACTCGATGCGCGACAGCGCCACCCCGATGCGTCGCACGGCGGCCGCGTCGAGCGCGTGGTCGACGATCTGCAGCGCCACGTTGGCCACGTCGAAGAAGGTCGCCTCCAGCCGCGGCGCCACCCGGTCGTCGTCGCTCAGCACCGCGATGGTGACGTGCGCGATGTCGTCGCCCAGGGCGCCCGGACGCGTCGCCACCGTCATGGCCAGTCGGGCCGCGGGGGCGTCCGGCACGGGGTAACTGCGGATTTCGGTTGTGGAAGCGGAGGCGTCGTTGGAAACGGCAAGCGCCGCCTCCACGGCGGCCCCGACCCGTCCGGTGCCGCTGTCATCGAGGGCGGCGACGCCCTTCCAGATCCGCTCGTCTACGACAACGGCCACGCCCGCCGCAGTGGCGTCGAACATGTGTCGGACCAATGCCGCCACTGTAGCCGTATCGGCCCGCTCCCGTCCGGCCGGCCGTCCCTGCTCCCCAAAGAGACTTTTCATAAGCGACTGGTCGGCGTCCTTCCCGAATCCGTGCGGGTGCTCGCAGGGCCACCAAATTGTGCTATCGACACGATCCGTCCACGCTGTTGCAACCCTCCAGTTGCGCACCATGCATGGGCAGCCCCGCCACCCGGGTAGCGACGCCGCAAGCATGCAATTTATGAACGTAACCGTAGGCTTTTGGAACCGATAGATTTGGAAAAGATATGTCGGCGTTAAGTACAGGGCAACGACTGGGGGCCACGAACGCCTTCGCCAATCTGGTCTGGGCTTGACCGCATGAGCACCACGACAAGCGCCCCTTGCCCGATCTGCGGAAGCACCGCGTTCACCACCGGCCCGAACGGCCGGCTGTCGCCCGACGGCGCGCTGCCGCGCTGCCAGGGGTGCCGGTCGCTGGAACGCCACCGCGCCTACCGGACCGTCTTCGCCGGCCTCGACCCGTCCCGGTTCGCGGAGCTGCAGGTGCTCCAGTTCAGTCCCGACCCGGTGGTCGGGCGCGACTGGTTCGCCCGCCACGAGGTGTCCGAGTACGGCACGGACACCGAACTCGACCTCCAGGCAATCGACCGGCCCGACGCCAGCTACGACCTGGTGGTGGTCAACCACGTGCTGGAGCACGTGCCCGACGATCTCGCGGCGCTGCGAGAGCTGGACCGGGTCACGCGGCCCGACGGGTTCGTGTTCCTGTCCGTGCCCGACCCCGCCCGCGTGCCGGCCACCCGCCACTACGGCCGCGCCCGCGAGGACAAGCACGGCCACTGGCGCGTCTACGGACCGGACATCGCCGAGCGCTTCGACGAGGCGCTGCCAGACGGCTTCGTGGTAACGCTGAAGCCGTCCGACCCGGTCACCGGCGCGCCCGACACCGCCTTCCTGATCACCCGGTCCGAGGCGGTGGCGCGCGACGCCGCGCGGCGCTTGGGCGAGGCCGGCATCGCCGCCGACGTGCGGCCGCCGGTCGGCCGGGGCTGAGGCCGAGGCCCCTCTTCCCGGTCCGGCGCCTCCCCCATCGACAGAAATTCGCGCCGGATTGATGATGCCGGGACCGTCTGGTTGATTCAGATCCGGGTGGCGCTGCCGGAATCTGGTCTATCTGAAACGCGGCGCCACCCGCCGCCAGCGCCTCAAGAAACCGGGAAGTCTGATCCGTGGCACAGAACCCCTACGAGATCCTCGGCGTCGCCTCCGACGCGACCCACGACGAGATCCGCAAGGCCTATCGCAAGCTTGCCAAGACAAACCATCCGGACCTGAACCCGGGCGACGCGGCGGCGGCCGACCGCTTCGCGGAGATCGCCAGCGCCTACGACATTCTCGGCGACACCGAGAAGCGTGGCCGCTTCGACCGCGGCGAGATCGACGCCAGCGGCAACGAGCGTCCGGCGCCGGGCTACTACCGCGACTACGCCGAGGCGCCGGAGGGCCATCCGTACGCGTCGTCGGCCGGATACGAGGACATGGGCGACATGTCCGACTTCTTCTCCGACATCTTCGGCGCCCGGGGGCGCGGCGGCCCGGGTGGCGGCGGTGCGAACGTCCGCATGCGCGGTCAGGACGTCCGATACCATCTGGAGGTCGACTTCCTGGAGGCCGTGACCGGCGCCACCAAGCGGGTGACGATGCCGGACGGCAAGGCCCTCGACATCGCCATTCCCGAGGGCCTGACCGACGGGCAGACGCTGCGCCTGAAGGGCCAGGGAGGCCCCGGCTACGGCGGCGGGCCGGCCGGCGACGCCTACGTGGAGATCAGCGTGCGGCCGCATCCGCGCTTCACCCGCGAGGGCGACGACATCGTGCTGGTGCTGCCGATCACCATCGACGAGGCCGTTCTGGGCGGCAAGGTCGAGGTGCCGACCACCACCGGCCGGGTCACCATGTCGGTTCCGAAGGGCGCCAGCGGCGGCCGCACCCTGCGCCTGCGCGGCAAGGGCGTGAAGAAGCGCGGCGGCGGCCATGGCGACCAGCTGGTGCGCCTGCAGATCCGGCTGCCCGACACGATCGACGACGAGCTGGCGGAGTTCATGGAGAAGTGGCGCGCCGGCCACGCCTACGATCCGCGCAAGACGATGGGAGAGGGCCGATGAGGTACACGGAAGACCAGGTCGTCGCCGAAATCCGCACCCTGACCGTCGAGCGCCTGCGCGGCTGGGTGGCCGAAGGCTGGATCGTGCCGGCCACCGGCGAGACCGCCATCACCTTCACCGAGATCGACGTCGCCCGGGTGCGGCTGGTCTGCGAGCTCACCGACGAAATGGCCGTCGGCGAGGAAGCGGTGCCGGTCATCCTGTCGCTGATCGACCAGGTGCACGGGCTGCGGGCGGAGCTGAAGCGGCTGGCGCAGGCTGTCGAGAAACAGCCCGAGCCGGTGCGTGCCGCGATCCGGCGCGAGATCGCGCCGCCCTCGGGCGGCTGAGCCGGGCCGTTACCCGACGATGACGTGGTCCGCCACGTCGCCGTCCGGGTCGATGACGGCGTCTAGGTCGATGTCCTCCTGGCCCGGCACGCGGATGCGCTTGAAGGTCATCTCGGCGGCGTCCAGCGGCTTGGTCGCGTCGAGGCCCATCTTGGCGCCGACCCCGTCGTCCGTGGACGGGTCGAGCTTGGAGCCCTGGGCGTGGGGAATGATCACCAGGTCGCGATCGGCCTGGAAGCGGGTGGCCACCGCCCATTCCACCTCGTCCGGGTCGTAAATGTTCACGTCCTCGTCGACGACCACCACGTGCTTGATGTCGTAGTGGGCCGCGAAGGCCGCCATGATGGCGTTCTTGGCCGAGCCCTCGAAGCGCTTCTCCATCTGGACGTAGAGATGGTAGCGGCAGGTGCCGCCCTTCGGCAGGTGCACGTCGCGCACGGTGGGCACGTTGCGCTGGATGGACGACAGGATGGTCGCCTCGCGCGGGATCCCGCCGAGGATCAGGTGCTCCAGGCCGCCGCCGACGATGGTGTGGAAGATCGGGTCCTTGCGGTGGGTGACCACGTCGACCTCGATGACGTGGCGGTCGGCGCGCGGCCCGTAATATTGCGGGAACTCGCCGAACGGGCCCTCCGGGGCGCGTTCCGTCGCCAGCACCCGCCCCTCGATGACGATCTCGGCGCTGGCCGGCACGCGCACGTCGCTGGTCAGGCACTTCACCACGTCGACCGGGCTGCCGAGCAGGGCGCCGGCGACCTCCATCTCGTCCTGGTCGAGCGGCAGGATCGCCTGGGAGGCGAGCAGCAGTGCCGGGCAGGTGCCGATCACGATCGCCACCTCCAGATCATCCCCCTCGGCCGCCGCCGCATCGAAATAGGAGAGCGTGTGGCGCGGCAGGAGCAGCGCACCGAGCCTGTTCGGACCGGACACCTGCAGCCGGTGGATCGCAACGTTCTGAACGCCGGTGCGCGGATTGCGCGCGATGGTCAGCCCGGCGGTGATGTAGGCGCCGGAATCGTGCTCGTTGTGGGTGGGGATCGGCAGGATCTTCGTGAGATCGGGTTCCCGGTGCACCACCTCCTGGCAAGGCGCGTCGGAGGTTTCCTTCCACGGCAGCGGCTCGATGACAGCGTTCTGGAAGCGCGGCAGCAGCTCGGTTTCCTCGATGCCGAGGGCTTCCGCCATCCAGGCGCGCCGGGAGGTCAGCCCGGAGACCACCGGAACGGCGTGGCCGTCCGGTGCGGGGAACAGCGTGGCCTTGACCCCGTCGAGACGGTTGGCGATGCCGGCGATCTCGAAGTCGAGCTTCGCGCCGGAGCGCGCGACCGCCAGCCGGTCGGTGGCCGCCAGGTGCGTGAGCCACGTCCGCAGGTCGTAGAATGCCCGGTCGTTCCTGCGATCGTCGCGCGCGGTTCGGTTGGCTGCCGTATCGGACGTGGTGGCCACGATCCCCTCCGTGATGGTGTCTGGAGCCTGCCCCCGGCCGGATCGGACCGATGCTGGGGAAGCTTGCTCAACGCGTTGAGTCCGGATCGTCTCCGGCCGGGCCAGGCCCGATCGGCCGGCCCCCCGGGCTATGGTTGCCCGGAAGCCGGTGTGACCGGTCTTCAGCTGCCCGTGAAGACCGGCTTGCGCTTTTCGTGGAACGCCTCGACGCCCTCGCGAAAATCGTCCGACGTCCTGAGCCGGCTGTAGCAGTGGCCCTCGAGCTCGATGGAGG
>Ga0207904_1000767_pt1 | contig 11029 bp, 10 predicted proteins | sample MalvirmetaMSP118_FD_184232 | JGI IMG/M metagenome (GOLD analysis project Ga0207904, IMG submission 184232) | Marine viral communities from the Deep Pacific Ocean - MSP-118 (SPAdes) | ecosystem: Environmental > Aquatic > Marine > Oceanic | place: Pacific Ocean | collected 2011-05-30 | reverse complement strand
AGTTTGATCAACGCCTGCTGGGTGACGTAATCTAGCGAGACTGATTCAACGACGCCCTGGCGCTGCCGGGGCGTCTTGCCATATCGGCGCCGACGAAAGGAGACGCTCGTGTCCAGCGATGCCCCGGTGACCTTCCTCACCCAGGAGGCCTTCGACCGCCTCCACGCCGAGCTCGAGCACCTGTCCACCGTCGGCCGCGAAGAGATCGCCAAGCGCATCGAGGCAGCGCGCGAAGAGGGAGACCTCAAGGAGAACGGCGGCTACCACGCAGCCAAGGACGAGCAGGGCAAGCAGGAAGCTCGCATCCGCACTCTCCAGGCCCTGCTGAAGAACGCCACGGTGGGTGTCGCGCCCGAGAGCACGGGAGTCGTAGAGCCGGGAACTGTCGTCACAGCGGTGGTCGCCGGCGGCGAAGAGGTCTTCCTCCTCGGAAACCGCGAGATCGGTGCCGGGTCAGAGCTCGACGTGTACAGCGAAGCCTCGCCGCTCGGTGCCGCGATTCTGGGCCTGAAGGAGGGCGACACGACGTCCTACACCGCGCCCAACGGCCGGGAGATCGCGGTGGAGATCGTCAAGGTCGAGACCTACGACGGGCAGTAAGGCTCGACGTCAGTCCGCGGCGACGTGGACGACGAACCCGGCGTTTTCCAGCGTCGCGATGACGTGAGCCTTGTGCTCTTCGCCGCGTGTTTCGACGCTCAGCTGCAGGATCACCTCGCTGATCTGAAGCCCCTGCCCGTGACGGGTGTGCAGGACCTCGATGACGTTGGCACCCGCGAGAGCCAGCAGCTCTGAGACCCGCGCCAGCTGCCCGGGGCGATCTGGCAGCGGGACACGCATCGTCATGTAGCGACCGGATGCCGACAGTCCGTGCGCGACGACGCGCTGCAGCAGCAGCGGATCGATGTTGCCGCCGGACAGCACGCACGCCGTCGGGCCCTGCGCGGTGATCTTGCCGGCCAGAATGGCCGCGACCCCGACGGCGCCCGCCGGCTCCACAACCTGCTTCGCGCGCTCCAGCAGCACGAGAAGGGCCCGCGCGATGTCGTCCTCAGAGACGGTGACGACCTCGTCCACCAGCTGGCTGATGATCTCGAAGGGCAGGTCTCCCGGTCGTGCGACGGCGATGCCGTCGGCGATCGTGGCTCGGGTGGCGACCTCCAGGGGGCGACCTGCCGCGAGTGAGGCCGGGTAGGCAGCAGAGTTCTCGGCCTGAACGCCGATGATGCGCACCGAACGCCCCACGGCAGCCGCGCGGGCCTTTACCGCGGCGGCAACACCCGACATCAGTCCCCCGCCGCCGATCCCGATGATGACTGTGTCGAGGTCGGGCATGTCGTCCATCAGCTCGAGGCCGAGGGTGCCTTGCCCCGCGATGATGTCCGGGTGGTCGAAGGGGTGGATCAGCACGGCGCCGGTGCGCTCGGCGAATTCGGCGGCCAGGCGAAGCGGCGTTTCGACCGTGGCACCTTCGAGGATGACATCGGCTCCATAGCCGCGGGTGGCCAGCAGCTTCGGAACCGGTACGCCCAGCGGCATGAAGATCGTCGCGGGAATCCCGAGCTGATGAGCGGCCAGGGCGACCCCCTGCGCGTGGTTACCGGCGGATGCCGCGACCACACCGCGTGCCCGTTCGGCCTCCGTGAGGCGAGAAAGCCGGTTCACGGCGCCCCGGATCTTGAACGAACCAGTGCGCTGGAGGTTCTCGAGTTTGAGGGCGACGGGTACGCCGAGCAGGTCTGTCAGATGCAGGGACTCGTCCATCGGGGTGTGTCGGATGACACCCGAAAGAGTTGCTGCCGCATCCTCGATGTCGGCGAGGGTGGGGATACTCACTTGCCGATTCTCCTCGGGCGGGGAACGGTCGACCAAATCAGGTCGGGCGCGTCAGGTTTCGCGCCGGGCTCCCACGCCCGATCACCCAGGTAGACCGCCACGACGTTGACGAACGCGGCCAGAGGCACGGCGAACAGCGCCCCGGGGATGCCGGCGATGAGCGCACCACCCGCGACGACGAGCACCACCGCGAGGGGATGCACCTTGACGGCAGATCCCATGAGAAGCGGCTGCAGGACGTGGCCTTCCAGCTGCTGGACACCGAGCACGACCACCAGCATCCAGAGTGCGATCCACGGACCGTTGTAGACGAGAGCGAGGAAGACAGCGAGCGCTCCGGTGACGACGGCACCGACGATCGGGATGAAGGAACCGAGGAAGACCAGCACAGCAATGGGGATGGCAAGCGGCACGCCGAGCAGGAACGCCCCGAGGCCGATACCGACCGCGTCGATCGTCGCGACGAGCAACTGCGTGCGCGCATAGTTGGCCACCGTGACCCAGCCGGCACGTCCGGCGCCGTCGACCGCGGGACGCGCAGCGCGCGGGAACAGCCGGGTCGTCCAGCGCCAGATCCCCGCGCCGTCGGCGAGGAGGGTGAGCAGGATGAAGATCGTGAGCAGCGCTCCCGTTGCCACATGTCCGACCGTGGTGCCGATCGCCAGGGCACCCGTCCACAGCAGTTCAGCCTGCTGCTGGATGAAGGTCCAGGCCTGCGCGAGCAGGTCGTCGATCTGGCCGGCGGTGAGGTGAAGCGGCCCGTCGATCAGGTACTGGCGGAACTGCTGCACTGCCTCAATCGTGCGCGACTGCACCGATGGCCACTCGCGCGTGATCTGCCAGATGGCAAGCCACAGCAACCCGGTGACGATCGCCGCCGTACCGAGCACGGTGATGGCGATCGCGAGCCATCGCGGGAACCGCAGGCGCAGCATTCCGGTGAAGGCCGGCCACACCAGCGCGGTGATCAGGATCGAGATCAGAAGCGGGATGACCAGCAGTTTGAGCTGGATGACAAGCCAAATCCCGACGCCGATCGCCGCCGCGATCACCAGGAACCGCCAGGCGTAGGCGGCTGCCAGGTGGAACCCCGGAGGGATGCCGCGCGTCGCCTGCACGGACACGATCCGACGTCTGTCCCGAATCGCGTCGAAGAACGACCCCGTGGGCTTGTCGTCGGGAGTACTCATCCGTTCAGTCTAGAACCGGGGCATGGCACAGGCCGGGAGCGCGGGCACTAGCGTGGAGGTGTGAAACGTGGCCCGCTCATCGCCGTCATTGCGGCCGGCGCGGTGCTTCTCGTGGTCGCCGGCGTCGTGCTCTGGCTGGTGCTACGCCCCTCCGGACCGCAAGCCGTCGTCGAAGAGTACCTCGATGACGTGAGCCGCGGCGATGCGGCTGCCGCCCTGAGCCTCGTCACTGCTGACGGAGTCGATGCGGCGTCCACCGAAGCCGCATTCGCCGGCGCCTCCGCCACCATCTCCGACGCCGTCGTCACCGCCATCAGTGAGGATGGTGACACGGCCACGGCGTCTGTCACGTTCACGCTCGACGCGTCATCCGGGTCCGGCGAGATCGCCCTCGTTCGCACGGATGCCGGGTGGAAGGTGACCGCCAGCGGACTGGGGTCTCTCACGATCTCTTCGACGGTGGGCGATGCCGCCGTCATCGGCACCGCGCTCATCGGGGTGGACGAGCCGGTACTGCTGCTCCCGGCGCTCTACGACGTTCTCCCCGCTCCCGTCGGCATCCTGACGGGAGCGACCACCGCCGCGGTCAGTCCCGGTGCCGCGACGACCGCGGCGCTGGAGCCGCAGCTGTCGGATGCCGCGCTCGAGACCGCGGCAGCACAGGTGCAGGCCCACCTCGATGCGTGCACGGCGCCGACCGACGCGATCCCCGAGAACTGCGGCATCCGCGTCCCCTGGGCTGCCGATCTCGCCCTCCTGACAACGCTCAGCTTCCGCGTCGAGACGGCGCCGACGCTCGCTTTCGCCGTGAACCTGTCGAGCTTTGCCGCGACGGGCGGTGTGCTCGTTGCGACGGCCTCCGGAACGACACGGGACGGCTCGGCGGGGACGTTCACCTATCGCACGGACGACTGGTCGCTGCGCGGGGGGATGAGCTTCACCGGAAACCAGCTCGTTCTGTCGGTTGACTGAATCGGACCGTCTGCCGATCTGAGCCTCAGAACTGGCCGCCGATCGTGTGCAGGCGTTCGATGCGGGCGGGAATGGGCGGATGGGTCGCGAACAGGCGCGACACGCCCTTGGCGCTGAGCGGGTTGGCAAACCACAGGTGCGCCATCGAGGTGTTCGCCCGGGTGAGCGGTTGCGCGTGGGACTCGAGCTTCGCGAGCGCCGACGCCAAGCCATCGGGGTCACGGGTGGTCAGCGCGCCGGTCGCGTCGGCGAGGTACTCGCGCTGACGCGAGATGGCTGCCTGCACGGCACCGGCCAGCAGCGGCGCCACGATGGCGGCGACGATGCCGAAGATGAGGAAGAACAGCTGCGCTTGGCTGTTGTTGCCCGACCGGCGCAGACCACCGAAGAACGCCATACGCATCAGGATGTCGGCGAGCAGCCCCACCGCCACGACGAGGCCGAACACGATGAGGGAGACCCGGATGTCGTAGTTGCGGATGTGACCGAGTTCGTGCGCCAGCACCCCCTCGAGTTCGCGGTCGGTCATGATCTCGAACAGCCCTGTCGTCACCGTGATGGCGGCCTCTTCGGGCTTGCGGCCCGTGGCGAAAGCGTTGGGCGCGGCATCCTCGACGACATACAAGCGCGGCATCGGGGTGCCGGTCGTGATGCACAGGTTTTCGACCAGCCGATAGTAGCGCGGCGCGTCTTCGCGGGAGACCTCGATGGCTCCCGCGAGGGCGAGGGCTTCACGGTCGGCGGCGAAGTACTGCACCACGGCGTAGCCGACGGCAAAGATCAGGATGAAGGCCGTCACCCACCAGTTGTTGCCCATGAGCCAACCGGCGAGCAGACCAATGGCCCCCAGCCCGAGGACGAACAGGATCAGGATGAACCAGGTGTTGCGCTTGTTCCGCGCGATGGCGCTGTACATGCGGCCTCTCGCCGGAACCGGTTAGAACTGGATGCGCGGCGGCTCGGAGATCGCTGCCCCGTCAACGACCTCGAAGAACTCGCGCTCGCTGAAACCGAGGTTCTTGGCGAACAGGTTGTTCGGGAAGACCTTGATCTTGGTGTTCAGCTCGCGAACGCCGCCGTTGTAGAACCGGCGGGATGCCTGAATCTTGTCTTCGGTGTCAACCAGTGCCTGCTGCAGTTGCAGGAAGTTCGTACTGGCCTGCAGCTGGGGATAGGCCTCGGCGACGGCGAACAGGGACTTCAGAGCCTGCTGCACGTGCCCTTCGGCAACACCCGCCTCCGCGGGCCCGGACGCGGAGAGCGTCTCGGCGCGCGCTTGCGTGACGTTTTCGAACACCGCCCGTTCGTGAGCCGCGTAACCCTTCACCGTTTCGATCAGGCCCGGGATCAGGTCGGCGCGGCGCTTGAGCTGGACGGTGATGTCGCTCCAGGCCTCGTCGACGCGCACATTCAACTGCACGAGCGAGTTGTATGTCGCCCACAGGTAGATGCCAACGATGACGACCAGCGCCACGATGATCAGAACCGGGATCAGCCACTCCCACATGGCTGCCATCCTAGGGGACGCGCCTGCCGACTGACTGTGAGTGCGGTGGATCCGCAGCCGACCGGATCAGCTGCCGAGTACCCGCTCCAGATACGTGTTCTGGAACGCGCGACGCGGGTCGAGGCGGTCGCGCAACGACACGAAATCGTCGAACCGGGGGTACCGCTCGCGCAAACCGTCGGCATCCAGGGTGTGCATCTTGCCCCAGTGCGGCCGACCGTCGTGCGCGAGCATGATCTGCTCGACGGCGGTGAAGTACTCGGTGGGGTCCTCACGCCAGTACCGGTGCACGGCGATGTAGCCCGAGTCTCGGTCATGCGCGGTCGACAGCCAGCGGTCGTCGCCGGCAGCGAAGCGCACCTCCACCGGAAATGAGATCCGCCATCCGCGAGCACGGATGAGGGCACGCAGTTCGTCGAACGCCGAGCGCACCGCGGCGGCCGGCAGGGCGTACTCCATTTCACGAAACCGCACGGTGCGGCTCTGCGTGAACACACGAGTGGACCGGTCGGTGTAGTCACGGTTGCCGGTGAGCTTCACCGCGAGCCGGGAGAACGGGGGCACGACGGCAGGAACGCGGGCACCGACGCCGCACACCGCGCGGTAGACCCCGTTGGCGAGGAGGGATTCGTCGACCCACTTCCCCACTGCCGGGAGGGGTTTGCGCACCGCGGATTCGGGCAGGCGCGTGTTGGACTTCGTCAGTGCGACATCTGTGTGGGGAAACCAGTAGTACTCGAAGTGATCGACACTCGAGACGCGCTCATCGAGGCTGTCGAGGACATCAAGGAGCGGCTCTGGCCGCTCTGTCGCCTCGAGCACGAACGCCGGGACGCACTGCACGGTGACATCGACCAGGATGCCCAGAGCACCCAGTCCGAGCGCGACAGCGGGCAGAAGATCCGCGTTCTCGGTGTCACTCACCCTCAGGATGTCGCCGGTTCCGGTAACCAGGGTGGCGCCGACGATCTGGGTGGAGATCCCGCCGAAGGCGGCGCCCGTGCCGTGGGTTCCGGTCGAGATCGCCCCGGCGATCGTCTGCCGGTCAATATCGCCGAGGTTCTGCATCGCCAGCCCGTAGGGGGCAAGGAGCCCCGGGATCTGATGCAGTCGGGTGCCGGCGCGGAGCGTGACCCGGCGGCGTTCGTGATCGACGGAGACCAGACCTGAGAGGTCGGTGAGATCGAGCAGGACGTCGGAGGCGACGGCGATCCCCGTGAAGCTGTGCCCGGCACCCACCGCCTTGATGCGACGACCACGGGAGAGCGCGGCCTGCACCGAGCGCTGCACGGCGTCCGCGGATGCCGGGAACTCGACGCTCTGCGGTCGTACGCGCGCCGAGCGTCCCCAGTTCTGCCATGTGCCGCCGGGTCGTGTCACAGGAACGCCTTCCCTTCGCCGCGATACGTCGGCGCCTCACCGACGACGGTGTCATCGTCCACGAGCAGGTAGTGGTCGACCCGCTCGGCAAGTTCGCCGCTCTTGGCGTGCCGGAACCAGACCCGGTCCCCGACACGCAGGTGTCGCGCCGCCTCGCCCTGCAGGGGGGTCTGCACCTCTCCCGCTCCCTCGCGGGGCAGCGTGCGCAGACCCGTCGGCCAGACCGGTCGCGGTTGGCGGGAAGCGACGGGCGGGCCCGACGCGATCCATCCGCCGCCGAGCACTGTCGCAATGTCGGGCGTGGGCTTGCGCACCACCTCGAGCGAGAAGGCAGCGGCCGGTTGGGGTGCGAAGACGCGGTATCCGTCGAACAGGTGGCCGGCAAACAGGCCGCTTCCCGCGGTCACCTCGGTGACAGCTTGATCGGATGCCGTGAACTCCAGTGATCCGGTGCCGCCGCCATTGACGAACTCCAGCGGGGCGATCGGACGCAGGGCTGCGACGATCGCCTGGCGCCGCTCCAGAAGCTCCGCGGAAGACCGGTGCTGCATCCATCGGATGAGCCCGTCGCCGGAACCCGTGGCATCCCCCTGGCCCGCGATCTGCGCCTCGTACATCATGAGTCCGACGAGCTGGAAGCCCTCGCGACGGGTGATCGCGCGCGCGAGGCTTGCCACCTCGCCCGGTTCGTGCACCGGCGAGCGACGCACACCGATGTGGCCGAGCGCGGGGGCTCGCCACGACGCGTCAGCGTCGATCGCGACACGGATGGTGGGTCGCGATCGCGGCGGCACGACCGCATCGACGATGTCGAGTTGGGCGAGATCGTCGACCATGAGCGTGACCCGCGCGCAGGCCTCGTCGCTCTCGGCCAGCGTCGCGATCGCTCCCCGGTCAACGGTCGGATATCCGAGAACAACGTCATCACGCGTCTGGGCGAGCCAGAGCGCCTCAGGCAGCGTGAAGGCGAGGATCCCGGCGTAGCCCGGCAGGGCGAGGGTCGCGTCGATCGCCTCGCGCACGCGAACCGACTTGCTCGCGACACGGATGGGGACGCCTGCGGCGCGCACCGCCATGTCCAGAGCGTTGTGCCGAAGGGCCCCGAGATGGAGCGTCGCGACGGGGCCGGAGACGGATGCCACGGCATCCGTCTCCCGTTGCCAGTAGGTGGCGGCGTCGTGAGCCGGCTGTTTCGCATCCGTCAGAGCCTGCCCAAACGACACCATGACGGCACTCTACTCGGGCCGGTGGTGCACCTTCGGGGCTGACGTGCGTGTGCTCGTGCGAAGGCGCACGTCGGGTCGGCGAGTTAGGGTGCTCCCATGACGGCATCCCGCAGCTCATCGGTTCGCGTCAGCCTCGTCGCCGTGCTCGGAACGGTCCTCGTGTTTCTGTACGCGACGCTGGCTGCCGTTCAGATCCTGGTGCTGAATCCGCTTGCGGTAGCGCCCGGCACGTCCCTCGAGCAGATCCACGCCGATCTCGCTCAGGCCGGCGAGTCGCTCGGCACTCCCTTCGTGCTGGCCTTTCTGAGTCTCGGGCCGGCGCTGGCCGTCCTCCTCATGTTTCTGCTGGCCCGTCAGCCACGGGTCGGTGCTCGCGCGACCGGGATCGGGTACGCCGTGCTGCTCGCGTTCGGGGCTCCTGCCTCCTTCATCGCGTCATTCGGCCCCGGGATGGCGTTGGCCGACACCTACCTCACCTCTGGCGCCGACCATTCGGGCTGGAGCTCCGTGCTGTATGGCGTCAGCGCCCTCGCGCTCGCGGTCGCTGTTGTTCTGAGCATCATCCCTCAGCGCGACGCTGGGCGTCAGGAACTGAACCAGCCGAAGCTCGCTGACTGATCCTCGTGCGGCGGCTGGTCGGCGAGGTCGCCGTCACCGGAGCCGAGCATTGCACGGGTGAGTTTCTGGCGTGAGCCCAATAGACGCTCGAGTTCGGCGACGAGGTCGGCGTCGCCCGGCTCGCGCCCCTCGCCGATCGCGCGGAGCACCGTGCGCCTCATCAGTTCCTTCGCGAAGGAGCCGGTGGTTCCCTCGGCTCGGTCAGCTGCCGCCGTCAGCGTCTCGTCGCTGAACGACAGGTCTCGGGCATACCGTCGGAAGAGGCTGCCACGCTCCTGCGCGGCAGGGAGGGGAATCTCGACCGCAAGATCCACACGCCCCGGGCGTTCGGCGAGGGCACGTTCGAGCACGTCGACACGGTTTGTCGTCATGACGAAGGCGACGTCGGCGTCCCCACCGAGCCCATCGAGGGCATCGAGCACCTCAAAGAGCAACGGTTGTGGGGAGCCATGCCGCTGCATCGCGACGAGGTCGATATCTTCGAGAACGACGATCGCGGGCTGGAAGGTCCGCGCGATCTCGGCAGCCGCGGTCACGAACTGGATGCTTGATCCTGTGAGCACGACAGCTGTGACATCCGGCGTTGCGGTGAGCAGGTGGCGGACGGTCAGCGTCTTGCCCGTTCCGGGCGGACCGTACAACAACACGCCGCGCTTCAGGTGCTGCCCCGCGTCACGAAGTGCCGTGCTGCTGCGGCCGATACCGATGACGTGCTGCGCGATCTCGTCAAGGACACCCTCGGCGAGCACGACCTCGTCGGCCGCGACAGTGGGGCGGGCGACGAACGTGGCACCGGCATCGCGGCCGAACTCGGTCGGCTGGAACGACAAGACCTGTCCGCGGAGCACGCTGTGTTCAACCATCAGACGACGCAGTGCGTCGAAGAACGAGGGAACAACGCTCTCGTCCGCGCACAGCACCTCCAGCTGCCCGGTCTGCCGCCCGAACTCGGGTGCGGCTGCTCGTTGCGCGACGACGATCGGTGTGCCCTCGAAGGTCAACAGCCGTACGCCGAGCGACACCACCCGGGTACTCGTGTCCGGACCGGTTGCCCGTTCGATGTAGTCCACGGGACCGGGCGCGTAGCGTGCGTGCGGGTTCGTCACCCACTCAGCGAGCCCCTGGTGGTGTCGTTGATCGGCGCCGGTGACGCCGATCAGGCGCCCACCGGCCGCGCCCATCGCGTTCAATGCGAGATCCGCATCGACCATGCGGTGATCTGCGATCCGTTCGACCAGCACCGAGACCTGAGATGCATCAACGCCCAGGTGCTCGCTGACCACGTCACCGAGCGGTGTTCGCACCGAGAGCGCCTCACGACTACTCACCTCGTTCACGTGTCGGAGGTACTCAGATACAGCTCGCATCAGTTCGCGGTCATCGTCAGCCAACATGCCATCGACTCTTTCACAGCCGTTGCGGTGGCGACGGTGGTGGCGGTCGTGACGGTGGTGACGGAGGTGAGGCGGCATCCCGCGTTCAGGCGGCGTTGGGGTAGAAGGTGGGCATCCGTCGCTCTGGGTGGACGATGTAGCGGCGCCCGTGCGGGGACACCCATTCCAGAGACCCGTCGCCGAGGTGGGTGATCACCCACCCGCCGTGATGTTTCACCGTGTGGTGCCCTTGGCACAGCGGTGCCGTGTTCGTCACGGATGTTTCACCACCGTCACTCCACGCGACCGTATGGTCGATCTGGCACTGGGAGGCGGGTTTCCCGCACCCCGGACCCATACACCGGTCAGCCCGCCACGTCACGAGCTTGGTCAGTTCCGGTGGTGGTCGGTACCGGGTGCGCCCGACGCTGACCACGGCACCGGTTTCGGGGTGGGTCAGTACCCGCATCCACCCCGACGCGTTACCGGCTAGTTCCCGGGCGGTCTCGATGGGGATCGGACCAACCCCTTCCACCTCCGCCGGATCGGTCACCCCCTCGACGCCGAGGAGCGCGAGGGCGGGGACGGTGACAACCACGGTTGCGCGGATCCCCCGCGCAGCTTTCGGGTGCTGGGCCACCGTCCCGTCAATCAGGAGGTCGCAGAACACGTCAGCACGAATCTCATCCAGAGTCCGTGCCGACCCGCCACCAGGTTCTCCGCCGCGGGTGGTGCCGCGGTCGTGGTCACGGATCACAACAGCCTGCTGTGTCACCCGGGTATAGATCGCGTGCGCCTCTACCGACGGAACCAACGCGTGCACCCACGACATGGAATCCCCGGCAGGTTCCACCAGGATCCGCCGGGCCCGCACCGCCACCTGGTGACGTTCGGTCAACGTCGGGGCGGTTTCCCGGTCAATCAACC
>Ga0207904_1000764_pt1 | contig 11073 bp, 8 predicted proteins | sample MalvirmetaMSP118_FD_184232 | JGI IMG/M metagenome (GOLD analysis project Ga0207904, IMG submission 184232) | Marine viral communities from the Deep Pacific Ocean - MSP-118 (SPAdes) | ecosystem: Environmental > Aquatic > Marine > Oceanic | place: Pacific Ocean | collected 2011-05-30 | reverse complement strand
CGGTCGACGTCGTGGGTGATGAAGCCGATCTCCGGGTCGGGCGGGGCGAACCAGTCGGTGTGGCGGAGCGTGCGGCGCATGGACGAGGCGCCGGCCTGCCAGTGGTCGACCATGGTGTTGCGCGAGAACTCGTAGTCCTTGAACGCCTGGTCGTAGAGCTTGCGGCGGTAGATCAGGTGGAAGACGTTGACGCTGGCCGTCAGCCCGAACGACTTCAGCCGCTTCACCTCGGGGTGGTCCAGCATGTCCTCCGGCAGCTTGTCCAGCAGCTTGCCGACGGCCTGGCGGGCCTCCTGGATGCGGCGGAACATGTTGGTGTTCATGCGCGTCCGGCTGGAGAAGCGGATGTCCTTCTCGCGCTCCGACACGTCCTGCAGGGTGCGCGGCCGGGGGCCGCGGGCCGAGAACAGGTCGACCTGGAACACCAGCGTGCCGTCGTACTGGCCGGAATCGATGATGTAGGAGAGCGGCGTGTTGGAGACGAGGCCGCCGTCCCAGTAGAGCTCGCCCTCGATCTCCACCGGCGGGAAGCCCGGCGGCAGCGCGCCGGACGCCATGATGTGCTCCGGCCCGATCCGCCGGTAGGCGCTGTCGAAATAGGCGAAGTTGCCCGACCGCACGTTCACCGCGCCCACCGACAGCCGCATCGGCCCGTCGTTGATGCGGTCGAAGTCGACGAGCTCCTCCAGCGTCGCCTTCAGCGGCGCGGTGTCGTAGTAGCTCATCGCGCCCAGCGAGCCGGCCGGCTGGAACATCGGCGTCGGGAAGCGCGGCGTGAAGAAGCCCGGCACGCCGAAGGTCATCACCGCCATCGAGGCGGCCTGGTTGTAGGCGGCGCGGATGTCGTCGCCGTCGGGGATGTGCGGCCAGTTCACCCGGCTGGTCACCCGCTCCCAGAACTCGCGCATCCGCTCGACGCGCTTCTCCGGCGGGTTGCCGGCGATCAGCGCGCAGTTGATCGCGCCGATCGAGATGCCCGCCACCCAGTCGATGTCGATCCGGGCTTCCTGGAGCACCTCGGCGACGCCGGCCTGGTAGGCGCCCAGCGCCCCGCCGCCCTGCAGCACAAGCGCGGTCGTCTTGTAGTTGCTGTCGATGGTTTTCCGGCAGACGGCAAACGGGTCGCCCGACGCCATTTCTTCCTTGTCCGGATCGATCATGCGCGAGGCCCCTTTTGTCGGTTTCGAGCTGTGGTCGTCGCCCACGTCTGCCGCGGCAACCTTAGTCGGTTCGCCGTTGACGATAAAGGTTGTTTCGCACTGCAGCATAACGGGCCCGTGGCGCGCGCGCGCCCCGGCGCGGCGGGCCGCCGCTCTCCCGGCTCTGCCACCCGAAGTTTCCGCCCTCTTGATTTGCAACGGGCAGTCCGCTTCACTCCAGTCCAAAGACCAGAAGATTCTGCAAGGACCGGCGTCAGACCGGACCGGGGATCGCCAGAGGGTGGAAGCAGCACATGGACGGAGCGGCCGCGACCGCAGCCGAAGGCAATGTCACGTTGCCGAAGCTGTTGCTGCGCAATGCGCGCGAGCTGGGTTCGCGTGCCGCGATCCGCGAGAAGACCTTCGGCATCTGGCAGACCTGGACGTGGGCGGAGGTCCACGACGAGGTGCGCCGCGCCTCCATCGGGCTGACCGAACTCGGCCTGGAGCGCGGCGACCGGGTCGCCGTGGTCGGCCAGAATCGGCCCCGCCTCTACTGGACCTTCGCCGCCGTGCAGGCCTTCGGCGGCGTGCCGATCCCGGTCTACGCCGACTCCGTCGCCGAGGAGATGGCCTTCGTCCTCAACCATGCCGAGGTGAAGGCCGCCGTCTGCGAGGACCAGGAGCAGGTCGACAAGGTGCTGTCGATCGCCGAGCAGGTCCATTCCATCAAGCTGCTGGTCTATGACGAGCCGCGCGGCATGCGCGACTACGACCACACCAGCCTGAAGAGCTTCGAAGACATCCAGGAGATCGCCGACCAGGCGATCGCGCGCGACCCGCGTCGGCTCGAGGCCTGGGCGGCCGAGATCGACCGGGGCCGCGGCTCCGATCTCGCGGTGATGCTCTACACGTCCGGCACCACCGGCCAGCCCAAGGGCGTGATGCTGACCCACGACAACCTGGTGATCTCGGCCGAGAACGCCAACGCCTTCGACAGCTTCACCCGGGACGAGGAGGTGATCGCCTACCTGCCGCTCGCCTGGGTCGGCGACCACATGTTCTCCTATGCCCAGAGCTACGCGGCCGGCTATTGCGTGTGCTGTCCGGAAAGCCCGGAAACGGTCAACGACGACCGCCGCGAGATCGCCCCCACCTATTTCTTCGCGCCGCCTCGGGTCTACGAGACGCTGCTCACCGCGATCATGGTGCGCATGGAGGACGCCAGCGCGCCGAAGCGGCGCATGTTCCACGCCCTGATGCGCCACGCCCGCAAGGTCGGCGAGCGCATCCTGGACGGCAAGCCGGTGCCGCTCGGCGACCGGCTTCTCTACTTGCTGGGCGACGTCCTGGTCTACGGGCCGTTGAAGAACCGCATGGGCTTCACACGGCTGCGCGTCGGCTACACCGCCGGCGAGGCGATCGGGCCGGAGATCTTCCGCTTCTACCGCTCCCTCGGCATGAACCTGAAGCAGCTCTACGGGCAGACCGAGGCGAGCGTCTACATCACCATGCAGCCCGACGGCACCATCGATGCCGACACGGTGGGCACGCCGCCGCCGGGGGTGGAGGTGAGGATCGTCGAGAGCGGCGAGGTGATGTTCCGCTCGCCCGGCGTCTTCCAGGGCTATTACAAGAACGACGAGGCGACCCGCGAGACCAAGACCGAGGACGGCTGGGTTCACACCGGCGACGCCGGCATCTTCACCGCCGAGGGCCAGCTCAAGATCATCGACCGCGCCAAGGACGTCGGCCGGCTGTCCGACGGCAGCCTGTTCGCGCCGAAATATATCGAGAACAAGCTGAAGTTCTTCCCGAACGTCAAGGAGGCGGTGGCCTTCGGCAACGACCGCGACTGCGTCGCCGTGTTCATCAACATCGACCTGGTCGCGGTGGGCAGCTGGGCGGAACGCAACAACGTCTCCTACGCCAGCTACCAGGAGCTGGCCGCGCTGCCGCGCATCTACGAGATGATCGCCGCCCACGTCGCCGAGGTGAACCGCTCGCTCGCCGCCGAGCCGATGATGGCGTCGTCGCAGATCAAGCGCTTCCTGGTGCTCCACAAGGAACTCGACGCCGACGACGGCGAGCTGACCCGGACCCAGAAGGTGCGCCGCCGCTTCATCGCCGAGCGCTACCAGCCGCTGATCGACGCGCTCTACGACGGCTCGGCTGAGAAGTTCGTCTCCACCGAGGTGATCTTCGAGGACGGCCGCAAGGGCGTCATCGAGGCGACCGTCCGGATCGCCGACGCTGAGACCTTCCCGCCGGCCGGTGCGGCCGCGCTCTCAGAAGCCGCGGAATAGGAGCGCGACATGGCGGCCATGGTCGATACCCGGACGCCCGACCCGCACGCCGGCGGCGCGCCGGGGGAGGTCCTGCTGGAGATCGCCAACGTCTCCCTCGCCTTCGGCGGCGTGAAGGCGATCTCGGACATCTCCTTCGATATCCGCACCGGCGAGATCCGGGCGATCATCGGGCCGAACGGCGCCGGCAAGACGTCGATGCTCAACGTCATCAACGGCTTCTACCATCCCCAGCAAGGCACCATCACCTTCGAGGGCAAGGTGCGCCGGCGCATGCGGCCCTACGAGGCGGCGCGGTCGGGCATCGCCCGCACCTTCCAGAACGTCGCGCTGTTCCGCGGCATGACCACCCTCGACAACATCATGTCCGGCCGCACGCTGATGATGCGCCGGAACTTCTTCTGGCAGGCGCTCCGCTTCGGCCCGGCGCTTGCCGAGGAGATTGCCCACCGCCGCCGGGTCGAGGAGATCATCGACTTCCTGGAGATCCAGCACATCCGCAAGACGCCCGTCGGCAAGCTGCCCTACGGGCTGCAGAAGCGGGTGGAGCTCGGCCGGGCGCTGGCCATGGAGCCGCGCCTGCTGCTGCTCGACGAGCCGATGGCCGGCATGAACCTGGAGGAGAAGGAGGACATGTCCCGCTTCGTCCTCGACGTGAACCAGCAGTTCGGCACCACCATCGCGCTGATCGAGCACGACATGGGCGTCGTCATGGACATCTCCGACCGGGTGGTGGTGCTCGACTACGGCAAGAAGATCGGCGACGGCACCCCGCAGGAGGTGCGCGCCAACCAGGACGTCATCGACGCCTATCTGGGAGTGCCCCACGAATGATGACCGCGAGGGCTGACGGCCCGGGGTGGGACGCCGGATCGGCCGGCACCGGGCGAGGGGAGCGCTGAGGCGGTGGAAACCCTCTATCTGATCTTCATCGATCCGTTCGTGCAGATGGTGCAGGCGCCGGACTTCCTGCTCCAGGTGCTGTGGGAAGGCTTCGTCTCCGGCGTGCTCTACGCGCTGATCGCGCTCGGCTTCGTGCTCATCTTCAAGGCGTCGGGCGTGCTCAACTTCGCGCAGGGCATCATGGTGGTGTTCGGCGCCCTGTCGCTGGTCGGGCTGACGGCGCTCGGCGTGCCGGCGCTGCTCTCCCTCGTCATCTGCATCGGCATCATGTTCGTGCTGGCGGTGGGCATCGAGCGCATGGTGCTCCGGCCGCTGGTCAACCAGCCCGACATCATCCTGTTCATGGCGACGATCGGGCTTACCTACTTCCTGATCGGCCTCGGCGAGCTGATCTTCGGCGGCGAGCCGAAGACCATGGTCACCGAGCAGCTGATGCTGCCCACCGGATCCAGCGCCTTCGACATCCTGGGCGGCCTGCTGATCCTCCAGCACATCGACATCGCCGCGGCGGTGATCGCCCTGGTGATGGTGGCGGCGCTCGGCTTCTTCTTCTCCAAGACGCGCATCGGCCGGGCCCTCCGCGCCGTCGCCGACGACCACCAGGCGGCGCTGTCGGTCGGCATCTCGCTCAACCAGATCTGGGTCATCGTCTGGTTCGCCGCCGGCATCGTGGCGCTCGTCACCGGCATCATGTGGGGGGCGCGCTCCGACGTGTCGTTCGCCCTGCAGATCGTCGCCTTCAAGGCCTTGCCGGTGATCATCCTCGGCGGGCTCACCTCCATCCCCGGCGCCATCGTCGGCGGTCTGGTGATCGGCATCGGCGAGAAGCTCGGGGAAATCTACTGGGGGCCGCTGGTGGGCGGCGGGATCGAGAGCTGGCTCGCCTACATCATCGCGCTGGCCTTCCTCCTGTTCCGTCCGCAAGGTCTCTTCGGTGAACGCATCATCGAGAGGATTTGATCAATGACTCACAAGAGCCGGCTCGCGGGCCTCGTCATCGACTGCAACGCGCAGGACATCGGCCCGGCCACCGCCTTCTGGTCGGCCGCCCTCGGCATCGAGGGCACCGTCGATCCCGACGGCAAGTATGCCCAGTTCGCCGGAACGGCGGGCGGCATGGAGCTGCTCGTCCAGTCGGTCGACCATCCGCCGCGCGTGCATCTCGATCTCGTCAGCGACGACATCGAGGCGGAAGCCGCCCGGCTGGAGCGCCACGGCGCGACGCGCATCGAGGCGGTCAAGCGCTGGATCGTCATGGAGGCCCCGACGGGCCATCGCTTCTGCATCGTCCAACGCGACGCGGACAAGATTGGCGGCGACGCCACAACCTGGGACGGCGATTGATGTTCTACCGCGAGGCCGGCCAGTACAAGACGAGCTACGCCGCCGATCAGGCGGTGTTCCCGATCCGCCAGGACCGGATCGGGATCGCGGTGATCCTGGCCGTCGCCTTCGTGGCGATCCCGGCCTTCGGCAGCGACTTCCTGCTGACCTCGATCATGATCCCGTTCCTGATCTTCACGCTGGCGACGATCGGGCTCAACATCCTCACCGGCTATTGCGGCCAGCTGTCGCTGGGCACCGGCGCCTTCATGGGGGTCGGCGCCTATGCCTGCTACAAGCTCACCTCGATCTTCCCCGACACCAACATCCTGGTCTGGATCCTCGCCTCGGGCTTCTTCGCCGCGGCGGTGGGGGTGGTGTTCGGCCTGCCGAGCCTCAGGATCAAGGGCTTCTACCTGGCGGTGGCGACGCTGGCCGCCCAATTCTTCCTGGAATGGGCCTTCATCCGCATCCCCTGGCTCTACAACTCCAACGCGTCGGGGGCGATCGAGGTGGCCAGCCGCTCCGGCTTCGGCGTCACGCTGGTCGGCCCGACGGCCCAGGCGCTGCCGCGCTACTTCGCCGTGCTGGCGATCGTCGTCTTCATGACGTGGATCGCCTCCAACCTGCTACGCGGGCGCATCGGCCGCTCCTTCATGATGATCCGCGACATGGACATCGCCGCCGAACTGATCGGCGTGCGGCCGCTCTACACCAAGCTGATGGCGTTCGCGGTGTCGTCCTTCTACTGCGGCGTCGCCGGCGCGATGATGGTGTTCTTCTGGCTCGGCGCGGCGGAACCGTCGGCGTTCTCCATCAACCTGTCGTTCCAGATCCTCTTCATGGTGATCCTCGGCGGGCTTGGCAGCCTGGTCGGCTCCTACATGGGCGCCGCGTTCATCTGGATCCTGCCGGTGGTGATCCGGATGGTGCCGGAAACCCTCGGCCTGCGGATCGAGGCGGCCACCGTCGAGCACGTCAATTTCGTCATCATCGGCGCGCTGATCATCTTCATCCTCATCGTCGAGCCGCACGGCCTGGCGCGCATGTGGCAGATCCTCAAGCAGAAGCTCCGGGTCTGGCCATTCCCCTATTGAGGAGGACCTTCGGGCGGGGGCCGCGGGTGGCGGGTCCGGTCCGACAACGTCGGCTTGCAATGGCCGAAACCGCACTTAGGATGGACGGCATGGAGCCGCCAACGAGCTCCAGCTTGACAACAAATCTGCGGCACACCCCGCAGCAGGGAGGGACAGCATGACCAGAACGAGGACCGCGCTCGCCGGCATGGCGATCGCTGCCGTTTCCCTTACGGGTCTCGCCGCTCCGGCGGCCCAGGCCCAGGACGGTGAGCTCTTCATTCCACTGCTCACCTACCGCACCGGCCCGTTCGCCGGCTCCGGCATCCCCATCGCCGACGGCATGCGCGATTATCTGACCATGCTCAACGAGCGCGACGGCGGCATCGGCGGCGTGAAGATCCGGGTCGAGGAGTGCGAGACCGGCTACAACACCCAGAAGGGCGTCGAGTGCTACGAGAGCACCAAGAACCAGAAGCCGCTCATCTACAATCCGTATTCCACCGGCATCACCTTGCAGCTGATCCCGAAGGCGTCGGTCGACAAGGTGCCGGTCCTGTCGATGGCCTACGGCCTGTCTGCGGCGGCCGACGGCAAGCTGTTCCCCTGGGTGTTCAATCCGCCGGACACCTACTGGGACGGCGCCTCCGCCGCCATCAAGTACATCGCCGAGCAGGAGGGGGGTGACCTCTCCAACCTGAAGGGCAAGAAGATCGGCTACATCTTCCTCGACGCCGGCTACGGCCGCGAGCCGATCCCGCTGCTGGAGCAGTTCGCCAAGGACTACGGCTTCACCCTCACCCAGTATCCGGTCCCGGCCGACCAGATGCAGAACCAGTCCTCCCAGTGGCTGAACGTGCGCCGCGACCGTCCCGACTACATGATCATGTGGGGCTGGGGCGCCATGAACCCGACGGCGGTGAAGGAAGCCGCCAAGATCCGCTACCCGATGGACAAGTTCATCGGCGTGTGGTGGTCGGGCGGCGAGGACGACGCGCGGCCGGCCGGCGACGGCGCCAAGGGCTTCAAGACCCTCAACTTCAACGGCGTGGGCCAGGATTTCCCGGCGATCCAGGACATCCTCACCCACGTGGTGGAGAAGGATCTCAGCCAGGTCTCCGACGCCTCGCGCGTCGGCGAGAACCTCTACAACCGCGGCGTCATGAACTCGTTCCTGATGGCCGAGGCGATCCGCACCGCCCAGGAGATGACCGGCAAGACGGTGATCGACGCGGCCGACATGCGGACCGGCATGGAGAATCTCGACATCACCGCGGAGCGCCTGAAGGAAGCCGGCATGGAAGGCTTCATGGCGCCGCTGAAGCTCTCCTGCGAGGATCACTCGGGCGAGAACGACGTCTACGTCCAGCAGTGGGACGGCACCACCTGGCAGAAGGTGTCGGACTGGTTCTCGCCGATGAAGGACGTGGTCCGGCCGATGCTGGTCAAGGCGGCGGAGGAATATGTCGCCACCAACCAGCCGTGGCCGGAGCGCGCCGAGCCCTGCAGCTAGGGCCCGGCCTCCTCACCGACACGCCGGGCGGGGTGGTTCGCCACCCGCCCGGTCCGCCTTCCCATCGCTCCATCGCCCGACGGGCCGCACCGAGAGGTCGTTTCCTTGCCGCATCGACGATGGCGCTCCATCCGCCGGCTGGTCGTCCTGCTTCTCGTGCTCGCCGGCGTGTTCTGGGCAACCGGCAGGCTCTATGACTTCAACGCCGAGCGGACCCACCGCCATTTCAACGATTTCCGCGCCGACGGCGTCATCGCCAAGGCGCGCGAGCGCGTGCTCGAGCGCGGCTCCAGCCGGCTTGTCGTGCTGGTCCACGGCTTCGGGGCCTCGCCGATGACCATGCAGCCCATCTTCGACGCCTTCGCGGGGAACACCGACGCCGACCTGTGGGCGCCGCTGCTCGACTATCACGGCCGCACCCTGACGCGGTTCCGGGCGTTCGACGCCGAGGCGATCCGCGACGATCTCGCCGCCCGCCTCAGCCAGCGCATCCAGGGCTACGACGAGGTGGTCGTCATCGCCCATTCGTTCGGCGGCGCGATGATCGCCGATCTCGCGGCGGCCGGCGACCTCCCCGAGCGCGCGCGGATCCTGCTGCTGGCCCCGGCGCTCGACATCGTCCAGAACACCGGCAAGACCGCGCTGGAGCTGAAGGCCTTCCGGCTCTGGGCCTCCTACTGCGACTTCGTGGAGATCGGCTGCAAGGTGCCGAATCCGGTCGGCGTCGATGCCTCCGGGGTCGCCGACGTCTACGCCCAGAACATCTTCTTCACCATCGTGCCCGACGCGGTCCTGCGGCTGTTCGCCTACGCCGACGCCGCCACTCCGCGCGTCCGCGGCCTGCAGCGGCCGGTCGACATCGTGATGGCGAAGGACGACGGCGAGGTCTCCTTCGCCGGCACCGAGGCGCTCTGCGCCAGCCTCTCGTCCTGCCGCCTCTACGCCTTCGAGACCGGCGGCCACCTGCTGCAGTTCGGCGCCAACGGCGCGGCGTTGCGCGCGCTGTTCCTGCGGCTGGCCGACGATCCCGCCGCCGGCTGCGAGGATCTTCCCTGCACGGCCTCGGCGCCCGCCCGCGCCGGCCGCCCGGCTTCCCCCGCGCGCCACGCCCGCGCGGCGATCGAGGAGACCTCCCCATGGCACTGAGCTCGGAGCCGGCCACCGGCGCGCCGGCGGCGGTCGCCGCCGTGCCGCCGATCCTCGACGTGTCCAACATCGAGGTGATCTACGACCACGTGATCCTGGTCCTGAAGGGGGTTTCGCTGGCCGTGCCCCAGGGCGGCATCGTGGCGCTCTTGGGCGCCAACGGCGCCGGCAAGACGACGACGCTGAAGGCGATCTCCAATCTCCTGCGCGCCGAGCGCGGCGAGGTGACCAAGGGCTCGATCAGCTTCGCCGGCGAACGGGTGGAATCGCTGTCGCCCAACGCGCTGGTCACCCGCGGCTGCATCCAGGTGATGGAGGGCCGCCACTGCTTCGGCCATCTCACCATCGAGGAGAACCTTTTGACCGGCGCCTACACCCGCCGCGAGGGCTGGAGCGCCATCCGCGACGATCTCGACATGGTCTATTCCTACTTTCCCCGCCTCAAGGAGCGGCGCTCGTCGATGGCCGGCTACACCTCCGGCGGCGAGCAGCAGATGTGCGCCATCGGCCGGGCGCTGATGTCGCGGCCGAAGATGGTGCTGCTCGACGAGCCGTCCATGGGCCTCGCCCCGCAGCTGGTGGAGGAGATCTTCGAGATCGTGAAGTCCCTCAACCAGAACGAGGGCGTCTCGATGCTGCTGGCCGAGCAGAACACCAACATCGCGCTGCGCTACGCGACCTACGGCTACATCCTGGAATCGGGCCGCATCGTCATGGACGGCGATGCCGCGGCGCTGCGGGAAAACGAGGACGTGAAGGAGTTCTATCTGGGCGTCGGCGGCGAGGGGCGGCGCTCCTTCCGCAACGTCAAGCACTACAAGCGCCGCAAGCGCTGGCTGTCGTAAGAGCAATCGCAGGAAAAGTGGGCACCGGTTTTCCGCCCGCGATTGCGGAGAAAGAAAGAGCAATCGCAGGAAAAGTGGGCACCGGTTTTCCGCCCGCGATTGCGGAGAAAGAAAGAGCAATCGCAGGAAAAGTGGGCACCGGTTTTCCGCCCGCGATTGCGGAGAAAGAAAGAGCAATCGCAGGAAAAGTGGGCACCGGTTTTCCGTCCGCGATTGCGAAGAAGGTGAAGGCTGGTCGCGGAATGGGGGAGCCGTCTGCCGCCGGCGTCCGCGCAGGATCTGGCCGCCAGGTTTGCCGGCCCGCGCGCCGGTCACTGCAGGAGGGGGAAGTCAGGCATGAGCGGGTATTTCGACGAGCGTGAGATCCAGGACGGGGAGGCGCGCGAGAGCGACGTCATGCGCCGCCTCGCGGCGCTGGTCCGGCACGCGGTCAACAACGCGCCCGGCTGGGCCCGCCTGCTGGAGGGGGCGGAGACGGGCTCGGTCGCCTCGCGCGCCGCGCTGGCGCGGCTGCCGGTGCTGCGCAAGTCCGACCTCGCCGCGCTGCAGGCCGCGGACCCGCCGTTCGGCGGCCTCGTCGCCGCGCCCTACGAGTCTCTCGGCCGGGTGTTCGTCTCCCCCGGTCCGATCTACGAGCCCCAGGGGGTGGGGCCGGATCCCTGGAACGTCGCGCGGGCGCTGTTCGCGGCCGGCCTGCGCCGGGGCGACCGGGTCCACAACGCCTTTTCCTACCACATGACCCCCGGCGGCTGGTTCATGGACGAGGGCGCCCGGGTGATCGGCGCCACGGTGTTTCCCGCCGGCGGCGGCAACACCGAGCAG
>Ga0207904_1000762_pt1 | contig 11092 bp, 10 predicted proteins | sample MalvirmetaMSP118_FD_184232 | JGI IMG/M metagenome (GOLD analysis project Ga0207904, IMG submission 184232) | Marine viral communities from the Deep Pacific Ocean - MSP-118 (SPAdes) | ecosystem: Environmental > Aquatic > Marine > Oceanic | place: Pacific Ocean | collected 2011-05-30 | reverse complement strand
AAGTCGAGCTGGGCGGACCGGAAGTCGGCGGCGCGCTCCATGTGCACCAGATCGGGCTGCAGATGCAGCATCGCCGAGGTCTCCAGATCGTTGCCGTGGATCCCGTAGGCGGCCTCGTCCGGCTCGAAGGTCCCCTCGGGCGGCGGGAAGCGGAACCAGCCGGAGTGCACGGCGAGCATGCCCGACCGCACCCGCAGCTCGCGGGTCACCACGTCGATGAGGGGCACGTTGCCGCCGTGCGCATTGAGGATGAGAAGCTTGCGCACGCCGGCCCTGCGGACGCTCTCGCCAATCTCGATCCAGGCGCGGATGACGGTGTCCCAGGAAAGCGTCAGCGTGCCGGGCGAAGCGATGTGCTCGTTGGACTTCCCGATCGCCTGGACCGGCAAAACGGTGACGGGAAGATCGTCGGGCAGGATCGAGATCACCCGGTCGACAACGCCCGCCAGGATGGCCGTGTCGGTCGCCACCGGAAGATGGGGCCCGTGCTGCTCGATCGCCGCGACGGGCAGGACGGCGATCCAGCTGGCGGTGTCGGCCTCGGCGAACATGGGCGACGTCATGTCGGCCCAGCGGCGGGCGGGAAAACCGGTCGGGGCCATCAGCGGGCCTTTCCGGCGGCAAGCGCCTCAACCTCGACCTTCAGCTCCGCAACGGTGAAGCCCGAGACGATCATCAGGGTGGACGCGGGAGCGCGGGCACCGACGAAGCGGTCGCGGGCCCGCATGTAGGCCGCCAGATGCGCCCGGTCGGTTACGAAGGCGTTGAGGCGCACCACGTCGCCGGCGCTCATGTCGGCAGACCGCAGGATCTCGGCGATGTTGGCGAAGCACCGGTCGGCCTGAGCCTCGGCGTCCTCGGGAATGGTGTCGTCGGCCGCGACCCCGACCTGCCCGGAGCAGACCAGCAGGCGGTAGCCGGCCGGGATCTCGACGCCGTGGACGTAGTTGGCGAACGGCGCACGGATGGTGTCGGGGGTATGGCTCTGCAGCACGGACGGGGCACTCCTCGATGCCGCCGCGCCCTGGCGAACGGCGCGGTCTCGGGGTGGATGCTAGCGCACCCGGGGATCGGCCGAAACGGGGCGCCGCTCCGGCCGGCATGGATGTTTCCCGTCCGCTGCACGCTGGGTCCCGGGCAATCTGTCGCTTGTCCAGCCGGCCGGACGTTCTATTGTTCGGATCCGCGTGGCCTTGCCGCGTCCTGGCTGCGATCCGTTCTGGCATGCCCGTTGCTTGGGCCTGGGCGGAGAAGCGGGGTTCGCATTGCCACGCCTGTCCGGCAAGGGGCCAGGCCGCCCCCCGATCATCGATCCGCGATCGACCCGGCGTTCGAGGGATGGATCGGGACAACGCAAGGACGAACCAGCGATGACACGAGCGATCCCAACCCTCGCCTGTGCCCTGGCAGCGGGAACCCTGCTGGCCGGGCCGGCGTCGGCCCTCGAGAAGGTCCGGTTCGGCACCAACTGGCTGCCGGAAGCCGAGCACGGCGGCTACTATCAGGCGGTGGCCGACGGCACCTACGAGGCGTGCGGCCTCGACGTGGAAATCGTCGCCGGCGGCCCTCAGGTGAACAACCGGGCGCTGCTTCTCGCCGGCAAGCTTCAGTTTCACATGGGCGGCAACCTGATCCAGGCCTACTCGGCGGTGGAGCAGGGCATTCCGCTCAAGGTCGTCACCGCCCACTTCCAGAAGGAACCGCAGGTGATCATGACCCATCCGGGTCAGGGCCTCGACACGTGGTCGAGCCTGAAGGACATCGACCTGCTGCTCGGCGACGAGGGCTTCCAGTCCTTCTTCCAGTGGATGATTCCCGCCTACGGATTCCGGGTCGAGCAGCGCAAGCCCTACACGTTCAATTCCGCGCCTTTCCTTGCCGATCCCCGCGTGGGCCAGCAGGGCTACGTCACCTCCGAACCGTTCGCCATCGAGACCCAGGGCGGCTTCAAGCCGAACATCTTCCTGATCGCGGACTACGGGTTCGATACCTATGCCACCACCGTCGAGGTGATGCAGAAGACCCTCGACGAGATGCCGGAGGCGGTTCAGTGCTTCGTCGACGGGTCGGCGATCGGCTGGTACACCTACCTGTACGGCGATCCGTCCACTGCCGATGCGGTGATCCGGGCAGCCAATCCGGACATGAGCGAGGAGCAGCTGGCGTTCACCCGGGACAAGCTGAGGGAATATGGAATCGTCGATTCCGGCGAGGCGCTGGAACTCGGAATCGGGGCGATGACCGACGCGCGGTTCAAAAGTTTCTACGGCAAGATGGTCGACGCCGACGTGCTGCCCGACGGCATCGATATCTCCAGGGCCTACACCCTCGACTTCGTCAACAAGGGTGTCGGGCTGGACCTGAAGAAGAAGCTCACCGGCCAGTAGCCGGGCGGCGCTCGGGGCGAGGACGGCGATGATGCAGGTTGCGGAAACGAGCCGGACGGGTCTTGCCGATCCGACGGCTTCGGTCGCCGTTCTGGACCGGGTCACCAAGCGCTTCGCAAGTGGAACGACGGCCGTATCCGACCTGCACCTGGACGTTCAAGAGGGCGAATTCCTCAGCCTGCTCGGTCCCTCCGGGTGCGGCAAGTCGACGGTCCTGCGGCTGATCGCCGGTCTGATCGAGCCAACCTCGGGCACGGTGCTGCGACCCGGTGGCCGCCAGGCCGACCGCGACGTCGGTTTCGTGTTCCAGGAGCCGACGCTGATGCCGTGGGCATCGGCCTTCACCAACGTCTGGCTCCCGCTGCGGCTGAAGGGCGTGTCGAAGCGGGCGGCGCACGACCGGGTGATGGCGGCGCTGGACGGGGTCGGGCTGGCGGGCTTCGCAGGCGCCTATCCGCGAGAGCTTTCCGGCGGCATGAAGATGCGCGTCTCCATCGCCCGCGCGCTGGTCACGGAGCCGCGGCTTCTGCTCCTCGACGAACCCTTCGCCGCGCTCGACGAGATCACCCGCTTCAAGCTCAATAACGATCTTCTGGACCTATGGGGCCGGCTCGGCTTCACGGTCGTGTTCGTCACCCATTCGGTGTTCGAATCCGTCTACCTGTCCACCCGGATCGCCGTGATGGCCGCCCGCCCGGGGCGCATCATCCGCACGCTGACCGTCGACGAACCCTATCCGCGTCTCGATTCCTTCCGCACCACGGAGGCCTATGCGGCATCTTGCCGGGAGACCTCGACCGCGCTGCATGCGGCGATGGCCGAAGGGGATGCCGCGTGACGTTCGGGCCGGCGGGGGCGCGATGAGCGCGGTGTCGGAGCGCGCGGGCGAGCCCGCCCCGATCGAGGCGCCAACCTCGGCCCGGCCGGCACCGGGCGAGGCGGGCGAGAGCACGCGTGCCGCCATGCTCGACCGGGCGGCCCGCTGGCTGCTGCCGGTCGGCGTGGTGGTGGCGCTCGTCGTCGCCTGGCATCTGGTGGTCGTCGTCAACGACATCCCGCCCTACATCCTGCCGGGGCCGGGGAAGGTGTTCCAGTCGCTGGTCGACGACTGGCCCGTCCTGTCGGGCGCACTGGTGAACACGCTGGCGATCACGCTTCTGGCGCTCATCGTGGCGACGCTGGGGGCAGGCGGGCTGGCTTTGCTGTTCTCGCAATCCCGGCTGGTGGAATACTCGCTGTTTCCGATCGCCGTCGTCCTCCAGGTGACGCCCATCGTCGCGGTCTTCCCGCTGATCAACATCTACGTCGACAACACCACCGCGAAGCTCCTGATCTGCGCGTGGATCGTCGCCTTCTTCCCGATTCTGTCGAACACGACGCTGGGGCTCAACTCGGCCGACCGCAACCTGCATGCGCTGTTCGACCTCTACGGCGCCAACCGCTGGCAGACCCTGCGCCATCTGCAGCTGCCGGCGGCGATGCCCTACTTTCTCGGGGGACTCCGGATCGCCGGTGGGCTGGCGCTGATCGGCGCGGTGGTCGCGGAGTTCGTCGCCGGTACCGCCGGGTTCGGTTCCGGCCTTGCCTACCGCATCATCGAGGCGGGCTACCGGCTCAACACGGCGCGGATGTTCGCGGCCCTCCTGCTGATCTCGGCGGCCGGCGTGGCCATCTATCTGGCGCTGAGCCTGCTGTCGCACCTCGTTCTGCGCAAGTGGCACGAGAGTGCGATCCGGCGGGAGCGCTGACGCGATGGCGTGGACCCCGGGACTGCGAGCCGGCGACCGGCCGGCCAGGCTTGTGCGGGCAACGGTTCCACTCTCGCTCTGCCCGGCGCTGGGACCGGCGACCGGCGAGACGAACCACGCGGCAGCCGACATCGTCATCGCCGATGGTCGCATCGCCGCCATCACCCCGGCTGCGGTGGGTGCGCCGGTTCCGGGCACCGATCTCGACGACGGCCTGGTCTTCCCCGCCTTCGCGGATGTCCACACCCATCTCGACAAGGGCCATACCTGGCCCCGCGCACCGAACCCGGACGGCAGCTTCGCCGGGGCGCTGGACGCCTGCGAGGTCGACCGGACGGCGAACTGGAGGGCGGACGACGTGCGCCGGCGGATGGACTTCTCGCTGCGCTGCGCGGAGGCCCACGGGACACGGCTGATCCGCACCCACCTGGATTCCAGGCCGCCGCAGAACGCGATCTCTTGGCCGGTGTTCGCCGAGACCCGCACGGCATGGCGCGGGCGGATCGAGCTCGAGGGCGTTGCGCTCCTCGCCATCGACGACCTGCCCGAGGGCCCGGCGCTCGACGACTATGTTCGCCTCGTCGCCGACCACGGCGGGATCCTCGGCGCGGTCACCTATCCGATGCCCGATCTCGACGCGCGGCTGCTGCGGCTGTTCGAGGTGGCTGCGCGGTTCGGGCTCGACCTCGACTTCCACACCGACGAGACGCTCGACGCGGCCGCCGACGGCTTGCGGCGGATCGCCGAGGCCTGCCTGTCGACGGGCTACCAGGGGCGCATCACCGTCGGCCACGCATGCGCGCTGTCGGTCCAGGCGGATGCCGACGCGCTCCGGACGCTCGACATCGTCGCCCGCGCCGGGCTGTCGGTGGTCACGCTGCCGCTGTGCAATCTCTACCTTCAGGACCGGGTGGCGGGACGGACGCCGCGGCTGCGCGGCGTCACCCTGGTCCACGAGATGCGGGCCCGGGACATTCCTGTTGCAATCGCGAGCGATAACACCCGGGATCCCTTCTACGCCTACGGGGACCTCGACATGCTCGAGGTGTTCCGGGCGGCGACCCGGATCCTGCATCTGGACCATCCCTTCGCCGACTGGCCGGCGGCGGTCACCAGCGTTCCGGCCGCGATGATGGGGGACGCGCGGAGGGGGCGACTGGAAGTCGGCGCCCCTGCCGACCTGGTATTGTTCCGGGCCCGATCCTTCAGCGAGCTGCTGGCGCGCGGCCAGGACGATCGCATCGTCCTGCGGGACGGGGTGGTGCTCGAGCGCGTCGTGCCCGACTATCGGGAGCTGGATGACGTAGACAACGAGCGGTTTCGGGCAGCGGCGGGACGTTCGCGCTGATCCGAGGCGGCCCCAGGAGGGAGCGCATGGTGGATTTCGACAGCCTCGTTGCGGATCTGGGCGGCGTTGCCGTCGAGCGCAACCCGTCGGTCGTGAAGCAGAAGAGCCGCGATTTCTTCTGGTACTCGCCGGTGCTCAAGCGCCAGCTCGACCACGTGTCGGCCGACATCGTGGCGTCGCCCACCACCGACGAGGAGATCGCCCGGGTGTTGGCGGCCTGCCATCGCCACGGCGTGCCGGTCACGGTGCGTGGCGCCGGAACCGGCAACTACGGCCAGGCCATGCCGCTGGCGGGCGGCCTCGTGCTCAACCTCGCGGGGATCTCCGACATCCGGTCGATTGGTGCCGGAACCGTCACCACCGGACCGGGTGCGATCCTCGCCGACATCGACCGTGCGACCAGGTCGGCCGGCGGCCAGGAACTGCGCATGCACCCCTCCACGCACCGCACCGCCTCGATCGCCGGCTTCGTCGCCGGCGGTTCGGGCGGCGTCGGCTCGGTGCGCTGGGGCGGGCTGCGCGATCTCGGCAACATCGTCCGTGTCGAGGTGATGACCATGGAGGCCGAACCGCGCCGGCTCACCCTGACCGGTGAGGACATTCACAAGGTCAGCCACGCCTACGGGACCAACGGCGTGATCACCGAGGTCGAGATGCCTCTCACCGCGGCCTGCGACTGGGTGGACGTGATCGTCGGCTTCGATGCGCTGACGCAGGCGGCCGCGTTCGCCGACCAGGTCGCCCGTCACGACGGGCTGCTCACCAAGGAGGTCGGCGTTGTCGCGGCGCCCGTGGCGCACGACTATTTCCTCCGTCACCAGCGCTTCATCGGCCGAGAGCAGTCCGTCGCCATCATCATGGTCGCCCCCTTCGCGGTGGAAGCGCTCGTGTCGCTCGTGGGCCGGTCGCGCGGCGGCGTGCTCTATCGCTCGGACCGGGCGGGTGCGGCCGACCGCGAACAGTTGCCGCCGGTCTACGAACTGTCCTGGAACCACACGACCCTCAGGGCGCTGCGCGTCGACCCGGCGATCACCTATCTGCAGTCGCTGTACCCGTATCCGAACCATCTGGCGAAGGTCGCGGCGATCGCCGACGCGTTCGGCGACGAGGTATCCACCCATCTCGAGTTCGTCCGCCTCGACGGGGTCGTCACCTGCTTCGGCTTGCCACTCGTCCGCTTCACCAGCGAGGAGCGCCTCGACGAGATCGTGCGGATCCATGAGGACATGGGCTGCCCGGTCTTCAATCCCCACCGCTACACGCTGGAGGAGGGCGGGATGAAGCAGTCTGACGCGGTTCAGCTGGCCTTCAAGAAGGAGGCGGATCCGCAGGGCCTTCTCAACCCCGGCAAGATGATCGCCTGGGAGGACCCTGCCTTCGATCTTTCCGGACGGCAGACCTACCTGTTCCCGGGCCTGGCACGATGAGGCCGGGCTGCCGCGGAGCCGGTCGGCCGTGAGGGTTCTGGTCGTCTACGCCCACCCGTGCGGGGAAAGCTTCAACGCCGCGGTCCGCGACCGGCTCCTCGGCGGCCTCTCAGCCGCCGGTCACGAGGTGCGGGTGGCGGATCTGTATGCCGAAGGCTTTGATCCGGTAATGGGGGACGCGGAGCGCCGCGGCTACCACGCGCCGGGTGCCAACGAGGCGCCGGTTGCGGGCGAGTTGGAGCGGCTTCGATGGTGCGAGGCGCTGGTGTTCGTCTACCCGACCTGGTGGTTCGGGCTGCCGGCGATCCTCAAGGGCTGGCTCGATCGGGTGTTCGTCCCGCACGCCACCTTCACGATGCCGACCGAGACGCAGCGACCCGCGGGCCAGCTGACCAACATCGTCGACATCGCGGTGGTGACGACATGCGGCGCCACCTGGCTAGTCTCCAAATTTGTCGGCGAGCCGGGACGGCGGACCATTCTGCGGGGGATTGGCGGTCTGTGCGCCCCCGGCGGCCGCCGCCGCTATCTCGCGCTTTACCGGATGGACACGGTGTCATTCGACAAGCGAGCGACCTTTCTGGACCGCGTCGACCGGCTGGGGCGTCGTCTCGGCGCCTGACATGCCCAGGGCGGGCAACGTTGCGGGTCACCTGGCGGTCGACTACCGTTTTGGCGAATCATTTCCAGGCTCAGCTTGGTCATGGAGACGTCACTCTGGTTTGGTAGAGACGCAGCACGATGTCATTCAGCTACCGAAAGACCGCGACGTTTCGACTTGCACAGGCGGCGAAAGCCCAGCGTGTGCGGTCTGGCGGACATTTGAGCCGGATCGGCCTGCATCCTGGCCAGGAATTCGTGCTCAAGGCGCTTGCCGACACCGACGGCCAGACCATGAGCGAACTTGCCGCCGTCCTTGGCGTCCAGCCGCCAACCGTCACCAAGATGATTAGCCGGCTGGCCAGCCACGGCCTCGTGGAGCGGCAGAGTTCGGCCAGCGATGGCCGCCTCTCGCGGGTGTTCCTTACCGAGGAGGGGCGTGGCCGGATCTCCGATGTCGACAAGGCATGGAAGCGTCTCGAAAAGGAAGCGCTCGCCGGCCTGGACGACAAGGACCGCAAGCGCCTGCGCAAACTTCTGCGGACGATCGAGAAGAATCTCGCGGCCGCCGGCGGATTCATCGACAGCGTCGACGAAGAGCCCGACGACGTGGACGACCCCGCCTCCGTCTGACCGCTCTGCGCCCAACGGTTCCATGCTCTGACGGAATGCTATCCCTGCGTGGACAGCACTTTGGAAAGCAGGCGGCTGCGTCTAGGCTCTGCTGGCGGGATCTGACGCCTTCGGATCGGCCGCGATCGTGCGAACCGAAAGCGCCTCATGTCGTCACCGTCCCTGCCGGACCTCTCGTCTCGCGACACGCTGCGCGGCATCCTCCTGATGACCGCGACGGCAGCGCTGTTCGCCGGCCTCGACACCACGGCGAAATATCTTGGCCAGTACATGCCGGCGGTCGAGGTCGCCTGGCTGCGTTTCGCCACCCACACGGTCTTCGTCGTCGTGCTGTTGCGGCTGTGGTCACGGCCGTACCACCTGAAGACGCGGCGTCCGTTCCTGCAGGTGCTCCGCGGCACTTTCATGTTCGGCACGACGTCGCTCAACTTCATCGCGCTGACCCGCCTGGAACTCACCGAGGCGGTCGCCATCATGTTTGCCACGCCGCTCCTGGTGACCGCGCTCGCCGGCCCGGTGCTCGGCGAGAAGGTGGGCATCCGACGCTGGATCGCGGTGTCCATCGGTTTCCTCGGCGTGGTGGTGATCACCCGACCCGGCTTCGGCACCTTCAACGTCGGCGTCCTGTTCTCCCTGGGCGCGATGCTGACCAATGCCTTCTACATCCTGCTCACCCGCAAGATCGGGACGACGGAGAGCTCGGAGGGCATGATCTTCTACTCCGGCGCGATCGGTGCGGTCGGACTTGCCCCCATCGCGATTCCAGTCGCGGTGATGCCCGAGCTCTGGCTGTGGCCGCTGATCCTCCTCACCGGTGCGTTCGGCGGCTTCGGCCACTACCTGCTGATCCGGGCGCACCGCATCGCGCCGGCCTCCACGCTCGCGCCCTTCATCTACACCCAGATCGTCTGGATGGCGCTGTCGGGCTACATCGTGTTCCACGAGGTGCCGGGGATCTGGACCGTGCTGGGCGCTTCGATCGTCGTCGGGTCCGGCCTCTACATCCTGCACCGCGAGCACCGCCGCAGGGGTGTTGCCCGCCGGCCGGTGTGATATCGCAGAAGCGCGCCCCGCCGCCGCATCCGTCCGTCCAATCCCTGCCTGGAGGCTGACTTGGCCAAGCCGACCGTCCTGATGATCACCCCCATGCTCCCCCCGATCGCCGCCCAGCTCGAAGAGCGGTTCGATCCCCTGTGGCTCCCCGGCGCGCCCGACCGAGAGGCGGTGCTTGCCAGGGCCGCCGACATGGCGCGCGGGATCGGCATGTTTCCGAGCGGCGGCGTCGATGCGGCGCTGATGGACCGTCTCGGCAAGCTGGAGATCATCGCGGTCGCCGGCGCCGGCTACGAGGGGGTCGACGTGCCGGCGGCCAAGGCCCGCGACATCCTGGTGACCAACGCGCCCGATGCACTGACCGGGGAAGTCGCCGACGTGGCGATGGCGCTCATCGTCATGACGGTGCGCCGGCTTGCCGCCGCCGACGCGTACTTGCGCGCGGGCAAGTGGGAGGCCGAAGGGCCGATGCCGATCAGCCCCGGGAGCCTGAGGGGCGGCACCCTCGGCATTCTCGGTCTCGGCCGGATCGGTCGCGCCGTGGCGCACCGTGCGGAGGCCTTCGGCCTCAAGATCGCCTATCACGGCCGCACCCGGCAGGAGGATGTGGCCTACGCCTATCACGAGAGCCCGGAAGCGCTGGCCGAGGCCTCCGACATCCTGCTGGCGGCGACGCCGGGCGGGTCGGAGACCCGCCACATCATCGGCGCCGGCGTGCTCGAGAAGCTCGGGCCGAAGGGCTACCTGGTCAACATCGGCCGGGGCTCCGCGGTCGACGAGGCGGCGCTGGTGGCAGCGCTGGAAGCCGGCACGATCGCCGGCGCCGGTCTCGACGTCTACGAAGAGGAGCCGCGCGTCCATCCGGGGCTGGTGGCCCGCGAGGACGTGGTGCTGCTGCCACACCTGGCCTCCGGCTCGGTGCCGACCCGCACGGCAATGGGCCAGGCCATGGTGGACAATCTCGCGGCGTGGTTCGACACCGGCCGCCCCCTGTCGCCGATCGCGGAAATGGCGCGGGACTGACCGGCCTCAGCCGCCGCTGCGTGGCGGCAGCTCGCCGGTCTCGAAGAAGCGGTTGATTCGGCCCATGCCGGCGGTCTTGTCCAGATAGCCGAAGGTGCCGGCGTCGAGCACCTCGCGCGCCGCGTCGATCGCCATGGCGTAGGCGAACTGGGCAAGCCCGGAGCCGATGCTGACACGCCGTACGCCGAGATCCGCAAGGTCGGCGATGGCGAGCGGTGCGGGACCCAGCCCGGCGAGCACGTTCACCGGCCGGTCGACGGAGGACAAAACGGCGGCAATCTCGTCTTTCGTTGTCAGTCCGGGAGCGTAGAGACAGTCCGCACCGGCGTCCTGGTAGGCCTGGAGCCTGCGGATCGCATCGGCGAGCGGATCGGGCGTCCCCATCAGGAAGCACTCCGCGCGGGCCGTGAGGACGAAGGGAACGCCGGCCGCGTCGATGGCGGCGCGCGCGGCGGCGATCCGCTCGGCCGCCTCCTCGACGGAAAACAGCGGCCGCGCCGGATCGTAGGTGGCATCCTCCAGCGAACACCCGGCCGCCCCGGTGGAGAGGACGCGGCGCAGGGTGTCGGCCACGGCGTCGGGATCGGCTCCGTAGCCGGCCTCCATGTCCGCCGATACCGGCAGCGACGTGGCGCCGGCAAGCTCCGCGACATGGGCCAGCATCTCGTCGCGGCCGACCGATCCGGTCCCGTCGGAACGACCGAGGCTGTAGGCGAAGCCGGCACTGGTGGTGGCGAGCGCGGCAAAGCCGATCGCCTCGAACATGCGGAAGGTCAGCGGCGAGGGGCGCAGCGGGCGGGGCAGGGGCGGCAGGTTTTCGAACAGTTCGGGATCGAGGAACCGCGACAGCAGCGCATCCTCGCCTTCGGCCAA
>Ga0207904_1000758_pt1 | contig 11143 bp, 8 predicted proteins | sample MalvirmetaMSP118_FD_184232 | JGI IMG/M metagenome (GOLD analysis project Ga0207904, IMG submission 184232) | Marine viral communities from the Deep Pacific Ocean - MSP-118 (SPAdes) | ecosystem: Environmental > Aquatic > Marine > Oceanic | place: Pacific Ocean | collected 2011-05-30 | reverse complement strand
GGCGGCGTGGCCGCCAAGCCGTTCCGGGTCGAGGCCGCCATCGCCGGCCTCACTGGCGCCATGCCCGATGACAGCGCCCTCGCCGCGGCGGTCGCCCACATCGATCCGTTCGTGGAGATCGCCACCGAAGACGCCACCGAGCTCGCCTACCGCCGGGGCCTCGCCCGCACGGTCGCCGAACGCGCCCTGCGCGATGCCCGCGACGCGGCCCGAAAAGGACTGTCCCAATGAGCGCCCACGAGATCACCATCACGCTGAACGGCAAGCGCTTCTCCGGCGCAGCCCCCGCCCGCATGACCCTGGTCGACTTCCTGCGCGACGTGGCGCGGGCGACCGGCACCCATGTCGGCTGCGAGCACGGCGTCTGCGGCGCCTGCTCGGTCATCCTCGACGGCGCCCCGGTGCGCTCGTGCCTGATGTTCGCCGTGCAGGCAGACGGCGCGGAGATCCGCACCGTCGAGGGCCTTGCCCCCGAGGACGGCGGGCTGAGCCCGCTGCAGGAGGCCTTCTGGACCGCCCACGGCCTGCAGTGCGGCTATTGCACGCCGGGCATGCTGATCGCCGCCCAGGCGCTGCTGGACGAGAACCCGGATCCTTCCGACGAGGACATCCGCGAGGCCATCAGCGGCAATCTGTGCCGGTGCACCGGCTACCAGCAGATCGTCGATGCCGTCCGGCTGGCCGCCGGCCGCGGCGGCGACCTGCACGGAGGTGCCTGAGATGACCGTGACCGACGCCCCCACCGGCTTCAAGTACGTTTCCCGCAAGCGGCGGACCAAGGAGGACCGGCGCTTCGTCACCGGGCGCGGCCGCTTCGTCGCCGACATCGACCTGCCGGGCATGAAGCACGCCTGCATCGTCACCAGCCCGCATCCGGCGGCGCGCATCGTCTCCATCGACTGCGATGAGGCGCGCGCCATGCCGGGCGTCCGGTACGTGCTGACCGGCGACGAGCTGCAGGCCAACACCGGCGAGCTGCTGAGCGGCCTGGACCTGCCCGGCGTCCACCGCTACCCGATGGCCGCCGGCGTCGTCCGCTATGTCGGCGAATGGGTGGCGGTCGTCGTCGCCGACAGCCGCTACCTCGCCGAGGACGCGGCCGAGGCGATCCTGATCGACTACGAGCCGCTGCCGTTCGTCATGGACCCGGAGGAGGCGTTCCAGCCGACCTCCGCGCCGGTGCACGCCGAGCACGGCTCCAACGTGCTGTTCCACCGCCAGTTCGTGTGGGGCGACGTCGACGGCGACTTCGCGGCGGCCGAGCACGAGCTGTCGTTCCGGGTCCGCTGGAACCGCAACTCGGCGGTGCCCATCGAGACGTTCGGGGTGATCGCCAGCTGGGATCCCGGCACCGAGATCCTCGACGTCTGGGCATCGATCCAGATGCCGAAATACCACGACCAGATCGCCAAGGCGCTCGGGCTTCCCGGCAACGCGGTGCGCGTCCACTACGACGTGGACGTGGGCGGCAGCTACGGCGTCAAGCGCGGCATCAAGCAGTCGGTGGTGGCGAGCTATCTCGCCCGCAAGCTGGGCTTTCCGGTGCGCCTCATCGAGGACCGGCTGGAGAACATGACCGGCGGCGACGCCCATGGGCCGGACCGCATCTTCGACGTCGCGGTGGCCTTCTCCGGCGCGGGCATCGTCAATTCGCTGCGCATCCGCGCTCTCGACGACGTCGGCTGCTACCCCGGCCGCGCGCCGCTGCAGCTCGGCAAGCCGATCGGCGCGATCGTCGGCCCCTACCGGATCGGCAGCGCCGCCTACGAGGCGATCTCCGTCACCACCAACAAGACCAGCCAGGAGGCCGTGCGCGGCTTCGGCCAGGCGCCGACCAACTACGCCATCGAGACCGCCATGGACCGGGTGGCCCGCCACCTGGGCATGGACCGGCTGGCGCTGCGCCGCGCCAACTTCATCGGCACCGACCAGTTTCCCTACACGATCCCGTCCGGCTCGACCTACGACAGCGGCGACTATCACGCGGTGATGGACAAGCTGGTCGACTTCGCCAAGCTGGAGGCGCTGTACGCCAAGCGCGACGAACTGCGCGCCAAGGGCGTGCTCGCCGGCGTCGGGCTGTCGACCTGCCTGGAGCCGTCGGGCGGCAACTCGGCCTTCGAGCCGCTGTTCAACCCGAAGAACGACACCACCACCTGGATGGAGTCGGTGCAGCTGAAGGTCGACCTCTCCGGCACGGTCACGGTGATCATGGCCACCTCGACCTCCGGTCAGGGCCACGAGACCATGGCCTCGACGGTGGTCGGCGAGGAGCTCGGCATCGACCCGGACATGATCCGGGTGCTGCACGCCGACTCGCTGTCCGCCCTGCCCTCCAACAGCCCGGTCGGCAGCCGCATGGCGATCATGCTGGGCGGCGCCGCCTCCCACGCCGCCCGCCGGATGCTGGGGCGGATGAAAGCGATCGCCGCGCACCAGTTCCAGCTGCCCGCCGACCGGGTGGTCTACGACAGCGGCCGCTTCGCCGTCGCCGACGACCCGTCGCGCGCGCTCGGCTGGATGGACGTGGTGCTGATCGCCCACCGCAAGTATCACCTGATGCCGGCCGACATGGAGCCGGGCCTGCAGGAGACCTTCGTCTGGGAGGTGCCGACCGGCGGCAAGATGCCGACCGAGGACGGCCGGGTGCAGATGTACCCGTGCTACTCGTTCGAGGCCCACATCCCGCTGGTGTCCATCGACCCGGCGACCGGCAAGGTGTCGATCCTCGACTACTTCATCGGCCACGACTGCGGCACCCAGATCAACCCGGACATCGTCCATGGCATGACCTTCGGCGGCGTCGCCCACGGCATCGGCGCGGCGCTCTACGAGTGGTTCGAATACAACCCCGAGGGCCAGCTGCTCGCCGCCACCTTCATGGACTACCTGATCCCGTCGGCCCACGAGGTGCCGGAGATCCGGATCATCGACCACTGCACGCCGTCGCCGCTCACGCCGCTGGGCCAGAAGGGCTCGGGCGAGGCCGGCTATCTCGGCGCGCCCGCCGCGATTTCCAGCGCGGTCAACGACGCCCTCGCCCCGCTCGGCCTCGACATCCTGAGCCTGCCGATGCGGCTGAAGGACCTCGGCAAGCTGATCGCCACCAAACCCGACTGATCCGGACACGATCAACGCACAACACGGACCCGATCATGATCATCGACACCCACGCCCACCTCGTCGCCGAAAGCTTCAACGACGACTTCGCCAAGCGCGCCGGAGACTTTCCCTCCGTCGCCGTGGCGCCGGCCGGCAAGACGTTCTCGCTGTCGTTCAACAACGGCAAGCCGACCCGCCCGGTCAGCCCGAAGCTGATCGACATGACCGAGCGCATGCGCTGGGCCAACGGCCGCGAGATCACCCACCAGGTGGTCGGCGGCTGGCTCGACATGTTCGGCTACGAGCTGCCGGCCGAGGAAGGCGCGCGCTGGTCGCGCTTCCTCAACGAGCAGATGCTGCAGGGCATCCAGCGGCAGGGCTGGCTGGTGCCGCTCGCCACCGTGCCGCTGCAGGACGGCAAGCTCGCCGCCGAGGTGCTGAAGGAGGCGATGGGCCAGGGCTTCCACGGCGCCATGATCGGCACCCAGCCGAAGGGCAACAGCGGCGCCCTGGACGATCCGGACCTCGACCCGTTCTGGCAGATGGCGTCGGACCTCGGCGCCACCCTGTTCCTGCATCCGATGTTCGGCTGCGACGACCCGCGGCTGCACGATTTCGGCCTGATGAACGGCGTCGGCCGGGGCATGGACACCTCCATCGCCGTGGCGCGGCTGCTCTTCTCCGGCCACCTGCTGCGCTACGACGGGCTGAAGATGATCCTCTCCCACGGCGGCGGCGCCCTGCCCTACATGCTCGGCCGGCTGATGCGGAACTACGACATCCACAAGGGCGAGTTCGCCAACCCGCGCGAGGGCTTCGCCAAGCTCTACTTCGACACCGTCGTGTTCGACCCCGCCGCCCTGCGCTTCCTGTGCGAGGTGGCCGGCGCCGACAAGGTCGTGCTGGGCTCCGACTATCCGTTCCCGATCGGCGACCTGGACAAGCCGCTGGACGTGGTCGGCGAGGCCGGCTTCGACGAGACCGTCACCCGCAACATTCTCGCCAACACCGCCGCCAAGCTGTTCCACATCGAGGGCGGCTGCGGCTGCGGCCACCACTGAGCGGCCGGCCGGACGACGGATCGAACCGTCGCCGGCCCCGCCACGCCGCATGCGGGGGCTCCCGCATGCAGGACCTGACGCGAAACGGGGATCGCTCATGACGACGGACGCGCCCGCGGGCTACCGCGACCTTCACGACCACATCGCCGAGCTGGAACGCCGCGACCTGCTGGTCCGGGTCGACCGACCGATCGACAAGGACGCGGAGATGCATCCGCTGGTGCGCTGGCAGTTCGTCGGCGGGCTGCCGGAGGACGCGCGCAAGGCGTTCCTGTTCACCAACATCCGCGACGGCAAGGGCCGCGCCTACGACATCCCGGTGATCGTCGGCGGGCTGGCGGCCAACCGCGCCGTGTATGCCACCGGCATGGACTGCGACCTGTCCGCCATCCAGGCCAAGTGGGACGCGGCGATCGCCCATCCGGTCGACCCGGTGGAGGTCGACGACGCGCCCTGCCACGAGATCGTGGAAACCGGCGACATCCTCTCGCAGGAGGGGCACGGCATCGACTGCCTGCCGATCCCGGTCTCGACGCCCGGCTTCGACAGCGCCCCGACGCTGAGCGCCACCAACGTCATTTCCAAGGACCCGGAAAGCGGCGTCCAGAACATGGGCACCTACCGCTGCGCGCTGAAGGCGCCCGACCGGCTGGTCGTGCGCATGGCGACGCGGGTGGGCGGCGCCGGCGGCTACCAGCACTATCTCGGCCACCAGAAGCGCGGCGACACCGAGATGCCGGTGGCGATCGTGCTCGGCTGCCCGCCCTACGTCGCCTTCATGGGACCGCAGAAACTGCCGCTGGGCGTGGACGAGTTCACCGTCGCCGGCGGGCTGGCCGGCGCCCCGATCCGGGTGGTGCGGGCGAAGACCGTCGACCTCCTGGTGCCGGCCGAGGCCGAGGTGGTGATCGAGGGCTACATCGACACCACCAAGGTGGAGCCGGAGGGGCCGTTCGGCGAGTCCCACGGCCACGTGGCGCTGGAGGAATACAACATGCCGATGCGCGTGACCGCGGTGACGCGGCGGCGCGACGCGGTCATTCCGTCCTACATCAGCCAGGTGGCGCCGAGCGAATCCAGCGTCATCAAGCGCGTCGCCTACGAGCCGCTGTTCCTGCATCACCTGCGCGACCAGATGGCCATCAAGGGCGTCAAGAAGGTGTCGCTGCACGAGCCCCTTACCGGGCTGCTGCGCGTGACCGTGGTGACGGTCGAGGCGGGCACGCCGGCCACCGAGGTGTGGCGGGCGCTCTACGGCGCCGCGTCGTTCAAGGGCGACTGCGGCAAGATCTGCATCGCCGTCAACGACGACATCGACGTGGACAGCCCCGACGGGATCCTGTGGGCGATGGCCTACCGGGCCAATCCCATCAACGACATGCTGACCATGCCGCACCGCGGCCAGGGCCACGGCCCCAAGCGCGAGCACGCGGGCGAGCAAGATTCCACCCTGCTGGTCGACGCCACCATGAAGGCGCCGATGCCGCCGCTGGCGCTGCCGGCCCGCGAGTACATGGAGCGCGCCCAGGAGATCTGGGACGAGCTGGGCCTGCCGAAGCTGGCGCCCAAGTCGCCCTGGCACGGCTATTCGCTCGGGGCGTGGCACGAGGTGTGGGACGCGGCCGCGGCGCGCGCGGCGGCCGGCGGCTACCTGGAGAACGGGCGCATCAGCCTCGACCAGCAGCGCCCGGGCCTGAAGCCGGAGACCCGGTTCAACCCCGACACGGGCGAACCCGAATAGAGCCATTCCGCAATGCGGCCGCCCCGGCTGATGCCGGGGGCCGCGCCCGCACCGCCCGCAAGAGGCGGGAAAACCCGAAGACCCGACATCAAGAGGAGGAAACCACGATGACTGCGAGAAATCTTATCCTGTCGATGGGCGCCGCGGCGCTGGCCGGCCTGATTGCCGTGCCGGCCACCGCCGTCGCCCAGGACTATCCCACCAAGCCGGTGCACATGATCGTTCCGTTCGGCCAGGGCGGCGCCACCGACCAGGTCGCGCGGATGATTGCCCCGCTGCTGGAGGAAAAGCTCGGCCAGTCGGTGGTGATCGTGAACCAGCCGGGCGCCGGTGGGGCCATCGGCCTCTCCAACCTGTCGCGTGCCAGGGCCGACGGCTACACCATCGGCATCGGGTCCGACACCACGCTGGGCGCCCGTCCGATGATGTCGGAGACCGGCTACACCGCCGACAGCCTCGACACGATCGCGCGCATCGTCGAGATCCCGTCGGGCGTGGCCGTGCGGGCGGACAGCGAATACCAGACGCTGAACGACCTGGTCGACGCCATGAAGGCCGGTGACCTGACCTACTCCGGTTCCGGCGTCGCCTCCGGCCCGCACCTGGCGATGGCGGTGTTCCTGGAGGAGAACGACGTGGAGGCGGTGTTCGTCAACTCCAACTCCAACCAGGAGGGGATGGTGAAGCTGCTCTCCGGCGAGGTCGACTTCCTGACCGGCGGCGGCTCCAACTTCCCGTCGCTGTTCGACGAGAACGGCAAGGGCGACATCCGCGTGCTCGGCCTGGCCGCCGAGAAGCGCTGGCCGTACCTGCCGGACGTGCCGACCTACAAGGAGCAGGGCTTCGACTACCTGCGCTCCCAGTGGTTCGGCTTCGTGGCCCCCTCGGGCACCCCGAAGGAGGCCATCGACACGCTGGCCGCCGCCGTCGAGGAGATGGTCGCCGATCCCGCCTTCCAGGATCGTCTGAAGGAGTTCTACTTCAACCCCGCCTTCCTCGGCCCGGACGCCATGCGCGCCCAGATCAAGGAAGAGGAAGACAGCATGCGCCCGATTCTCGACGAGCTGGGCCTTCTGAAGAAGTAGCAATGCGGCGGGCGCCGGACCCCGGCCCGGCGCCCGTCCTGACCGGCCCATCGGCTTCAGCGGGAGAGGACGCAATGGCATTGACGAACGACAATACGGTGCCGGGCGCGGTTCTGCTCGGCCTGGCCGGCACGGTGGCCTGGATGTCCATGGACATGGGCACCGGCGCGGCCGGAGGCACACTCGCCCCGAACTTCTTTCCGCTGGTCTGCGCCACGGGGATCGGGTTTTGCGGCCTGGGCCTGCTGCTGCGCGGCCTGATCGCCGGGGGCGCGTCGCTTCCGGCGCTCTTCGACCGCCGGTTCGCGATCGTCGCCGTGCTGATCGGCGTCTTCTTCTGGTGGTTCGCCCAGATCGATTTCCGCATCGGCGCGTTCGTCGTGACGCTGGGCACCATGCTCGCCTTCGGGATCCGCCGGCCGGTCCTGCTGGCGATCTATCCCACCGCCCTGACCGCCATTCTCTATCTCGCCTTCAGCGAAGGCTTCGGCGTGGTGCTCCCGTCATGGAACTGATCGGATCCGCCGACTTCGTCCAGGCGTTCGGCCTCGTCGCCGACCCGTGGGTGATCCTGTTCGTCTTCCTGGGCGCGGTGATCGGGATGATCTTCGGCGCGGCGCCGGGTTTGACCGCGCCGTCGGCCATCGCCCTGTTCCTGCCGGTGACCTATGCGATGGGGCCCACCACCTCCATGGCGCTGCTGCTCGGCATCTACTGCTCGGGCTATTTCGCGGGCTCGATCCCGGCGATCCTGATCAACACGCCCGGCACGCCGAGCGCGGCGGCAACCGCGCTGGACGGCTACCAGATGGCGCGCGCCGGCGACGGCGACCGGGCGCTCTCGGTGGCGGTGATGTGCTCGTTCGTCGGCGGGCTGTTCTCGCTGCTGCTGCTGGCCACCATCGCCCCGATGCTGGCCAAGGTGGCGCTGTCGTTCACCTCGGTCGAATATTTCTCGTTCGCCCTGGTCGGCCTCGTCTGCGTCGCCGGCATTTCGCAGGGTTCCTTGCTGAAGGGCCTGGCGGCGGCGCTGATCGGCGTGCTTGTCTCCACCGTCGGTCTCGACCCCGTCAGCGGCGTCGGCCGGTTCATGTTCGGCGAGCCCAACCTGATGGGCGGCGTGCCGACGATCAGCGCGCTCATCGGCCTGTTCGCCATCGGCCAGATGCTGCTGCTGTCCAAGACCGGCGTGGGCGATGCCCAGATCCTGCCGACCCAGACGCCGGTGTCCCAGTGGTCGGTGCTGCGGGACATCTGGCGCAACAAGTGGCTGGCCTTCAAGTCGGCGGTGATCGGCAGCCTGATCGGCGTGCTGCCCGGCACCGGGCCGGCGATCGCCTCCTGGGTGAGCTACTCCGACGCGCTGCGCACGGCCAAGCCAGGCGACAAGTTCGGCAAGGGCGAGGTCAAGGGCGTGATCGCCTGCGAGGTCTCCAACAACGCGGTGACCGGCGGCGCGCTGGTGCCGTTGCTGACGCTGGGCATTCCCGGCGATCCGGTGACCGCCGTGCTCATCGGCGCGCTGATGATCCAGGGCGTCCACACGGGACCGTTCCTGATCGCGCAGAACGGCTCGCTGTTCGTCTCGATCCTGATGCTGCTGTTCCTGTCGAACGTGTTCATGGTCGCGCTCGGCCTGTCGGGGCGCAAGCTCGCGGCGCGCGTCCTCAGCATCCCCCCGGGCGTGCTGGTGCCGACCATCTGCGTGATGGCGGCCGCCGGCGCCTTCTCGCTGCACAACAACGCCTTCGACGTGCGGCTGGTGCTGATCTTCGGCGCCCTCGGCTACCTGCTGATGCGGTTCGGATTCCCGACCGCCCCGGCGGTGCTGGGCATCGTGCTGGGGCCGATCCTGGAGCAGAACCTGCGCAACGCGCTGACGATCAGCCGGATGGACTTCACCGTGTTCGTGACCCGGCCGGTCAGCGCGGCGAGCCTGCTGGTCGCAGCCCTGCTGCTCTATCTCTGGCTGAAGCCGCGGCGCTCCGCCGACTGAGCGGCGCCGGCGCGCGATCGCCCCGGAGGCCCCCTCCGGGGCGGCGCGCCGACCAGACCATCCGGCACGCCGCCCGGCCGCGGTGCGACACCCCCGTCGATTGACGTGGGGCTTTTGGCCGGTATGCTTCCCCACAGCGCACAGTATTGTTTCGACGAGTGTTTTCGGCCCGCGCCGAATTCGCGTGCTTGATGGGTGGGGCATGTCTCTTCGTTCAACCCGGACCCAGCGGTGTCCGGGCAGTCTCCGCGACCCTATTTCCTGCCCGCGCACCGGCCATGGGCCGCTCATCCACGGATTTCGTGCGCCGCAATCGCCGTGACCGAAAGGGGCCCGCGCGCCCCCTCGAACGACCGCCTCACCCGATCACGAGTTCCGGAAAACCGACAAGGACACGCGCACATGTTGCGTCCTGCCACCTTCGGCGTTGCCCTCTGCGCCATTGCCATGTCCACGGGAGCCCAGGCCGACGACAGCTGGCGCTTCCAGCTGACGCCCTATCTGTGGGCCGCCGGATCGGCCACCGAGGTCCAGCCGCGGGCGGGCGGGCCGACGCTGCGGAGCGACATGAAGTTCGGCGAGGTTCTCGACAATCTCGACGGCGCGTTGTTCCTGACCGCCACCGCCCGCTACAAGCGCTTCGTCCTGCTGGGCGACCTCACCTGGGTGTCGCTCTCCAACGAGGGCAGCATCACCAGCAAGCTGGCGGTTCCGGTGACGATCAAGGGCGACGTGACCCAGACGTCCGAGACCCTGGCGGCCGGCTATTCGGTGGTGAGCCAGCCGGGCGTCACCCTCGACCTGGTCGGTGGATTGCGCGCCTGGCAGATCGACACGTCGGTCTCGGCCGAGGCGCGGATCGCGCCCTACTACACGCTCGGGGCGTCGACCAGCCGCAACCTATCCTGGGTCGATCCGATCGTCGGCATGAGGCTGAACGCCGCCCTGTCGCCCAAGTGGTCGCTGACCGGCTACGGCGATGCCGGCGGCTACGACGGGCGGTCGACGTGGCAGCTGCTGGGCACGCTCAACTACCGCTTCTCCGACCGCTTCTCGGTGTCCGCCGGCTATCGCCACATGTCGATCGAGTACGAGGACGCCAAGACGCGCCTCGACATCGACATGAGCGGTCCGCTGATCGGCGCCAGCCTGCGCTTCTAGAGGGGTTCGCCGGCCCGCCCGGCGCGCCTCCCGTCCCCTCCGGTTCCCTCCCCCGCCACGCCTGCAAGAGATCCCATGTGCACCTCCCTGCTCTACAGTGACCAGCGCGGCCGGTTCTATTTCGGGCGGACGCTCGAGCTGACCATCGACCTGCCCTACCAGCTGGCGTTCTTTCCGAAGGGCAACGCGTTCGCCTCCGAGGTGACCGGTCATCCGGCGTTCACCTTCACCGGGCAGCACGCGTTCCTGGCGGTCGCCATGCCGGGGCGGGTGCCGTCGGCGGCGGCGCCGATCGGGCTCGCCGACCTGAAGGTGCTGGAGGGCATGAACACCGAGGGGCTGACCTTCAGCGTGCTGTCGTACCCGTCGGCGGGCGGCACCCAGCGGCCGGTCGAGACGACCCGCGCGGTGCTGACCGCCTCCGACCTCGGCGCCTGGGCGCTCGGCAGCTTCGCCCGGGTGGCCGAGCTGAAGGCGGCGCTTGCCGACCAGCCGGTGATGCTGGAGGCGCTGGCCATCCTCGGCGGGGTGGAATCGCCGTTCCACTACGTCGTCCACGACGCCGGCGGCGCCTCGATCGTCATCGAGTTCCATCGCGGCGAGATGACCGTCCACGACAACCCGGTGGGCGTGATGACCAACGGGCCGCGGTTCGACTGGCACCTGACCAACCTCGACAACTACACCCACCTGACCAACGTCGACCGGTCGTCGGCGACGTTCGGCGCCTACAAGGCCGTGCAGCCGGATTCCGGCATCGCCACGGCGGCGCTGCCGGCCTCCAACACGTCGGTCGGCCGGTTCGTGCGGGCGGCGTTCTATGCGCATTTCACCGAGAAGGCGGCGACGCCGGACCAGGCGGTGCAGACGCTCGCCCACATCATGAACAATTTCGACCGGCCGCGCGGCGCCACCATCGACTACCCCGAGGAGGGCGGCGGCCACCTGGAGGTCGCCGGGCTCGAGCCGGACGGCGACACGCCCTACGCGACCGAGG
>Ga0207904_1000742_pt1 | contig 11293 bp, 8 predicted proteins | sample MalvirmetaMSP118_FD_184232 | JGI IMG/M metagenome (GOLD analysis project Ga0207904, IMG submission 184232) | Marine viral communities from the Deep Pacific Ocean - MSP-118 (SPAdes) | ecosystem: Environmental > Aquatic > Marine > Oceanic | place: Pacific Ocean | collected 2011-05-30 | reverse complement strand
AGGACCAGCGCGCGGTGGAGGAGCCGCGCCTGTGGCTCGCCGGCTACGGCGACTGGACCGGCGCCGCGTCGGCCACGCTGATCGGGTCGGCCCGCACGGCCCGGGACCTGGTGCCCCGGATTGCCGAGACGCTGGGGGCGGCTTGACGTTCGGCGGCTGGCAATGAGCCGCTCACCCCGGCTTTGGCGGGGGTGAGCGGAATTTGGAGTGGGCGCTCGCGAACAAAACGCAGGGCTGTCCGGACCGCTCCCCACCAGCGCGCGACGGCGCGTCGCTAATCGATCGCAGGAAAACCGGTTCCCACTCTTCCTGGCTTTGCTCAGCCCTGATCGCGCTTGGCCAGCGTGCGCAGTCGCAGCGCATTCAGCTTGATGAACCCGGCCGCGTCCTTCTGGTCGTAGGCGCCGTGGTCGTCCTCGAAGGTGACCAGCGCGTCGGAATAGAGCGACTTGGGCGATTCCCGGCCCTCGACGATGACGTTGCCCTTGTAGAGCTTCAGGCGGACCGTGCCTTCCACGTGCTCCTGGCTCTTGTCGATCGCCGCCTGCAGCATCAGCCGCTCGGGCGAGAACCAGAAGCCGTTGTAGATGAGCTCCGCGTAGCGCGGCATCAGCTCGTCCTTCAGGTGCGCCGCGCCCCGGTCCAGCGTGATCGACTCGATGGCCCGGTGGGCGACCAGCAGGATCGTGCCGCCGGGGGTCTCGTAGACGCCGCGCGACTTCATGCCGACGAAGCGGTTCTCGACCAGGTCGAGACGGCCGATGCCGTTATCGCGGCCGAGATCGTTCAGCGCGGCCAGCAGCTCGTGCGGCTTGAGGGCCTTGCCGTCGATGGAGACCGGATCGCCGTTCCTGAAGCCGATGGTGATGACGGTGGGGGTGTCGGGCGCCTCTTCGGGGCTCACCGTGCGCTGGTAGACGTACGGCGGCGGCGTCTCGTTCGGGTCCTCCAGTACCTTGCCCTCGGAGGACGAGTGCAGAAGGTTGGCGTCGACGGAGAACGGGGCCTCGCCGCGCTTGTCCTTGGTGACCAGGATCTGGTGCTGCTCGGCGAAATTCAGGAGATCGGTCCGGGACTTGAACTCCCAGTCCCGCCACGGCGCGATCACCTTGATGTCCGGGTTCAGGGCATAGGCGGACAGCTCGAAGCGGACCTGGTCGTTGCCCTTGCCGGTGGCGCCATGGGCGATCGCGTCGGCGCCGGTCTCGCGGGCGATCTCGACGAGGCGCTTGGAGATCAGCGGCCGCGCGATCGAGGTGCCCAGCAGATAGGTGCCTTCGTAGACGGTGTTGGCCCGGAACATCGGGAACACGAAGTCGCGGCAGAACTCCTCGCGCACGTCCTCGATGTAGATTTCCTTGATGCCCGCCCGCTCGGCCTTCTCGCGGGCCGGGGTCAGCTCCTCGCCCTGGCCGAGATCGGCGGTGAAGGTGACGACCTCCGCCCCGAGTTCGGTCTGCAGCCACTTCAGGATGATCGACGTGTCGAGGCCGCCGGAATAGGCGAGCACGACCTTCTTGATTCCACCTGCGTCGGCCATGGGTCCTCCTCAAGGTGCAGGGACGAAGAATGCGATGCGAAAAATGCAGTGCTCTAAGAGCACACTCGCGCGCCGATGGGTAGCCGGGAGACCCGACCGAGGCGAAAAACCCTGGACATCGGGGGCGCAAGGAACATCTAACCCTGTTCGGATCACCCACCGGGTCCGGCCCAGCCAGGGACCCCCACGGCGCGAAGGGCATTTCGGCGCTCGTCAAGAGTTGTTCGGCCCCGACCGCCCCACCATAATGCCGGCAATGAAGTTCGACTCGAAACACTTCGACCGCATCCGCATCAAGCGCGGATCAGGCGCTCCGGCGCCCGACGCCCCCGCTTGCGCGCATGAAGGCTGCGAGGACACGGGGCTCTACAAGGCGCCGATGGGACGCGGCCGCGAGGGCCAGTACCTGCTGCTCTGCCTGGAGCACGTGCGCGCCTACAACAAGAGCTACAACTATTTCGACGGCATGAGCGACGACGCGGTCGCGGCCTTCCAGAAGGACGCGATCGTCGGGCACCGACCCACCCGTGTGGTCGGCGTGAACTCGCGCGGCGAACGGGTGAAGCGGGCCGGCGCCACGGGCGCCCAGTCGCGCCCGTCGTGGAACGCGGCCTACGAGGATCCGTTCGGCATGTTCGGAGGCACCCGGCACGACGCGCCGGGCGACAATCCGCCGCGGCGGCCGCTGCTTGGGCCCGAACGGCGGGCCCTGGAGACGATGGGGCTTGAGGAGAACGCGTCGCGCGACGACATCAAGGCGCGCTACAAGATCCTCGTGAAGCGCCATCACCCCGACGCCAACAACGGCGATCGCGGCTCGGAAGACCGGCTTAGAAGTATCATCCAGGCCTATACGGTGCTAAGGCGCTCCGGATACTGTTGACGAGTTGCCCGCCCGGACGACCCGCGTTCGGGGGCCTCGGCGCGCGATACGCGTGCGCGATGGAGGAACGATGACGACTGCGACCATGGATACCCCGGGTCTGCCGGACATGAACGTGTCCGTCCGCCAGCTGTTCGGGATTGACGCCGATTTCGAGGTCCCGGCCTACTCCGAGGCCACCGAGCACGTGCCGGACCTCGACCCGGACTATCTGTTCGACCGTCAGACCACGCTTGCGGTTCTCGCCGGCTTTGCCCGCAACCGCCGCGTCATGGTCACCGGCTACCACGGCACCGGCAAGTCGACCCACATCGAGCAGATCGCGGCGCGGCTCAACTGGCCGTGTGTGCGTGTCAATCTCGACAGCCACATCTCGCGCATCGATCTTGTCGGCAAGGACGCGATCGTCATCCGCGACGGCCAGCAGATCACCGAGTTCCGCGACGGCATCCTGCCGTGGGCGCTGCAGACCAATACCGCCCTAGTGTTCGACGAATATGACGCCGGCCGGCCGGACGTGATGTTCGTGATCCAGCGCGTGCTGGAGGTGCAGGGGCGGCTGACGCTGCTCGACCAGAACCGGGTGATCCGGCCGCATCCGGCGTTCCGGCTGTTCGCCACGGCGAACACGGTGGGCCTCGGCGACACCTCGGGCCTCTATCACGGCACCCAGCAGATCAACCAGGGCCAGATGGACCGCTGGTCGATCGTGGTGGCGCTGAACTACCTGCCGCACGACAACGAGGTCGACATCATCCTGGCGAAGGCGCCGCACTACCGCAACGAGGAGGGCCGCGACACGGTCTCAAAGATGGTGCGGCTGGCGGATCTCACCCGCAACGCGTTCATGAACGGCGACCTGTCGACGGTCATGAGCCCGCGCACCGTGCTGACCTGGGCGGAAAACGCCGAGATCTTCGGCGACCTCGGCTTCGCCTTCCAGCTGACCTTCCTGAACAAGTGCGACGAGACCGAGCAGTCGATCGTCTCGGAATTCTACCAGCGCTGTTTCGGCAAGGAGCTGACGACCTCCGCCGCCAACGTCGTGATGAGCTGATCCGCGGCCGGGATACCCGGCCCGGACTTGCGAGGGACGAACGGTCATGGCGCACGGAAGCAACTGGCAGAAGAACGGGGCGCCCGCTCAGGCGCGGAACGAGACGTTCAAGCGCGCGGTGTCGGCCACCATGCGGGCGATGTCGGGCGAGTCCGAGCTGGAGGTCTCCTATTCCAGCGATCGCCCGGCGCTGACCGGCACCAAGGCGCGGCTGCCGGAGCCGCCGCGCAAGATGAGCGCGGCCGACGCGGCGATCACCCGCGGCGCCGGCGACGCCATGGCGCTGAAGCTCGCCTGCCACGACCCCAAGGTTCACAATCATCTGGTGCCGGCCGGCCGCGACGCGCGCGACGTGTTCGACGCCATCGAACAGGCGCGTTGCGAGGCGATTGGCTCGCGGCGGATGGAGGGCGTGGCCCAGAACATCGCCGCGATGCTGGAAGACCGTTATCACCGCGGCAATTTCCACGAGATCACCGACCGCGCCGACGCTCCCATCGAGGACGCGCTGTCGCTTCTGGTGCGCGAGCGCCTGACCGGCGAGCGCCCGCCGGCGAGCGCGGCGAAGATCGTCGAGCTGTGGCGGCCGTGGATCGAGGAGCGGGCCGGCACCGACCTCGACCATCTCGGCTCGTCGCTGGAGGACCAGCGCGCGTTCGGCACCGCCATCCGCGACGTGCTGGCCGCCCTCGACATGGCGGAGGAATACTCCTCCGAGCGCGAGGAGAGCGACGAGCAGGATTCCGACAGCGAGGACAGCACCGACACCAGCTCCGAGGACCAGGCTTCGGCCGAGGGCCAGGAGGATCAGCAGGACGCGGCCGCGCCGGAAGAGGCGGAAAGCTCCGGCGAGGAAGAGGACGCCTCGGAATCGGAAAGCTCCGAGGCGACCAGCGAGGAATTCCGCGAGGAGGACCTGGCCGATCCGCGCGAGGCGGGCGAGGCCGCGCGTGCCGAACCGCCCGCCGGCTCGCGCCGCCCGGATACGGACTACAAGGTCTACACAACCCGCTTCGACGAGATGATCAAGGCCGAGGAGCTCTGCGACACCGCCGAGCTCGACCGGCTCAGGGGCTTCCTCGACAAGCAGCTGTCGCACCTGCAGGGCGTGGTGGCCCGGCTGGCCAACCGGCTGCAGCGGCGGCTGATGGCCCAGCAGAACCGCGCCTGGGAGTTCGACCAGGAAGAGGGCTGGCTCGACACCGCCCGCCTCACCCGGATCATCACCGACCCGATGCAGCCGCTCGCCTTCAAGCGCGAACGCGACGCCAACTTCCGCGACACCGTGGTGACGCTGCTGCTCGACAATTCCGGGTCGATGCGCGGGCGCCCGATCACCGTTGCGGCCACCTGCGCCGACATCCTGGCGCGGACGCTGGAGCGCTGCGGCGTGAAGGTCGAGATCCTCGGCTTCACCACCCGTGCCTGGAAGGGCGGGCAGGCGCGCGAGAACTGGCTGCAGAACGGCAAGCCGGTGAACCCGGGCCGCCTCAACGATCTGCGCCACATCATCTACAAGGCGGCGGATTCGCCCTGGCGGCGCTCGCGGCGCAATCTCGGCCTGATGATGCGCGAGGGGCTGCTCAAGGAAAATATCGACGGCGAGGCGCTGGAATGGGCACACGCCCGCCTGCAGGCGCGGCCGGAAGCCCGCCGCATCCTGCTGATGATCTCCGACGGCGCGCCGGTCGACGATTCCACCCTGTCGGTGAACAGCGGCAACTACCTGGAAAAGCACCTGCGCGCGGTGATCGAGGAGATCGAGACCAATTCCCAGGTCGAGCTGATCGCCATCGGCATCGGCCATGACGTGACCCGCTACTATCGCCGCGCCGTCACCATCGTCGATGCCGACGAGCTGGCCGGCGCCATGGTCGAGCAGCTTGCCAGCCTGTTCGAGGACGAGGCGGAGACGCCGCGCGGACGACGGGGCCGGCCGGGTCGCGCCGCGTGAGATCCGTCGCGCGCCGGGCCGCCGGCGCGGTGCTGGCGGTGTTGGCGGCGGGGGCCACACCCGCCCGCGCCGAAGCGATCACCGTCGACGCCAAGCCGATCCGCCAGTTCCACGTCCGCGATCCGCTGCGCACGTTCGGCGCGCTGACCTTCCTCGGAGGGCTGACGCTGACATCCCGCAGCGGCCGCTTCGGCGGCCTGTCAGGGATGGTTGGCTCCGACGACGGGCGGGACCTGCTGGTCGTGTCCGACGACGGCGACTGGATCGCACTGCGCCTCGACCAGAAGACCGACGGTACCCCGCTCGGCGTTTCGGCGGCGCGCATCGATCGCCGTGTCGGCGTTGACGGTGCCCCGGTATCGAGCAAGACCGCCGGCGACGCTGAGGCGCTTGCCCGGGACGGCGACGGCTATCTGGTCTCGGTGGAGAGCGAGCGGCAGCTTCTGTTCTATCCCGGACCCGACCCGACGATCGCCGCGCCGACCCGCCGGGCGCTGCCGAAGGAGGCGGGCTGCGTGCCCGGCAATGGCGGCCTCGAGGCGATCGCGGTGGCGCCGCCGGCGAGCCCGGTCGCCGGCGCGCTGGTGATGTTCGCCGAGCGCGGCTGCGACAGCAGCCCGGCGGCGACGGGGAAGGGGGCGCTGCCGGTATGGCTGTCGGACACGGGCGGCATCAGGCGGCTGCGGCTGGTGAAGGACGGTGACTTCCGTCCGACCGATGCGGCGTTTCTGCCGGGCGGCGACCTGCTGCTGCTGGAGCGGCGCTACAACGGGGGCTTCGACATCGGCATGCGCATCCGCCGCATCCCGCGCGATGCGTTCGCCGGCACGGCGCCGCTCGACGGTCCGGTGCTGATCGAGGCGGATTTCGCCTACGAGATCGACAACATGGAGGGGCTGGCGGTGAGCCGCGACGCCCGCGGGCGGCCGCTCATCACGCTCATCTCCGACGACAACAAGTCGTTCCTGCAGCGCACGCTGCTGCTGCGGTTCAGGCTGGAAGAAATTCCGCCGCCGGTCAGGCCTTGAGGCTGCGCGCCGGACCCACGCCGATGGCGGCGATCAGGATCCGGTAGGGCGCGAGCAGCGCCAGTGCGACCACCAGCTTCACCGACAGATCGCCCAGCGCCCACGACATCCAGCGGGGGACGTCCACCGGCAGCACGCCCAGCATCGGCGCCGCCTCGATGGCGAACGGATCGTTGGGGCCGATGAACGCGAAGGCGGCGGCGAACGCGATGCCGAAGAACAGGGCGGTGTCGATCAGTGAGCCGACCACCGACGAGACCAGCGGCGCGCGCCACCATGTGCCGCGGCGGAGCCGGTCGAAGATCGCCACGTCGAGGAGCTGGGCCACCAGGAACGCGGTGCCGGAAGCGATGGCAATGCGCGGGGTCGACAGCACGACCGACAGGGCGATCGCCACCAGGAAGCCGGCACAGACCGCCATGCGCGCGGCCGACGGGCCGAAGCGGCGGTTGGTCAGGTCGGTCACCAGGAAGGCGAGCGGGTAGGTGAACGCGCCCCAGGTCAGCAGGTCGGCGAGATTGATCGGGCCGAGCCAGGCATGGACCGGATGCTGAACGAGGATGTTGGAGGCGAGCACCACCGACGTCATCGCGACGATCGCGATGAAGATCTGGCGGGCGGAGAACGGCATCCGTGCGGTCATGGGCTCAGAACCGGTCCAATTCGCGACATCCGGGCGCAAAAACGCCCGGCGATGCCGGGCGCTTCCCAGTCAGCGGTCGCGAATTACGCGGCCGCTTCGGCCTTCTTCGCGGCGATCTCGCGCTTCACGAGCAGGGCGCGGGGAGACAGCTCGGCGTCCTTCGCCTTGATCAGGAAGGCATCGAGGCCGCCCCGGTGCTCGACGGTGCGCAGCGAAGCCGCTGCCACGCGCAGGCGGATGCCGCGCTCGAGCGTTTCGGAAAGCAGGGTCACCGTGCACAGGTTGGGCAGGAAGCGGCGCCGCGTCTTGTTGTTGGCGTGGCTCACGTTATTACCGGTCAGCACGGCCTTGCCGGTTAGTTCACAGCGACGGGCCATTGCGAAAATCCTTGTTCGGCGGGCTGGCGGATACCTCAGCCCTCACATCGTCTCACAGGGTGATGGGAGGATGTTTCTATAGGAATGCCGCCGATCCACGTCAAGCGCATCCATAGAGGGAATCGCACTTCGTTGCTCGCCCCGTGCGCCCCGAGGGACGTCCCCGTCCCCTTCCGTTAACCCGGTGGTCACCATGTCCCGGCAAGGTGACCGCGATCGCCCGGCAGTGGGCGAGCTCTGGTCATCGGGCGTACGGCACGGCTTCGGCGCCGCCGAAATGAGGACAGCATGGTGCAATCACGTCAGTCGAGAGGGTTTCCGGGCCGCTTGACGGGCCTCGGGCTCGTGGCCGCCGCCTGTATTCTGGGTGGCGCGGCCCACGCCGGCGACCGCACCACCGCGGGCGTGCGCTACGACGTCAGCTTCAAGGGCGTGACGATCGCCAAGGGAAGCCTGTCGCTGGTGCTGGACGGCTCCGCCTATTCGGCGAAGGCGAAAATGGAACCGACGGGCTTCGCTACGCTGCTGACGGCATCGAAGGTCGATGCCGAGGCGGACGGCCGCTTCGGCAACTCAGGCCTCGCGCCCGGCCGCTACAAGCTCGATTCCATCGACCCGGGCATGACCACCAAGGTTCGCATGAAGATGTCGGGCGGCACGGTCGCCCGGCTGGACGCCGAGCCGCCGCTGGATCCCGCCCCGGACCGCGTGCCGGTCACGGCCGCCCATCGCCAGGGCGTCCTGGATCCGATCAGCGCGGCGATGGCACCGCTCGCCATTTCCGCCGCGGCGCTCGACGCCGACAGCGCCTGCGACCGCTCGGTACCGGTGTTCGACGGCTGGACCCGCTATGACGTGGCGCTCTCGGCCAAGGGCACGGAGCGCCTGCGCACGCCAAGCTATGACGGCGTGGCATTTGTCTGCGGCGCCCGCTGGATGCCGATCTCCGGCCACAGGGCGGACTCCGACAGCGTCGAGTACCTGGTCAACAACCGGGGCCTGGAAGCGGCCTTCATCGCCGTGGGCGAGAAGATGCTGGTGCCGGTGCGGGTGGAGATCGAGACGCCGCACGGCCTGCTCTCGGTCCGTGCCACCGACGTCAAGCTGCAGGGCGTGCGCCTTGCCGACGCATCGCGCTAGGCCAGGCTTGCAGAGACGCACGGCATTGCGTCTGACCACCCGCGGGGGAGGCACGGAGAGCGTCTCCGCCTGGTGCGCTCGCCCCGCCGCAGAACAAGGGGCCCGACGCTTGGGGGCCGGCCGGTTCCCAAACCTGACGATGCCCGGCCGCCTCTTTCCCGGGGGCGTCCCTGATCCCGACACATCACGCGAATGCGCACGATCCTTCCGCGCGCCCCGACGTGCGAAAATGTCGAGGTCACGGTTAACAAATACTAAATCGATTCAGTAAATTACTAGTAATATTGGGTCTTTCCCCTTTCAATTCAAGAACAAATCAAGAATATATGCAGCGTGACGATTCGATCTTGATTCGTACGTCTTGTGTTCTGCGGTCAGTGGCCGGGCACCGGGTCGGGGCGGAAAACGGCTCGCAGGTCGTTTTTCGGACGCCGGGCGCTTGACTCAGGAGGCAATCGGAGTCCGTCGGGACGACTCGTCCTGATTGTCCTCGCTGATGCCAGAACGGCCGTCCCAAACAACATGTCGTGGGCGATTTACGATTCAGAACAAGAGGTTGCGAAGAACGAACCATGAATCGGAAAAAGTCGCCGATTCGGGCTCGATTCGTTCCAGACTCGTTCCGGTTGCGGCGGCTGGCGCCAAAAAGTGCGGGTGCGAAGACGGTCCGATGTGGTAGAGAGGGGACGAACGCAGCCGGCCGGATCCGTCGGATCAACTGCAATCGTCCAAGAAACGCCTGCGTGTTTCCTTGCCGCCTCGCGCGGCGCCGGGAGGAGCGCGGGGAACGAGCGGCGGCCCTGCGCCGTTCGATGGGAAGAGCGCCGACATCCTTCGGCCAGCCGAGCCCTGACCCTTCATGACGCTTCAGACAGCCATGCCCCTCCCCCGCCAGGTCCGTGCGCGCACGGTCACGGCGGTGCTCGGCCCGACCAATACCGGCAAGACGCACCTGGCCATCGAGCGGATGCTCGGCCACAAGTCGGGGCTGATCGGCCTGCCGCTGCGGCTTCTCGCCCGCGAGGTCTATGCGCGGGTCGCGGCGCGCGTCGGCGCGGACCAAGTGGCGCTGATCACCGGCGAGGAGAAGATTCTCCCGGACAACCCGCGCTATTACATCTCCACCGTGGAGGCGATGCCGCAGAGCACCGACGTCGATTTCGTGGCCATCGACGAGGTGCAGCTGGCGAGCGACCTGGAGCGGGGGCGCGTGTTCACCGACCGGCTGCTGCGCCTGCGCGGTCAGTCCGAGACGCTGCTCCTCGGTGCCGCGACGGCGCGGCCGCTGCTGGAGCGCCTGCTGCCGGGGGTCAACGTGGTCACCCGGCCGCGGATGTCGGTGCTGAGCTACGCCGGTTCCAAGAAGATCACCCGCCTGCCCACCCGGTCCGCCGTCGTCGCGTTTTCCGCCGACGAGGTCTACCAGATCGCCGAACTGATCCGCCGGCAGCGCGGCGGCGCGGCGGTCGTGCTGGGCGCGCTGAGCCCGCGCACCCGCAACGCCCAGGTCGAGCTGTTCCAGTCGGGCGACGTGGACTTCCTGATCGCCACCGACGCCATCGGAATGGGGCTTAACCTCGACGTCGACCACGTAGCGTTCGCCTCCGACCGCAAGTTCGACGGCTATCAGTACCGCCGGCTCAACGCCGGCGAGCTCGGCCAGATCGCCGGCCGCGCCGGCCGCCACATGCGCGACGGCACCTTCGGCGTCACCGGACGGGTGGACCCGTTCGACGACGAGCTGGTGCAGCAGCTGGAAACCCACACCTTCGCGCCGATCGGCGTCTTCCAGTGGCGCAATTCCGATCTCGATTTCGCCTCCATCGCCGCGTTGCGCCGCTCCCTCGACGTGGTGCCGCGCGAGGAAGGGCTCACCCGCGCTCCGCCGGCGGAGGACGTCTCCTGCCTCGAATTTGCCGCCCGCGACGCGGAAATCAGCGCGATGGCGCATGGACCGGCGGCGGTCGAGCGTTTATGGGACGTGTGCCAACTTCCGGACTATCGCCGGATCGCGCCGGCCAATCATGCGGAGCTCGTGCTCGACGTCTATCGCCATCTGGCGACCGAGGGGCGCATTCCGGATGACTGGTTCGCAGGCCAACTGACGTTTGCCGACCGAACGGATGGCGATATCGACACGTTGTCGAATCGCATCGCCCACATCCGCACCTGGACTTATGTTGCCAACCGGGCGGATTGGCTCGACGATCCCGCCCATTGGAGAGAAACCACCCGCGCCATCGAGGACAGACTGTCGGACGCACTCCATGAGCGTCTGACCCATCGCTTCGTCGACCGTCGAACGAGCGTCCTGATGCGCCGGCTGAGAGACAACGACATGCTGGAATCCGAGATCACGACCTCGGGCGACGTGGTGGTGGAAGGCCATCATGTCGGCAATCTTCACGGCTTCCGCTTCATTCCGGTCTCGACCGCCGAGACGCCGGACCTGAAGGCGGTGCGGGCTGCGGCCCAGAAGGCGCTGGCGAGCGAGTTCGAACGGCGCGCCGACCGGCTGGCCGAAGCGGCCGACGCCGCGTTCGTGCTGGCGTCCGATGGCGCCATTCGCTGGCAGGGCGAGGCCGTGGCCAAGCTGATGCCGGGCGAGGAAACGCTGCGTCCGTCGATGATCGTGCTGTCCGACGAGCAGCTGAGCGGGCCGGCGCTGGAC
>Ga0207904_1000741_pt1 | contig 11306 bp, 11 predicted proteins | sample MalvirmetaMSP118_FD_184232 | JGI IMG/M metagenome (GOLD analysis project Ga0207904, IMG submission 184232) | Marine viral communities from the Deep Pacific Ocean - MSP-118 (SPAdes) | ecosystem: Environmental > Aquatic > Marine > Oceanic | place: Pacific Ocean | collected 2011-05-30 | reverse complement strand
AGCTCAGCATAATAACCGAAAGGGACAAGTTAAGGGCTAGGAGGAAGTTAATACCCCGCTGGAGGCCAGGAGCCACGGGGGCTGTAGAGGATTATGTCTTTTTAAGACGGAAAATCCCCAGGACCCCAGTTTGCGAACGGTTTTATTCCGTCTCTGGGGTTGTCAAAGAATGCCGTTCGCTACTATGCCGATGTTGCCGAACAGTATGCCGCATCCCGCTTACGTCGGCTGAGCAAACCGCAAAAATGGCTCTATGCTTTGTGCTTTGTTTACCACCGCTACCAACAGATTATGGATAATCTGATCGTTAGTTTTTGCTATCACACCCGCGCCATTATGGACGCCGGCAAGACCTACGCCTCAATGGCTCATATGGAGCACAGCTCCAAGGTGGTGACCGACTTTCCCAAGCTGGCCAAGTTTTTGAAGTGGTTCCCAAATCGAAACCCCAACATGAGTCAGGATGAACTGAATGAAGCAGCCTACAGCATGTTGCCCAAAGAGCAGTTTTCAGCCATGGCAGAGTTTCTGGAAGGCAAATCTTTCGATAAGAAAGCCGCCTTGTGGGAGTACTATGGAAAATCTTCTCGCATATTTGCACTGTATCTTCGCCCGATATTTACAACAGTCAAGCTGGAGTACTACAAGGAAAACAGCTACATCGGCGAATTGATCAATCTACTGAAAGCGCATTATGCCAGCGGGAAAAGTCCATCGGATTTAAAAATTTGTGATGACCTGGGGTTTACCATCCCCAAAAACATGAATCAATATTTGAAGCGGGAACCGAATGACACGCACATCGATCCGTACCTGTTCGAGTTCTTTGTTTACCAGAAAATTTATCATGAGATTGACCGTGGCCGTCTCTATTGCAATGACAGTGTCTCTTACTGTGATATCGATACCGATCTGGTGGACGACGCACTGGTAGACGATGTTGAGAAGATCGCGGCGGAGTTTGGTTATCCCAAGATACCCATCTACTGTGATCAGCGACTTGATGAGGCGCTTCAGGAGCTGAACAACGCCTGGGAGCGAACGACTCACAATATCCGTGAGAATAATAATCATGGATTCAGTGTTCGAGAAACCAAGACCGGACAACAACACTGGAGTTTGCTCTATGACAGTGTTGAAAAGCTGGATGATGCGTTCTTTAAAAACCTGCCCAAGGTGGACATTGCCAGTATTGTCATGTTCATCGGCGATCGGATTGGAATGTGGAGCGCATTTACCCACATGAAAGATCGCTACACCAAGCGGAAAAAACCGCTGCCTCTGGCGATCAACGCCTGCTTGTTATCAGAGGCGTTTGGGTTCGGTACATTGAAAATGGCTGATATGTCTGACCTGGAAATCAGCCAGTTACGTGCAATGCGGGAGGATTTCGTGCGGGTGGATACGCTATGCGCCGCCAATGAAATTGTCAGTAACCACATCCATTCGCTTCCCATATTTAATCAGTGGAATTTGATGGATGAGAAAGTACTAGCGGATGCGGATGGACAAAAATTTGCGACCACAGACAGTACAATTCAATCCCGTTACTCCAGGAAGCACCTTGGCAAAGGCCGTGGTATCTCACTCTACACGCTGCTCGCCAACTATGTGGCAGTTAATGCGAAAAATATCGGCCTGAACGAGTACGAAGGACATTCGCTGTACGATATGATCTACAACAACAAAACCGATATTGATATCCACATGGTGACCGGTGATAACCATTCATTGAACAAGCTGAATTTTGTCACGCTGGATTCCATCGACGTGGATTATGTCCCCAGCATCAAAAATGTGCGAGACGCTGCTGACGATATCTATACCGCTGAACCGTTAGACTATGACACCGGAATCCTCAAACCCAAGGGCGTGATCAATGTTGATCGTATCCGCTCACAACGTCGAGGTGTCATGCGGGTATTACTTTCACTCATCATGCAGGAGAACACCCAGAGCAATATCATCCGTAAGCTCAACTCACATGCCCGTTATGCCAGGCTCAAAGCCGCGCTGTTTGAATATAATACCATCTTCAAGAGTATCCATGTTCTCAATCTGATTGACGATATGGAGCTCAGGAAAGCAATCCGAAGCGCCCGTAATCGCACAGAGGCCTACCATCAGCTTCAGAGCAATATCCGGAAGACTTATAACGGCATCTTTCAAGGCAAAAGAATCGTCGAAAACCGGGTCAGTGCCCATGCTGCCAGGTTAATCGCCAACTGTATCGTGGCCTACAACAGCATGATCTTGAATGCCGTGTACCAAAGGATGCTGGCCAACGGCGCGCCTCAAGCGGTCATCGATGAATTTATCCGGATTTCACCGATTGCCTGGACACATACGTTATTTACAGGTCGGTATAACTTCAAGAAAAGCAGCGGGAAAATTGATGTAGACGCGATGGCAAGGATATTGGAGGATCATGTGAAACAGCATTTTTGGCGTGACGATGGGCCTCAGAATTGATGATAAATTGGTCGTTTATGCAAACTTGTCAAATTTGTCGGTTCTTCCACAGGACCCCTTACAGCGAAACCTTTGATGATTATCGGGAGCAGATGATCAGCTGGGAGCAATACGATACAGAGCTGCCAGGTTACTGCGAAGAGCTGGGACTGGTGAAGGGTAGCACCGAGTTCACCCAAGCGCTCAAGACGCAATTGACGGAGGCTTGTTACGCGGCTGATCGCAATTTTCCAGATGACGAACAGGTGCGCATTGAAAACGGCAAGCTGATCATTGGCAAGAGTAAAGCAGAAGAGGCTTCGCGGGAGATTGAGGCAATTTCAGAGTTGCTGCAGGATCGGTTGGAAAAGATCAATTTGCTGGATCTCATCATCAATGCGGAACGTTGGCTGTCGTTGCATAAGTTGTTTGGCCCCTTATCAGGCTTTGAATCCAGGGTGGATGATCCATTCCTGCGCTTTGTGCTGACGTTATTCTGTTATGGCACGAATATCGGACCCACTGAAACGGAACGCTCCGTTCGTGGAATCAGCCGCAAACAGGTAGCTTGGCTCAACCTCAAGCGAACCACCGTTGAGCGTCTGGATAAGGCCATATTCAAAGTCAGCAATGCGTACAAGAAATTTAATCTGATTGAGTGCTGGGGATCGGGGAACAGCGTATCGGCAGACGGCAAATTGTGGGATCTGTACGAGGATAATCTGCTGTCAGAATACCATCTACGATACGGCCGGTTTGGCGGCATTGCTTATTACCACGTGTCCGACACCTACATTGCGCTGTTCAGTCACTTCATTCCGTGCGGGGTATATGAGGCGATCTATATCCTGGATGGGTTGCTGAATGACGAGTCCGACTTTAAGCCGGACACGGTACATGGTGACACCCAAGCCCAATCAACACCTGTATTCGGGCTGGCATATTTGCTGGGCATCAAATTGATGCCGCGCATTCGTAACATCAAGGATTTGAATTTCTATAAACCGGATCGCAATATGGTGCTCCAGCACATTCAGTCCTTGTTTCATGAGCCGATTCAGTGGGACCGCATCGAGAAGTACTATCCCGACATGCTAAGGACGACAATGTCGATCAAGGCGGGCAAGATCACAGCCTCAACCATCCTGCGGCGTTTTGGCACCAAAAACCGGAAGAACAAACTGTATTTTGCATTCCGCGAGCTGGGCCGGGTGGTGAGGACGATGTTTCTGCTGGAGTACATCACCGATTTGGAACTACGCAAAACGATTCAGGCAGCTACCTGCAAAAGCGAGGAGTTCAACGAGTTTGCGCGTTGGTTGTTCTTCGCCAACAGCGGAAAGATCGCGTCCAATCTGAAGCACGAGCAGGGGAAGATCGTAAAGTTCAACCACCTGCTGGCCAACCTGGCCATTCTCTACAACGTTAACGCGATGACCACAGCGTTCAACGACCTACGTGCGGAAGGGCACGATATCAGGCGGGAGCACATGGCCAAGTTCTCGCCGTACCACACGGCACATCTGGGCCGGCTGGGTAGCTTTGAGTTGGATCTAAATAAGGAAGTGAAGCCGATGCGGGTTAAACTGGAAATTGAATAAAGCTAGCTATTTCATATAGTTAAGAGCGAAGTGGCTAAATCTAACACTTTTACCGGCCGGACCTCATATATAAAATAAATTAACCCGGAGGATCAGAAGTCGAATTCACCGGCCCGCAAGAATCAACAGGCCCACCGCCAGGTAACAAATCCAACTGCCCTTTTTTTAAACCAACGCCGCTACCCCTGCGGGGAGCTGATATCTGATGTACAGCATAATTAACACTTTTTGAGGCCGCCGATACAGGGTCCAGCTGGACAACGTTGGAGGGGGCAGGGGTGTTGAACTCGGTAAGGATGTGTTTGTAGTTGGCAACGGTCTGACGGGATAAGCCTGTAGCGCTCGCTACGGCCACCAGAGTCAGCTTCTCGCCCTTCTTCTGTAGATGCCGACAGGCAACACGAATCTTTGACTCTGTGGCCTTCTGGCGCGTCTGATGCGTGCGCTCAGCGGCTAGCCGCTGGCGCTCCTTCAAGGAAAGCGATTGATCGAGGTTCATCACCCCTCGATGACACTGGCTGTTGCCGGTATAGCGATCCCACGTCCAACGAGCCACGGATTTGACTGTGGCTTTCACCTGGGCCGCTGTAAGATTCATCGCAAAGCCACGTTGCCTAAAACCGTTCTTGTTGTAGGCATAGGCTTCCAGTAAGCGGATAAACGACTGGTACGTCCCCTGCTCTCGCTCTCTTTCACGGCTCACAATGGAATAGGCATAAAACCGCAATTCCTCGAAAAGCAAGCAATGGCGAGAATGGGATACTGCATCGAGATCAGGGCCGGTACTCCATGGGGGATTAACCGCCAGGTCAACATAGTCGGCCAGCTCCCCTAGTTCGTATTCGCTGCCGTGAATCTCCCAGGTTGACCACCAGGGATGACCTGGCGTTTTGGCAACAGGGCCACTATAGGCCGGGTCAGCGTTTAAACGCGCGGACATCGCCTCATAAACGGCTTTCATGTACTTGATGGGCTTGGAACGGGCGTTTTCGGTCGTACAGACCGGCGCAATGGCATAGAACAGGTGGGCGTGGCCGTTTTTACGGTTGCTAACCACAATGTTTGGCGCGGGAAGACCTTCATCTTCCCAAATAAGCGGGTTTGAATGGTCTAAATCAAAGATAAGCCATGAAACCATCCCTGGGCGATTAACCTGCATATAGGGATAACGAAGAGCGTACTCTCGCGGCCTGACCAGGGCGGCGGTCTTATTATCGCTACAGCGAGGCAGATACGGTGCTTCCGATAATAACCGGCTCAGTGCGGTACCTGGCTGATAGTACCGTTCATTGACCGAAATTGCTTGCGACTTGGCTGCGGTATCCAGTGAAATCCCCTAGTTAACAAAGGGGAGGCTTTGCGGCAAAAACAGGTTGCGTTAATCAGTAAATATTGAAAAGATAACCAATCTAGAGTATCTTTTTAAAAGCGTTACATGTTGCGCCTGTTGGGTGCCTGCAAGCTTCCCAGGTGTAATAAATTTTTGGTGCGTCAACACCAAGTACGTTTTTGTAAAAAACCCGCTGTTGGTCGCAGCGGGTTTTTTATTGCGCTCTTAACTCGAAATCATCGGGATTTATCCCCTCGTGTTCTTTTTCTGTCAATTTAACGACAACTTGCGGAAAGCCGATATCTTGTGCCGCAGACGCTGCCGCGTCTAGAGACCTGAAAATTTTTGCAGTTTCTGGATCTCTAACAGTCCCTATCACAGCGACCCCGCCGCTACGACGCTGGAAGTGTAACAACCACCCTTTTTGCTCAAACGGCGCTTTAACCACAACAGCAGTTGTTAAGCCTCCATCGTTGAACAAAATTTTTAGGGATCTCAGATCCATAAAGCACCTTTGGTAATCATTTTTCAAACTTACCATACATAGAGTATTTATATCAAACATATTTTAAATTTGCAAAACAAAATTGAATTATGAGTATTTAAGTAAACCCTTATTTACTCAATTACTCACCTTTTAATTCAAACTTCCCTTTTTCAAAATCTTCCCAAGACTTAACTAGGTATGGCTGCCTGACGACAATTTCATACTTTTCAGCTTTGGACTCTTTGTAAAAGCTCTTGATAGAATTAAGCTCATCAAGCTCAGGGTTCCTGTCGTCATCCCAAAGAAGCTGGTCTGGGTACCATATTTCGCGGTGCAACTTAATTTCCTCCACGGCCATAGCATCACCATAAAATAATTGCTTCATCGTATCTGGCTCTAATAATATCCCGTCATAATCGATTCTTGATTTCTCGCAAAACATCATGATCGATTTCAAACAGTGTCGACATCTCCAGTAATTCCAGCGCTCAGATTCCCAAACCTCGTAACTTTTAAACTCGATGCCATTAACCAAGTAGTCCTTCTCTATCACCACACCAATATCCACTGCATCCACCTCATCCCCTTTTTCTTTAGCTTCCGTTAGGTCATCAAGAGTTAACTCTTTTTCAGCAACAAGTAGAACTCTAATTCGCCGACACTTATGATTTAAAAGGGCAAGATTACGAGCAAAACCGGAAACATTCTTATACCAGCGGGAAAATGGGGTTTTATGGGGTTTGCTATCAATCCCTTTTAACCAATCTGGGCTTAGCGTAAAAAGGTCTGCTACATGCTGAATCAGGGCATCATCTAACTTATTTAATAAATCCTTCCTGGAAAGCAGATCCGCTCTATTAATCGCGTCAACTGGAAGCATTGCAGGAATATCTGCAATGGGAATTCCATGCTTTGTAAAAGCTTCCACAAAGCGATCTGCCATTAATTCCAATTCTGTAGCCTGTGGCTCTTCAGTTGCCAACATAATGGCCTTGAAAGTCATGGCCACGAATTCCTGAACGCTAATTCCTAAATGCTCTGCTTGCGCTTCTATAAATTTTCGCGTTGCCGGCTCAAAACGGATAGTCGTACCTACTTTTTTGCTTTCTTCCATCTCATCAGCAATGACAGATTGCCTAGGAGCTCGACTCACCAAGTTAAGTAGCAGCGAAGATAAAGAGAGGTTAGTTTTCATTCGGACTCCATTGATTCAAACTGAATTTACAATTCATAATGAATCAAAAATTCAGTTGAGGCAAGCTCATAACTGTTTACTAAGTAAAATTTTCCTGATAACCTTTGCTTACTCATTTACTCAAATAGGTGGATATATGATTTATCTGATTGCCTGTAACAAAGGTGGTGCGGGGAAGACGACTACCGCAACAAATCTGGCAGTGGGGCTGGCTAAGCGCGGGAAAAGCATCTGCCTGGTTGATGCGGATAAGCAGCGCAGTGCTTCAAAATGGTATCAATACAGGATTGAAGAGGGGCATCAACCAACCTTTTTGGTTATTGAAAAGCTCGATAATATTTCAGCCGCACTAACAGATCTGAATGAAAAATATGACTTCGTTATTGTTGATGTGGCAGGGCGTAACTCTAGAGAACTTATCACAGGGGCTACCGTAGCCGATGTGGTAATTGCTCCACACCAGGCATCACAGCTCGACCTCGACACCTTAAATGAGCTGCAAGAACAGGTTATTCATATTCGGGATCTAAACCCCAGACTGCAAGTGTATGTGTTCCACGCAATGGCAAATACCAATCCAGCAGTAAAAGAAGCTGAACGAGAAGCGTTTCTTGGTTATGCATCAGATTTCAAGGAGTTCCAGCTACTAAATTCCATAAACTATTACCGGAAAATATATAGGGACGTTATTTCCGAAGGTAAATCAGTTCTTGAAGCTGATAATGATCAGGCCATAACAGAAGCTAACTCACTCCTTGATGAAATATTGGAGGTTTCGGGCAGATGAGTACGAAATTCAAACGACCTTCGGTAGATCCAAAGCAAGCCGACAAGCTGGCCGACCGCCTGGCTGACAAGCCGTACGGATCAGTGAAAGAAGATAAGAAAGAGAAAACCATGCGATTCAATGCAAACATACCCGAAAGCCTTTATCTTAAAGTGAAAGTGAAAGCCGCACAGGAAAACGTCAAGTTGAATGATTTGGCCATTGAGTGGATGGAGAGCTGGATAAATGAATAGCTAATACAATTGCCTGAACCATAGGAACCTGCCCTCCCCTGAGCGGGTTTTTTAATAGTTTATTTTACTCATTTACTCAAATATTTATTTACTCAAATACTCATTTTTGATACTATATCTTTGTCGGTTGGGAACACCACAGACCTAACCGATATTTAAATCAACGAATGAGGAAACAAGTAAATGAGTAAAATTATCACTTCTAATAAAGATTTAATGCTTGAATTAGCTGACGACTTCAAGATCCAGTACAACAAAATCACTGGCCGCTTTGCGAGTGGCGACCTTCCTTTGGTAAAAGAAGAAAAATACTTCTATTTCCGCGCCACACCAGATCAAGAAGTATTAACTGTTGCGGGGGCTGGTCTATCCAATGATATGTGCGGGAACGATGCCGATTTTTTGGCAAGCCTGATTACAGTGGCCTCCTTGCATTGGTCGTCAGATAACGACGACCTAGGCGATTGTACCCACGAGATGGAGCAGGCTATGCTCAACAGGCCAGCCATCTTAAAATTCTTTGGGATAACTAACTAAAGGTGTTGTGCGGCTCCACCACGAGCCGCACAACGTGCTTTTCCAAACGAATGAGGAAAGCCACACCAGTATAATGGAATTTGAGCGCATACTCACTTGAGTATTTACTCAAATATCCGTTCGCCATCGGCCTATAACGGATGCGGCACCTGCTTAGTGGTGTGACTGCCTGGGAGAGTTCTGGCAATCTAAATTACTCATTTATACATTTACTCATTTACTCGTTATTGCTGGAAACCGCATTCCTGCGGTTTCCAGCCTTGTTCTCATTGTGCGTTTTCCGGCTTTAATGCCGATAACTGCACTAGGGAACTGCTAGAAATATAGCCAGAATACCCTCACGGTTACTCATTTATACATCAGAGTAATTGAGTAATACTAACAGCCCGCCATCTATTTCTTTTTTAAAATAAATAAACCTTATATTTATTTGTTTTTTGCAATATGTTTGAATTTAGTTTATTCTTCTTTCGTTATTAATTGACTGTTAATCTATTCGGTATTTATTATGAGCTGGGATAAAGAGCTGAATTTGCAGCAACTAGACGCAACCCTTAGTAAAGTTAAGAGTTTGTCTGAAGCGCAGCGCCCATCCTCTGGCTGGATCAATACTATCCGCACAACACTAGGTATGAGCGCCAGAAGCCTTGGCGAACGTATAGGGCTTAGTCAGCCACGAGTCGCATTGATAGAAAAAGGAGAGATCGACGGCTCCATATCTATTAAGACTTTAGAGAAGGCTGCTCAGGGCTTAGGGTGTAGGCTTGTGTACGTCTTAGTGCCTGAAGATAGCTCCTTGCAAAAAATGCGTGAACGCCAGGCTACGAAAAAAGCCAGGGCTCTCAATTTATATGCCGAGTGCCATATGGAGCTGGAAGATCAAGCGACCGATGACAGCTTTCGGGACGAAACAACAACAAAAATTGCCGAAGACTATTTGAGAGCTTGGCCAAGAGATTTTTGGGACGATTAATGATCAATGACAGCCTACCACCAGGTGCAACACCTCTAACGCCGGACGATGCTAACGGGCTCATCCCTAAAGGCATATCAACTCGTGGCCAGCTGGACCAATTTGAGTCCAGGAATATCCAGCAAGCTTTAACTTGGGCAATGCGAGGAAAACGTAAGCCCAGTGAAATCTTGAGTATAGATTTCTGTTTAAAGCTCCATAAACAGATGTTTGATAAAACCTGGAAGTGGGCAGGGCAATTCCGTCGTTACGAAGTCAACATTGGCAATACACCTCCGGCGATGGTCTCAACGAGCTTACGTAACCTCTGCGATGACTCCCAAGCATGGGTAGAGTTTAATAGTTATCCACTAGATGAAATGTGCATCCGACTGCATCATAAAATGGTCTGGATCCACCCTTTCCCAAATGGTAACGGCCGGCACTCTCGAATCATGGCCGATATATTTATGAAATCACTCGGTCAACCAATTTTTACTTGGGGGAAAGCCAGCTTGACTCAGCAGTCCAAGAATCGTATGGACTACCTCACCGCCTTGAGATCAGCCGACACAGGTGACTATGGAAAGCTATTAAAGTTTGCTAAATCTTAATTTACTCACCAGATCTTTTGAGTATTTGAGTAAATTAAGATTAAAGGAAATCCATGAAAATCTCACTAATTGAAAGATTTATAAATATATTTAAACCGAAAGAACAGACAACAACAAAATATAAAACACCCGAAGAGGTGGTACTCCCGCCAATTCCCAGACAGCTCGACCAGCGTTTTAAATCGCTCTTAGGGCAGTTACAAAACATGCAAGCATTTCCACTGAATTTGCTCGAACGGCTTTACCTTTTCATGGATGAATACAACAAGTTCGTTGCCACCTTCTCGGTGTGTGAACAAGGTTGTAGTGCATGCTGCACGATACCAGTAAACATTTCCCGCTTAGAGGCAGAATACATACATCAAAAGACCGGGAAGAAGCTATCCAGCCAAATCATCCTAAAAACAGGCCGTTCTCCCTGCCCATTTTTATCTGACGATGGTAACTGCTCCATCTATAAGTATCGTCCTTACAATTGCCGGACCTTCCATACGCTGGACAACCCGAAGTATTGCTCCACAGATGAGGATCATGCTGTATATGGCGTGTCGTCTGTGGGGTATGGTTCAGACATCCTTGCTCAGTTGGCAGCAATTATCCATCACATCAACAAAGGGGAATACAAGGATATTAGATCGTACTTCAATAATGAAAAGGGCTCACGACAAAATCATACCGTGCGCTAAGTGAGCTGATCTGTGATCAGTTTTTTGGTGGTATTGATTCCTGGGTTTGTGTCTCTTTCTGGTCTAACCAGCCATCTCATTTAACCTGGCACAGGGAGTTTGGCCCATCATTACAAACGGTGCGAACCGTTCCGGTCTATGAGGCGCAGCCTCGCGTACTATGTGCTCAGGCCCAGGCGCTTGGTATCAGCGACACTAAGGCAACCGAAGTGATAGTACCTTCTTGTCGCTGAAAAATCAAAGTAAAACACCCGAAAACTGCACACTAACACCACAGCAGTTAGCGTGCAGTTCGAATGTTATCGTTGTTGATTTGCACCCAAAAGTGACCCACTTCAGTCCCATATTTGCATCGAATATTGACCCACGTTCAACTCATCCTGCACCCAACGATGCAGGAGCAATCAGGAGTGATCGACGTGGCATTATTAAG
>Ga0207904_1000739_pt1 | contig 11319 bp, 9 predicted proteins | sample MalvirmetaMSP118_FD_184232 | JGI IMG/M metagenome (GOLD analysis project Ga0207904, IMG submission 184232) | Marine viral communities from the Deep Pacific Ocean - MSP-118 (SPAdes) | ecosystem: Environmental > Aquatic > Marine > Oceanic | place: Pacific Ocean | collected 2011-05-30 | reverse complement strand
GTGCAGGTCGGCCCAGAAATGGACGAGCGGGGTGTCCTCTACGATCAGCGGATTCGTCTCGAAGACGACCGCGCCGTCTCTGTCGCGCAGGATGACGGCAACGGTGCCCGGCTCGGCGACAGACAGCCCCGGCACCTCCAGCGCGAAGGCGCCCGGCGTCAGGGTGATCGTCTCCGGCAGGCCATCGATCGGGCCGGTGGCTTCCACGGCGAACGTCTCGGCGCACTGGTCGGACGGGTTGCCCCAGCGGTCCTCGCCCTTCACCTTCAGCGCGAACGTTTCCCCCGGCCGGCGGCGCGTCGGGATCACCGCGACGAAGCGCTCCGGCCTGCCGGGCACGATGGCGATCATCGGCTGCTCGGGCAGCGGCTGGAAGTTGAAGGTGGCGATCGGGTCGGCGAGCACGCGGAACTCGAAGGTGTCCTCGCAGAACGTCTGGAGGCGCATGCCCGGCCCACCGTGATCGGTGACGCCGAAGCGGACGGTGATCTGCTCGCCCTCCTTCAGATAGCCGCGCACGACCTTGATCCACAGGGTGCGGTCCCAGGGGCGGACGTTCGCCTTCGGGTCCCAGCGCACCTGCAGCACGGCGCCGTTGGAAGCCTCCACAATGCAGTAGTTGGCGCCGGCCGGATCGTCGAACTGCGGGGTGCTCTGGTCGGAGGCGAAGCGGAAGCAGATGCGCAGGCTGCCGGAATCGTCGATGCCGAAGACACCGGCGGTGTAGGTCAGCGTGAACGAGGCAAAGGAACCGGCCTCGAAGCGTCCGGTCGGCGAGATCTCGGCGCGGCCGAGCTGGCTGGTCGGAATGGCGTGGCGGATGACGCCGCTGTCCATGTCTTCCCAGGGGCGGTCGGTCTGCGGCTCGGCTGCGCAGCGGTCGGTCATGCGGTCAATCCTCGGAGCAAATACGCAAGAAAGGCGCCGCGGTGGCGGCGGCTCGGGTTCGGGGTCAGCCGATCAGGCGGACCAGGAAGGTGGAGATGGGCGGCACGAAGGTGATGAGCAGCAGATCGATCACCAGCACCAGGATGTAGGGCCAGATCGCCACGACGATCCGCTCGATCGACACCTTGGTGATGGCCGAGGCGATGAACAGGTCGACGCCCAGCGGCGGGGTCACCGTTCCGATCGACAGGTTCACCGCGATGATGATGCCGAACAGGACCGGGTCGACCCCGAACGCCATCGCGGCCGGATAGAGGATGGAGGTGAAGATGACGATCGCGGCGGCGGCGTTCATCAGGCAGCCGACGAACAGCAGGAACACGTTGACGAGCAGCAGGTAGATGATCGGGCTGCCCGCCGTTGCGGCCAGGTAGGCGGAGATCGACTGGGGGATCTGGTTGATGGTGATCAGCCAGGCAAACACGCCGGCCGCGTTCATGATGAACATGACCACCGCTGACGAGATCACCGCGCGGCCGAAGGCCCGGTAGAGGCCGGCGAGGGTCAGTTCCCGGAACGCGAGCCCGACGAACAGGCCGTAGGCGACGGCGACCACGGCCGCTTCGGTCGGGGTGAAGACGCCGCCGTAGATGCCCGACAGGATGATGACCGGCATCAGCAGCGGCCGGAACGCCGCCCGGAAGGTGCGCCAGATCTCCGCGCCGCCCTTGAAGGGCTCGGTCTCGATGGCCTCGCGCTTGGCCAGGAACCAGTTGAGGATGAGCAGGCTGAGGCAGATCAGGATGCCCGGGCCGACACCGGCGATGAACAGGTCGGCGATCGAGACGCCGGTGACGACGCCGTAGAGGATCAGCAGGATCGACGGCGGGATGATCATGCCGGTGACGCCGGCGGCCGCGATGGTTGCCGCGGTGTAGGAGGGCCGGTAGCCCTTCTCCGCCATCGGCTCGTTCATGACGCCGCCGATGGCCGCGACGGTGGCCGCGTTGGAGCCGGACAGCGCGGCGAAGAAGCTGGAGCTCAGCACGGCGACGGCGCCCAGTCCGCCCCGGAAATGGCCGACCAGCGCGCCGGCGAACTCCACCAGCCGCCGTGACATGCCGCCCGTCGACATGATCTCGCCGGCGAGGATGAAGAAGGGGATCGCCAGCAGCGGGAACGAGTTGTTGGTGGATACCATCCGCTGGACGACGATCTCCAGGCTGATCCCGCTCAGCCAGAGCCCGACGAGGCTGGCGAGCCCCAGCGCCACGGCGATGGACGTGCGGATGCTCATCAGGCCCAGCAGGACGAGAAACACTGCAGCGGTGGTCATGGGCGGGGTGTCCTTGCGGAAGGGCTGGCGGGCACGTTCAGTTGCCGATGGTGCTCAGTTCGTCGGACGGCGCCGTGCGCTGCCGGACGAGGACCTCGATCGTGTAGACGAGCAGGAAGACGCTGCTGACCGGCACCGCGGCGTAGACCCAGGCCATGGACACCTCCAGGGCCGGCGAGATCTGCGGGCCGACGCGCATGGTCAGCTCGGTGCCCTTGACGATCAGCACGATGAAGAAGAAGGCGCTGGCCAGCGTGGCCAGCATCACCAGCGCGCGCTTCAGGAGCGTCGGCAGGTATTCCACGAGCACACCGATCGCGGCGTGGGCGTTGCGCCGCAGCGCCACGGCGGAGCCGAGGAAGATCAGCCAGATGAACAGGTAGCGGATCAGCTCGTCCGGGAAGGCCAGCGAGCTGTCGAGCAGGAAGCGGAACACCACCGTGGCGATGCCCAGCCCCACCATCACGGCGAACATGACGATGCACACCGCCATCAGGACGGTTTCGCTGACATCGAGGATCTTGCGGACCAGGGTCATGGGCGCACCTTGGTGAGGGAGGAGGAGGGCCGGAGGCCGGGGGCGGGGCTCACGCTGCGGGCTCCCCGTCGGAGGCGTCCGCCGCCGGCGTGTTGGCGCGGACCTGGTCGGTGACCACTTCCACCAGCGAGGGGAAGGAGGCGCGGTCCGGATAGGTTTCCGGGTTCCAGATGCCCGAGCGCTTCAGCGACTTCGAGCAGTGGAAATAGACTTCGCGCACGGCGATGCGCACGACCGTCGGGGCGGGGCGGCCGCGATCGGCGAACGAGGCGCAGAGCTCCGGGTCGCGCACGATCTCGGCGGTGCCGTTGACGCGCAGCGTTTCCTCGAAGCCCGGCACGAAGAAGATCGTGCCGATGCCGGGAGAGGCCAGAATGTTGGTCAGCGTGTCGAGCCGGTTGTTGCCGGGGATGTCGGGGACCAGCAGCGTCGCGTCGTCGGCCACCCGCACGAAGCCCGGCGCGCCGCCGCGCGGCGAGACGTCGACATGGCCGCCGCCGTCGGTGGAGGCGAGCACGATGAACGGCGACAGCGCGATCCAGCGGCGGCAATGGTCGTCCAGGCGCGGGATGCACTTCAGGCGGACGAATTCGTGCGGCTCGGCGTAGGTCTCGCGGAGCTGATCCTCGGTGTCGATGGTGGTCGGCGGTGTCGTCATGAAGCCCGTGTCCTTGCCAGAGGTTCGTCGATCTCCGTCACAATCGGTCTGAAGGCGTCGTCGGGAAAGCGTGATCTGATCCGATTGCGGTCGGGGACCGGGCCGCGTTGGTGGCGCGTGGGGCATGGCTCGGGCGGTCGCCGCCGGCGCGATGGCCCCGGCGGCGGACGTCTTCGGAAGCGGCCGGCCTACTTGGCGTCGACGGCGCTCTGGATGAACTCGGCGCCGAGCTTCTCGCGGTACTCGTTCCACACCGGCTCCATGGCATCCTGGAAGGCCTTGCTCTGCTCCGGCGTCAGCCGGGTCACGACCATGCCGCCGGCTTCCATCTCGGCCAGGAACTCGCCTTCCTGCTCGTTCAGCGCCTTGCGCTCCCACTCCTGGGTTTCAAGGGCGGTCTCGGCGAACAGCTCCTTCACGTTGTCCGGCAGCTCGGCCCACATCTTGTCGTCGGCCAGGAACATGATGCCGGCCCACTGGTGGTGGGACAGCGTGATGTTCTTCTGCACCTTGTCGAAGCCGAAGGCCTTCACGTTGCCGACCGGATTGTCCTGGCCGTCGACGGTGCCCTGCTGCAGGCCCGTGAAGACCTCAGACAGCGCCATCGGGGTCGGGTTGGCGCCGAGCGCCTTGAAGGTGGAGACGTTCAGCGGGTTGTTCACGACGCGGAACTTGATGCCCTTCATGTCGTCGGGCATCTCCACCTTGGTGTCGCGGGTGGTGATGGTGCGGAAACCGCTCTCGTACATGCCGAGCGTGCGGATGCCGATCTTCTCCAGCATGTCGGCGTAGAGCTTCTGGCCGACCGGGCCGTCGGCGACCGCGTAGGCGTGTTCCTTGTCGCGGAACAGGAACGGCAGATAGAAGATGTCCAGCGGCGCGTAGAAGCTGGCGACGTTGGTGGTCGGGACCAGCGCGAAGTCGACGGCGCCGATCTGCATCGCCTCGACCAGGTCGCGCGACGAGCCGATCGTGGAGTTCGGGAACACCGCGATGGTGATCTTGCCGTCGCTCTTTTCCGCGATGATGTCGGCGAACATCTGGGCGCCCTTCGCCAGCGGATGTTCCTCGTTGTAGGGGTGGCCGAACTTCAGCTCGAGTTCCGGCATGTCCTGGGCGGCGGCCGGCGCGGCCGCGGTGATCAGGGCGGCAGTGGCCAGGCCCGCGGCCTTCAGGCCGATGCCCCGCATGGAGCGAAGGGTGTGTGCAAGCGCCATTGTGTGTTCCTTGTTTCTGGAGGTGAGTACATCCCCGGCGGACCGGAGACCGTCTGTCCGGCGGGCTCGGTGAGGCCCGCTCTCGTGCTCGGTTGGCGGCAGCAGCGCCCGCATCCACCGTCGCGCCGGCCGTCTCATCGGCCGCGCTTCTGGGAGGCGTCCGCGAACGGCGCGGAGCCGAGATCCAGCACCCGGTCGCTCGGCGGCACGAACACGCGCTGCCAGCTGAGCGGGGCGTCGCGGTAGCTCATGCCGCAGATCGTCCAGACCATGCCGTACTGCCCGGCCGGCTGGTGGATCAGCCGGGTGACCCGGGGCGGCAGCGGCTCGCAGACGATGGTCTGGCGGATGTTCAGGGTGGGGGCGTTGAACCGTTCGGCCAGCATGTCGCGGATCGACACGCCGTCCAGCGTCGGCTTCTTCATGGCGGCCAGTTCGGCGAACCGGTGCTCCTGAAGATAGATCTCGCTGAAGACCTCGAATTCCTTGTTCACCGACACCAGCCGGTGAATCCGCACGAAGGTGTCGGTCGGGTCCTGGAGGAAGTCCTTCCAGGGACCGGTGTCGCGGGTGATCTCGATGCCGATGATGTTGAAATAGACCGGCAGGATCTGCGTCCCGCCCTCCGCCATGAAGCGGAAATGGCGCAGGTGGCGCTCCTGGGCGCGGGCGCCGGAGACGAAGGTGCCGCGGCCATGGTGGCGCTCGACGACGCCCATTTCCACCAGGTTGCGCAGGGCGCGCTGGACGGTGCCGAGGCTGGTCGACGTCTCGGTCGCCAGCTGGTCCTCCGACGGAAGCTGCTCGCCGGGGCGCCAGCGGCCGGCCTCGATCTCGCTGAGCAACTGCTCGGCGATCAGCCGGTGCTTCGACTTTCGGGCAGTCGATGCCGCCTGTGTCGGGTTGTCGCCGCGCACGTCGCTCAAGGAGCCCGGTTCCTTCTTCAAGTCCTCTTATGGACTATGGATAGGAAGCGTATTTTGCCCGGCAAAGGGCGTCAACTCCTATAGAGGACGATGTGCACAATCCGCGCACACAGCCTATTTTGGGTGCAGGCTGCGGCCGGCCGGCACGACGGGGCCGCCAGCGAGAGCCGGCGGGAAACGATCAGAGGGGAAGGTCGCCGCAAACAGCGCAGGAGCGGAGATATCCGGCGGGTCAGCGGGACGCCGGGGTGTCCTTTTCCGCCGCCCGCTTGCTCTTGACCGCGGCGAGGGAGGTGACGACCGCGACCTGGCAGTTCACTTCCCGCATCGCCTCGTTGAGGTCTGCGGACGCGAGCGACACCCGGTTCCGTCCGCCGCGCTTGGACTCGTAGAGCGCGGAATCGGCGGCCGACATGATCTCGTCCGGGGACAGCGGGAAATCGTCACTGGAACTCACGCCGACGCTGACCGTGTAGGGAATGCGCTGGTTCTCCACCGTGCAGTCGGAGGCTTCGATCTGCTTGCGGATGCGCTCCGCCAGCAGGGTCGCCGCCTGGATGTCGGTATGGGTGAGCAGGATCGCGAACTCCTCTCCGCCGATGCGGGCGGGGAGGTCGGAGGTGCGGCACGAGTCGCGCAGGAGGGTGCCGAGATGGGCGATCACGGCGTCCCCGACCTTGTGTCCGAACCGGTCGTTCACCGCCTTGAAGTGATCGATGTCCACCATCAGGACGCAGAAAGGCACCTGGTAGCGGGTGGTGCGCTGCCACTCCTCGGCAAGCCGCGCGTAGAAGGCGCGGCGGTTGGGCAGACGCGACAGCTCGTCGGTGACCGCCTGGGTCCTGACCTTGGTCTCGGCCGCCACCCGCTCGTCCTCGTGCAGCATGATCGTTCCGAGGGCGTAGATGCCGATGATCTGCGCGATGCTGAGCGGCAGCATGGTCTCGGTGACGAACGTGACCACGTACGTCCAGGGGAGCAGCAGGACGGTGACCGAGCAGAGGGGTGTCAGCAGCGCGAAGATCGCGAGGGATTTCTGGGTGAGGGGGGCACCGTCGGGGCGCACGAGGCGGTAGCCGATCGAGCTGACGAGGCCGGTCACCGCAATCCAGGCAACGCCGGACGGCACGCCCAGCCCGCCGAGATAGATGCGCATCGCGGACCCGATGAGGGTCGCGATCAAGGCGCCGATCGGCCCGCCGAACATGCCCGACAGCATGATCATCGTGCCGCGGGTATCGAGGATGACCCCGTTGCCCATCTCAATGGGCTTCAGCATTGCGAGGATGGCGCCGAAACCGCAGAGGAGCCCGACCATGGCCGAGTGCGGAATCCTCGGCCAGCGTCGCGGGACGATCGTGTAGGCAACGGCCACGAAGGCAAGAAGGCCGATATTCTCGAAGAGTACAATGCCGACATCGATCAAGGCGGGAATCCTCGGTTGCCTTCACCGTCGACATGACCGTGTCGAAGATGCTGTCTCATTCCGTCAGATGACGGCGATCCGTCCATTCGGTCGGCAGATCCCCTGGCCGGCACCGCGAGTGCGGAATACCTGCTCCCAGCGCATCAGGCTGTGCCATCGACACTGCCGTACCGACCTTGTGCGAGCCTTGCGGTGGATGAACGCCTCCACGGTTGCGGGTGCAGGCGCAGAGGCTCGGCCGATGGAGATGGCTCGGCGGCCGCTGACCGGGACGCGCGCCGCAGCCTTGGGGCGCTGGTCAGGGGAGGGCGCCGCCCCGCGCGTTCGCCGGAGCAAATTTATGTCGATAGAGGCGCGATGCGGTTCGCATTTTCGCGTTCATGGCCTAGGAAGCATCCATGTCAAATGAAGCCGTGATCATCGTGGGTGCCGGCCACGCCGGCGCCGAGCTCGCCCACGCCCTCCGCAAGGAAGGGTACGAGGGCCGCGTCGTGCTGGTCTGCGACGAGCCGCATTTCCCCTATCAGAAGCCGCCGCTCTCCAAGGATTTCCTGAAGGGCGACGGCGCCAGCCCGCTGCTGCTGAAGGCCGAGGCGCTGTACGAGAAGCTCGGCATCGAGCTGCTGCGCGGGCGCGGCGTCACCGGCATCGACCGGGGGGCGCAAAGCGTGCTCCTGGATGACGGCACCCGCCTTGCCTACACCCACCTCGCGCTGGCCACCGGCGCGCGCAACCGGCGGCCGCCCGTGCCGGGTCTCGACGATCCGGCGGTGCTGGAGCTGCGCGGCCTCGACCATTGCCGGGCGATCCTTTCCCGCACGCCGGACGTCGGCCGGGTCGCCGTCGTCGGCGCCGGCTTCATCGGGCTGGAGATCGCCGCCTTCCTGCGCGAGAAAGGCAAGGCGGTCGACGTGGTCGAGCTTGCCGACCGGGTGATGGCGCGTGCCGTGTCCGAGCCGGTCTCCGCGTGGTTCCTGGCGCTGCACCGGGGCATGGGCACCGACGTCCATTTGTCGACGGGCGTTACCGCCGTTGCCCACGCGGCCGGCGGCGTCCGCGTCGACCTTTCGGACGGCCGCGCGCTGGATGCGGATGCCGTGCTGCTGGCGGCGGGCGTCGTGCCGAACGTCGAGCTGGCCGCGGCCGCGGGCCTGGAAACCGCCGACGGGATCGTGGTCGACGAGATGCTGCTGACGTCCGATCCGGCGATCTCGGCGCTCGGCGACTGCGCGTCCTTTCCGAGTGCCCATGGCGCCGGCCGCGTCCGGCTGGAGTCGGTCCAGAACGCCAACGACCAGGCCCGGGCGATCGCCCGACGGCTCGTCGGCAACCCCGCGCCCTACACCAGCCTGCCGTGGTTCTGGAGCCACCAGGGCCCGGCGCGGCTGCAGATCGCGGGCCTCTCCGCCGGCCACGACCAAGCCGTCCTGCGCGGCGATCCGGCGGCCGACAAGTTCTCGGTCTTCCTCTACCGCGACGGCCGGCTGATTGCGGTGGAATCGGTCAACGCGCCGGCCGACCATCTCGCCGCCCGCCGGCTGCTCGAGCAGGGCGTGCCCGTGCCGCCCGACGTCGCCGCCGACCCTGAAGCGAGCCTCAAGGGGTTGCTCGCCTGAGCCCGGAAGGTGCCGTTCGTATTACGGTATGACGATTATCGACAGCCTTTCCCGCTCACGCTAGTCTGACGGCTGCGAGGCGCCCGTCCTCACCGGGAACAAGGGCGCCCGCGGAGGAAGCACGCCTGCTTTGGCAGGCGGGCGCGGATGCACCGCGCCGTGAGAGGGACCGCCATGCTCGAGCTGTACAATTTTTCCCAGTCGACCTGCAGCCTGAAGGTGCGTATCGCGCTGGAGGAGAAGGGCCTCGAGTGGGTGGACAAGCGTCTCGTGTCCAAGGACCACGACCACCTGTCGGACTGGTACCTGAAGCTCAATCCCAACGGTGTCGTGCCGACCCTGCTGCATGACGGCCGGCCGGTGATCGAGTCCTCGGTCATCATGCAGTACATCGACCAGCTGTCGCCGGAGCCGCCGCTGATGCCGGCCGATCCCTACGACCAGGCCACGTTGCGCGCCTGGCTCGTCTATGTGGATCTCGTGACCACGCCGGCCTCCCGCTTTCCGTCGTTCCAGTACGGGGGGCTCAGGATCAAGTTTCAGGCGCTCACCCAGGAGGAGTTCGACGAGAAGACCAACAAGCGGCCGGTCAAGTCGGGCTTCTACAAGAAGATGAGCAAGGAAAACGGTTTCCCGCCGGATGTGATGGATGCGGCCTTCCGCGACCTGCGCGCCACCGTCGAGCGGATGGATCAGATGCTGGTCGACACCGGCGGCCCCTGGCTGATGGGCGAGCAGTTCACCATCGCCGACATCGCCGTCGCCCCGCTGATCGATCGCAACGAGGACATCGGCTTCGAGTATCTGTGGGAGGAAAACCACCCGCGCGTCGCCGAATGGCTGTCCGCCATGCAGGCCCGGCCGTCCTTCCAGCGCGCCTACTATCACGGCTGCCGGCTGTCGGAGATCTATCCGGAGCTGAAGCTCGGCCGCGGGGCCCACCGACACGTCCTCGACCCGTCGGCCGCCGTTCCGGCCTGAGCGGTTCCGGGCGAGGCGGGCCCCGGTTCGCGCCGAACGGGGGCCGGCGTCAGCCGCCCCAGCCGGCCCAGGCGAGCCACAGGAAGTTCGCGCCGCCGATGAGCGCGAACAGATCGATCAGCAGGCTGTGCGTTCCCGGTGCCATGCGCCTCAGAAACGTCCGGCCGATCCAGTTGCCCGGGATCATGATCACCCCGACCGCCAGTCCCAGCAGGACGTAGTCGCTGGTCAGAAGATCGGCGCCGCCGAAGGCGGTGATCCGCGCGAGGTTGGTGGTCAGAGAGACCACCGCCATGGTCGCGACGAAGGCCTCCTTGGTGAGGCCGGCACCCAGCATGAACGGGGTCAGCAGCATCGCCGAACCGATCGAGGCGCCGGCGAGCGTGCCGTAGGCGGCGCCCACGCCGGCGAGGGTGCGCCGGGAGGCCTCGATCTTGCGCGCCCGCGCCCAGTGGCGCAGCGGAATGGAGCTCAGGATGATGATGCCGAGCACCAGCGCCACGTAGTCCACCGGCAGCACGGCGTAAACGACGCCGCCGATGAGGATCATCGGAATGGCGGGCAGCATGATCGACAGAAACACCCGCCGGTCGAAGTCGCCGACGTTCATCAGGCTGCGCGCCCCGTGGCTGACGACCAGCGCGATGCTCATCACCGGAACCACAGGGCGCACGCCGATCAGCAGCGACAGCGCGGCGGTCATCAGGAACCCGCCTGCCACCCCCACCGTGCCGTGGATGGTGGAGGTGATCAGCGCGGCGGCCGCGATGGCGACGAGGGTGCCGGTGCCGAATTCGCTCGCCATTGCAACAAACGCATCCATGATTTCACATCCGCTGCGACAGGGTCGGGATCAAAAAAAGGCCGCCTCCGAAGAGGCGGCCGAGGCCTTCCGCTGGGATTCTGGACCGGCGCGGGTCCGGGAAGGGTGGAAGCCGCTTCCCATCTGGATCCGCGTCGCTCCGTAGACGGTGATCCGGCGGTTGAAGATCGGATCACCGTGTCCAGCGCGGCTTTGGGCCGCTACTGAATCTTGGCCACTGCTTCCTTGAACATCGGAGTCAGGTCCTTGCCGGCCGCGAACACGCGATCGACGTTTTCCTGCTGGGCCTGCGCCGAGTTGAAGCCGACCGGCAGGCCCTTTTCGTTCATCTCGGCGAGCGTCGCCGGGTCGGTCAGGGTCTTCTCGATGGCGGCCCGAAGCTCCTTGGTGGCTTCCGGGTCCATGTTCGGCGGGCCGAAGAAGCCGCGGCCGAGCACCAGGATCGAGCTGATGGCCTCCATGTTGGCCTTCTGGGCCGGATCCTCGATCAGCTCCAGCGCCGTCGGCACGTCCGGCGCGCCTTCGAAGCGCTCGAAGGTGGTGGCGAGGACGGCGTGCTTGTCGCCGGCCTCGACGGCCGGGGCCGACTGGGTCCAGGTCGTCATGTGGCCGTCCGCATCGCCGCGGATGACGGCGAGCGAGGTGTCGGCGTCGCCTTCATAGCCGGTGACGATCTTCAGGTCGTAGCCGAGCGCGTCGGACAGCACGACCATCGTGTAGAAGTCCTCGTCGGTGCCCTGCGAGGCGAACACGAACGGTCGGTCGAGCTTGCGCACGTCCTCGATGGTCTTCAGGCCCGACGGCTTGCCGGTGAACATCAGCCGGGCATCGGCCTGCAGGCGGCCGAGATAGGTGAACTCGGTGGCGTTGAAGCGCACGCCCGGGCTTCCGGCCAGCTGGGCGACCAGCA
>Ga0207904_1000736_pt1 | contig 11334 bp, 9 predicted proteins | sample MalvirmetaMSP118_FD_184232 | JGI IMG/M metagenome (GOLD analysis project Ga0207904, IMG submission 184232) | Marine viral communities from the Deep Pacific Ocean - MSP-118 (SPAdes) | ecosystem: Environmental > Aquatic > Marine > Oceanic | place: Pacific Ocean | collected 2011-05-30 | reverse complement strand
CAGCCATAAACCGGCCGAGTTCATCAAACAGCATTTTCCAACCATTCGCGAAAAATGCCTGACGTTCGGGATCGATATCACCAAAGAGCCGATCCCGGTGGTACCTGCCGCACACTACACCTGTGGAGGAATACTCAGTGACGAGCGCGCCCGCACCGACATCAACCAGCTCTATGTTGTCGGCGAGGCGGCCTTTACCGGTCTTCATGGCGCCAATCGCATGGCCAGTAACTCCCTGCTTGAATGCCTGGTCTACGGCCGTGCCGCCGCTGCGGATATAGCACGGCGGGAATCGGACATTCCTGCACCGCCACAAGCACCGGACTGGGACGAAAGCCAGGTAAGGGATTCCGACGAAGACGTGGTAATCTCCCACAACTGGGACGAATTGCGGCATTTCATGTGGGACTATGTTGGCATCGTTCGTACCACCAAACGCCTGCAGAGAGCCAAGCACCGGATTGATCTGCTGGAGCGGGAAATTGGCGAGTTCTACAGCAACTACCGGGTCTCGAACGACCTGCTTGAACTGCGCAACCTGGTGACTGTGGCGGACCTGATTATCTGTTCCGCACTGCAGCGACGGGAAAGTCGCGGCCTGCACTACACACTGGATTTCCCCGGACTACTCCATGAGGCAAGGGATACCGTGCTGGTTCCCACCACTTACCGACGGTCGTCGCCCTGAAGGGAATGGCTCGCTCCACTCCAATGCCTACTGATTAACAGAGAGAATCAATGTCTGACAACACCGAATTCAATCGCCTCTACTGGCACAGCCGCCGCGGCATGCTTGAACTGGACGTTTTGTTGATACCGTTCCTTGAAAATGCCTATCGAGACCTTCCCGCCGAGGACCAGGCACGGTATCAGAAATTGATCAATTGCGAGGATACCGATATGTTCGAGTGGTTCATGCAACGCAGCCGCCCGGAAGACCCCGACCTGCAACGCATTGTTGACCTCATACTGAAACGTGTCCAGCCGGATTGAACTGACACTTATCCCATCCCACGCCGTCGGGTTATTGTGCGCCCTGCCCTGGATGGCGCTGACTCTGTTCGTAGCCGCCGTGGCCAGTGAGTTCGGCTCCCTCATTATGGTGCTGGTTATCCCCTCACTCGTGGGCGCGGTTTTCCAGTACCGTAGAACCGGCTTACTGCTCGGTCCGGCAGCCGTAACCGGACTACGGGTTGAGGGCGGGCAATTATACGTGGGCCTTGGCTCAGGCCAGACCCATGTTGTTCTGGTTGAGAGTGAAAGTCGTTTGGGTGCTCACTTTGCGATCTTGAAACTGCGGCATTCCGGCACCACATCGTATACATATCCTGTTGTCCTGGTTGCCGTTACGCCTCGGTTTCGCAACATCCCTTCCGACGCATTCCGCCGTTTTCGGGTCTGGCTTCGTCTGGGCCCGACCTCTGGCAGCAAGGCATCTGGTCGCCAAACGCAGGAAATCCACTGACTCTGGAGTGTTTCATGTCAGACATCGAAAGTTCGTTGGCCAACCATCCGCTTCCCCAACCCCGCTGCGTTTCCATCTCTGACCGTGTCATGGTTCGAATAGCCGGGCCAGGCACTGACAAGTTCCTGCAGGGGCAGTTCAGCCAGCAGATTGACGATGTCACCCAGAGTCATTCGCCAAGAGCGGCAGCCTGTACACCCAAGGGGCGCGCCTATTGCCTGACCCGATTAGTAAGAGATGGGGATGACGTATTGATGGAGCTGCCAGCGGCACTCTCCGAGGGTACGGTGACGCATTTACGCAAGTACCTGATGCTATTCCGTGGCACGTCGATGGAGATAGAGCCGGACGCGCGAATCGTCGGGCTGCTGGGCGAAGCAGCGGCGGAAAAGCTGTTGCCTGGAAACACCGGGGCACTCGCGGCCGCTGGAGACTCCGTGAAAATCAACGGAGGCCGACTGATACGCACAATGGACACAGCGGAAGGCATGGCCCGCTATGAACTCTGGCAAACAGGTGATCTGGACACGTCGCTGCAACAGGCTCTGGAGGACATTCCTGCAGCCCCCCTCGCCGATTGGCAGGCTTCCGAAATCGCCGCCGGCGTAGCCTCGCTAACGACCGCCACCACGGAGAGCTTCGTGCCGCAAATGCTGAATTGGCAGCATGTTGGAGGCATTCACTTCAAGAAAGGCTGCTACACCGGGCAAGAGGTGATCGCCCGCATGCACTTCCTGGGGCAACTCAAGAAAAGCCTTTTCCGGTATACCTGCGGCGACGCCGGCACCCTTCCCGCTCCCGGTGAGGCGCTACTGGACGGAGATCGGTCAGTGGGAAATGTCGTGAATTCTGTTCGCTTCTCCGACGGACACTCGGAGATTCTGGCCGTTGTGCGCCACGATGCGGCGGAGAACTCATTGGTACCAGAGAACACCCCAGGCGCGGTTCTGTCACTGCGCCCCTTGCCGTATTTCGTTCCGGAGCGTGAAAAAACCGACACGCCTGATACATAAGTTGACAGGAAGAGTCCCGATAATTTGCTATAAAGTACGTCATATACATGAACATGTTAGCCTTCCGGACCTTCTACCGGCCAGGTGACACTTAACAGGCGGATTCAAACTGACTATGTCCAACATTGTAGAAACCATAAAAACCGACCTGACCGACGCTATTGAAAACGACAAACTGGTACTTCCGACGCTTCCGGAAGTTGCGCTCCAGGTACGCGACATCGCAGAGAACGAGGATTCGGCCATTATTGATCTGGTGAAGGTCATCAGCAATGACACGGCCCTGTCAGCCCGCATCATCCGAGTCTGCAACAGCCCACTATTTCGCGGCAGCCGGGCGATTGAGAATTTGAATATGGCGGTCAGTCGCCTGGGTATGGCTTATACCAGCAACCTGGCGATGGGCCTTGCCATGGAGCAGATGTTCCAGGCCACGTCGGACATGATCGACAAGCGCCTGCGTGCCACCTGGCAGAAGAGCACTGAGGTGGCAGGGGTGTGCCACGTACTGGCACAGCACTACACCGATCTCAAGGCAGACCAGGCTACTCTGGCCGGGCTGGTACATCTGATCGGGGTGTTGCCGATTCTGCGTTATGTGGAAGACCGGGATATCCAGATCAGCAGCATCATGTTGGATAATGTGATCGATGAGCTTCATCCGCGTATCGGGGCTATGATTCTGCAGAAGTGGGATTTCCCGAAGGAGCTTCAGAATGTGCCCCTGGAATACGCAAACTTGCATCGTGAGGTGCCGGCGGCGGATTATGCGGATTTGGTGATGATTGCCAATCTGCAGTTGATTGCCGGGACGGATCATCCCTGGACGGAAGTGGACTGGAAGACGGTTTCGGCGTTCGATCGTCTTGGGCTGGATCCGGAGGTGGATATGAGCGAGGAAGAGGACCTGAACGCGCAGATGGAAGCTGCTATGGCTCTTTTGCAGTAATTCCTAGGGGGCTGGCCAGGGGGCTGGGATATTTTTTCTTTGGAAAAGAACTCGCTGCGCTCAGACACCTTTTCCTGGCAGAAAAAATATCCCAGCCCCCTGTCCGTTCCTAGCTATTGCGGGCCGCCCTTTGCGTTCCGCGCTATTCCTTCGACTGACTTTTCCCGTATTTTTCCAATAACTCCGATTTGTTTGGCAAAGACCAATCAACAGTCGGCAGCCCTTTCTGCTGTAACCACTCGTTCGCCCGGGAAAAATGCTTGCAACCGAAGAAGCCGCGGTAGGCGCTTAGCGGCGATGGATGTGGGCCGTCCAGTACCAGGTGTTTGCTGCGGTCGATGTGCTGGCCTTTTTTCTTGGCGTAGCTTCCCCAGAGTAGAAACACCACCCCCTCACGTTCGCGGTTGATGGTTTCGATGACGCGGTCGGTGAAGGTTTCCCAGCCTTTGCCCTGGTGGGCTCCAGCCTGGCCCTGGACCACGGTTAGGACGCTGTTGAGCAGAAGCACGCCCTGGTCAGCCCAGGGTTGGAGGCAGCCGTGGTCTGGGGGCTGGATTCCGAGGTCGGCGTGAATTTCCTTGAAGATATTAACCAGCGACGGCGGCGTGGCTACGTGCGGGCGTACGGAGAAGCACAGGCCGTGGGCCTGGCCGGGGCCGTGGTAGGGGTCCTGGCCGAGGATAACCACGCGCACCTGATCCAGCGGTGTACTGTTCAGGGCGTTGAAGCAATGGTGGCTGGCGGGGAACAGGGTTTTTCCGGCCTGTTCCTCCGCCGCCAGGAAGTCAGCCAGCTGTTGCATGTAGGGCTGGCTGAATTCGTTACCAAGGTGCTCAGTCCAGCCCCGGTTAGGCTTGAGCTGGCTTGCCAGTATCTCCACCGGCTGCATGGGTCAGCCCTCGTCTTTCTTCGTTTCGGCCTTGTGTTCCGGGCGCATGGCCGGGAACAGGATGACGTCGCGAATAGACGCGGAGTCGGTTAGCAACATAGCCAAACGGTCGATGCCGATACCTTCGCCTGCGGTCGGTGGCAAGCCGTATTCCAGCGCCATGACGTAGTCTTCGTCGTAGAACATGGCCTCGTCGTCGCCCGCATCTTTTTCGGCCACCTGATCCTGGAAGCGCTCGGCCTGGTCTTCGGCGTCGTTGAGCTCTGAGAATCCGTTGGCAATCTCGCGGCCACCCACGAAGAATTCGAAACGCTCGGTGACGAACGTGTCGTTGTCCTTGCAGCGGGCCAGCGGTGACACTTCTTTCGGGTAATCGGTAATGAATGTGGGCTGCATCAGGCGATGTTCAGCGGTCGCTTCAAAGATTTCGATCTGCACCTTGCCCAATCCCCAGCCTTCTTTGAGGTGAATGCCCAGATCCTTCGCCACCTGGCGGGCACTGGCTTCATCGGCCAACTGCTCAGCTTTGATATCGGGGTTGTATCGCAGGATGGCGTCCACCACGGTCAGGCGCTCGAAAGGCTTGCCGAAGTCGTACTCGATGGATTCTTCTTCGCCGTCGGACAGGGTACGGGTGTTCACCACCGTGGTGGTGCCGAGTACTTTCTGGGCGATGGTGCGCAGCATGTCTTCCGTCAGGTCCATCAGGTCGTTGTAGTCGGCATAGGCCTGATAAAACTCCACCATGGTGAATTCCGGGTTATGACGGGTGGAAAGCCCTTCATTACGGAAGTTGCGGTTGATCTCGAATACCCGCTCGAAACCACCGACCACCAGGCGCTTGAGGAACAATTCCGGAGCAATACGCAGGTACATGTCGATACCGAGGGCGTTGTGGTGGGTCACAAACGGGCGCGCCGTGGCACCGCCAGGGATCACCTGCAGCATCGGGGTTTCGACTTCCATGAAGTCCCGGTCAGTGAAGTACTGGCGCATGACGCTGATAATCTTCGAGCGCGCGTAGAACACCCGGCGACTGTCTTCGTTCACCATCAGGTCAACGTAGCGATGACGATACCGGGCTTCGGTGTCGGTCAGGCCCTTGTGCTTCTCCGGCAACGGTCGAAGCGACTTGGTGAGCAGCACATACTCGTCCATGCTGACATAGAGGTCACCCTTGCCAGACTTGCACAGGATGCCCCGCACACCCACGATATCGCCAAGGTCCCAGTGCTTGGTGTCTTTCTGGACATCCTTCGAGGCATAGATCTGAATGCGGCCCGTCATGTCCTGAACCACTTTGAACGCTTTACGATCAAGCATCATGCGGCCGGCAACGGCTACCTGAATGCCCATCTCAGCCAGCTCTTCCTTGCTCTTGTCGCCATATTTGGCCAGGAGCTCGGCCGCAGTGGCGTCGCGACGGAAGTTGTTGGGAAAGGCATTGCCCTGATCACGCATCTCCGCCAGCTTGGCGCGGCGCTCGGCAATCAGCTTGTTGTCCTCTGGCTGTGCATTCGGGGTGTGTTCAGTCATGTTGGCTCGCAAAATCGGGAATTGTCCGGGTTAGCATGGCGAAGGCGCTGTTTACAGCGCCATCTTCAAACTGGCTTCGATGAACTTGTCGATGTCACCGTCCAGCACCGACTGGGTATTGCTGGTTTCCACCTTGGTGCGCAAGTCCTTGATACGGCTGTCGTCCAGCACGTAGGAGCGAATCTGGCTGCCCCAGCCAATATCCGCCTTGGCGTCCTCCGCCTTCTGTTTCTCGGCGTTACGCTCCTGCATCTCGCGCTCAAACAGCTTGGCCTTCAGCTGTTTCATGGCCTGGTCTTTGTTTTGATGCTGGCTTCGGCCAGCCTGACAGGCCACGACAATGCCGGTAGGATTGTGAGTCAGACGCACAGCAGACTCTGTCCGGTTAACGTGCTGACCACCCGCGCCCGAGGCACGGTAGACGTCCACGCGGAGATCCGCCGGATTGATTTCAATCTCGAAGCTGTCGTCCACTTCCGGCGATACAAAGACAGATGAGAACGATGTATGACGGCGGTTGCCGGAATCAAACGGCGATTTTCGCACCAACCGATGCACGCCGGTTTCCGTGCGCAACCAGCCAAACGCATAGTCGCCCTGAATATGGATGGTGGCACTCTTGATGCCAGCGACATCGCCTTCCTGCAATTCGACGATCTCAGCCTTGAAACCACGGCGCTCTGCCCAACGCAGGTACATGCGCAGCAGCATATTGCCCCAGTCCTGAGCCTCGGTGCCACCTGAGCCCGCCTGGATATCCAGATAAGCATTGTTGGCATCCATCTCGCCGGAGAACATGCGGCGGAATTCGAGCTTCTCGAGCTCTTTATCGAGCCCGGCCAGATCAGCTTCGATCTCCGCAGCCGTGCCCTCGTCCTCTTCCTCGTCGGCGATTTCGAGCAGCCCCTCGGCGTCTTCAAGGCCGGAGGTGAGGTTGTCGATGGTCCGTACAATCAATTCAAGATCGGAGCGTTCCTTGCCCAGCGCCTGCGCCCGTTCGGGATCTTCCCATACGGAAGGCACTTCCAGCTCACGCTCTACTTCGGTCAGTCTTTCACTACGTTGATCGTAGTCAAAGATACCCCCTGAGCGCTTCAGTGCGCTCACGAAGGTCTTTTATCTTCGTAACAATGGGATTGATTTCCATGAAATCCTTACTCACGCTCAGAAAATGGATGCGTTCAAAATCAGAGGCGAGATTCTACCGGAAATCTGTTTTTAAATCAGCCGGTGGTAACCGCGACTTCCGGAAAGCACCAGGCAGGGACGTTGTCCCGGGAGCCGCTGTGAATACATCCATGTACGCTTGACGAAAACATCCATGTTTTCGACACTCCCGGGACAACGTCCCTGCCTGGCGCCCAGAATCAGGCGTGAGATTCGAACAAAGTCAGATCGGACCTGGGGTGGGGGTATCTTTTCTGCCAGAAAAAGGTGTCTGAGCGCAGCGAGTTCTTTTTCAAAAGAAAAGATACCCCCACCCCGGGGCCAGCCCGCCAAGCCCGAAGCGCCAATAGCCAGGCTCCTGGATCTCCGTACTCAGCCCAGCGGCTCCAGATAATCCACCAAAAGCTGCAGGTTAGTACGCCCACGAAAGGTATTGGCATCAGGTTTGTAAACCACCCGCGCACCCGTCTTGGTGTAGTCGGGCACTTCCGGCCCGGTGTTGAAGGCGATGCCGTCAATGATGGCGCCGCCCTCTTCAAGCTGGAGCACCAGTTTCAGGTGATTTTCGCCGACAATGCGCTGGCTGACTACACGGAAGTTTCCGTCAAACAGGGGTTCCGGGAAATGCTGACCCCAGGGACCGGCACGCTTTAACAGGGTGGCGGTTTCCAAGTGAAGCTCATCCGGGCTCAGAGGGCCATCCGTGGTGATGGCCGCCTCAAGGTCTTCCGCCCGCAAGGTATCGCGGACCGCCCGGTCGAACGCGTCACTGAACGCGTCCAGATCACCGCGGGACAGGGTCATGCCTGCCGCCATGGCGTGGCCGCCGAATTTTTTCATCATACCCGGGTGTCTGGCATCAACGACGGCCAGCACGTCGCGGATATGCAAGCCCGGGATGGAACGAGCAGAACCCTTGATGTCCTCGCCATTGTCGTCGGGAGCGAAAGCAATCGTCGGGCGGTGGGTCTGTTCGCGAATCCTGGCTGCCAGTATGCCAATCACCCCCTGGTGCCAGTCGGTGTCGAACAGGGCCAGCCCCCAGGGTAAGCCCTCAATATCCAGCGACATGGACGCCAGCAGGTCCTGGGCCTGGGTTTTCATGTCCTTTTCGATGGTACGCCGCTCGCGGTTGAAGGTATCCAGTTCGCGGGCCAGGCGCTGGGCTTCGTCACGGCTGTCCGCCAGCAGACAGGCAATGCCCACGCTCATATCGTCCAGGCGACCAGCTGCGTTCAGTCTTGGGCCAACCACAAAACCAAGGTCCGTGGAGCTGATTTCAGTGTGGTCTCGGCCTGCCACTTCCAGCAGCGCCAGAATACCGGGGCGGGCCTCCCCCTGGCGGATGCGACGCAGGCCCTGCTCCACGAAGATGCGGTTGTTATGGTCCAGAGGAACAACGTCCGCCACGGTGCCGAGCGCCACAAGGTCCAGAAGGTTACCGAGATTAGGTTGCGGTTCTGGCAACAGGCCTTGCTCCCGCAGGTGCTTTCGAAGGGCCGTCAGCACATAGAACATCACACCCACGCCTGCTGCGTTCTTGCTCAGGAAGGGGCAGCCGGGCTGGTTGGGATTCACGATGGCGTCCGCGTCGGGCAAGGTTTCACCGGCCAGGTGATGATCGGTTACAACCACCCGGATGCCCAGTTCTCGGGCAGCCCGAACACCCTCTACTGCGGAAATACCGTTGTCCACGGTCACTAGCAGGTCCGGCAGCGCACCCTCATCTCTCAGCCGGTGGATAATGCCTGGCGTCAAACCGTAACCGTCGGAAAACCGACTGGGCACGCGGAAGTCAATATTGTTCAGCCCCAGCATCCCCAGCCCCAGCATGGCAACCGCCGTGCTGGTGGCACCGTCGGCGTCGAAGTCTCCCAGCACCAACACCCGTTGCTGGTCAGTGATGGCCTCCGCCAACAAAGCAACGGCACGGTCGACACCTCTCAGATCCATAGGCGACGCGAGGTGTTTCAGTGTGTAGCTGAGCTGATCATCGGAAGTCACGCCACGGGCGGCGTAAAGACGGCGAAGCAGTGGGGGCAGATTCTGACCCCAGTCCGGAGTGGTTTCCGGACCAGGGCGACGCAGGATTTTTTTCGGTGTCATACCGATCAGGTATTCTTCCAGTGTTTGGCAATAAAGTCCTGCACAGCCGGCAGATCATTGTCCAGAACAGTGTATTGTTCGTCCCGTTCGAACAGGTCCGACATATGCGCTGGCAGCGAAGGTTCAGCTTTAGCTCCTGAACGCAACACCGCATCCGGGAACTTGGCCGGATGGGCAGTGCCGAGAGTGATCATTGGTACCGCGGGATCACGACGACAGTTGCGGGCCGCGCGCACACCGATGGCGGTATGCGGGTCGAGCAGGTATTCGTTCTGCTCGAACACTTCACGGATGGTGTCCGTGGTACCTTCATCATCCACTGCGTCACTATCGAACAACTTGCGGGCATGCTTCCAGCGGTAGTCTTCAATACTGACCGGCCCTTCGGACGCTTTCTCCAGCATCTCTTTCACAGCCAGCCCATCACGTCCGTGCAAATCAAACAGCAGACGTTCGAAATTGCTGGACACCATGATATCCATGCTGGGTGACAGGGTATGCTCAAGCTGAAGCTGTTCGTAACGGTTGCCGCTCATAAAGCGATGCAGGATGTCGTTGCGGTTGGTGGCGATTACCAACTGGGAGATCGGCAGCCCCATTTTTTTGGCCAGGTAGCCAGCGAAGATATCGCCGAAGTTACCCGTCGGTACCGAGAACGCCATGCTGCGGTCCGGTCCGCCAAGCGCCAGGGACGCATGAAAGTAGTAGACGATCTGGGCCATGATACGAGCCCAGTTAATGGAATTCACCGCCGCAAGCTGTGTTTGGCCGCCAAGAAACGACTGGTCACCAAAACTCGCCTTCACCATGCGCTGACAGTCATCAAAGTTGCCGCGCACCGCGATATTGTGGATGTTATCACCCTTCACGGTGGTCATCTGGCGACGCTGCACCTCGGACACACGCTCATGGGGATGCAGGATGAAAATATCCACATGTTCGCACCGGCGGCAGCCCTCAATGGCAGCGGAGCCGGTATCACCGGACGTTGCCCCCATGATCACAACATGCTGCTTGCGCTTCTCCAGCACGTAATCCAACAGGCGCCCCAACAGCTGCAGGGCAAAATCCTTGAACGCCAGTGTGGGACCACGGAACAGCTCCATGACCCACTCATTAGTGTCCAACTGAACCAAGGGCGCCACCGCTTTATGGGCAAATACGTCGCCGTAGGTGTCGTCCAGCATCCTGCGGAAATCCTCCGCCGGAATCGCATCGTCGACAAAGGGGTGCATTACCTTGAAAGCAAGCTCGCTGTAGGAAAGCCCACGCCAGCTACGGATTTCCTCCAGGCTGAAATGAGGTAGTGATTCCGGGACATACAGGCCACCGTCGGTGGCCAGGCCTGTTAGCAGGACGTCTTCAAAGCCCAGGGCGGGCGCTTCGCCCCGTGTACTGATGTATCTCACCTTGCGTTCCTGTCAGTTAAAGTTTTCGGCGCGGATACGGACGACTTTTCCGTCGATATCGCTCAAGGCTTCCAGTTCTTCAATGGCGCGGTTTATCTGCCGCTCCTGAACCGTATGGGTCAGGATGATCACCGGGATACGGCCATCTTTCAGCTCCGATTCCTTCTGCATGATGGATTCGATATTGATGCCGTGCTCACTGAGAATGGAGGCAACTTTTGCCAGCACGCCAGGGCGGTCCAGAGCCTGTATACGCAGGTAATAGGCGGACTGGACATCCTCCATCGGCAGCACTGGCAGGTCTTCCATTGCCGCAGGCTCGAAGCCGAGGTAAGGCACCCGCTGGTTGCTCTTGGCGGCCACGGAACGGGCAGCGTCGATGATATCGGCGATGACCGCAGATGCCGTGGCTTCGTCGCCAGCACCGGGGCCGTAATACATGGTCTGGCCGACGGCATCGCCGTCCACCAGGACTGCATTCAGCACGCCATCAACCTGCGCAATGAGGTGACTGCGGGGAACCAGCGTGGGATGCACTCGCAACTCGATGCCTTCATCACGGCGACGTGCGATTCCCAAATGTTTGATGCGATAGCCAAGAATCTCCGCGTGAGCGATATCGTAGGGGGTGATTTCTGAAATCCCCTCGGTGTAGGCCTTTTCAAACTGAAGCGGAACACCAAAGCCAGCCGAAGCGAGAATGGTCAGTTTGTGGGCGGCGTCGATACCTTCCACGTCGAACGTTGGGTCCGCCTCGGCGTAGCCCAGATCTTGGGCTTCTTTCAGCACTTCGGCGAACT
>Ga0207904_1000735_pt1 | contig 11336 bp, 10 predicted proteins | sample MalvirmetaMSP118_FD_184232 | JGI IMG/M metagenome (GOLD analysis project Ga0207904, IMG submission 184232) | Marine viral communities from the Deep Pacific Ocean - MSP-118 (SPAdes) | ecosystem: Environmental > Aquatic > Marine > Oceanic | place: Pacific Ocean | collected 2011-05-30 | reverse complement strand
TGCCGTTGCGGCCGAGCAGCGTCACCGCCTCGCCGGCATCGAGCCCGAAGCCGATGCCGAACAGCACCTGGCTGTCGCCGTAGCACGCCTCCAGCCCGTCGATGTGCAGCATCGGGGGGGTCACCGCCGCGTCCATCACGCCTCCTCCCCGAGATAGGCCTGGCGGACCTTCGGATCGACCCGGATCGCCTCCGGCACGTCGGTGGCGATGACCTCGCCGTAGACCAGCACCGAGATGCGGTCGGCGAGTGCGAAGACGGCGTCCATGTCGTGTTCCACGAGGATCATGGTGTAGTCCGCCGACAGCCGCTTCAGCACCTCCACCAGCCGTTCGGTCTCCTCCCGGCCCGTGCCCGCCATCGGTTCGTCGAGGAGCAGCAGCTTGGGGCGCGTGGCGAGCGCGATGGCAAGTTCCAGGCTGCGCTTCTCGCCGTGCGACAGGCTGCCTGAGCGCAGGCCGGCCCGGTCGGCCAGGCCGACGGTCTGGAGATGGGCGAACGCCGCCTCCGCCAGCCGCCTGTCGCGCGACACCGACCGCACGAAGCGGAACGAATGGCTTTCGCGGGCCTGCACGGCCAGCGCGACGTTGTCGAGCACCGTGAAGTCCGGGAGGATCGTGGTGATCTGGAACGAGCGGGCAAGCCCGAGCCGGGCCCGCCTGGCCATCGACAGCCCGGTCACGTCGCGCCCGTCGAACAGGATCCGGCCGCTGTCCGGCGCCAGTCCGCCGGATATCTGGCTGATCAGCGTGGTCTTGCCGGCGCCGTTCGGGCCGATGATCGCGTGCACCTCGCCGGGGACGACGTCCAGGGACAGCTCGTTGGTGACGCGCAGCGCGCCGAAATGCTTCGACAGCCGCTCAAGGCGGAGCAGAGGTTCAGCCACCCTTGCGCCCTCCCGTCATGAAGCGGACGAGACCGCCATGGCCGAACAGCACTACCAGCACGAGGATGGGTCCGAAGATCAGCCGCCAGTGCTGGGTGAAATCCTGCAGGAACTCCTCCAGCAGCAGGTAGGCCGCCGCCCCGATGATGGCGCCGTGCAGGGTGCCGAGGCCGCCGAGCACGACCATCACGATGAGATCGCCGGAGCGATGCCAGCCCATGTAGGCCGGGCTGACGAACTCGGTCTGGTTGGCCAGCAGCACGCCGGCGAGCGCGCACAGCATTGCCGCGATGACGTAGGCGACGAGCCGGTAGGGATAGGGATCGATGCCCACCGCCTGCAGCCGGATCTCGCTCTGCTTGGCGCCGGTGAGCACCCGCCCGAAGCGCGAGGCGACGATCATCCGGCAGAGCAGATAGGCGCCCAGCAGGCAGGCGAAGGTGACGTAGTAGAAGGTCGTGCGGTCGTCGAGGACGCCGACGCCGAAGAACTCCGTCCGCCGCCAGATGGTCAGGCCGTCGTCGCCGCCATAGGCCGACAGGCTGGTGGTTGTGTAGTAGGCCATCTGCGCGAAGGCGAGCGTGATCATGATGAAGTAGACGCCGCGGGTCTTCAGCGAGATCGCGCCGGTCACCAGCGCGAACAGCCCCGCGGCGAGCAATGCCACCGGCACCACGATGAAGCCGTTGTGGGTGCCCTCCGCCGCCATGATGCCGACCGCGTAGGCGCCGATCCCCAGGAAGGCGGCGTGGCCGAAGCTGATCAGCGCGCCGTAGCCGAGGATCAGGTCGAGGCTGACGGCGGCGATCGCGAAGATCATCACCCGGATGAAGAACAGGGTCAGGAACGAATCGTCGAGGGCCACGGACAGCGCCGGCAGCGCGGCCAGCGCGGCGAACGCGACGACCGGGATCCAGACGCCGCCGAGAATGCGGCTCGGCCGCGGCGGCGCCGGTGCGGCGGTGGGCGCCGGGCCCGGGGTGGAGGCGGTTTCGGCCATCGCGGCTACTGTCCTTTCGCCGGAAACAGGCCGGTGGGCCGGAAGAACAGGACCGCAGCCATCACAATGTAGATCAGCATCGAGGCGACCGCCGGCCCCACGTCGTTGGCCGCCGCCGGCGGCATCACCAGCTTGGCGATGTCGGTCATGAAGCTGCGGCCCAGCGTGTCGACGAGGCCGACGATCAGCGCGGCGAAGAAGGCGCCGCGGATGGAGCCGATGCCGCCGATGACGATCACCACGAAGGCGAGGATGAGGAGGCTGTCGCCCATCCCCGGCTCCACCGACAGGATCGGTGCCGCCATGAAGCCGGCGAAGCCCGCCAGCATGACGCCGAAGCCGAACACCATCATGAACAGCTGGCGGATGTTGACGCCCAGCGCCGACACCATCCGCGCATTGGTGGCGCCGGCGCGCACCAGCATACCGATGCGGGTGCGGGTGACCAGCAGCCACAGCCCGACGGCGACCGCCAGGCCGGCGACGATCAGGGCGATCCGGTAGACCGGGTAGAGCAGCCCGTCCATCAGCACGACCGCCCCCGACAGCGCCTCCGGCACCGGCACGGTCAGCGGCGACGGTCCGAACAGGACCCGCGCCAGCTCGTTCAGGAACAGGATGACGCCGAAGGTGGCGAGCACCTGGTCGAGATGGTCGCGGTCATAGAGCCGCCGGTAGATCGTCACCTCCAGCAGCAGGCCGATCAGCAGCGCCGCCCCCATGGCCAGCACCAGCGCCAGGAAGAAGTTGCCCACCAGGCTGGTGAAGGCGACCGCGAGATAGGCGCCGACCATGTACTGGACGCCATGGGCGAGGTTGACGAAATCCATCACGCCGAACACGAGCGTCAGCCCCGCGGCGATCAGGAACAGCAACACGCCGAGCTGCAGCCCATTCAGCAGCTGAACGGCAAAAAGGGTCGTTGACACGGGAAGGCGAACCTCGCTCGTCCGGGAAATGGCGCCGGCTGTCCGGCGGACCGACCGCATCCATCCACAAATCGGGCCGTTCGCGACGGCCGGGCGATCTTTCGTGGATCAGGACGGCGGAACGGTCACCCGCGGGTCGGGCGAACCGCGCCGGTAAGCGCGCCGCATCGGCGGACGGAGGGCGCCGCGCGCGCGCCGGCCATCGTGTTGGCGCCGCGCGGGCGCCCGGTCGATCGGATCATGGCAATCTGTTCCCCTTGCCGCGACTGGAAGCGTGTCTGTTTATTTTTTATGCGCCGCCGCACCTGCTCAAACATTTTGCCCGAGAGTGCGCGCGCCGGTCGACACGGAGAACATTTTAGGTTTGAAATATCTCCGTTGTGAAGCCCCATCGTGGCGCGCCGGGACGGGGAGACGCGGTCCGGAGGGGGATGTCGCGGGATTGGCGCGCCCGTTGCAGAGGGCTACACGACACGAGACGCAACCGGACAGAGGGAGATGCCGAGAATGTCCGTCCTTCCCACCAAACTGAAGGCTGCCGCGGTCGCGGCGTTCTGCCTGTCGGCGCTGGCCAGCCAGGCCCAGGCCGACACCGTCCTGCGCGTGTCGAACTGGCTGCCGCCCGGACATCCGCTGGTGACCGACATCATCACGCCGTGGGGCGAGAAGGTCGCCGAGGCCACCGACGGCCGCGTGACCGTCGAGGTCATGAAGGCCCCGATCGGCAAGCCGCCGGCCCAGTACGACCTGATCCGCAACGGCGCCGCCGACGTCGCCTACGGCGTCCACGGCTACACGCCGAACCGCTTCGGCCTGTCGACCCTGGTCGAGCTGCCGTTCCAGTCGAACACGTCCGAGGCCCTCTCGGTCGCCTACTGGCGGGTCTACGAGAAGTACCTGAAGGCCGCCAACGAGCATGAGGGCGTCAAGGTCGTCACCCTGTTCACCCACGGCCCCGGCGAGATCTACACGACCAAGGACGCGGTCACCTCGGCCGACCAGTTGCAGGGCTCCAAGTTCCGGGTCGGCGGCGGCCTCGCCAACATGGTGGCCGAGCGCCTCGACATCGTGCCGGTCTCCGCGCCGTCCCCGCAGGTCTACGAGATCCTGTCCAACGGCGTCGCCGACGGCATCCTGTTCCCGGCCGAGTCCGTGCCCTTCTTCAAGATCGACACGGTCGTCAAGAACGGCACCAGCGTCGAGGGCGGGCTCTACAACACGAGCTTCTTCATCATCATGAACGAGAAGACGTGGGCCAGCCTGTCGGCCGAGGACCAGGCGGCGATCGACAAGGTCTCGGGCGAGGCGCTGGCGCGCATCGCCGGCCAGGCCTGGGACAACGCCGACACCGCCGGCGTCAAGAAGATGGAGTCGGAAGGCGTCAAGATCATCGAGGCCGACGAGGCCTTCATGACGACGCTGCACGAGAAGCTCGACGGGATCGACTCCGTGTTCCTCGAGGCCGCCAAGGCCAAGGACATCGACGGCGAGGCCGCCTTGACCATGCTCAAGGAAGAAGTCGCCAAGGAAAGCAAGTGAACGCGAACACCTCGCATTCCGATCCTGCAGCGCGCCGCCCGTTGGCGGCGCGCTTGCCCGCCGCCTGCGCGTCCCTCCTCCACATCATCGCGGGCGTCCTCCTGTTCACGATGATGATCCTCACCACCATCGACGTGATCGGACGCTACATCTTCACCGCCCCGGTTCCCGGCGCCTTCGAGGCGACGGAGATCATGCTGGTGCTCATCGTCTTCGTCGGCCTGCCGATCGTCACCGCCCGCAACCAGCACGTCAGCGTGCTGCTGTTCTACGACCGCGCCCCGCCGTTCCTGACGCCGATCCTGCGCGTCCTCGCGCGGGTGCTCACCGCCGTCGCGATGGGCTTCGCGGCCTGGCTTCTCTACGGCAAGGCCGTCGAGCTCTCCGCCTATGGCGACACCACCGTCCTTCTCAGGATTCCCCTCGCGCCGGTCGCCTTTGCCGCGGCCGCGCTTTCGGCCGCGGCCACCGTCGTCGCGGTGATCGCGGTGTTCGCTCGCGGCGAAGCGGAGGCATAGACCCGTCCATGGATGCTTGGGTACCGGGCCTCGTCGCCCTTCTCGTCCTGCTGTTCGCGGGCGTTCCGATCGCCGTCGCGATGGGCCTCGTCGGCGCCGCGGGCCTCACCCTGATCCTCGGCTTCCAGGGCGGCATGGCCATCGCCGGGCAGACGCTGTTCGACACCAGCCTCTCCTACTCGCTGTCGGTGGTGCCGCTGTTCATCCTGATGGGCAACTTCGTCACCCGCGCCGGGCTGTCGGACGAACTCTATGCCGCCTGCAACGCCTGGCTGGGCGCACGGCCCGGCGGCCTCGCCATGGCGACCGCCGTCGCCTGCGGCGGCTTTTCCGCCGTGTGCGGATCGTCGCTGGCCACCGCCGCCACCATGGGCAAGGTCGCGCTGCCGCAGATGCGCAAGTACAACTACGACGACAGCCTCGCCTCGGGCGTCATCGCGGCGGGCGGCACGCTGGGCATCCTGATCCCGCCGAGCGTGATCCTGGTCATCTATGGCGTCACCACCCAGCAGGACATCGGAAAGCTGTTCATCGCCGGCATCGTACCCGGCCTGATCGGCATCCTGCTCTACATGGCCGCGGTGCGCGTCGTGTGCTGGCTCGACCCCGGGAAGGGCCCGCCCGGCCCGAAGGTGTCCCTTCGGGAAAAGCTCCAGGCAACGCGTGGCGTGCTCGGTATCCTCGGGCTGTTCGTGCTGGTCATCGGCGGCATCTACGTGGGCATCTTCACGGCCACCGAGGCGGCCGGCATCGGCGCGTTCGGCGCCTTCCTGATCGCCCTGTTCCGGCGCACGATCACGCTGCGTGTGCTCGGCGAGATCCTGGCCGAGACCGCCGCCACCACGACCATGATGTTCGCGGTGCTGATCGGCGCCATCGTGTTCGCCAACTACGTCAACATCGCCGGCCTGCCGGACGACCTGACCTCGTTCGCCGCCAACCAGGACGTGCCGCCCTTCGTGGTGCTGCTCGGCGTGCTGTTCGTCTACCTGATGCTCGGCATGGTGCTGGAAAGCCTGTCGATGGTGCTGCTCACGGTGCCGATCTTCGCGCCGATGATGGACGCCCTCGGCTACGACCTGATCTGGTTCGGCATCGTCGTGGTGGTGATGACGGAGATCTCGCTGATCACACCGCCGGTGGGCCTCAACGTCTTCGTGCTCAAGACGGTGCTGCCGGACGTCCCGATCGGCACCATGTTCAAGGGCGTGATGCCCTTCATCCTGGCCGATGTCGTCCGGATGATCCTGCTGCTGGCGTTCCCGATCCTCGCGCTGGGGCTGCCCAACCTGATGGGATAGGGCGGGCCCCGGTGGGGGCCGCTACCGGCCCGGAAGCTCCACCGCGACCTCCGCGCCGCCTCCCCCATGCACGCTGTCGTGGGCCTGCACGGTGACGCGGCCGGTCCCCGCCGGCACCGCGACGCCGGACAGGCTCCGCGTGAACGGCTGTTCGTCGACGTGCGGGTGGAGAAGCTTGCGGACGCCGAGCACTGCGCCGTCCGGCGCCACCACCTCGAAGCGGTCCGCGTAGTGATCCCAGCCCTCGTCGGCATGGCGGACGGTGACGTCGAAGCGATAGACGCCCTGCCCGTCGGGCGTGACCGCCACCTCCAGAACGTCGGCCTCGCCGGCCTGGACGGCCAGCGGAGCGGCGAACCAGACGACGCCGGCACAGGCCATCGCGCGCCAGGTGCTCATGAGGATACCTCTTCCATGGATCGGGGCGCGCAGCCTCGCCGACGCCGGGCCTGCACGCAAATCACGAGGCCGCGCGCCGTCAGATCGGCGTCACCCGCCGCAGGGTGAGGTTGATGCGGCCGCCGTCGGGCATCAGGGTCGACGAACCGGCGATGATGCGGTCGATGCCGTGATAGGCCAGCCGGTCCTCGCCGCCGAACACGACGACATCGCCCGACGCGAGGCGCACCGAGCGGGTCGGCCCCTTGCGCGTCGTGCCGCCGATCCGGAACACCGCCGTGTCGCCGAGCGACACGGAGACCACCGGCGCATCGAAGGTCGCCTCGTCGCGGTCCTGGTGCAGCCCCATGCGCGCCCGGCTGTCGTAGAGATTGACCAGGCACGCCTCCGGTGGCGCCTCGACGCCCGACACCGCCTCCCATAGATCGAGCAGCGGCTGCGGAATGGCCGGCCAGGGACGGCCGGTGGCCGGATGCAGCGGCTGGTAGCGGTAGCCGTCGATGTCGGACACCCAGCCGAGCGGGCCGCAATTGGTCATGCGCACCGAGAACGCCTTGCCGGTGCGCGGCATCCGCGGCACGTACCAGGGCGCCTCGCGCACCACGTCCTCGATGTCGCGCAGAAGCGCGCGCTGGGCTGCCGCGTCGAAGCGTTCGGGAAGGAGATCGATGGCCATGGCCACCTCCTACACCGATCCGCCGGCACCGCAACAGGGGGGATGCCGGTGTTCCGGCGACCGCACGCCGCGGCGGCAAGAGGCCATTCATACCTCCTGTTCTACTCCTGCGGCTTGCGGGCTATTTGAGCCCTTCTTATATAGCTCGCAGCGTCCTGGCCCATCGGCGCCAGGATGAATCCGTTTGCGTTCGTAACGTTAGGGGGCCGGCCGGCTTCACGCCGGCTTCGTCGGACGCCGTCCCCGGGTCCGAACGGTCTGCCAGAAGGAGAGATTGAGAGAATGAGCAAGGTCATCGGCATCGACCTCGGCACCACCAACTCGTGTGTCGCGGTGATGGAAGGCAAGCAGGCGAAGGTCATCGAGAACGCCGAGGGCGTTCGCACGACCCCGTCCATGGTCGCATTCACCGACGAAGGCGAGCGCCTGGTCGGCCAGCCGGCAAAGCGCCAGGCTGTCACCAACCCGGAGCGCACCCTGTTCGCGGTCAAGCGCCTCATCGGCCGCCGCTTTGACGACCCGATGGTGACGAAGGACAAGGATCTCGTCCCCTACAAGATCGTGCGCGCCGACAATGGCGATGCGTGGGTCGAGGTGGACGGCAAGGAATATTCCCCGTCGCAGATCTCCGCCTTCATCCTGCAGAAGATGAAGGAGACCGCCGAGTCCTATCTCGGCGCCGAGGTCACCCAGGCGGTCATCACCGTTCCCGCCTACTTCAACGATTCCCAGCGTCAGGCCACCAAGGACGCTGGCAAGATCGCCGGCCTGGAAGTGCTGCGCATCATCAACGAGCCGACCGCGGCCGCGCTCTCCTACGGCCTCGACAAGACCGAGGGCAAGACGATCGCCGTGTACGATCTCGGCGGCGGCACCTTCGACGTGTCCGTGCTGGAGATCGGCGACGGCGTCTTCGAGGTGAAGGCCACCAACGGTGACACCTTCCTCGGCGGCGAAGACTTCGACATGCGCCTGGTCGACTATTTCGCGGCCGAGTTCCAGAAGGAACAGGGCATCGACCTGCGCAAGGACAAGCTGGCCCTGCAGCGCCTGAAAGAGGCTGCCGAGAAGGCCAAGATCGAGCTGTCGTCGGCCCAGCAGACCGAGATCAACCTGCCGTTCATCACCGCCGACGCCTCCGGGCCGAAGCACATGACGATGAAGCTGTCGCGCTCCAAGTTCGAGAGCCTGGTCGACGATCTCGTGCAGCGCACCATCGAGCCCTGCCGCGCGGCCCTCAAGGACGCCGAGATGCAGGCCGGCCAGATCGATGAAGTGGTTCTCGTCGGCGGCATGACCCGTATGCCGAAGATCCAGGAAGTCGTGAAGCAGTTCTTCGGCAAGGAGCCCCACAAGGGCGTGAACCCGGACGAGGTCGTCGCCATCGGCGCCGCGATCCAGGCCGGCGTGCTGCAGGGCGACGTCAAGGACGTGCTGCTGCTCGACGTGACCCCGCTGTCGCTGGGCATCGAGACGCTGGGTGGCGTGTTCACCCGCCTGATCGACCGCAACACCACGATCCCGACCAAGAAGTCGCAGACCTTCTCGACCGCCGAGGACGGACAGACCGCGGTGACCATCCGCGTCTTCCAGGGCGAGCGCGAGATGGCGGCCGACAACAAGATGCTGGGCCAGTTCGACCTCGTCGGCATTCCGCCGGCGCCGCGCGGCGTGCCCCAGGTCGAGGTCGCCTTCGACATCGACGCCAACGGCATCGTCAACGTCTCGGCGAAGGACAAGGGCACCGGCAAGGAGCAGCAGATCCGCATCCAGGCCTCCGGCGGTCTCTCCGACGACGAGATCCAGAACATGGTCAAGGACGCGGAGAGCCACGCCGAGGACGACAAGAAGCGTCGTGCGCTCGTGGAAGCCCGCAACCAGGGTGAGGCGCTTGTCCACTCGACCGAGAAGATGCTGTCGGACAACGGCGAGAAGCTCGCCGAGGCCGACAAGTCGACGGTCGAGGCGGCCATTGAGGATCTGAAGGCCGCGCTTGCCGGCGACGATCTCTCCGCCATCGAGGCGAAGAGCCAGACCCTCGCCCAGGCGTCCATGAAGCTCGGCGAGAGCCTCTACAAGGACCAGGAGGAGGCCGCTCCCGGGGCGGACCAGGGCGAGAGCTCCCAGGCCCAGGACGACGTGGTCGACGCCGACTTCGAAGAGGTGAAGGACGACGATCAGAAGCGGAGCGCGTAACGGCGCCCGCCTCAGGCAACCGGATGCGGCGCACCTCGTGCGCCGCATCTTTCGTATCAACCGTGTTTCACGCGAGCCCGCCCTGACTTTCGCCCCGGTCGCCCGTCGACCGTGAGGCGGCGCGAACCACCGGACGGCCTGCGATTGCGCGGGCACCGCCGGTCACGCGGACACCGGGGACGCTCGGATTATTGCAAGCAGAGTTACCCATCTGATGTCCAAGCGCGACTACTACGAGGTTCTCGGCGTCCACGCCCAGGTGACCGAAACCGAGTTGAAGGGCGCGTATCGCAAGCTCGCGATGCAGTATCACCCCGACCGCAACCCGGGGAACGCCGAGGCCGAGGCCAAGTTCAAGGAAGTCAGCGAGGCCTACGAGGTCCTGAAGGACAAGCAGCGGCGCGCGGCCTACGACCGGTTCGGCCACGCCGCGTTCGAGAACGGCATGGGCGGCGGCCCCGGCCAGCCGGGATTCGGCGGCGATTTCGCCTCCGCCATGTCCGACATCTTCGACGAGTTCTTCGGGATGGGGCAGCGCCGGCCCAACAGCGGCGGGCGCGAGCGCGGCGCGGACCTGCGCTACAACCTGGAAATCTCGCTGGAGGAATCCTTCACCGGCAAGACGGTGGAGATCGAGCTCCCCACCTCCGTCACCTGCGTGACCTGCACCGGCTCCGGCGCCAAGCCCGGCACCTCCCCCACCACCTGCCAGACCTGCAAGGGCGCCGGCCGCGTCCGCGCCACCCAGGGCTTCTTCACCCTGGAGCGCGCCTGCCCGACCTGCCAGGGCCGCGGCTCGATCATCACCGACCCGTGCGAGGTCTGCTCCGGCGAGGGCCGCATCTCCGAGGAGCGCAACCTCTCCGTCAACATCCCGGCCGGCATCGAGGACGGCACCCGCATCCGGCTCGCCGGCGAGGGCGAGGCGGGCGTGATGGGCGGCCCGACGGGCGACCTCTACATCTTCCTTTCCATCAAGCCGCACGCCTTCTTCCAGCGCGAGGGCGCGGACATCTTCTGCCGCGTGCCGATCTCGCTGACCAAGGCGGCGCTGGGAGGCGAGTTCGAGGTGCCGACGGTGTCGGGCGAGAAGACCCGGGTGAAGGTGCCGGAAGGGACCCAGACCGGCCGTCAGTTCCGGCTGAAATCGAAGGGCATGCCTGTCATCCGCAGTTCGCAGTATGGCGACATGTACATTCAGGTTGTCGTCGAGACGCCACGCAATCTGACGAAAAGGCAGCGTGAGCTTCTAGAGGCCTTTGAAGAAGAGGCATCTCAGGATAATCATCCTGAATCGCATGGTTTCTTTTCCCGGGTGAAGGACTTCCTGGAAGGCCTGGGAAGCTAGGGTCTGGCCCGGGGGGTCAGACGCGTCTGCCGCAAATTCGCCTTGGACCTGGCGTCTGTGCGGACCCGCCGACCGTAACATGAAGGCTTCTCATGCTCGCCATCGCCCGCACCCACGCCCGCAGGTTCTCCGATCGATTCGTCGATGAAGTGCGGTTCCTGCGCGCCTGGGTCGAGCGACCTCTGACCACCGGCGCCGTCGCGCCGTCGGGGGCCGCCCTGTCGCGGCTGATGGCCAGCTTCGTCGACCCGGAGTGCCCCGGGCCCATCGTCGAGCTCGGACCCGGCACCGGCGTCGTCACTGACGCGCTGGTCAAGCGCGGCATCGACGAGGCGCGGCTGGTGCTGATCGAGTACAGCCCCGACTTCTGCAAGCTGCTGGAAGAGCGCTTTCCGCGCGCCACGGTGATCCAGGGCGACGCCTACGCCATGGCCGACGCGGTGGAGCAGAAGCCCGGCTCGCTCGCCGGCGTCGTCTCCAGCCTGCCGCTGTTCACCCGCCCGCTGGAAGCCCGCCAGAAGCTGATCGAGGACGCGCTGGAGCTG
>Ga0207904_1000730_pt1 | contig 11425 bp, 8 predicted proteins | sample MalvirmetaMSP118_FD_184232 | JGI IMG/M metagenome (GOLD analysis project Ga0207904, IMG submission 184232) | Marine viral communities from the Deep Pacific Ocean - MSP-118 (SPAdes) | ecosystem: Environmental > Aquatic > Marine > Oceanic | place: Pacific Ocean | collected 2011-05-30 | reverse complement strand
GTCCATGCAGGCCGACGACCTGATCCGCCTGATCGACGCGCTCAACCCCGACGACGAGCCGGGCCGGCTGACGCTGATTGTCCGCCAGGGCGCCGACAAGGTGGCCGACCACCTGCCGGGGCTGATCCGCGCCGTGACCCGCGAGGGCCGCCAGGTGGTCTGGTCGTGCGATCCCATGCACGGCAACACCGTGTCGATGAACGGCTACAAGACCCGGCCGTTCGAGCGCATCCTGCGCGAGGTGGAGACCTTCTTCGCCATCCACCGGGCCGAGGGGACCCATGCCGGCGGCATCCACATCGAGATGACCGGCAAGAACGTCACCGAGTGCACCGGCGGCGCCCGGGCGGTGACGGCGGAGACCCTGTCGGATCGCTATCACACCCATTGCGATCCGCGGCTGAACGCCGAGCAGGCGATCGAGCTGGCGTTCCTGGTGGCCGAGAACGTCCGCAAGGAACGGCTGAGCCAGGGGCTCGAGGCGCCGTTCGCCGCCGCCGAATAGGCGGTCCCGCGCCGTCGTCGGCGAACGGTGAACACTGCGTCTCCGGCAGCGCGCCTGTCAGGGGCGGGGCGGCGGTCCTATAGTCAGGACCAGCCGGACCGGGCCGCGTGCGTGGCCGCCGGTCCGTGACACGCGGAGTGCCCCGATGCTGCCGTCCCTGTTCCTGTCCCACGGCTCGCCGATGCTGATCCTGTCGGACACGCCGGCCCGCCGCTTCCTCGCGGGCTATGGCGACGCGCTGCCCCGGCCGGAAGCGATCGTCATCGTCTCGGCCCACTACGAGACGCGCCGGCCGGCGGCGCTGGGCGTCGCCGCGCCGCGGATGATCTACGATTTCGGCGGCTTCGACCCGAAGCTCCGCGAGATCGTCTACCCCGCGCCCGGCCTGCCGGCGCTGGCCACCAGGGTGGCCGCGCTCCTGTCCGACGCCAGCCTGCCGGCCACCGTCGACACCGACTGGGGCTACGACCACGGCACCTGGGTGCCGCTGGGGCTGATGTATCCCCGCGCCGACATCCCGGTCGTCGCCGTCTCCGTGCAGCCGCACGAGAACGCCCGCCACCATTTCGAGCTCGGCCGCGCGCTGGCGCCGCTGCGGGCCGACAACGTGCTGGTCATCGGGTCCGGCTCGCTCACCCACAATCTCGGCGCCATCCGCACCGGGGCCGGCCGCAACCCGGTCGAGGCCGACGCGCCGGCCTGGGTGGTGGCGTTCGCCGACTGGATGCACGCGCGGATCGGGGAGGGCGACATCGACGCGCTGGTCGACTACCGCGCCCGGGCGCCCTACGCGGCCGAGAACCACCCCACCGACGAGCACCTGATGCCGCTCTACGCGGCGCTGGGCGCGGCCGGCCCGACGGGCCGCGGCGAGCGGGTGCACACGTCGCACGAGTATGGCGCGCTGATGATGGACGCCTACGCCTTCCACTAGGGCCGGCTCGGCGTCCGCCGCCGCCGGGCCGATTGCGGATCGACGGGCCGCGCGTTAAGAGCAGGAACGCGCTTTGCGGCGCACCGTCCGCTGGCGGCGCAGCCCGACCCGGGGCCGGCCGCCGCGCTCAAACGTCTCGTTCCCCGCGACCCGAGTGCCCCGAGTGCAATGACGAATTCCAGGCCCGACGCCGCTTCCACGCTTCGCATCGCCGTTGCGCAGCTCAATCCCGTCCTCGGCGACATCGAGGGCAACCTGGCGCTCGCCCGCCGGACGCTGCGAACCGCGGCCGGACAGGGCGCCGACCTGCTGGTGTTTCCCGAGCTGTTCATCTCCGGCTACCCGCCCGAGGACCTGGTGCTGAAGCACGCCTTCACCGAGGCCTGCCAGGCGGCCGTCGAGGCGCTGGCGGCCGACACCTCGGCCGACGGCCCGGCGGTGCTGATCGGCACCCCGTGGCGCGAGGGCGACAAGGTCTACAACGCCGTCGCCTGCCTCGACGACGGCGCCGTCGTCGCCCGCCGCTACAAGGTGGCGCTGCCCAACTACGGCGTCTTCGACGAGATGCGCGTCTTCGCCTCCGGTCCGATGCCGGGCCCGATCTCGGTGCGCGGCGTGCGCATCGGCGTGCCGATCTGCGAGGACATCTGGGTCGAGGACGTGGTCGAGTGCCTTGCCGAGACCGGCGCCGAGCTGCTGATCGTTCCCAACGGCTCGCCCTACGACCAGATGAAGGTCGACACCCGCATGCAGGTCGCCGTCTCGCGGGTGGTGGAGACCGGGCTGCCGCTCATCTACGTCAACCAGCTTGGCGGACAGGACGAGCTGATCTTCGACGGCGCCTCCTTCGGCCTCAACTCCGATCGCACGCTGGGCTTCCAGCTTGCCCAATTCGCCGAGGCGGTGACCACCGTCGCCTGGCAGCGCGAGGGCGACGAATGGCGCTGCACCGACGGCCCCATCCATGCATTGCCCGACCTCGACGAGGCGAACTGGCGCGCCTGCGTGTTCGGCCTCAAGGACTACGTCAACAAGAACGGCTTTCCGGGCGTCGTGCTCGGCCTTTCGGGCGGCATCGATTCCGCCATCTGCGCGGCGATGGCCGTCGATGCGCTGGGCGCCGACCGGGTCCACGCGATCATGCTGCCCTATCGCTACACCTCCGCCGAGAGCATCGCCGACGCGGCGGAGGTCGCCGAACTGCTGGGCCTGCGCTACGACACGGTGCCGATCGCGCCGGGGGTGGAGGGGATCGGCGCCTCGCTGGCGCCGCTGTTCGCCGGCCGCGAGCCGGACGTGACGGAGGAAAACATCCAGTCGCGGGTGCGCGGCACGATCCTGATGGCGGTCTCCAACAAGTTCGGGGCGATGGTCGTCACCACCGGCAACAAGTCGGAGGTCTCGGTCGGCTACTCGACCCTCTACGGCGACATGAACGGCGGCTTCAATCCCATCAAGGACCTCTACAAGACCGAGGTCTACCGTCTGTCCGCCTGGCGCAACGCCCACCGGCCGGCCGACGCGCTCGGCCCCGACGGCGTCGTCATCCCGGAACGGGTGATCACCAAGGCGCCCACCGCGGAGCTGCGCGAGAACCAGACCGACCAGGATTCGCTGCCGCCCTACGAGGACCTCGACGCCATCCTCACCGGCCTGGTCGAGGAGGAGCTCAGCATCGCCGAGATCGTCGCCCGCGGGTTCGACGTGGAGGTGGTGCGGCGGATCGAGCGGCTGCTCTATCTGGCCGAGTACAAGCGCCGCCAGGCCGCTCCCGGCGTGAAGATCAGCCGGCGCAACTTCGGCCGCGACCGGCGCTATCCGATCACCAACAAGTTCCGCGACCGGACATGACCGTCCGGCTCCGCTTCGCGCCGTCGCCCACCGGCTACCTGCACATCGGCAACGCCCGCACGGCGCTCCTCAACGCGCTGTTCGCGCGGCGACAGGGCGGCGTCTTCGTGCTGCGCCTCGACGACACCGACGTCGCCCGCTCCGAGGAGCGCTTCGCCACCGCGATCGTCGAGGACCTGGAATGGCTCGGCATCGCGCCCGACGAGGTGGCGCGCCAGTCGGAGCGCTACGACCTCTACCGCGACGCGGTCGAGCGGCTGAAGGCGGCGGGGCTTCTCTACCCCTGCTACGAAACGCCCGACGAGCTCGACCGGAAGCGCAAGCGCCAACTCGCCCGGCGCCAGCCGCCGATCTACGACCGCGCCGGCCTGCACCTGGATGCCGCCGAACGCTGGCGTCTGGAGGACGAGGGCCGCCGGCCGCACTGGCGCTTCCTGCTTCCCAACTTCGAGACCGACCCGGGCCGGATCCGCTCGACGCCGGTGACCTGGCAGGACCTCTGCCGGGGCGAGCAGAGCGTCGATCTCGGCTCGCTGTCAGACCCGGTGCTGGTCCGCGAGGACGGCAGCTTCCTCTACACGCTGCCGTCGGTGGTCGACGACATCGACCTGCGCATCAGCCACGTGCTGCGCGGCGACGACCACGTCACCAACACCGGCGCCCAGATCCCGATTTTCCAGGCATTGGGCGCCGCGCCGCCGGCGTTCGGTCATCACAACCTGCTGGTCCGTTCCGACGGTGAGGCGCTCTCCAAGCGCTCCGGTGCGCTCTCCCTGCGGTCGCTGCGCGAGACGGGTTTCGAGGCCGCATCGGTGGCCTCGCTGGCGGTTCTCACCGGCACCTCCCAGGCGATCGAGGCCGTGCCGACGCTCGACGCGCTGGCCGCCCGCGTCGATCTCGCCGGCATCGGCCGGTCGCCGGCGTCGTTCGACCCGGACGATCTGAACGCCCTGAACGCGCAGATCCTGCAGCAGACGGACCACGCGGACGTGGCCGAGCGGCTCGCAGCCTTGGGCGTGGGCGGCGGCGAGGCGTTCTGGCTGGCGGTGCGCGACAACATCGCGCTGCTGTCCGAGGCGGCCGAGTGGTGGCGGGTGGTGACCGGCCCGGTGGAGGCGGAGATCGACCCGGAAGACCGGGCGTTCCTGTCCCGGGCGGCCGAGCTCCTGCCCGAGGAGCCATGGGACGAAACCACCTTCAAGGCCTGGACGAAAGCGGTGGGGGTGCACACCGGCCGGAAGGGCAAGGCGCTCTTCCAGCCGCTTCGCGTGGCCCTTACCGGGCGTTCTGACGGGCCTGAGCTGCGCCGGCTGATACCGCTATTTGGTCGGCGTAGTACGTCGGACCGACTTTCCGGACATTGAGATCCTGCTCGGTGATCGGCCGCGCCTCCGAGACGCCCGGCTCGGCCGGAGAGGGGCGCGCGACGGTGTCGATGACGGTCGGCACCCCGGCTCCGGGGCCGCCGGCCTCGTCGGTGTTCGCGTAGGCGGTCACGCCGCTCTTGGCATCCAGCGTGGTGCTGGTCTCCATCATCACGCCCGACATGGTTTCGTCGGCCTGCCCGGCGGCGGCGCTCGCCGCCTTTCCGGCGTCGTTCATCGTGTCGGGCACGTCGCCGGCATCGACGGCGGCCAGCTGCACGTCACCCGTCTGCGCCTCTGCGTCCGCATTGGCGGTCGCCGCCGCGGTGGCCGCTCCATCCGCTGCGGTGTCGGCCGCACCCGCCGTCCTCACCTGCGGAGCCGACAGCTCGCACGAGCAGTTGCTCGACACCGTCGTCCGGTAGGCGAACGCGGTCGGCAGCTTGGTGTAGCGCTCGCCCGAAACGGTGGAGACCATGTCCTCCGGGTCGAGATAGCTCGGATGGGAATAGAGCGACACGTCGGCGCCGGGGCAGCGGCCCTGGCAGATCGCGAGGTCGCGCTGGTAGGCGCTCGAGTTCGTCGAGTAGCTGACCGGGAAATAGAACCCGTCGCAGAGACGCACGCACCAGGTCTTCATGCCGCCGCCGCGGAAGATGCCGTGGACGCCCTCGACGCCACCGCTGACCGCGGCCTTGGTCGCCTTCGCCTTCGCCTCGGTCGAGACCGTTTCCACGCGGGTGCCGTCCTCGCGGATGCGCTCCACCCGGCGGTTGCCGAACAGGGTGCCGAAGAAGCCGGTCTTCTGCTTGGTGTCGGAGCCCAGGAAATTGTCCGGCCGCGTACCATGAATGATGACGCTGCCGTGAGTGGTCATCCGGTCCGGCTCGTAGGCGGTGTCGTTGCGCGACGGGGCGGCCTTGGCGGGCTCCGTGCGCCGCGGCTTGCTGGCCTGGCGCTGGGGCTGCGGCTGGGCGCAGTTGCGGGCGATGGCGCGCTGGAGCTGGCGCACGCGGGCCGGGTTGCTGGCGCCGCCGCCCTGGCGTTTCAGCTCGGAAATCCGGGCATCGATGCCGGCACAGGCGCGCGGGCGGCCCCAGCCGGTGCTGTTGCGGCAGCCGTTGGCCGCCGCCTGGCGTTCGAGGGAGGCAATCTGCGACTTCACGGCCCCGCTGCCGCCGGCGCTCAGTCGGGCAAGCTCCGACTGCATGGCGGAACAGCTCTGGGCTGCCGCCTCCGCGTTGCCGAGCGCAAGAGCGCCGGCCGCGAGGGCGACGATCGCGAGGCATTTACGGAGCGGCATCCACATTCAGGCGCCTTTCGCGACACGATACGAGCAGGCCAGGCAACAGGAACAGGGAGCCCCTGATACCGGGGACCCTTCGTTAGTCCCGTTGCCCCGGTGCGATCAAATCAAATCCCCGCGTTTGCACATGAGGATCGCGCATGTGCCCATCCTGCAACAAGACCGCTGCCGGCTGGTCCGCCGTTCCGGTCCCCGGCGGCGTCTCGGCGGGATGACCCAATACTCTGGCAGCAAAGGCTTTTCGTCAAATCACGACCGCATGAGCCTATGCCAGGCGGTCTTCCGCAACCGCCCTTGCCAGGTCTCGGGAGCGCGATGTCAGCCGGTCGAGGATAGAGCGCAGGAGCTCCCTCTCGTTGCCTTCCAGCATGGACTCCAGCGCCTCGTTGAACGCCCGCGCCGAGGGCACCAGGTCGCCGTAGATCCGCAGCCCCTCGTCGGTGAGCTGGAGCAGCGCCTCGCGCTGGTCGGCGCGGTTGCGCTCTCGTGCGACGAGGCCCCGGGAGACCAGTCCGGACACCGCCCGGGACACCTTCGTCTTGTGCATCTGCGCATGGCCGCCGATCTCGGTCGCGGTCATGGTGCCGCGCTGGCCGAGATTGGCGATGACGCGCCACTCCGGCACGCCGATCCCGTAGCGGTCGCTGTAGAGGCGGGAGAGGGACTGGCTCATCGTGTCGGCCAGCACGGCCAGCTGGTAGGGCAGGAAGGCTTCGAGCTCGAGCACGTCGCCGGCCTCGGCGGGCGGGGTGTGCGGGGCCGACGCGTCTTGGGATTTGCTGTCGAGTTTGGTTGCGTCTGTAACCAATTTCGCCTACCAGTTTTCGCGTCAATCACCATCGGCGGACGCCGAGGGCAGGGGGCCGCGCCATCCGGCGCGGGCGGCCGGTCTGCACACGCCGGACGGCGTCCGCTGCTTTCTGCGCCACGATCCTTGTGTATCACAAGACCCCGGGCGTCCGGTCGGACGGTCTTGCGTTCGCGGGTGGTTGGCCCGAAACAGGCAACAGCCGACCCCAAGGTGCCGCGCAAGATGGTGCCAAGATACATGGGAGAATGAACATGGCCGAGGATGGCGGAGCACAGGGCGCGCAGGCGCGCGCCAGCGTCTTCCAGTTCGCGTATCGCCGGTCCGCCGATCAGGATGCCGGGCGCCCGGTGCGCCGGCCGGTCGTCGTGGTCGGCGCGGGGCCGGTCGGCCTGACGCTCGCCGTCGATCTCGCCCAGCGGGGCATCCCCGTGGTGATTCTCGACGACGCCGACCGCATCGGCGAAGGCTCGCGGGCGATCTGCTTTTCCAAGCGCACGCTCGAGGTCTGGGACCGGATGGGCGTGGGCACGCGCATGGTCGACAAGGGCGTGACCTGGCAGATCGGCAAGGTCTTCCTGGAGGGTGACCCGGTCTACCAGTTCGACCTGCTGCCCGAGGACGGCCACCGGATGCCGGCCTTCGTCAATCTTCAGCAGTATTATGCCGAGCACTTCCTGGTCGAGCGGGCGCTCGAGCTCGAGGCGATCGACCTGCGCTGGCTCAACAAGGTGGTGGCGGTCGAGCCCCGCGACGACGGCGTGCTGGTGTCCATCGACACGCCCGACGGTCCCTACCAGCTCGATGCGGAGTGGCTGGTCGCCTGCGATGGCGCGCGCTCGCCGGTCCGCTCGATGATGGGCATCGGCTTCACCGGCCATGTGTTCGAGGACCGCTTCCTGATCGCCGACGTGAAGATGACGGCCGGCTTCCCGAGCGAACGCTGGTTCTGGTTCGACCCGCCGTTCCACTCCGGCCAGTCGGCGCTCCTGCACAAGCAGCCCGACGACGTCTGGCGCATCGACCTGCAGCTCGGCTGGGACGCCGATCCGGAAGCGGAGAAGCGGCCCGAGCGCGTCATCCCCCGCATCGAACAGATGCTGGGCCACACCGATTTCGAGCTCGAATGGGTGTCGGTCTACACCTTCCAGTGCTGCCGGATCCCGCGCTTCGTCAACGGGCGTGTGGTCTTCGCCGGCGATTCCGCCCATCAGGTGTCGCCGTTCGGCGCGCGGGGCGCCAACTCCGGCGTCCAGGACGCGGAGAACCTCGCCTGGAAGCTGGCCCTGGTGCTCACCGGCGCCGCCCCGGCCGGCCTCATCGACACCTACGACAGCGAGCGCTCCGCCGCCGCCGACGAGAACATCGCCCATTCCACCCGCTCCACCGACTTCATTGCGCCGCGCTCGCCGTTCGAGAAGCGCCTGCGCAACGCGGTCCTCGATCTCGCCCGGGAGCAGCCGTTCGCGCGGCGGATGGTCAATTCGGGCCGGCTCTCCACCGCCACGGTCTACGACAGCCCGCTGTCGACCCCGGACGAGACCCCGTTCGCCGGATCGGCCCACCTTGGCGCGCCGCTGCCCGACTGCCCCATGCGCACGGCGGCCGGCGAGGACACCCACCTGCTGAACGGACTGGCGGACGGGTTCACCGTCCTGCATGTGGGCGACGGCGGCCGGCCCGAGGGGGTCGCGGGCGCCGACCTGCGGGTGATCGGCGAGGACCTGCACGACAGCCAGGGGCTGTTCGCCCGCCGCATGGACGCCACGCCGGGCGCCACCTACGTGGTGCGGCCGGACCAGCATCTCGCCGCCCGCTTCCGGTCGTTCGACGGAAGCAAGGTCGCCCGGGCGATCGCCCGCGCCAGCGGCAACGGCAACGCGTGAGGACAGGCCGATGAGCAAGCTCGTGACCGATTCCCGGTTCCCCAACCCGGACGCCGCATACCAGGCCATCGTCGACGCGCACCGGGGCCTCTCCGATGCCGAGAGCGCCGACCTGAATACGCGACTGCTCCTGGTGCTCGCCAACCACGTCGGCGACCTGGAGGTTCTGGAGGAGGCGATCGGGGTGGCCAGGGCCGCCCTGGTCGCGCGCGCCGGGACCCCGTCGACCTAGCCCGTCGCGCAGCGCCGCTCGCGTCGCGCGCGCGCAGAAATGCGCACGAACGCGCAGGTTCGCGCAGCCCGTTTCCGAGCACGTGCGCGGCGTCCGCGCGCGGGCCGGCGGTCGCTTCGGGCGCGGATACCTTACCGTTCCGTCATCATTAAAGCTTCTTCATGTAGTTGATTTTGGCTCGCCAATGCCAAGTTATCGTGGCAGACGAGTATTCGCACGGCAGTGTTGGGGCGACATCCCGCCTTTCCGTGCGGTTTCGGGTGGCCAGGGGCGCGTTTCATCTGAGCTGTTCATGATGGCCTGCGGGTGCGAATGTATTCGTCCCAGCGTGCAGGGCAGTCTTGCGTGAATGTCCAGCTTCCTGCGCGCAGCGCGCAAGGAACGAGTAACCTGTTTCCCGAAGTCGAAGAGCGTCGATCGTCCGCTGTGCTACAGCGAACATCGTCGCTTGCATGATCGAGAGGCTCTTCCGGGGGGCGGTCCGGAGCGAGTTGATCGGACGCAACTGTCCATCAACACGACCTGGTGCGGTAACGCCGTGCCGGGGAGGGGAGGCCATATTGAACCTTCATTCGCCCCACTCCGCCTTTTGCGGGTTGCGCCGGTCCTTCATCGGCGTCGGAGTCTTCAGCGCGGTCGTCAACGTGCTGATGCTGGCCGGCCCCCTGTACATGCTGCAGATCTACGACCGGGTCCTGACCAGCCGCAGCGTTCCCACGCTGGTGGCGCTCTCCGTGCTCGTCGCCTTCCTGTACGTGACCATGGGTGTGCTCGACGCGATCCGGCAGCGGGTGCTGGTGAAGATCGGTCACCGGATCGACGAGCGGGCCTCGCCGGCGGTGTTCGCCCGGGTTCTGCGCGATCCGCTGACCGGCAGCCCGGACGCGGCACGCCAGCGGCCGCTCGCCGATCTCGACCAGCTCCGGCAGTTCTTTTCCGGGCCAGGCCTGTCGGCCCTGTTCGACCTGCCCTGGATCCCGGTCTACCTGGCGATCGTCTACCTCATTCATCCCATCCTGGGCCTGGTGGCCACCGTCGGCGCCCTGGTGCTGCTGGTGATCGCCATCGTCACCAACAAGCGGGCGCGGCGGCTGGCCGCCGACGCCAACGCGGCGAGCGCCGAACGGAGGGCCATGGCGGAGGCGGCCCGGCGCAACGCCGACGTGGTGGCGGGGCTGGGCATGGAGCGCGCGCTCGGCCGCCGGTTCGCCGAGGTGAACGACCGGTTCCTCGGTCACAGCGCGAAGGCCGGCGAGGTGGTCGCGACCTCCGGGACGCTGACCCGCGTGGTCCGGCTGGGGCTCCAGTCGGCGGTGCTCGGCGCCGGTGCCTATCTCGCCATCCATGAGCAGATCACCGGCGGCGCCATGATCGCCGCGGCCATCATCATGGCGCGGGGACTGCAGCCGGTGGAGGTCGTCGTCCAGAACTGGCGCGGCATGCTCTCGGCGCGCGCCGCCTTCCGCAATCTCAAGGCGGAGCTTTTCGGCGAACCGGAGCCGCCGCGCATGACGCTGCCGGTGCCGACCCGGGAGTTTTCCGTGGAGCGGGTCACGGTGATGGCGCCCCGGGGGCGCAACCCGATCCTGATCGACGCGACGATGAGCATGCCGGCGGGATCCGTGATCGGCGTCATCGGGGCGAGCGGCAGCGGCAAGTCGACCCTGGCGCGCACCATGGTGGGCGCCTGGCTGCCGATCCGGGGCAAGGTGACGCTCGACGGCGCGCCGCTCGATCAGTGGCCGCGCGCCGACCTCGGTCGCCATCTCGGCTACCTGCCCCAGGACGTGGAACTGTTCGACGGCACCGTCGCCGACAACATCGCCCGCTTCGAGGAAGATCCCAGCCCGGCTGCCATCATCGAGGCCGCGCGCGGGGCCGGCATCCACGAACGGATCCTGTCGCTTCCGAAAGGGTATCGCACGGTGATCGGCGAGCGTGGCGTGATGCTCTCGGCGGGTCAGCGCCAACGCCTCGCGCTGGCCCGGGCCCTGTACCGCGATCCGTTCGTGGTCGTGCTCGACGAGCCGAACGCCAATCTCGACGCGGAAGGCGAGGCCGCGCTCTCCCAGGCCCTCGCCGGCGTCCGGGCCCGCGGTGGCATCGCCGTGGTCGTGGCGCACCGGCCGGGGGCGCTGGTGAATGCCGACCATATTGCCGTCATGGATGCGGGACGGATCGCCCGCTACGGCCCGAGCGACGAGATCTTTGGCAAGGGCGTGCCACGCCCCGGGAAACAGCCCCATATCGTCCGCCGCCCGATGCAGGGCGAGCCGCAGCCGGCCGACCCGGCCGGGGTCGCGGCCGCAAACGAGCGACTTGGCAAGGAGGTTCAGTGATGGCTGACGAAACCGGATTTTCGGCGACCTCCGGACGCATGAGGCGCGAACTCGCGATCGGGGCGCTTGTCTGTGTCTTCGTCGTCGGCGGCGCCGGCGGCTGGGCGGCCACGGCCAAGATCGGCGGGGCGATCATCGCGGCGGGCCAGGTCGTCGTGTCGTCCAACGTGAAGACGGTGCAGCATCGCGACGGTGGCATC
>Ga0207904_1000724_pt1 | contig 11448 bp, 6 predicted proteins | sample MalvirmetaMSP118_FD_184232 | JGI IMG/M metagenome (GOLD analysis project Ga0207904, IMG submission 184232) | Marine viral communities from the Deep Pacific Ocean - MSP-118 (SPAdes) | ecosystem: Environmental > Aquatic > Marine > Oceanic | place: Pacific Ocean | collected 2011-05-30 | reverse complement strand
GCTCCTTGGGGTTCACGCCGACCATGTCCTGACCGGCAACGCGCAAGGATCCCTCGGCGATCGGCACCAGTCCAACGATCGCGCGGGCGATCGTTGTCTTGCCCGACCCCGACTCCCCCACCAGACCCAGCACCTCGCCCGGCTGGATCGACAGGGTCGCATCCGAGACCGCGCGGAAGGCGGGGACGCGGCCGCGCTTGGGGTATTCGATCGAGACGTTCTCGAGCCGCAGAGCCGCGGTCGAGTCGTCGCGTCGCGTCTCCTCCTCGGCCCGCGCTTCCCCGAGGCCAAGGTGGGGCACGGATGCCATGAGCGCGCGCGTATACGGATGCTCGGCCTCACCGAAGACCTGCGTTGCAGGCCCGTATTCAACGACGTCCCCGTCTTTCATCACCATGACGTCATCGGCCATGTCAGCAACCACGCCCATGTCGTGGGTGATGAGGATGATGGCTGAGTCGAGCTTCGTGTGGAGGTTACGCAGCAGATCGAGGATCTCGGCCTGCACCGTCACATCGAGCGCGGTCGTCGGCTCGTCGGCGACGAGCACACGGGGCTCCAGCGAGATCGACTGCGCGATCATGGCGCGCTGGCGCTGCCCACCCGAGAGCTGGTGGGGGTAGGAGTCGAAGGCCTTCAGCGGATCCGGCATCTCGACCAGACGGAGCAGCTCGAGCGAGCGCTCCTTGGCCTGCTTGCGCGTCATTCCGGGACGGTGGGTCATCAGCGCTTCCGAGATCTGGAAGCCGATGGTGTAGACGGGATTCAGGGCCGTCATGGGCTCCTGGAAGATCGCGGCGATGCCCTCGCCACGTACCTTCCGCAGAGCCTCGGGGCGCGCACCGAGAATCTCCTTGCCGGCGAGCTTCGCACTCCCGTGGACCCGGGCGTTCTTGGGCAGCAGACCCATGATGGCCATGCTGCTGGTGCTCTTTCCGGAGCCCGACTCACCGACGATCGCGAGGACCTTGCCGGGCATGAGGTCGTAGCTGACGTGCTTGGCAGCGGCGACCCAGCTACCGCCGACGAAGAACTCGACACCCAGGTTCGATACCGACAGTGCGGGGCCTGCCGTTGACGTCGCGGCGGTCTGCGCGGCCCGTTCCTTGCGTCCCAGGCGTCCGCCCGTGCGCGGCTGATCAGAAGTCATCGTTCGTTCTCCCGTGTCAGGATGGGCGCATGCCCGAACCGGTCACTCTTCGCCCGCGCGGCGGCATGATCATCGCCACGCTTGCCCTCGTGATCACGGCAGCGGCCCTCGTATTCATCGCCGTAGACGGCGGACTGCTCGACCTTGCCCGCTGGGCGTGGCCGGTCGTGTTGCTCGGCTGGGGCGCCTGGCTGCTGTACCTGCGCCCGTTCGTTCGCGTCTCCGAAGGCTTCGTCGAGGTGAGCAACATCGTTCGCACCTACCGCGTGCCGTGGAGCGACATCGACGCGATCGACTCCCGCTTCGCGCTCACGATCCGCACGCGCGGCGGCCGCCTCATCCGCGCCTGGGCAGCTCCCGCACCGGGAGCCCGACAGGCCCTGTCGACGCAGCGCGCCGATGTCGCGCATGCGCCCGGGGACGACGACACGCGTCGCCCGTCGGATGCCGAAGGCACCGCCTCCGGTGATGCCACCGGCCTCGTGCGCCGCGAACTCGACCGCCACCGCCGTGAAGACGTCGTGGCGCCGGGTGATGTGACCACGGTGGGCCAGACGGTCGTGACGTGGCATCCGCTGCTGATCGCGGGCACCGTTGCGCTCGCGGCCGCCGCGGTTGCGAGCCTCGTGCTGCCTCACGGCTGATCATCCGATCTGTCGCCGCGATCTCGTCGGCGACCGGGAGGCCCAGACCCCTCGCCGAGGTCGGTGAATTCATCCATGTACGGGACATCGGAATCCGACGTCGGAGCCTCGACCATCGTGACCGCCTGCACCGACGGAATAGCCGCGACGGCACGGGATGCCTTGCGGCGACTCACCTTCGCCTGCTGACGCGGGTCGAAGGCGTCTCGCAGACCGTCACCGATGAAGTTGATGCACAGGGCGAGCAGGATGATGAACAGACCCGGCCACCAGAACAGCCACGGACGCGTCCGGAACGCCTCACGGTACGTGCTGATGATCTGGCCGAGGGAAACATCCGGGTACTGGATGCCGAAGCCCAGGAAGCTCAGGGCCGCCTCCGTCAGCACAGCGGCGCTCATCAGGAGCGTCGTGTTGACGATGATCACGCCGACGGCGTTCGGGAGGATGTGCCGGAAGATGATCCGCGCGTTGCTCGCACCGGCGACCCGGGCTGCATCCACGAACTCGCGTTCTCGCAGCGACAAGAAATCACCGCGAACGAGGCGGGCAAGACCGGTCCAGCTCAGGATGCCGAGGAACAGTCCGAAGACGAACGCGTTGCCGCCGAACAGCTTCCCCATGATCGAACCGAGGACGATGATCGGGATGATGATGATGACGTCGGTAAACCGCATGATCAGCGAGTCCGACCAGCCGCGGAAGTAGCCCGACACCGCGCCGAGGCTCACACCGACGACCAGCGAAACCAGGCCGACGAGGAACATGACGGTGATCGACTGCTGCGTACCGCGCATGACCTGCGCGAAAACGTCCTTACCCAGTGTGTCTTGACCGAACGGGTGCTCACCGAAGCTCAGGGGCCACAGGGATAGCGTCGGCTGCCCGCCGTTGACAACGGGGTAGGCGGTCCACCAGTTCAACGGCCACCAGCCGGGGATACGCCACCCGTTGATCGAGAGGACCCCGGCGGCATTGGCCTCGAGGGCCCCGGTGCCTCCGATGACGGTCCCGACGGAGGTGAATGCCAGCAGGATGACGAGGACGAGGATGACCAGCGCGGTCATCGCCAGCTTGTGGCGGAAGAAGCGACGGCGCACGAGGGCGCCCTGGCTCATGCCCGCGACGGCCTTCTGTTCGATCGTCTGCTCGGAGCCCCGGTCCTGGGGCGCATCTGTGGGAAGCGAAGTCGCCATGTCAGTTCACCCGGATCCGTGGGTCGAGAGCGGAGTAGAGGAGGTCAGCGATCAGGTTGAAGATCACTGCCAGGACGCCGGTGACGACGAAGAAGCCCATCACGAGGTTGACGTCACCCTTCTCGAGGCCATCGACGAACAGAGAACCCATTCCCTTCCAGGCGAAGATCGTCTCGGTGATGACCGCGCCGCCGATGAGCGCGCCGATGTCGAAGGCGATGATCGTTGCGATCGGAATCAGCGCGTTGCGCATCGCGTGGCGGACCACAACGGTGCGCTCCGTGAGGCCCTTGGCCCGCGCCGTACGCACATAGTCCTGGTTCATGACCTCGAGCAGGCTCGAGCGCGTGTACCGCGTATAAGCCGCGATCGAGACGACAGCCAGGGCGATTGTCGGGAGGATGAGGTGCGAGAACCCGTCGAGGATCTGGAACCACATGTCACCCTGCAAACCGGGGGTCCGTGAGCCGATCGTCGCGATGACGCCGCTCTGCGGGATCCGCTGCACGTAGTCGGGATAGACCAGCAGAACGCGGTCGATGACGATGACGAAGAAGGTGATGAAGCTGACGATCGCCGCGGTACGCGCGGCTTCCCGCTTTCCGTCGCCCCCGACGATGAGGCCGACGACGATGCCGATGCCGATCGCCGCGATGCCGAGCAGAATCAGCATCCAGCCCTCGGGGACATAGAAGAACAGGTACTGCAGCGGGAAGTAGAGGGCGATCCAGATTGCCACCGTGATGAGGGAGGCCAGGAGCGCGCGCCGGTTGGCCAGGCCCGTCGAGATCGCGGTGACGCCGACGGCAGCGCCCACTCCGGTGACGATGACCCCGATGAGGCCGATGGTCGGCTGGGCGAACCAATTCGTGACGCCGAGAAGCCCCAGCATGCCCGCGCCGGCAACGAAGGCCGAGCCGAAGGTGATCAGCCGGGTCTTCCACGAACCTCCGAGAAGGCTCATGAACACGACACCGGATATCAACCCGGTGATGAGCACCGCGAGCCAGGTCACATTTGGATCGGCCAAAAACTCGTTGAAGCGGATCGCGCCGAACTCCTTGAGGAGCACCGCGACCCAGAAGATCGGGAGCGAGTAGACGATGAAGGTCAGGAAGGTGACGCTGTAGTCGAATCCGCTGTACTGGCGAAGCGCCGTGATGATACCGATCGTGACACCGACGAGGATCGCGATGATCGTGGCTGCCGTGACCAGCTGGATCGTCGAACCAGCCGCGGAGGCCAACGCCTCGGTGACGGGCTGATTGCCGCGGGTGTAGGCGAGCCCGAGATCGCATCGCAGGATGAGGCACTGCGCGGCGCCGCCCAGCCACGTGAAGTAGCGGACGACCGGAGGCAGATCGAGATTCAGAATCTCGATGCGGTAGGCGATTTGCTCTTCGCGGTTGGGTGCGCTGCTGCCGCGCAGGTCCTTTAGCGGGTCGCTTCCGATCGCGGTGAGGGTGTAAACGATGAACGATGCGACAAGGAGCACGAGCAGGATCGCGCCCAGTCGCCTCAGGAGAAACGTCAGCACGTTCGGCCTCGCGGGTTCGCGGACTCAAGTGTCATGGGTGTTCCATTCGGGGCAGAGCTTTGCCCAAAGGTACTACGGCATGCGATGTCGCGGCCGGTCGCCGCGACACAGCTGTGGGCGCCGAGGGGTCACCTCGGCGCCCACGCTATTGGTGTCGACTTCGGGGAAGCGGCTCAGCCGCTCCCCCGAAGGAGGGATCAACCCTCAGCGTCGACCGGTGCCCACTCCCAGAAGTTCCAGAAGTAGTCCGGGCTCAGCGGCATGGCCTTCACTCCGGTCACGCGGTCGCTCGAGACGAGCAGACCGGGGAACTGGAAGATCGGGATCGTGACGGCATCCGACCAGATACCCATCTCGGCCTCGTTGAGGAGGTCGGTCTGCGTGTCGTAGTCCGAGGTGACGTTGAGCGTCTGCAGTGCAGCCGTGACGTCCTCGTTGCAGTAGCCGTTGTAGTTTCCACCCTTGGTGTCCGGTGCTGCGAAGTCGTAGCACGCGTAGATCTGGTCCGATCCACCGACGGCGAGGCTGGTCTGCGACCAGGCGAAGATCACGGCGTCGTGCGGGTTGATCGGGTTGACCGACGGGTCGGTGAACTCCCAGTTCGGCTCGCTCTGGTCGACGAGCTGGAAGCCAGCCTGCGCGGCCGAAGCTGCGATGAGCTCGAACTCCTGGCCACGACGGACGTTGCCCTCGGGGTACCAGAAGCCGACCTCGACCGGCGTGGTCACACCGGCGTCGGCGAGGAGCTGCTTGGCGCCCTCGATGTCGACGTCGGCGTAGTCGGCCGAACCGTTGTCGGCGGTGAGGATCGGGTAACGGACCGTGTCAGCCTCGCTCACGAGGTTCGCGTTGCGAACATCAGCATCGGGGTTGAGCGGCACGATGATCTTGTCGACGATCTCCTGGCGCGGGATCGTCTTCAAGAACGCCTGGCGGACGGCAAGTGCCGTCGCCTCGTCGCCACCGTAGGTAGCCGGGTCGAACGGACCGCCGTTGTTGACGGTCAGGTCGACGTGCTCGTGCGAGGCCTGGACACCGGTCTGGACCTCAGCGGTTGCGATGCCCTCGGCAACCTGGAGGATGTCAGCGGTGGGCTGACCCGTCCAGATGTCGAGCTCGCCGGCCTCGAGGGCCTGCAGCGCCGTGGTGGCGTCGCCGATCGCGCGCACCGTGATGCGCTCGAACTTCGGCGAGGGACCCCACGTGTAGAGGGGGTTGGCGACGAGAGTCGTGTACTGGTCCTCAGCCGTCTCCTCGATCGTGTACGCGCCGCTGGTCAGGGCAGCAGCGGGGCTGTCCGGCAGCGAGGTGTAGGCGTAGGCGTCGCCCCATGCGGTGCCGAGCGCGTCGAGGACTGCGTCGTCACCGTTGGTGATGGCATCCACGACCTTCTGCTTGGCGGTCTCGGCGAAGCTCTTGGCGGCCTCGCTGTACTTGTCCCAGTCGCCCTGCTCGCCCGAAGCCGAGTAGGTGTCCCAGGCAGCCTGGACGTCGGCGTACTCGTCGGGGAAGGCGAGTGCGTAGGTGCCGTGTGCCGACACACCGAGCGGGTTGACGAGCTCCCAGTCCACGTACGGCTCGTCGTAGACGAGGGTGATCGTCTTGTCGCCGGTCTCGGGGGTCTGGGTGACGAGGTTGTAGCCGGTCGTGGCAGCGGGCGAGAACGCGTCGCTGACGTTGCCGGAGAGGGCGGCCCACTCCAGGAGCATGTCGGCCTCGTCGATCGGAACACCGTCGGACCATACGGCGTCTGCGGTGATCGTGTACTCGACCGTCAGCGGGTCTTCGCTCACGACTTCGTAGGAACCGAAGTCGGTGTTGCGCACCCACTCAGGGGTGTTGTTGTAGTAACCGAACGTGGTGTCGGTCATGTACTTGATGTTGCCGTTGGCGGTGTTGTTGCCAGCGGAGCTGTCGTCGTTGAAGTGGAAGAAGCCTTCGTTGTACGCAACGGTGACTTCGGAGTTCTCCACGACATCCGACTGGTAGGGGTTGCTGCAGCCGGCGAGCACGAGTGCTCCCACTGCAACGACGCCTACGCCCGCCGCAAGACGTGCGATCTTCACATTTCCTCCTGTGCAAGGGGTTATGTGCCGGGGGCATGATTGACCCCGGCACGGATGGAAAAACCCTAAGCGCGGGCTGTGAGTTGTTCAAAACCTGAGGCCGAAAAGTTACATACCCTTAACTCGGCGGGAGTTGCATGTGGCAATCTGACAAGGTGCACCCCCGGAAGCGGCCTCCTGTTGTGAGCGAAGTGCTGAACGTTTCGCGCGTTGAGGGGCAAACACGTACGCGGCTGACGTGGGAGCTGTGGATCGTCCTGGCCATCACCGTTGGCCAGTCGGCGCTGTACAGCCTCCTGTCGTTCGTTCGATCGCTCATTCGCGCCGCCGAGCAGAATCAGACCCTCGCACAGCAACAGACCCAGCTGAACCCGAACCGGGACGCCGAGGCGCTGTGGAACGCGCTCTACCAGTTCCTCAGCATCTTCTTCGGTTTGGCGCTGGTCGCACTCGTGATCTATCTGCTGTGGGAGCCGGGGTCCAATGCCCTGCGGCGGATCGGCCTCGACTTTTCCCGCTTCGGCGGCGATGTCGGCCGTGCACTGCTGCTCGGCGCCGTGATCGGCATCCCCGGTCTTGCTCTGTACGTCATCGGCCGCGCGCTCGGGATCACCCTTCAGGTGAGCGCCTCACCGCTGGATGCCGCGTGGTGGACGGTCCCGCTGCTGATCCTTGCGGCGCTGCGGGCTGGGCTCACCGAGGAGGTCATCTTCCTCGGATACCTCTTCGACCGCCTCCGCCGGTTCGGCTGGAACTGGTGGGCGATCATCCTCACCACGGCAGGCCTGCGCGCGGCGTACCACGCCTACCAGGGCTTCGGAGCGATCGTCGGCAACTTCGCGATGGGCGTCGTCTTCGGCTGGTGCTACCGCCGATGGGGTCGCGTGATGCCCCTCGTGATCGCCCACACCCTCATCGACATCGTCGCGTTCATCGGCTATCCCCTCGCGGTATCCCTCTTCCCCACGGTCTTCTAGCCCCCCCTGCCCCGCCCTGATCCCCGCGAGACACAACCTCGCGCGACGCACGGGGGTACGTCCGTCGCGCGAGTGCACGTCTCACGGGGATCAGGTGGGCCGGGAGCGGGGGTCCTCCACGGGCGGAGGGGCGGGAGGGTTGTGCACCGACAGGGACCGCGACGGGGTATGGGTGGGTGGAGAGCTGCTCACCATGAAGGATGCAACCGAGGATCGCGATCTCTCCGAGTCCCGTTCGCCTTCACGTCGCGTCGGATGCCGCGCCGACGACTCGACCGCGTGATAACCGCACTCTCGTACGCGTTCGGCACGGCGTATGGGCGGATGCGGCGGCCTGGCGCGCTCTGCCCCCGTGGGATCGCTACCTGGCGCGTGTTCACGCCGTCGCGCTGCTGCGACCGGATGCCGTGTTCTGCCGCGAGTCCGCCGCTGCCCTATGGGGTCAGCCCATCTTCGGCGAGCCGCGCGACATCCATCTCTTCGATGGCGGGGCGGCGCGCTCCCACCGCGTGGGGGACGTCGTGAGGCACGCGAGCATCGCGCCGCCCCGCGTCGTCGAGGCTGGTGGGCTTCTGTTGACTGCTCCCGCTGATACCGCGGTCGCGCTGATGCGCGCTCTTCGCCCCGCGTGGGGTCTCGCGGCGGTAGACGCCACGATCAGTGAGCGCCAACTCGGTCTCTGCACGATCGCCGAGGTTCGGGATGCCCTTTCGCTCCAGGTGGATCGCCGCCATCGGCGCCGCTGCGTGTGGGCGCTCGATCACGCAGACCCCCGTTCGGAGAGCGTGGGCGAGTCAGTGAGCCGCGCGGTGATCAGCTGGCTGGGATTCGAGGAACCCGAGTTGCAGCATCCGTTCCACCTCGAGGGTCACGACGACCGCTGCGACTTCTTCTGGCCGCGCTCCGGGGTCGCCGGAGAGTCCGACGGGTATGGCAAGTACGCCGCACCCGCCGACCTCATCGCCGAGAAACGCCGCGAAGACCGCCTGCGCCGACACCTTCGAGGCTTTGCGCGCTGGGACTGGCACGACGCCATGCGGGCCGACCCCCTGCGCCGAGCGCTCGAGGCAGCCGGCGTCCGCCGCATCCGCCCGCCCCAACCCGCCATGCTCGCCACCCTCTCCCCCGGCCCCGCCCGTCCCGGCCACCCCGTGAGACGTAACCTGGCGCGTGAAACGGGGTGACGTATGGCGCGCCAGGTTACGTCTCGCGGATTTGGGGGTGGGCGGGGGCGGGGGGGGTTAGGTGAAGGCGGCGGGTGGGGGGCAGGCGCAGACCAGGTTGCGGTCACCGTAGGCCTGGTCGATCCGGCGGACCGGGGGCCAGTACTTCGACCGGATGAGCGAGCGAACCGGATACACAGCCTGCTCGCGCGAGTACGGATGCTGCCACTCGCCGACCGCGATGGACTCCGCCGTGTGCGGAGCGTTCACGAGCGGATTGTCGCCCGCGGGCCACTCCCCCGCGGCGACGGCGTTAGCCTCGGCCTTGATCGCGATCATGGCCTCGATGAAGCGCTCGATCTCTCCGAGGTCCTCGGACTCCGTCGGCTCGACCATGAGGGTTCCCGCGACCGGGAACGACATCGTGGGGGCGTGGAAGCCGTAATCGATGAGGCGCTTGGCGACATCGTCGACGGTGATCCCGGTCGCATCCCGCAGCGGCCGCAGGTCGAGGATGCACTCGTGCGCCACCAGACCGTTCTCCCCCGCGTAGAGCACGGGGAAGTGCTCGCGGAGCCGCGCGGCGATGTAGTTCGCGGCCAAGACCGCGGAGCCTGTCGCCTCGCGCAAGCCGTCGGCCCCCATCATCCGCACGTAGGCCCACGAGATCGGGAGGATGGATGCCGACCCATACGGCGCCGCCGAGATCGGACCACCGGCGAACACCGCGCCCTCGGCATCCGAGAGAGACGGATGCCGATCCCGCTGCGCCATCGGATGCGAGGGCAGGAACGGCGCGAGGTGCGCCTTGGCCGCGACCGGACCGACGCCCGGCCCGCCGCCCCCGTGCGGAATCGCAAAGGTCTTGTGCAGGTTCAGGTGCGAGACGTCGCCGCCGAGATCTCCGAGCCGGGCGTAGCCGACGAGCGCGTTGAGATTCGCGCCGTCGACGTACACCTGTCCCCCGGCCTCATGTACGGCGGCGGTGATCGCCAGCACATCGTGCTCGTACACGCCGTGCGTCGAGGGATAGGTGATCATGAGCGCCGCGAGCGCGTCAACGTGTTCGGCGATCTTGGCCCGCAGGTCCGCGAGGTCGACATTGCCGGCCTCGTCGCACGCGACGACGACCACCCGCATGCCAGCCAGCACCGCGGATGCCGCGTTCGTCCCGTGCGCCGACGACGGGATGAGGCACACCGTCCGCTGCTCGTCACCGCGCGAGCGGTGGTATCCGCGGATAGCGAGCAGGCCCGCGAGCTCCCCCTGCGACCCGGCGTTGGGCTGGACCGAGACGGTGTCGTAGCCGGTGACCTCAGCCAGCCACGTCTCGAGCTGGTCGATGAGTGACAGATACCCGCCGACATCGGATGCCGGAGCGAACGGATGCACCCGCGCGAACTCCGGCCATGACACTGCCGCCATCTCGGTGGCGGCGTTGAGCTTCATGGTGCACGAGCCCAGCGGGATCATGCCGCGGTCGAGGGCGTAGTCACGGTCGGCGAGAGTCTTCAGGTACCGCATCATGGCAGTCTCGGACCGGTGCGCGTGGAAGACCTCGTGGGTGAGGTAGGCATCCGTGCGTCGCAGCGTCTCGGGGTACATGCGCACATCGGCCAGCGACGACCACGACCAGTCCTCCGGAAGCTCCGTCGGCGCCTCTCCTGTCGCGCCGAACGCGGCGAGCAGGTCGGCCTCGATCGTCGGGTCGGCAGCGCTGACCTCGTCGATCGAGATCCCGACGGTGGTTTCATCCACGTGCCGCAGCAGGATGCCGAGGCCCGCCGCCGCCGCAACCGTGGCATCGGCATCCGCGACCCGCACCGGGATCGTGTCGAAGAAGCTCTCCGTCAGCACCTCGACCCCGCGCGCCCGCAGTGAACCGGCAACGAGCGCCGTCTTCGCGTGCACGCCCTGCGCGATCCGCTTGAGCCCTTCGGGGCCGTGATAGACGGCGTACATCGCGGCCATGACAGCCAGCAGGACCTGCGCGGTGCAGATGTTCGAGGTCGCCTTCTCGCGTCGGATGTGCTGCTCACGCGTCTGCAGCGACAGCCGGTACGCGGGCCGGCCGTCGGCATCCACCGAGACTCCCACGAGACGTCCGGGAAGCTGCCGCTCGAGCCCTGCGCGCACGGCGAGGTAGCCGGCGTGCGGGCCGCCGAAGCCCATCGGCACGCCGAAACGCTGCGTCGTGCCGACCGCGACATCGGCGCCGAGCGAGCCCGGCGAGCGCAGCAGCGTCAGGGCGAGGAGGTCGGCGGCAACGACCGCCAATCCCCCGTGCTCGTGGACGGCGGCGATCGCCTCGCTCGGATCCCACACCCGCCCCGACGCACCGGGGTACTGGAGGAAGGCACCGAAGGCCTCGGGCAGCTCGATCCCCGCATCCGCCACGAAGGACACGACACGGATGTCGATCCCGAGCGCCTCGGCGCGGTGGCGCAGCAACGCGATCGTCTGCGGCAGAGCGTCGGCATCGACGAGGAACACGGTCGATGAGCTCTGGGATGCCCGGCGAGCGAGCAGCATCCCCTCGACCACGGCGGTGGACTCATCCAGCATCGAGGCGCCGGCCGTCGCCATCCCGGTCAGGTCGGTCACCATCGTCTGGAACGTGATGAGCGCTTCGAGCCTGCCCTGCGAGATCTCGGGCTGGTAGGGTGTGTACGCGGTGTACCAGGCGGGATTCTCGAAGACGTTCCGTGCGATGAC
>Ga0207904_1000723_pt1 | contig 11470 bp, 17 predicted proteins | sample MalvirmetaMSP118_FD_184232 | JGI IMG/M metagenome (GOLD analysis project Ga0207904, IMG submission 184232) | Marine viral communities from the Deep Pacific Ocean - MSP-118 (SPAdes) | ecosystem: Environmental > Aquatic > Marine > Oceanic | place: Pacific Ocean | collected 2011-05-30 | reverse complement strand
GTTTGCCCGTCTCCACATTGCGAACATAAAGGTGGCTGGCACCGATCATTTCTCCTATATCATCCTGGCGGATCGATTGCTTTTTGCGACTCTCCTTTATCAATGCGCCGGCCTCCATGGTATTGCTCACACGGCGCATACGTTGGGTGCTGTCTTGCGCCGTACTCTCGCTCTGCATCTTATCGGCCATATCGCCTCGCTTTATCGAATCTACAGATTAGATTTCATTATTCATGTCAGAGTAACACAGAAAATCGAATTCACAGTTTCGATCCTAGTGCTAAATAGAATTTCCAATCTAAAATCGAATCTATAGATTCGACTATGGGTGTAAGGACAAGCCAAACGACGTTGAAAGTTGAGTGATATATAGCCTTTTGATGGAGCAAATGGTGGATTGACTGATGTCAGTGTGACTCTTCAAGCACCTCTATCTATCAAGCTGGCACCCCTAGATCCGCCGGAATAACAGTGCTTCCGCTCTACGGTCTGTCGTCATGCCCATCTTCCGTTCAGACACAATGGAGCTTTAGAGCAGTATAAAAGTATGGTTGCTTTGATGAGTGAAACGCGAAACAGAATACAGGCGGTATGATCCTGATCTTGAGATTTGAGTAAATAGATAAGAGGTCGTTAGGTTTTTCTTACCACGCCCTCTGGCAAGGCGGTGAGAATGTCGAATTCTACCACAGCCTGAGTGGGGTCTTTGACGTTCCCCCTTGATATCGCAAGTTGCTCGACAGCGCACTCGTGAACGGGGGATTTCGAGGCCCACCCGTTGGTGAATTTCACGAATTCTGGTGTCGGGATAACGGCCTTCATCTTCAACGATCAGGGCCGCCAGCCGAATAGGCAAAGGCCATGATTTAGGCAGTGCTATTTAAGCGAAATACGACGCCGGAAATGATAGATCCATACCGGCCAGGCAAATAGGGTTCCATACACAAACAAGCCCTTAAAAAAGGTGCTGAGCTTAATTTCTTTGGGAGCAATGCCCAAAAGCAGGATCAGACAGCCTCCCATAATGAGCCAAGCGAACTGCGCCAGGACAGTCCAGTAGGGCGCATCGAAACTGTGAATCAAACTACACAATGCGATTACCGGAAGGTAGAGACCAAATAAAAAATGAACCGGATGATTGCCTTTGGTCAGGTTATAAAAGTCACTGCCCACAGCCTGACCGGGCGGAGTTGGGGTTGGATACTGCATTCTTACTCTCCACTGCTAAGTATATGAGTATGTACTAGTGAAGCGATTGGTCAATCGGGCTTACGTGATCCTGTTCTCAAATCGTTGCAGCGGAGTTCCAGAGTAATAGGCGTATGGTTGCTAGGGATAGCAAAGCGCCGTAAAGATTACCGGGGGTATGATTCTGACGTTAGAATTTTAGTAACAGGAAAATGAGGGCATTTGGTTTTTCTAGAATCTGCAGTCATATTGATTACATCCCAAACTCCAGAAACAACAAAGCCTGCACAAGGCAGGCTAAGGTACAGAATCTTATGCCGGTTCCGGAATCGAACCACCGACCCGGGGATTTTCAAACTCCCTGTCTGAATTTAAAAAAACCATTCTAAATCAACTTCTTCTCACTTATTTCTCCAGCCGTGTGATGATTCGGCTACGGCTACGGCTACGGCTACGGCTACGGCTACGGCAACTGCATGGATGAGGGGCTTTCTACCCCCCTGGCGTGCCATAAAGCTTGCTGTCTTTGCAGTCAATCTTTTCGCCGGCGCGATAACACTCGACATTATCAGGCTTCGCTGAACCTTTCTTAAAGTCACCTTGGGCGACATCCCCCTCAAAGCTGACAGCGCCATTTCCAACCAGCATGGCACCATCAAAGTTGCCCGCGGATACAGAGTTGATGTCCATGCTGATCATGACGCCTTCTCCGATGAACTTATCATTTTTCCAGTGTCCAGCCATCACCGTTCCGTTTTGTGCATAGCTGATACCATAGCCATGGCGATTGCCATTCTTAAGCTCGCCCACGTAGGCACCTTGCTCAGTGGCATAAATCGCTCGGCCGGTGAAGCTTTTCATCTGTTCTTTTGTGACAACCGTATAACCGGAGTTCGCGGTGTCGGCTTGGCACCCCAAGGACATGATAAGTGCCAGTGAGAAGACAGTTTGTTTAATCATTTGCATTGACCTTTTATTACACGGGTAATGATGCTCTGAAAATTTGCCCAAAAGCGAGCTTGCTCAGGAGTTCCCCTGGTGGAATGGCGGGAGTATTGCGCGGCTGAAGCCTTTTGAGCACCAAGGAGTGTCAGGCGGTTGGAGTTGGCGATAGTCTTTGCCAAGTCTAGCCACTCTTCGTTTCCGATAGCGACTATACCTATTTCTTTGTCCATCCAAGACAAAACGTGTGTGGCCGACAGCAAACCAGCGAACAAACCTGACTGCCCGAGTATGCTTTTTATGTCCTGAAGTGCCTGCTTGTCCTCCTGATCTAGGGTGACTGAAATCTGTTCAGGATGATTTCACATTCCATGGTGACTCCGGTGTCCAAGTTTTATAGATAGACAATAGAGGGACAAACAGCGCCCCAAAAAGGGGGGATTACCGGTTCACGTTGATTCGATACTGACGGCAATATTGCGTTTGGGTGAGGCAGCTCTTCTGACAGTCTTTGATCGAAAAGTGGCCATATGGGCTGGGACAGGTTTTGTTGGGCAAGCCTGATAATATAGTCAGCGGGTTTGTGCGTTGTATGTCTTATGTCTATGTAAGTTGTATGTTTAATTTTAAAGGGATCTCCTTATGCCGAAGAAAGTCTTTCTATGTTTGTTGTTTTTGGGTATTGCAGGCTGCGCACAACATCAAAGCAGTACAATACCTGTGGGGTTGTCAAACGGACTTGATGTTGGGTTTCCCGCTAATGGAGTTTCTAGAATAGAAGGGGAAGACATTCGTTTTTACGGGGAACGGGGATTTCATGGTTATGTTCAGAAAGAAATATTACCAAAAGAACACCAGCCAGCGACCGATTTTGTCGAACGTGCGCTTGAGCTATCCAAAAAGAAAGACTGGAAAATAAAAGAAATTTCAAAAGACGGTTACGTTGGTTACGTGGTGTATGTTGAGAATACAGCCACTCTGCATTTGGCGAGTGACCAAGATGCTGAAACAGTCTTTACCATCAGTACGGCGGATCAAGATAAAATTGACGATGTCATTGCTACCTTAAAGACACCTCGATAGCGGTTCTGAAATTACGCGCTACGGTCGCTTTGCAATGAATGTTCACTTTGAACGAAGTGTCCATAAAGGCTTTTCCGGCATTTCTGATCAGGCGTAGCGCGTATTTCTTGAACGCTGAGGTTGGTGTCAGCAGATCTTTTGGGTTGGGGACTTCATTGCTCTTGCCCCTCCTTGATCGAGACGCTAAAGACAATCAGCTGGTGCGATTCGGATGTGAGCTTTTACTATTATTGCGATATGGACCAGTACGAGGTGGGCTATGTGTTGGAAACCGATTCGGGCTTCATCGCCATGGAAACTAAGTTGTCTGCCACCGTACGCAAATCGGATTTTAGGGGAATAGAACGATTTGCCCGCCATGTGGAGCAGCACTTTCATTCCGGAATATTGTTTTATGATGGCGATCATGTTCTACCCTTTGGAGAAAAGTTGTGGGCAGTACCAATCGCTTGTATGTGGTCTGGTCAATAACAAGCGAATAATCGATTAGAAGAAATAAACATGCTACCAGCAACCCTTAATGCCAGAGCTTTTTCGGATAACGCCAAAACGGACTGACTACAAGGAGAGAAGGAAATAAGCTGCAAGTGCAGCGTGAATGCCGCACACGGCGTTCACTCTATTACCATCGCTTCTACTTTGCTTTTTGCGACTTTCAAGCTGGTTGTATAAATTTGTCGATAGCGTTTAATGGCTAATATTTTATGGACGGAGTTCGCCAAACGTACAATGTCTTCATCTGTAGTGGCGGATTCGTGTGGCAAAATTCCACCTTTTATAAGGCGTTTTTCACATAGGTTTTGCAACACTATCATTGTCGATACCGCTGCTAATCCAACAACGGCTATGACAATTAATCCGTACCATGATTCCACGATTATCTCCTTTGCAAAATTTCCGGATTCGAAAGTAGCTCGCTTTCAACCTAGGATGCATATATACCTTTCTCACGTAGATGCCACATTGCATCTACTATTGTGGATCCACAGCCAAGTATGCGACCTAATGCTACCGCTGCACTGCCTGTCGCTGCTCCCGCATAATAAGCGGCACCTAAAGCTCCTGGTTATCAACCAGAAATGTATTCGTGACGGAAGGATAGATTTATCTGAGGCCAGACGTCACGACTCCAGGGCGGACGAATCAAAATATATCCAACATGGCGACGCTTTAATAAACTCCACTGGCGTTGGTACTTTAGGAAGAGTCGCTGTCGTTGAGTTTAAGCCAGAGAACATAACAGTTGATTCTCATGTGACGATTTGCCGAGCAGACCCTGAAAAGATTGATGCTTTTTATCTGGCATATACTGTGGCAAAGCTTCAACAGTATTTTGAATTTATGGCAGCCGGCTCGACAGGTCAGGTTGAATTGAATAAATCTTTAATAGAAGGCATAAAGGTGCTGGTTCCTGAGAAAATGAAATCGCTGATAGTCCAAAAGCAGATATTGTTTAGGCAAGTTGAAATTCTTGAAAAAACTAAAAGTCAGCTTTTACCCCGACTAATCTCTGGAAAACTATCCGTCGAAGAACTGGACATCCAGTTTCCACCCAGTATGCAAGAAGAAGTTGCCGCATAAGATAAAAAGGGAAATCACCACAGGTCATCACCATGGTAAAGGGCAAGCTCATAACCACCGAGGAAGAACTTACGCAGGCAACTTGCAGGGATTTCTTAGGAGTTCGGATGGACGGTGGCTGTGAGGTCAGCTCTATTAAGGAAATTTTCAACCCACTAAAGCAAGGAGCGCTTAATGGCTAATCAACATATACAAATCTACACCTCTGCCGATGGCACGGTTCAACTGGATATTCAACTGGAGCAGGAAAGCCTTTGGTTGACCCAGTTGCAGATGGGGGAAGTATTCGACCACCCCTGAAAACGTGCTGATGCACCTTAAAAATATCTTTAAAGACGGTGAGTTACCCGAGCAGGCAACTACTAAGGATTTCTTAGCAGCTTGTTGAAAAACTCCCCTTACTAACTATTTTGTGAAAAAATAGCGTTTTCTTCTCTTTGAATACAGAGCCTAACTATGCGCGGTGAAGACATCAGCCAACCCAAACTGTTTATAACGACCACGGTTACGGATTTTGTACCCAAAAGTCATCCGTTGAGATCGCTGCGTAGACTGCTTGATGCCGCCCTGAAAGAACTCGATGATCATTTTGACGACATGTACTCCGATATTGGACGAGAATCTGTTGCCCCCGAGCGGCTGATTCGCGCGTCATTGTTACAGGTACTCTATACCATCCGCAGTGAGCGGCAATTGGTGGAGCAAATTCGATATAACATGCTGTATCGTTGGTTCGTGGGCTTGGAAATGGATGATGCCGTTTGGCATCACTCAACGTTCACGAAGAACCGGGCGCGCCTGTTGGAGCATGCGGTATTACCCGAACTGTTTGACGCAGTATTACGCCAGGCCCGCAAGCGCCACCTGTTATCAGACGATCATTTCAGTGTCGATGGAACGCTGATCGATGCATGGGCATCCCACAAGAGCTTTCAGCCACGCGACGATGACGATGATGACGCCCCTCAGAGCCGTGAACGGGACTTTCACGGCGAAAAACGGAGCAATCAGACCCATAGCTCCAGAACGGATCCGGATGCAGAATTGATGCGTAAGAATAAGGGACAGGAATCAAAGCTGCGCTATGGTGTTTGTCATGTAACCGAGAATCGTAACCACTTTGTGGTAAAAGTGAAAACGGCACCGGCAGCCAGTGTTACGGAGAGGGAAGTATCACTTGATCTGCTGGCGGAAATGAAGGGTGAGCATCTTAAGACATTGGGTGGCGATAAAGCCTTCGATACGCACGATTATGTTGACGCCTGCCGGGTGATGAAATTTACACCACACTTTGCTCAGAATATAGAACGTAACGGTGGTTCCGCGATAGATGAACGTACAACTCGTCACCCTGGCTATAAAATAAGTTTACGCAAACGAAAAATGATTGAAGCCACCTTTGGCTGGGTTAAGCAATACGGTGGTTTGAGACGAATGATGTATCGGGGTATGCCGAGAGTGGATGCGGCGGTCACCTTTGCGGTGACCGTATACAATTTGCTAAGGATCAACAATCTACAGCCGCATTGGCAAGAATAGGAGCTTGAAAAGAGGGAAATCAGCGTGGCATGAACCAAATATTGAAACGGATCAGGCCATTTTCAATATTATTCACGAAAACCATTACTTCTCTCCAGAATTGTCGGCATTCAATGTCAAATGTGATTTCTATTTTCAGGCTATTTTCAACAAGCTGCTAAACAATAATTTGGGTGAAAAGCTTTTCACTGTTTGTTTTGATTACAAGTGTTCAAATTTCAACCTCAACAACCGTTCAGCCATTATCACAAAAAACAATAATAATCATATAGTTAAGGCTCAATGAGGTTATCACTGCCAAATAACGAATTATTTTCAAATGCTCTTGTAAGGTTTTGATGCTTTCACGGGTCTTATATTACGAAGGGTGACTTTTCGTTGCCTTGATTGACTAGGAGAATCTCAATGAAAGCTGAAAAACTATTGTCATTAACATTAGCTGGTTTAGCTACTGCAACCTTATCACTTCCCCAAGAAGCCATGGCTGGAAAACCCGGTTTTGAAAAATGCATGGGCATAGCAAAAGCTGGGAAAAATGACTGCGGCACTTCAAAGCATGCTTGCGCTGGTCAAGCTTCTGTAGACAGTGACCCAGAAGAATGGGTTTATGTTGCCGAAGGCACATGCGAAAAGATAGTTGGCGGAAAAATCAAAGCCTCTAAGAAGAAGTAGTTATAGAAACATGCTGGCATGTTTGTCATGCCAGCAACACACGAGAACCATCATGACTGTATCAATAGATTGCCTTGGTATTGGGTTAAGAACACCCCATTACAAAGACCTGTTAGAAAAAAGGCCTCACTTATCACTAATAGAGTTTCACAGTGAAAACCATTTTTATTCTAACGGTCATTCGAGAACCATTTTACATAAGGCCAAAGAAATAGCGCCAATAAGCTTACATGGTGTTGGCTTATCGTTAGGAAGTGCTGATGGATTAGATAACAGTCATTTGAAAAAATTGGTTAATTTGGTTGATGATATTAATCCCTCTCTTATCTCGGAGCACATTTCATGGGGAAGAATCGGGAATATTCACACACACGATCTGCTTCCACTGCCGTACTGCAAAGATGTCATTCAATTGGTAGCTGATAATATTGATCATGTGCAACAAGCTTTAGGCAGAGAGATAATCGTTGAAAACGTCTCCAGCTATGTCTCTTTCGAACAAAGTAATATGAAAGAGTGGGATTTTGTTTATGAAATATTAGAAAAAGCTGATTGTGGATTTCTATTAGATATTAATAATGTTTTCGTCAATAGCCAAAACTTTAACTTTAATATAGAAGACTATCTAAAAAGCTTACCGTGGGATCGAGTTAAGGAAGTACATGTTGCTGGGCATCAAGCAGAAGAGAATTTGCTTGTTGATACCCACGATAGACCAGCATGCAGCGAGGTTAAATCTTGGCTGGACAAAGTCTATTCACAATGCATAAACAAACCACCAGTATTACTTGAGTGGGATTCGAGTCTTCCAAGCTTTGAAAAACTGATTGCACATATGCATGATCTGGCCACTGAACCCGGAATAGAAAACTATGCTCTGGCTTAAGGAATTACAAAACACCTGGGTAAATAATTTATATGACACTACATCGGTGTCATCAGGCCTGCATGTATATCGAAGAAATTTCATTGGAATACATGGATCAGCCTTGTTTTTAACTTATCCACTTACTTATAAACTGATTGGGGCAAAAAAATTCAGATATTTATCGCAAAAATTGCTGCATGAGTCTCCAATAAAAAGTGGTGATTTAAATGAATACGGATCAGATTTAGCAGAAGTAATTGCCAGCAGCGACCTACCCGTTGCACCACATGCTTCCGATCTTGCATCTTTTGAATGGGCCTGTTTCTCAAGTATCAACTGCAGCACCAATGAACACCAATCAATAAGCTACGATGCCATTAAAATAGATTCCGATGTTTTTCTTTCTCCATCCGTACGAGAGTTAGAACTTGTCTATCCAGTCCATAAGCAACAAGATGAAGCACTAAAACCCATATCAGATGGAGCAAACATCATTGTTTATACCGATTCAAGAACTAATACAGGTGATGCGCTCTATCATGAGCTATCCAGTGCCGAGGCAAAATTCGTCAAATCAATACAACACTCAACGTCTTTAGTAAAAGCCACAGAAGAAGCACTTAGTATCGATGAAAAATTTTTACCCATCGACATATTGTCCTTTTTAATTGAAACCAGATTGATATATAAAGTGGACTCACAATGAAAAATTTAATAGACATCCATAATGCTTGTACCCTCTTTTTAACCCAATGGGTGCAGCCGATTTTTTTACTCTTATTGCGATTTTGGCTCGCCTGGATTTTCTTTAAATCCGGCTTAACCAAGATTTCCAGCATTGATTCAACACTGGCTTTATTCGAATATGAATACGCTGTTCCTATTATTCCCTATGATATTGCGGCATGGTTATCCATCATAGTTGAATTAGCACTACCTCCTTTGCTTGCAATCGGGCTTGCATGTAGACCCACTGCATTAATACTTTTAATATTCAATGCAGTAGCCATGATTTCTTATCCTGACATTTCACACGCAGGGGTTAAAGAACATGAATTATGGCAAATGGGTTTTCTTGTTATTTTCATCTTTGGTGCGGGAAAACTTTCAGTTGATGCATTCTTAGCGAAATATTTAACTATTGAAAAGGATTAACATGCCCAGAGAATCTGAAGGTTTTCGGCTAGCAGTTAAAGCCTATAGCGCAGATTTATATCGCTATGCATATTGGCTATGCAGCAACAGCCATCAAGCCGAAGATATTGTTCAAGACGCACTAATTCGGGCGTGGAAAAAATGGCATTCAATTGAGGATGTCAATGCAACTAAAAGCTGGTTGTTTACCATTGTGCGTAGAGAATTTTTAAGATCCATCTCCAAAAATGAGCGCAACAAAATTGAAAATTGGAGTGACGCAGCACTCAATGCAATCCCTGACACAACACTCAAACATGAAGATGAAACAGCATTAAGAAAAATGCTTTTAAGCGTTCCTGTTGGCATGAGAGAACCTTTAATTTTACAGGTGCTAGGTGGCTTTAGTAGCGAGGAAATAAGCAAAATACTCAAAATTAATACAGGCGCTGTACAGACGCGCCTTACTCGTGCAAGGCAATGGTTAAAAAACCTCATAGAAAGTGATATGAAAGAGGAGGCACAACATGAATCACGCTGAGTTAACGTGTATCGATATCAGAAGAGTTCTTTATGAAAACCCTGAATTCACAAATTCTGATGTAAATCAGCACCTACAGCACTGTGCTGCATGTTATCGCTACTCTAAAGTATTATTGAAACAGAATGAAATGCTTAAACAGGCATTAGAAGTCCCTGTTCCTGAAGGACTATCAGATAAAATAATATTCAACCAACACTTAGAGAAATCCTACAAACTGAAAAAATGGGTTGCGGCCGCTTGTGTAGCCTTACTCTTTTTTAGTTATATTTCCCTTGTTCCAAAAACGAAAAATCATGATTGGGCACTGATTTCAGCACAGCATGTTGCTGCAGAGGAAGAAACGCTAGCCTTAAATAATAGCTTGGTTGAAAATGATTTAAAAACTGCGTTGCTTGAGTGGGGCTTAACCCTTAAATCATCACTTGGCGCAATCACTTATCTTGACTATTGCTCAATGCCAAATGGTAAGGGTTTACATATTGTTTTTAAACGAAATGATTCACAGAGGTTTTCGGTGATCATCTCACCCAAGAACACCTCGTCAGTGGAGAGCAATGCTATTTATGGGGATTATCACTCTTCTTCTGTTATATCTGGAAAGCAACTGATTTCAGTTGTAACGAATCACCCTAATCAACTGGAAGGCTATAAATCACTTATTTCGGAAAACATTATTTCGGTGAACTGATACCACAAACCATATTACCGGGTTAAAGGTTAATCCCATTGCGTAGGGACAAGATATAGAACTGATTGACCCTAATGTGGATGGAGGGTAAAGTCATTATCACTTTTACAGCTTTCCCCACTTATAAAAGGCAATTTTTAAAATGTCTAAAGTCGTATTAATTACAGGCGGAAATTCCGGCATTGGATTAGAAACTGTACGCAATTTAGCGTCTAAGGATATCACCATATGTATGGCTTAACATCTAAATCAGGGTGAGTCAGGAGTCAGTTATGCCAAAGCCGGAAACCCACAATTCAGAGCAGGTTGTGCCCAAGCAGGAACTTGAGAAGCGATCGCGCAGAGTGTTTACTTCCGAGTACAAGCTCTCGATCATCAGACAAGCGGACGCCACACCGTACTGCAGCAGCTCCCAGAGCATATTGCGACTGGCCCAGTCGACGTACCGCAGATTGCTTTTCTCCGGCAGAATGATGGCGACATCAATGCCGCGAATTGCCGCAGACTGCATGCTGGAGAGCAGGCCGGCGGGCGGCAGAAAGTACGGGGTGATAATTGTCACTGCCTGTTGTGCTGAGGAAATAACCGCCATGATCACCGACGAGAGCGTATCCATATCATCGTTCGGACCATCGCTAATACAGCGGGCGAACACCGTTCCCCATGTACCCTCGCTGCGATCGGGCACTATCGGGCTGTCGCCGGTAACAAATTGCCAGTCGTCGGAAAACACCTGCGCAAGCTGTTCAACTACGGGGCCGCGCAGACAAAAATGCAGGTCAGCGGTACCGCTTTGCTGCGCCGCATCCACTATATGCCGCTGGCCGATGTTCATGCCGCCAGTGAAACCAACTTCACCATCGACTACGAGTATTTTGCGGTGATTGCGCAGATTGACGTAGAAGGTTGGGGGAATAAGTCGCGGTGGTAAAAAGCGGGCTACATGGACGCCGTGGCGTTTCAAACTATGCCGTATTCGCGGCCAGCTATAGAATTCGCCCACCCCGTCGGTCATTACCAAGACCTGCACGCCGCGCCGCGCCGCATCGGATAGCGCACTGGCAAACTCGCGGCCGATGCGGTCTGACTGAAAGATATAAGAGGCATTGCCTTTCTGTTTTTTTCTTCAGAGAAGGGTTCACCTTTTTAAATTGGTGGAGGAGCGGGGCGTCGGTTCAAATCCCATTCGCTCAGCCGCTGAGGGTTGATAACAACTCGTGAGGGCTAACGC
>Ga0207904_1000722_pt1 | contig 11487 bp, 9 predicted proteins | sample MalvirmetaMSP118_FD_184232 | JGI IMG/M metagenome (GOLD analysis project Ga0207904, IMG submission 184232) | Marine viral communities from the Deep Pacific Ocean - MSP-118 (SPAdes) | ecosystem: Environmental > Aquatic > Marine > Oceanic | place: Pacific Ocean | collected 2011-05-30 | reverse complement strand
TGCTCTTCCGATCTCGGTCGCGGTCACGGAGACGTGGGAGCGGCTGCGGTCGGACTCCGCGCACCATGCGGTGCTGTGGATCAGCGAGTGGCCCCGCTCGCAGGTCTTCCCCGGCTTCCTCGCCCCGCTGGTGCTGTCCAACGGCATCCTGCGCACCCTCGCCCTGCACTACACCTCGGTTCGCGCCGACCAGGCCGCCAGGGACCTGCGAAAGAAGAAGACCGAGCTCATCTCCGACGCCGCCCAGCGCCGCAAGATCGGCCAGGTCGAGGACGCCGGATCGTCCGCCGAGCTCGATGACGTGCTCCAGCAGGAGGCCGACCTGACCGCCGGGCACGGCGTCCTGCGCGTGTCCGGCCTCATCTCCGTGTCCGCGCCGACCGCCGATGAGCTCGACGCCGCTGTGGCCGCCGTCGAGCAGGCCGCGATCCAAGCCTCCTGCGAGACGCGGCGGCTCGTCGGCCAGCAGGCGGTCGCGTTCACCGTTGCCGCGCTGCCGCTGTGCCGGTCGGTCTGACCGCGTGCACCTGACAGGCAGCCCAACCCCCGCGACTGTGAGGAGCCGATCATGCCGACTTTCGATGACCCCCGGAAGGATGCGACCGAGGCGTATGAGGCGCTGCGGGGCCTCGCCCACGCCTCTCGCGCCTTCACCGACCCGGCCGACACCTATACGGTGATCGGCGATCTGCTCGGCGGGGTGCGGTCGCTGCGGCAGGTTCTCGACCAGCTCGCCGCCGCGCACATCACCCACCGCGCTCGCGCGCACGACGACGGAGGCGACCAGGCCGCCGGGGCGACCGCTGCACTCGCCGCTGCCGCTGAGTTGCACCAGGCTGGCATGCTCCTGGACGGGGTGCATGATCGTCTGGACACGGCCATGTCGCACTCGGGGCGGATCGCCTGGCACCCCGCCGCCGAGCCCGCTGGCGTGGACTTGACCGATGCGGTTCGGACGACGGCCCATGTCGGCACGCTCACGCTCACGCTGACGGTGTGGCCCGACGCGCCGCTGGGCGAGCACCAGCGATACGCCTACCGGATCGAGGACGCCACGACCGGGGAGACGATCGAGGGCCGCGACCTGTTCACCGGGGCCGGCGCCCCTGTCGAGCCGGGCCGGGCGCTGCGGGAGCTGGCCGGATTCCTCAGCGCAGCCGGCGAGGCCCGTCAGTACGCGCTCGACAATCCCGGAGTGCGCGCCGAGAACGAGGGACTGTTCCCGGCGTGGACGGCTGAGGCCGCCCGCCGGAACTACACCGCCCTAACCTTGCTGGCCGAGTCCCAGCCGGAACCCCCGGACGCGGAGCAGGCCGGCCGACCTGAGGCTGCGCCGCGGTGGATCAGCGTCGTGTTCCTCGATGGCGCCGAGGCGGACAAGGTGCTCGACCTCATCCACGCCTCCGGGCCGGACGCCGCGATCGAGCACCTGGCCGGGTACGACTACGGCGAGGACACCGTGCGCGACGCGCTCGCCAACGGGTACGTCTACGACAACCCGCCACGCGGCGCCCTCGACCGGATGACGACCAAGGACGTCTACACGCTGACCTACAGCCCGTTCCTGGGGCACGTCTCGCTGCTGCGCGAGTACGACGCCGTGCCCGACCCGGCGCTCCTCGGCATCGAGACCCCCGACTCTGCCTCTCGCAGTTCACAGGATGCGCCGGCCCGCGCCGCCCGTGCGAAGGCGACGGACTGGTTCGCTCGCGCCCCGCGCGCGGCGTCGCCTGGTCGGGGCCTGTCGCTGTGACCGGGCCGGAGGAGGGCCGTCTGCACACCAGCGTCCTGGTCGGCCCGGAGGGCGAGCGTCGCCGGCACCGCAAGGCACGACAGAAGGCCGCCGCCCAGGTCGAGGCCGATGCCCGGCAGGTGCGCAAGGACGATGCGAAGGCCAAGTGGGATGCGGAGCAGGCCGAGCGTCGCGCGACGACCTACCTGCCTGCCAGCGGCGAGCCGGGTCCGGCGGGACTGCGCACACCGGGCGGGTTCCGGCTCCCCAAGCACCAGGACACCTCCGCGACGCTCGCCGGGCAGTACCCGTTCCTGGCCGAAGGAGGCCTCGGCTCAGACGGGGTGTTCGTCGGTCAGGACCTCTACTCGGGCGGCAGCTTCGTCTACGACCCGTGGGTGCTCTACCAGCGGGGCCTCATCACCGCCCCGAACGTCGTGCTGGCCGGGATCGTCGGTTCCGGCAAGTCGAGCCTGGCGAAGTCCCTCTACACGAGGTCGCTGCCGTTCGGTCGCCGGGTCTACGTTCCCGGCGACCCCAAGGGAGAGCACACGGCGGTCGCCGAGGCCGTCGGCGGGCGGGCGATCATCCTCGGCCACGGGCTCCGCAACCGCCTCAACCCCCTCGATGAAGGCCACCGCCCCTCGTCCGTCTCCGACATCGAGTGGGCCACGCAGGTCGCGTCCCGTCGCCGCGACCTGATCGGCGCGCTCGCGGAGACCGTGCTGGACCGGACCCTCTCGCCGTTGGAGCACACCGCCATCGACCTCGCTCTGCGGGATGCCGTGCGGAGCGCGGAGGTGCCGATCCTGCCGATGGTCGTCGACCGCGTGCTCGCCCCGAACCCTGCCGACGACCCGGACGGGCGGCTCACCGAGGACGGGCGGCTGGTCGGCCACGCGCTGCGCCGGCTGGTCGCCGGGGACTTGCAGGGCTTGTTCGACGGCCCGAGCACGGTGCGCTTCGACCCCTCCCTGCCGATGGTATCCCTGGACCTGAGCCGCGTGGCGGAGAACTCCACGCTGCTGTCCGTGCTGATGACCTGCTCCTCCGCCTGGATGGAAGCGGCCCTCTCGGACCCGGCCGGCGGGCAGCGGTGGGTGATCTACGACGAGGCATGGCGACTGATGGCCTACCCGTCGCTGCTGCGGCGGATGGACGCTCAGTGGCGGCTCGCCCGCCATTTCGGGATCGCCAACATGCTCGTCTTCCACAAGCTCTCCGACCTCGACAATGTGGGCGATCAGGGCTCCGCGATGCGGGCGCTCGCCTCCTCTCTCCTCGCGAACGCGGAGACACGGATCGTCTACCGGCAGGAAGCCGATCAGCTCGGCTCCACCGCTCTCGCGCTCGGGCTGACCGGCACCGAGCAACGCCTTCTGCCGTCGCTCGGCACCGGGCAGGGGCTCTGGCGGATCAAGGACCGCTCCTTCGTGGTGCAGCACCAGCTCCACCCCGCCGAGCTCGCCGCGTTCGACACTACCGGGCGCATGAACGGGCAAGTCCCGCAGGTTCACGAATCCTGAACCCTGCGCGCCCAGGGGCCGCTCAAGCGGGAGAGGACGGGCGCACCTGCTGGCTGGACGGTGCTCTCGCCGTCCGTTCGTCAAGAGCCAGGAGGACCGCCCATGTCTGCGTCGACCGATTCCCCGCCCCTGAGCCGGAAGCGCCCGCCGGGCAGCCTGTGGCGGCGCATGGCCGCGCTGCTGATCGTCCTGCTCGTCGCCTCCGGCTCTGTCGTCCTCGGCACCTCCCCGGCGCACGCCGGCAGCCACGGCGCCGGGTACGACGAGGGGTTGGGGTTCCTCGGCGCGTACAGCACCGACATCGACGGGCGGCAGGCGTACTGCATCGACCTCGGCGCGAGTGCGCCGTTCGGGCAGACGTCCGGCCCCCAGACGGTGTCCTCCCTCGACTCCCTCTCCCGGCAGCAGCTCGCGGAGCTGAACTACGTCCTGGACAGGTGGGGGCAGTCCGGCGATCCGAACATCGCCGCGGCCGTCGCGCTCTACGTGTGGTCGGTCGCCGATCCCGGCGTCTACAACAGCCACGGCATGTCCGGCGACGACTACTACGTCGCCCGCGCCCCCTCCGGGGTGCGGGGCACGATCCTCGGCAACCTCGCCGTGATGCGCCAGGAGGCGTCCGTGAACGCGGTCACCGACCCGTCGCTGTCGCTCAGTCTGTCCATGTCCGATCAGTACGCCGGGACGCTGACCGTCGCCGCGCACCCCGCGTCGCTGCAAGGCACCGCGACCCTCACCGACGCCGTGTTCGCCGGCGGCAGCACGTCGCGCACGGTGGGCGTCGGCCAGTACGGCATCACGGGCACCCCGGCGGACGGCGCCGCGTCCTACCGGATCGAGGCGACGATGAGCGTGGCCGCCGCCGGCTACGGCGCCGCCGTCGACCTCTACACGACCGCCGGCTCCCAGCGGATCATCGCGGCCGTCTCCGGCACCTCCACCGGGTTGTCCGCCCGCGCACAGACCCCGGTGATCGAGCTCGACTTCCAGCCCGAGGTCGGCACGCAGGTCGCCTCCCGGTTCGTCGCCGAGGGCGACGCCTTCGTGGACGAGCTGGCGGTCACCGTGACCAAGGGCACCTGGATCAGAGTCGACGGTGAGCCGGTCGAGGTGACCGCGACCGGAGCCCTCTACGGACCCTTCGATGAGCAGCCCGCCGAAGCCGACGCGCCGCCGGTCGGCGCTCCCGTCGCTGGGGTCGAGGAGGTGACGTTGACCGGCGCCGGCTCCTACACGTCGCCGGGTACGATCACCGCCCCGGAGTCCGGGTTCTACACCTGGGTCTGGCAGATCGACAAGAGCGCCCAGGGAGCGAACGGGAAGTACCTGACCCGCTCGTTCACCGACCGCTTCGGGCGCGTCGCGGAGACCCATGTGGTGCCGTTCCAGCCGCAGGCGACGTCGGAGGCGGACCAGCATCTCGCCGTGCCCGGCGACGCGCTCACCGACACGATCACCGTGGCGAGCTCCAACGGGGCGTGGCTGAAGCGGGATGGGGCGTTCATCCCGGTCGTGTTCGAGGGCACCGCCTATCAGGTGCCCGGCACCCTGCCCCCGGCCCAGGCCGGCGCCGTGCCCGCCGGCGCCGTGACGCTCGGGACGGTGACGGTCGCGGCGGACGGCCCCGGCGTCTACACGGCCCCGGAGGTCGTCGCGCCGACCGGCGGGTTCGTGACCTGGGTGTGGGAGATGCGGAAGGCGTCGCAGCCGGAGTGGGTCCGCGACTACCTCGCGAACGACTGGACGGACGACTACGGCATCACGGTCGAGACGACCTCGGTGCGGTGGCCGGTCACGACGACCTCGCTGATGCGCGAGTACAACGTCCACCCCGGCGGGCGGGCGTTCGACACGGTGACCGTCACCGGCTTCCCCGCCAACCACGGCGAGTTCGTCGGAGACGGCTACTGGCAGGCGGACGTGAACGAGCTGATCCACACGGTCTACGGGCCGTTCGACACCGACGCGGTGCTCACCGACGACCTCGACCTGGACGAGGTGCCGGCGCTCGCCACGATCACCACCCCGGCGCGCAACGGCGTCTGGCGGCTCGGCTATACCGACGCCGACCGGATCACGCCGACCGAGCCCGGCTACTACGTCCTGGTCACCGCCTTCGCCGGCGACGACCGGGTGCAGCCGTATCAGTCGAGCCCGGCGGACGTGCTGGAACGCTTCTACGTCCCGCCGACCCCGGAGGTGGAGCTGCCGGTCACCGTCATCACGCAGGCGACCCCGGCCGCGCTGGTCGGGCAGCCGTTCGGGGACACCGCGCTCGTGCAGGGCACCATCCCCGAGGGCGCGACCCTCGTGTTCCGCGTCTACGGGCCGCAGCCCGTCGGCGCGGAGCCGGTGTGCGAGACGGCGTTCTTCGAGTCCGGCCCGATTCCGGTCAGCCAGGCCGGCGTCTATACCTCGCCCACCACCAGCGTCCCCGAGCCGGGGAACGTCTACTGGATCGAGACCCTGTACGGCGCGGACGGCGACGTGCTCATGGAAGGGGCCTGCGGGGCGCCGGGTGAGACGACGGTCGTGAGCCCGCAGCCGGGGGAACTGACCGTGACCACCCTCGCGGTCGCGGAGGTGACGCTGGGCGAACCTGCTTACGACACCGCCACGGTCACCGGGACTGTGCCCGGCGGCGCGACGCTGGTGTTCGAGGCATACCGGCAGGACGGCGAGGCTGCGACCTGCACCGCCGACGAGCTCGTGTTCACCTCCGACCCGGTGAGCGTGGACGGGCCTGGCGAATACGCCTCCGGCGAGGTGGTGTTCGAGCAGGTCGGCACCTACTACTGGATCGAGACGCTGCGCGACGCCGAGGGCGAGGTGATCCATCGCGGGCTGTGCGGGGCGCCGAACGAGACGACCACCGTCACCCCGGTGGTCGTGCCGCCGGGCACGTCGGAGTTGCCGCCGGGGCTTGCGTTCACCGGTGGCGGTGACTGGATGCTGCCGGTCGGGATCGGCGGCGGCATGATCCTCCTCGCCGGAGCACTGACTCTCTGGTTCGGGCGTCGCCTGGCGATCTACCGAGAGCGCAACGGCTACGTCCGGGAGGAAGACCAGGACTTCCAGGACCTGATCGATTCCATGAACGGCTGACCGAAGGCACCCCCAACCACGGTCAGCATCCCCAGGGAGGGCGCGAACCCCGGCCGGTTCTCGCCCTCCCACCCGTCGTGACGGGGTTCGCGGGGTGCGCCTGTCTGGCAACGACCAGCAGGAGGACCCGATGCCCGACACCACCAACCTCGATGCGCGTGTCGCCCTCGCGGTTCTCTCCGAACCCGGCGACCGGATCACAGGCACCCTCCTCGTCACGGTCGGCGCAGAGGAGACGTTGCGGCTGGTCTCCTCCGATACGGCGCTGCCCGACAGTGTCGATGCGGTCGAGGGAGCGCTGTGGCGTGGCCGTCTCACCGCCCGCCTCAACCCGAAGGACGTCGAGCGTGTTCGCGAGCAGGGCGATCGGCACGGGCTATGCATCCTCACCCCCGACACAGCCGGATGGTCCGAGGGGCTCTCCGATCTGGGCGTCCTCGCGCCGATCGTCCTCTGGGCGAAAGGTGATGCCGGGCTACTGACCACCTCGCTGAGAAGCCGCGTCACGATTGTCGGGGCGCGAGCCGCCACCGGGTACGGGGAGCACGTCACCGGCGAGTTCGCCAGCGAGCTCGCCGCCCTGCCGAGGGTGGTCGTGTCCGGTGGCGCGTATGGGATCGACGGGGCCGCGCACCGCGCCGCCCGCGCCACCCGTCCCGGGTCGACGATCGCGGTCGTCGCGTCCGGCCTGGACCGCTACTACCCGGCTGGGCACCACGAACTCCTCACCCGCGTCGCCGAGACGGGGGCCGTCGTCTCCGAGGTACCGCCAGGTGCGGCACCGACAAGGTGGAGGTTCCTGCAACGCGGCCGACTGCTCGCGGCGTTCTCCGCATCGACCGTCGTCGTCGAGGCCGGATACCGATCTGGGTCGTTGCACACCGCTGCCGAAGCCCACCGCCTCGGCCGTGCCGTCGGTGCTGTCCCCGGTCCGATCACGTCGGCTGCGTCGGCGGGATGCCACCGGCTGCTGCACGACCGGATCGCGACGGTCATCACCAGCACCGCCGACATCACCGCCCTCACTGACCCACCCACGCCACCCGATGCGCCCGCCCTCTCCGCGCCGGCAGCGAAGCCCGCGGCACGGACCCTCTGATCGGCGCCGGGCGGGCGGGTGCACCTGCCGGGCATGACCACACGCCTGCCCGCCGCCTGCCCGTCCCCGAACGTCAAGGTTTGCGACTGATGCCGCGACCTCGCTACCGGCGCACCCCCGATGTGACCGCCGCAGTCGAGGTGCCTGCTGTGTTACCTCTGGTAGTGATGACCGTGGACGCGGACGGGACGATGACTGTCACCGTCGACGGAACCCCGTTCCCGCCCGCGCCGTTCGCGCCACCGTGGGTTCGGGGGTCGTTCACGACGATCCTCGACCAACTCGCCGCTCGCCACCGCACCCCGCTGCGTATTCACGTCCGCGAAGCCGACGGCACCACCTTCACGGACATCATCACCCCCGGCAAGACCCGCCGCCCCGTACCCGAGCCCGAGCCCGAACCGGAGTCGGAGTCAAAGCCGGAGCCATCCCAGCCGGCGTCTGCCGAGCTGACCGTGTTGCACGGCGAAGGGTTCGTACCGGGCGAGGACGTGGCGATCGCCATCGTCATCGCCCACAGCGACGCCGCCCCCGACGGAACCGCCCGCGGCCTGATCGAGACCGCGCAGCTTGCGGCGAGCCCGACCCGCGAGGTCATCCTGCTCGGCCGCGTATCCGGCACCCTCACCATCGGCCACCCCGAATGAGCACCCCACGCCCCGCCGGTTCCCTCGGCGATGAGCTCACCAACCTCGGCATCGGCCTCCTGATCGCCGCCGGAGTGTTCGCGGCGATCCTACGCGGGGCAGGCTCCGTCGCCGCCTGGATCACCGGAACCAGCCAGCCCACCGGCGGGATCGAGGCAGGGCTGGGCGTACTCCTGCACCCCGGCGATCCAGCCATGCCGCTCGGCGCGCCAGGGCTGAGCGGCATGACGTACTGGATCACCACCGCCGTCCTCACGCTCGCCGCGGGGGCGCTGGGCTGGTGGGCCTGGGAGCTCGCCCGCGAGCACGGCCGGCAGGCCAGGGCCGACCCGTACCACATCCCGGAGATCGCCACCCGCGCCGAAGTCGCCAGAGCGGCCTCAGCGAAAGCTCTGGTGCGCCGCGCCAGGCAGCTCCGTCCCTCACTCGACCAGCCACGCCCACAGGACGTCGGCTACCTCATCGGCGTCTCACGCGGCGGTGAGGTGTGGGCCTCCGTGGAGGACTCGATCCTGCTCATCGGCCCGCCGCGCTCCGGCAAGGGAGCCCACATTGTCATCAACGCAATCCTCGACGCACCCGGTGCCGTCATCACCACCAGCACCCGGCCCGACAACCTCACCGCGACCCTCCGCGCCCGGCAGAAAGTCGGGCCGGTCGCGGTGTTCGACCCACAGCATCTCGCCCAAGGCATCCCCGCAGGACTCCGATGGTCGCCGATCCGCGGTTGCGAGGACCCGCTGACGGCGATAATCCGCGCCACCGGCCTCGCCGCGGGCACCGGCCTGTCTGCCGGAGGTGTCGAGGGCGGCGGATTCTGGGAAGGGAAGACCCGCACCGCGCTCCAAGCTCTCCTCCACGCCGCCGCCCTCGATCACCGGCCACCCTCCGAACTGTTCCGGTGGACCCTCGACCCCTCCGCGGCCGCTGACGCCGTGGCTATCTTGACGGCCAACCCTCGTGCTGCCACCGGGTGGGCCGACTCGCTGCAGGCAATGATCGAATCCGACCCGAGAACACGGGACTCGATCTGGCAAGGCGTGTCCCTCGCCCTCGCCGCCCTCGCCGACCCCCGCGTCCTCGACGCCGTCTCACCGGGCGACGGCGAAGACTTCGACCCCGAAGCGTTCCTCCGAGCGAAGGGAACGCTCTACCTTCTCGCGACCGGAGTCGGCGCGAACAACTCCGCAGCGTTGGTCGCCGCTCTCGTCGAAGACGTCGTGGAGGCCGCACGGCGCATTGCCGCGGTCAGTTCCGGCGCCCGCCTCGACCCGCCCGTGCTGCTCGCGCTCGACGAGGTCGGCAACCTCGCACCCCTCCCCTCCCTGCCGACGCTCATGGCCGAAGGCGGCGGCACCGGGATCACGACCATGCCGGTGCTGCAGTCACTCGCGCAGGCACGGGAGAAGTGGTCGGAGAACGCGGCCGGAGCGATCTGGGACGCGAGCATCGTGAAGATCATCCTCGGGGGCGCGTCCAACAGCCGGGACCTGCATGACCTCACGACCCTCATTGGCGAACGCGACGAGATCACCGACTCGACCACCATCGGCGACCACGGGTCTCGCTCCGCACAACGCTCCATCCGACGGGTCCCGATCATGCCACCCAACACCATCCGCACCCTCCCCTTCGGCACCGCCCTCGTACTCCTCCGCGCGGCGCCGCCCATCATCACCAAAATGCGCACCTGGACTAATCGCCTCGACCGGGCATCACTGAGGGCTGACCGGGAGCACGTCGAGACGCTGCTGCGCCGCCGACCGGACAGCGCGAGCGCACCTGACTGAGGAAGCGACCCCCCGTGGGGGTCGCCGTCGTTGAGAAGGGACGGTCGTCATGGCGATCCACACGCAGGAGTCGTTCTCGGGGTTCATCGCCTCCGAGCCGCAGCTCACGCAGACCTCGAAGGGTGACGCGAGGTTCTACGCTCGCGTCGGTCAGGAGCACTACCGGCGAGAGCCGGACGGGTCGTTCACCGAGCTGGAGCCCACGTTCCATGATCTTGTCGCGTATCGGGCCACCGCCGAGCGTGCTCACGAGCGCTTCGCGAAGGGCGACAGCTTCATCGCCGAGGGCTACACGCACAGCTTCGACCGCGAGCGCGACGGCGACACTTTGCGCGGAGAGGAGTTCGTCGCGAAGAAGATCGGCCACGACCTCGCCCGCACCAACTACAACGTCGACCGATCCCCACGAGCCGGACACGACACCGAGCGCGACCTCGCCGCGACGAAGAGGGAGGCTACTGCGACAGAGGAACCATGGCGCACCCTTCCGGCCCCAACCGCATCCACGCCGGCACTCTGATCCGGGGACGACCATGAACCCGACCCATGAGGCTCCGATCCTTGACGAGCCCGAGCCCGCTCCACTACCGCGTGTGACCTTCGACAAGCCGGACTCGGAACTGCAAGCCGAGCCTCCGCACCCGGTCAACTGGAACCTGCTAACCGCAGAGGAAGCTGAGGCTGAATGGCTCGAGCTCAACCAGTGGGTCAACTGGCTACGCCACACCTACGGCCTTCCTGCGTCAGTGATTCCGCCGCTGTGGCATCGACACCCCGAGCTCTTGTGGGAGTTGTCCGCGTTGCACCTGCACTGGTTGTGTGCCTACGACCCCGAGCAGAACGGCTCCGCACCGTTGGGCTGGCACCGAGACTTCGCCGACTCCCGCCAGCGGCTCCGCGACTGGGTCGCCGCCTCCGGCACACGTCTGGACCGCGACCGCCCCACACGCCAGACCCCGTGGCCAGGTGAAGACCCGGCCGCTCCGATCGAGGACCAGGCCATCACCGACCGGGACGCGGACTTCGTCCAGCACGTCCTCGACGACGTCACCGCTCGCCAGCAAGCTGAAGACGAGTTCTACGCCGGGCTCGGCGCCGACCCCGAAACCGGCGAGGTGCCGGACGATGACGAGTCAGCTCAGTGACCGCGACATTAGTCTGGTCGAGACCCTCTGGTGCCCGAAGGACGTCGCCGAGTTCCTGAACGTCTCCCAGGCCACTCTCTCCCGCTGGCGGCGAGAGAAGGCCGGACCGCCATTCGTGCAGGTCGGCCGCGTCTACCGCTACAACCCCGTCACCGTCCGCGCTTGGGTGAGGGAGCAGGAGACGGCTCGTGGCTGACCCCCGCAACCGTCGCATGCCGCCAGTCGGTGTCAAGCTCACGACCGACGTCGAACGCCGCGTCGACGGCTACCGTGCCCGCATCCGCTGGACCGACCCCGCCACTCACAAGCGCGTCGGACGCGTCACTCACGTGCGCACAACGGAGGAGGTCGAGGAGTTCTTCGAGCAGATGCGCGCGGCCACAGAGACCGGCACCGACACCACCGTCACCCTCGCCGACTATGCCGTCTCGATCGGCGACAGG
>Ga0207904_1000719_pt1 | contig 11508 bp, 12 predicted proteins | sample MalvirmetaMSP118_FD_184232 | JGI IMG/M metagenome (GOLD analysis project Ga0207904, IMG submission 184232) | Marine viral communities from the Deep Pacific Ocean - MSP-118 (SPAdes) | ecosystem: Environmental > Aquatic > Marine > Oceanic | place: Pacific Ocean | collected 2011-05-30 | reverse complement strand
CTCGAAACCGGCCGCAAGTTCGCCGCCGTTCCGGCCGCCAGGACCGACGTGTCGGGCACGATCCGTATCGCCGTCGACGGGCCCGGCCGGGTCACCGAGGCGGCCTCCTCCAACCGCCAGGTCGCGCTCGCTCCCGAACGCGGCCGCGCCGTGGGCCGCGCATGATCCTCGATTCCGTCGCCGACCTCCTGCCTGGCCTGATCCCCGGACAGTATCGGGGCGTCGCCTTCGACGTGCCGGACACCCGCACGGAGTTCGGCCGGCGCGTCGCCGAGCACCTGTTCCCCGGCCGGGACGATGCCGAATACGACGATCTCGGGGCACTGCCCGAGGTGGTCTCGGTGGAGGGCGTCATCGTCGGCGACGACTACATCGCCCGCGCGGTGGCGCTCCGCGCCGCTTTCCAGCAGGCCGGGCCCGGCACGCTCTACCATCCCTGGCTCGGCTGGATGCGGGTGATCGTCGATCGGCCGCCCGAGATCACCTTCTCGGCGCGCGAGCTGCGGGTCGCCCGCTTCTTCGCCTACTTCAAGCGGATGCCGGACGGGGCCCAGCCCTCGCGCCTCTCCACGGCGGCCGCCGTCGCCTCCACGGCGGCGCTTCTCACGTCGGCCGCTCTGCTCCTGATCGAGAGTGTCGACCGCCTCACCATCAGCCGCGCCAGCGCCAAAGCCTCGACCCGAACGGGACGCGTGTTCGCAACGTCCGTGGGGGAGACGGCCGCCGCCGGGCCCGACGTGCGCCGGGGATCCGGCACCCGCGCGATCCTGACGGCCGCCGGATCCGCCAGCCCGGCTACCCCGGCTGCGGTGGCCGATCTGGTCGCGGGAACGACGGCGGCGCTGCGGTCCTCCGTTCCGGCCCTCACCGCCGCGCCGGTGGTGGCGCCGGCCTATTCCGCGCCGGCCGCCGACGAGGGGCTGACGCCGAGGCAAGGGCTGGAGTTCACGCTGGGGCTGGCGAGCCGCCTGACCACGGCCGCCGGCGATGCGCCGTCCGCGTCCGACCGGGCCATGCTCCTGGGCTGCGCCGCGGCGGCCATCGCCGAAGCCGGACCGATGCTTGCCCATGCGGAGTTCGCTACCCGCGAAGAGGCCCGCACCGCCCGTGCGGCGATCGCCACCGAGACGAACCGGACCTCTGCCGCTGCCGACCTGCTGGTCGAGACCATCTTCGCGGGCGTCGTGACCGACGCCAGGCTCGAGCTCGAGACCTTCCGGACGGCGGCGATCGCCGACCTCAACGAGGTGATCGGCCGGCTGCCGCAGGTGGTGGCGCTGTCCACGTCCCGACCGGCCGACGCCTTCCAGGTGGCCGCGCATCTCTTCGGCGACACTCCGGCGGCGATCGAGGCCGGCTATGCTGACATCGTGGCGCGCAACCGGCCGCGCCATCCCGCCGCACTGCCGGCCGGGCGGATCGAGGCGGCGCGCTGATGGCCGTGATCTCGCGCGAGCTCGTTCCGGCCGCCGAGCCGACCCGGCGCGTGCGCCTGGAGATCGACGGCGCCGGATCCTTCGACAGCTTCGTCTCCGTCGAGATTGTTCGCGACCTCCGGGACTTCTCCGGCTCGTTCACCGTGGTCGCGCGCGACGCGACCCGCTCGATCGCCACCTTCGACTGGGCCTCGCCGCCACCGATCGTCCGGCTGCGGCCCGGGCCGGGAGCTCGGCTCTATATCGACGACGAGCTGGTGCTGACCGGCTGGATCGAGCGCGTGCGGCCTGTCATCGACGAGATCCGCGCCGAGGTAACGATCTCCGGGCGCGACAAGGCGGGCGACCTGGTCGACTGCGCGGCGGCGCCGTCCGGGCCCGGCGAGTTCCGCCAGGTGAAGCTGGAGGATGCGGCCAAGCGGATCTGCGCACCCTTCGGTCTCTCGGTCCGGTGTGAGATCGACACCGGCCGGCCCTTCGACCGCTATCCGCTGGAGCTGGCCGAGACGGGGCTCGCGGCGATCGAGAAGGGGGCGCGCCAGCGGCACGCCCTGATGACGTCGGACGGCACAGGTGGCGTGGTGATCACCCGCACGGGCGCCACGCGGGCGCCGGCCGACCTGACGCTCCCCGGCAACATGAAGGGCAGCCAGGCCGAGTACAGCCACGAGGCCCGCTACTCTGTCACGGTGGTGCACGCCCAGGCGGAGCGAGCCGGCGGACGTCGCTCGGGCCGGCCCGCGCCTCTCGACGTGACGGCCGAGCCGCTTTCGATCGGGGAGCGCACCGCCGGCGATGGCAGCGCCACGGAACGCGAGCGGTTCGGCACGGCCGTTAAAGGCTCGGCCGAGGATCCGGAGATCACCCGCTACCGGCCGATCGTGCACCTCGCCAAGACACAAGCCGACGCCCAGGCGGCGGCCGACGAAGCCGACTGGCGGATGCGAACCGCCCGTGCCGAGGCGGAGGAGCTCGTGACCTGGGTGCACGGCTTCAGGGCCAACGGGAAGCTCTGGAAGGTCAACCAGCTCGCCTTCGTCTCCGACGCCTACCAGGGCATCGAGCGCGATCTCCTGATCGCGCGCACCGTCTACCGCTACGACGAGCAAGGCGAGCTGACCGAGATGGCGCTGTCGTCGCCGGAGGCCTTCGACGAGCGCCCCGTCGACCGCCGGCGGACCAATCAGAAGAGCCGCAGCAACACCAAGGCGAAGCCGGCTCCAAAAGCGCTGGACACCACCGCCTACGAACTCTGAGGAGATCACCATGGATCAGGACACCGCCGGCAAGTTGCGGGGGATGATGCGGCGCTGCACGATCCGCAACGTCCGTGACGACGGCGAGATGCAGACCTGCTCCGTCGAGGTCGCCGCCGGCGTCTGGCGCGACGAGATCGAGGTGATCATGCCCTACGGGTTCGCCGCCCATGTGCCGGCGGACGGGGCGCTCGGCATCGTGCTCACGATCGGCGGTGACGAAGGCGACCTGGTCGTGCTGCCGATCGCCAATCCCTCCATCCGCATGGGCGGTCTCCAGGAGGGCGAGGTCGGGCTCTACAATCGGCACGGCGACAAGATCGTGCTCACCGCCGGCGGCGACCTCGATATCAAGACGGGGGCGAGCGTGACTGTCTCGTCGCCGTCCGGCGTCTCGGTCGAGGGCGGCACCCTGTCGCTCAAGTCCGACAGCGGAAAGCTCGAGTAGTGCCGCTGATCGTCCGCCTCGGCGACGGCTCCGACCATGGTGGCGTGGTGTCATCGGGGGCGGCCGCCTGGGACTGCGAAGGCGAGCCGATCGCCCGCGTCGGCGACATCCTCGAATGCCCTTTACACGGCCCTCAACCGATCGTCGAAGGCTCCTCGAGGTGGACGTGCGAGGGCGCGCCGATTGCCCGGCACGGCGATCACGCCGCCTGCGGCGCAGCGCTCATTTCGGGGGCGGTGAAGTGGGAGTGTGAATAGGGAAACAAAATAGTGGCACGTCGTCACTGGTGAATGGTTCTCCTCGCGCCTTCTGTTGTTCGACCCAACCGTCAAAGGTCATGGCGGCATTCAGGATTGTTGTCCGCAATGGCTCGGGAAATGCGGCAGCTGCCCCGTGGTCGCGAATATCCGCAGCATGTGAGCAATCGAGTAAGTCCCATGCTCTGAAGTCGGGATGGGTTGGAAGCCCGTCTGCCGCCGCTTCGCGCCAGATCCAGAGCTGGGTATGGAAATTTGTGAAGTGCTCGCTCCACTGTTCCGGCTCGAGGTCCCCAACCTTCTTGGCCTCCCGGTTTCGCATGCCCCACCTGGCACGTTCGAAGGTGACTGCAGACGACCTTTCTTCCCTATGGCGACGCTTTTCTTCAAGGAAGAGCAGCCTGGATTGTTGAGCATCCTCGATGAAGTGTTGCCGAGCCTGATTAAGGGCTTCCCGACTTGACCACCAATTCAGCAGCGTGCTGGCTAGGGCAATCGCCGCAGCGACCGCCGCCCAAACTGACGACGAGCCTTCAAAGAATGATTTGACGGCGGCCCATGACAACGTGGGTTCCAGTGCTTGGTTGATCTCCACGATCAGGCGGTGGAGGAACTCCTGAATTTCTCCCATTTCCCACCTCTTAACTTCGCCCGCCGTGGCGGTCTGATCCGAGGATCGCGCGCGCGATAGCGTCGCGCAATGTTCTTCGACCTCGCCCTCGTCTACGACCGGGAGACCCGACGCTGCGATCTCGCGCTCGGGGACGATGGCGATCTGCTGATCGACGACACGTCGATCACGGCCGTGCTGCTCTCGGTCGGGCTGGATCGACGCGCCGAGCCTGACGACGAGCTGCCCCAGGGCCGCACCGAGTTCCTCACCCCCTCTGGGTTCAACGAACGCCGCGGCTGGGCCGGCGACGCCCTGGACCAGGCCGGCGAGCGCGTCGGCTCCCGCCTGTGGCTTCTGGACCGGGCGAAGGAGACCGAGACCACCCGGCTTCTGTTCGAGCACTGGCTTAGCGAATGCCTCGCCTGGGCGGAGCGCGATACCGGCCAGCCGGCCGAGATCGAGGTCGCCTGGATCCGTCCCCAGACGCTGGGCTGGCGGGTCCTCGTCGCCGACGCGGCCGTCTCCGGCACTAAGGCGATCGGCTGATGGCCTGGCCGGTCCGTAGCACGGCCCAGATTGCGGAGCGCATCGCCGGCGGCCTCGAGGTCGCGATCACCCGTATCCGGCCACTGGTCGATCCGGTGGCCCTGTCGCGAGCAGTGCGATCGGCGCGGGGAATGCTGGCTGCCGTCGGCCGCGCCGTCTCGCTCGAAATCCGGGAGGTGCACGACCACGTTGCCTGGTGGGGCCGCCAGTACTTCGTCGACACGGCCGAGGACGAGTTCGTCTACCGCCATGCCGGCATCTGGGGCATCGAGCCCCGCCCGGCGACGACGGCCGTCGGTAGCGTCGACATCGAGGGGACGGCCGGAACGCCGCTTCCCTCCAACCTTGAGCTCTCGGGCTCAGATGGCACGCTCTACGTCACAACGGAAGCCGGAACGATCGGCGTGGCAGGCACCGCGACGGTCGCCGTGGCGGCCGCGTCCGCCGGGCCGGCCGGCAACCTGGAGGCCGGCATTCGGCTGGCGACCGTGACGCCCTTCGCCGGGATCTCGCGCATTACCGTCGCCGGCGACGGCATCGCCGGCGGAGCGGCCGAGGCGACGCCGGCCGAACTGGCCCAGGCGGTGATGGCCCATATCCGCCAGCGCCCGCATGGTGGCGCGGCCTTCGACTATCCGACCTGGCTGGCAAGCGCCTTCGATGTCCGCGCCGTCCACGTCGTCCCCGAATGGATCGGCCGAGGCTCTGTGGGCGTGGTGGCGGTCATGAAGGACGGTACCTTCGGCCGCGCGCCGACCGTCGGCGAGATCGAGGCCATGCAGATCCACATTGGCCGCTTCGGCAAGGCCGAAGGCGTGCGGCCGGTGACGGCGAACGCTATCGTGGTGCCCGGCGAGGTCACGGAGCTGACGCTCCGGGTCCGGTTGCGGCCAGACACCACGGAGACCCGCGCCGCAGTCACCGAAGCCTGGGAACGCTTCGTCGCCACGATCGGCGACGAGGACGACGACATGAACGACGGGCCGATCGAGGCGCTGATCGAACCGTCGCGGATCTCCGAGGCGATCTCGGCCGCCTCCGGCGAATACGCCCACGACCTCCTCGAGCCGGCCGCTCCGTTCACCCTGGACCGCACCGAATACCCGGTGCCGGGCGAGCCCATCTTCGAGGCCGCCCCATGAGCCGCAGCGTCGCCCAGATCCTGTCGAGCCTGATCGGCAAGCTGCCGATCGGCTTTGCCCTCGGCAAGCGTGGTGGGGTTCTGGACGCGCTCCTGGAGGGGCTTGCCGCGCCGATCGCCGATGCCGAGGCGAGCGCCGAAGCCCTCATGGACGAGATCGACCCGCGGGCGGCCGTCGCGCTGCTTCCCGACTTCGAACGGGTGCTTGGTCCGGACCCGTGCGGGCGCGACCTCGACGCCCCGTCGCTCCAGGAGCGGCAGCGCATCGCGCATCAGCGTTGGACGGCAACAGGCGGCCAGTCGCTTCCCTACCTGATCTCCGTCGCGTCCCGTCTCGGCGTTCTGATCCGGATCGACGAGTTCTGGCCGTCCAAGGCCGGCGTCCTGAGGGCAGGACAACCGCTCATCGCGGACGGCGAGCAGTTCGTCTGGCGCGTGAAGCTCGCTCCGATCGGCGAGTTCCTATTTCGGGCCGGCGCCGGCAGAGCCGGCGACCCACTCGGCTGGATCGTCATCTCCGCCATCGAGTGCGAGCTCCGCCGCATCGCCCATTCCCACACCCGCGTGGTGTTTTCCTACGTGCTCGAGGAGGCCTGACCATGGACCGCGTCAACGGAGCCGATTGGGTTGATATCGGCGGCGGCAGGCGGGGCTTCCGCTCGCAGAGCCTTGTCGACGGAGTGTCCGGTACGGAGGTGACCGCCCCTTGGCTCAACGCCGTCCAGGAAAACCTGATGAAGGTGATCGAGGAAGCCGGCCTAGAGGGGGACATCGACAATTGGGACCTGCTCTGGCTGGCACTGAAAGCCTCCCGGGTGATCGACACCCATGTCGTCAAGACGATCGGCAGCGCAGGGGACTTCGCAACCTTCCAGGATGCGTTCGAATGGGCCACGCGCTACCGGATCGCGCCCGGCTATTCGCTCACCTTCCTGGTGGCGGCCGAAGACTTCGGTCTCGACGGCGCCGCCGAGACCGCCATCTTCAGCCATCCCGACGGGTCTCGCATTCACCTCATCGCCGCCGACCTGCTCGCGGCCTTTCCCGCGCAATCGGCATGGGCCGCCAACGGTGGCGGCGCCGGCAACCGGGCAACCGATCTTGCGGCGAACAAGGCGCTGGCAGAGAGCGTCTTCGCCACAAGGGTCTATTGCGAGAATGGCGCACGCGCCTCGGTGGTTGGCAATCTGGGGACCTTCAAGAACATTGCGTTCCTCGGCGACGGTTCGCCGGTCGACGGCCTCGTCATGACCGGCGGCTTCTCGGCCGTGGAGGCCGTCGTCTCCCTTGGCTTCGGGGTGAAGAACTTCGCTTTCCAGTCCGCTCAATCGAGCGTGAAAAACGTTGTCGGCGCGGGAGGCGAGCATGGCCTGATCTGCATCAGTGGCGCGCATCTCACTTGCGCTTCGGGCTACATCGCCGGCTTCAACGCCTCGCTCGACGGCGTCACCGCGGCGCAGATGTGCGCGGTCTACTGTACGGGCGGCAACGTCTACGCCGGTGGTTGCGCCCAGTACGGTGTTCACGCGGACGCCAATGCGGGTATCACGGCGGGGGCTGCCTCCTCATCGCGCAACAACACCCAGGGCAGCTTTGTCGCGACCGGCCAGAGTCGGCTGACCGCCATCGGCTCCACTTCGATCGGAGCCCCATCGGTTGGCTACTACTCCAACGGAAATTCCCACCTGGAGATCAACAACTGCACGGCGAGCGGCACGACCTTCTATCTCGCCAACCGCGGCTCGAGCATCGATGCAGGCGGCGGCAACGTCGGGGCCTCCTCGCCTGCGGTGAACACCGTCGGCAACGAAAACTCCTACATTCGCCAATAGAGGGCTCCCGCCATGAAAGCCTATTGCCGCGGGGGCCTCGTCCTCGCCACTCACACCGACGAGCAGACCGTCGCCGCCAGCGCCTATGGGGAGGGCGTTTCGATCGTGACACTGCCGAACGGCACCCTTGTCGAGATCGGGCAGCCCCTTCCAGCGCTCGACCTGGCGACCCGCCGGACCGTCGCCTCGGCCGAAATCGACGTTCGCCGGGATGCAATCCTCACGGCAGGCTACGTGCACGACTTCGGCGGTTCGGCCGGGGTCCGCACACTGGACAATCGCAACGAGAAGGACGCGATCAACTGGCTGGGGCTCAAGGGCCTGGTCGACGCCAAGATCGCGGACGGCAACGGCGGCGACCTTGTGGCGCTCCGGGACGCCTCCAACACCAACTTCACGGCTTCTGCCGCGACGGTCGCGGATGCGCTTCTCGCTATGGCGGCCTGGCGGGCCTCCGTTCTCGCCGTCTCCTGGTCCCTCAAGGATGCGGTCGCCTCTGCGGCCGACGAGGCGGCCCTGGACCTGATCGACCTCGACGCGGGCTGGCCGGCGTAGCGGTCAGGCTCAAGTGAGCACTTCAAAGCAAGAGGTGTTGGCAGTGTAGGGGTGGGAGGGGCCGGAAATCCGGCTGCGGGGCCTCAACTTGCCGGAAGCGACCCCGCATGACGCATAGGTGAGATAACGCCACCCTCCCGGCCGGGAGCGTGGGGGATATCTCTTGAGGAACCATTGAAGGACGTCCGCTGCGGCCGTTGCACCGCGCTGCTCTACCGCGTCGACGGAGAGCCAGGCGCCACCGTCGAGATCAAGTGCCGCCGCTGCCGCACCGTCACGAGGATCGAGCCTGCCAATAGGACTGGCGATCTCACGCGGCCGGAGCTACCTTCCGGCACCGATCGAGGCCAATGAGCCCCATCCGAGCGCCATGAGCGTCCATCCCGAGGGAGACGCACGATGCGCTGGGAACTTCACCAAGCCGACGCCCTGACCTGGCTCGCCGAGCAGCCGAACGAGCGCTTTGGTTCGCTCGTGACGGACCCGCCGTATTGCTCCGGCGGCGTCCATGCCGGCGCCAGGACGGCCGACAGCGCCAACAACAAGTACCTCAACGAGCCCTGGCTCTATCCGGAGTTCGCCGGCGAGACCCGCGACCAGTATTCCTACCTGCGGTGGACGGCGCTCTGGCTTTCCGAGGCCTATCGGACTCTGCAGCCGTCGGCGCCGGCACTGCTCTTCAGCGACTGGCGACAGCTGCCGGTTCTCACCAGCGCTCTGCAGGCGGCCGGCTTCACCTGGCGCGGCGTCGTCGTCTGGGACAAGACGCTCGCCGGCCGACCCCAGATGGGGAAGTTCCGCCATCAGGCGGAGTATGTGATCTGGGGCTCGAAGGGGAAGTGGCACGACCGCAAGGGGCCGACCAGGCCGGGCGTCTTCACGTTCGGCGTCTCTGCGGGCGGCAAGAAGCTGCACACCACCGGCAAGCCGCTGCCGCTGATGGAGGAGCTGCTCAAGGTCTGCCCCGCCGGGCCCGTCCTGGACCCGTTCGCGGGCTCGGCGACGACGGGAGTGGCGGCTCTCCGGTCCGGCCGTGAGTTCGTTGGGTGCGAGCTCGTCGAGGCGTACCATCGGCTGGGGTGCGAGAGGCTGGATAAGGCGGGCAAGACCTGCTGCGAGGACCAGGCGGTAACCAGCAACCGGCCCGCCGCCGTTAAGGGGACCTTCACCTGAGGTGGTGAACATCCCGCTTAGGTGGCTGGAGAGATCGATGCAAAATCAGCTTTGGTTTGGAAACAACCTGGAGGTTCTGCGGCGGCATATCCCGACGGCGTCGGTGGATCTTATCTATCTCGATCCGCCGTTTAACTCAGAGGTGAACTACAACGTTCTCTTCTCAACACCCGATGAGCACAAACCATCGGCGCAGGCGGAGGCCTTCCGAGACACCTGGTGGTGGGGCACGGAAGCGGAAGAAGCACTTGATGACCTGATCATGCGGATCGGTGGCGGCACGGCCGCGATTATAAACGCTCTGATGCAGGCGCTTGGGCGATCTGACATGATGGCCTACCTGGTAATGATGGCCGTGCGCCTGCACGAACTGCGTCGAGTTCTGAAGGACGATGGAACGCTTTATCTACACTGCGACCCGACAGCGTCCCATTACTTAAAGATCGTTCTCGACGGCATTTTCGGGCCAACGAATTTCGACGCTGAGATCATCTGGAAACGGACCAATTCCAGAAGCACCAAGGGCAAGTGGCCCCGGCTTCACGACACCTTGCTCGTCTATAAGGCTGGCAAAGGCCGGTTCTTCGAACCGCAACTTGTTCCCGGAGATCTCCAGAAAATCCCCCACACTCTGATTAAGAAGGCTGACGGGCATAAGTACCAGACCTACGAGCTCACCGGCCCGGGCGTCACAAAAGATGGCGAAAGCGGTCGAGAGTGGCGGGGATTCAACCCAACTGCCATCGGCCGACATTGGGGCCAATCTGTAGCACGCATGGAGGAGCTCGATGCGGCAGGACTGATCCACTGGCCCAAGAACGGAGGTTGGCCGCGTCGGTTGGATGCGGCTCCGTTTGAACCCGAACGCCGCATGGTTACGATCGGCGACGTCTGGACTGATATCGACCGCATCAATCAAAGCGCGAAAGAACGGGTGGGGTATCCGACGCAGAAGCCCATTGTTCTTCTGGAGCGCATTCTGTCAGCTTCGACACCCAAGGGTGCGGTGGTTCTGGATCCGTTTTGTGGGTGCGGGACCACGATCGAGGCTGCCCAGAAGCTCGGCCGCCGCTGGATTGGTATCGACGTCGCTTATCACGCTGTTCGCGTGATCGAGGAGCGCGTCGAACGCGCGTTTAAGGGTACTGCGAAGTACGATCTGAACGGCATTCCATCGAGCTACCGGGAAGCCGTGGCGCTGGCCAAAAGCGATCGATATCAGTTTCAATGGTGGGCCAACTACCTGTTCAATCCCCATGCGGTGCGGGAAATCAAGCGCGGCGCGGACCAAGGCATCGATGGAGAACTCTACTTTCCTCTGGGTCCGGGGCATTCCCGCCACGGTCGCCTGCTCATGTCTGTGAAGAGCGGGAAGACAGTCGGCGTTGCCGCCGTTCGTGAGTTTGCGCGGGTGCTCGAACGAGAAGGAGCGGACATGGGTCTCTTCATTTGCGTCGATCGGCCGACAAAACAGATGGAGATTGAAGCGTTATCCATGGGGTATGCCGAAACTGGGCAAGGCCGGAAGCAACGGCTCCAGATCGTATCCATTCAGGGGTGGTTTGAGAACGAGCGACCAGACCTTCCGCATTCGCCCCAGCTCCAGGGTTCAACCTTCCATAAGGATCGTCGCAATAAGTCGGCACCTAAATCGAAGGACACGGAGCAGCTCGAACTTACCTTCTCGATCGCAGGTCAAAAATCAGAACCCGGTGTTGTGCGTCATCTCAATCCTGGCCGCGTAGCTCGGTCGGCCTGACCCTTCGGCGCGGCGTTTGAACGCGCTTCGAGACGGCCCTCGTAACCTGGATAGTTGCTGCCAACCAAACTTGCGCGCCGCTGCCAACCGAAGTTGCGCGCTACAATAGGTGTAAAATCACCTGTAAAGGCGCCACTCACGGCCGACGCCAGATGTCGATAACCTGTTGAAGTATAATGGCGACCCCGGCAGGATTCGAACCTGCGACCATCGGCTTAGAAGGCCGGTGCTCTATCCACTGAGCTACGGGGCCGTCCGGGCGCGGCCGGCGTCCGCCGACGGATCGGCGAGCCGTGCCGCGCGGGCGTGTCCGGCCGGGCGGACCGGGAGGCGCGGGCAGATCGCCGGCCCTCCGGACAGCCGCGAAACGCGGACTGGCAAGTCCCTACCGCATCGGCGCCCGATTGGGTAGCGCCCGCGTCGCCCCGCCATGTACCGCGCCCGGCTTGCACGGCCCCGCCTGACAAGACCGGCCGGTTCGCGGGCCCCGTC
>Ga0207904_1000718_pt1 | contig 11520 bp, 9 predicted proteins | sample MalvirmetaMSP118_FD_184232 | JGI IMG/M metagenome (GOLD analysis project Ga0207904, IMG submission 184232) | Marine viral communities from the Deep Pacific Ocean - MSP-118 (SPAdes) | ecosystem: Environmental > Aquatic > Marine > Oceanic | place: Pacific Ocean | collected 2011-05-30 | reverse complement strand
TCTCGTCCGATCCGGGCACTGTGTTCGCGCACGAGGGAGTCAGCGAAGGCGTTGTAGGTCGAGACCCGAGGACGCAGGAGCATGTGCTCGGCATCCGTCTCGGCTCTCGCGTCGATCCGGCCCTCGCGGGTCAGCGCGTCGATGCGGGCAAGGCGCCGATCGATGCGCTCGGCAAGCTCGCCGGCGGCCTTGCGTGTGAAGGTCAGGCCGAGGACCTCATCGCGGCGGACGATGCCGTTGACGACGAGCCAGACGACCCGCGCCGCCATGGTCTCCGTCTTGCCGCTTCCGGCGCCGGCCACCACCAGGACCGGCGATAGGGGCGCTTCGATGACGCGCTGCTGCGGCTCGGTGGGCGGCGGCAGTTCGAGGAGCTCAGCGATCTGCAGCGCCGACAGCTGCGGGGTAGGAAAGGGCCGACCGGGGCCGACCTCGCTCACGGAGCACTCACCGCCTTGACGGTATGGAGCCGGCACACCGCGAAGTGATCGTCGTTGCAGTGGACGTCGGGGTAGGCGATGAAGCTGTCGGCGGCCATCGCCTCGGCATCCGCGACGATCCGGTCCAGGAGGTCGCCCCGGGTGTCTGGGTCCAGCGGCTGCTGCTGCGCGATCCGGTAATCGGTCCCCTTCAGGGTCTTCGACAGGACCAGAAGACGGGCCCCCACGAGATCCCCGGCGTCAGCTCCGGCCACGGCTCCGGCTCCCACGGCCAGCTGGTAGGCAGCCAGCTGCGCATCAGTCGCGACCTTCTCATCCGATACCCGGGCCTCGGATCGACCCGTCTTCAGATCAACCACCGCGACCCGCGCGCCGGCATCCGCCGTCGGCTTCCCGTCCGCGGCGACTGACGGTTCCACCCAGCGCTCGACGCGGTCGATGGAGCCGCTGATGATCGCGACAGCACCCTCGGGTGGCGCACCCGGAACGGTGAGCGCGACAACGCGCGGGCCGTCGCCGCCGGCCACGATCGCGATGCGAAAACGAGCCTCGGCACCCGCCACCTCGCCGCCGCGTGCAGCGAACGCGCGCAGGTAGCTCGCGAGCCGGGCCGTGAGCGTCGTCGCCCACTGGCGCTCCTGCCGCGAGAGCCAATCGGCTTCGAAGTCGAGTTCACCCCACCGCTCCTCGACGATGGCGTCGAGCAGCTCGAAGGTCCCGTCGGGGGCAGACTCCATCGCCGCGTGCAAGATCGTGCCGAGGCCCGCCGAGAAGGTCCGGGCGTCGCCGCCGAGCTCACGAATCGCCCAGTCCAGTCCGCATTCCTCGAAGGCCTCGACGCGGGACGGTGAGATCGACACCGGAGCCCGGCTCAGATCGTGGATGCCGCCCGCGCCCGTGCGCTCGGCAACCCCGTACCAGGAGTCCGGGTCGGCTCCGGGAACACCGGCTCGGGCGAGAGCTGCGAGCTGGGTGGCCGCATACTCAACTGCCGGGGGGTCGGTCGTTTCCAGGAGTTGTCGACGGTAGGCGGCAACGGCGCCGCGGAGGGTGAGCGGATGCCGGTCGGCGCGGCGTGGTGGCGGCTCGGGGAGGTACGAGAACAGCGCGCTCGGAGACTGATCCTCGTCATCCAGCGCGGTCACGAGCACGCGGGACCGTGCCCGTGTGAGAGCGCGCTCGAACAGCCGCAGCTCCTCATGCAGCACGCTGCGGCGACGATCGAGCACGCCGAGGGCTACCGGTTCCCCACCGCGGCGCCACGCCTCGGACTCGTCGGCGAGTCGCCACCCGTCGAGGAGACTGCCGCGCAGACGGGTGTTCGGCCAGACGCCGTCCTGGACAGCCGCGATCACGACAGCCTCGAACTCGCGGCCCAGCGACGCCGCCGGGGTGAGGATCTCGACGACGTCACGGCGCTGCGTCCCCGCAAGAGAGTCTTCCGGGACCTCGCTGCCGAGGATGTCGGCAAGAAACCGTGCCGGATCCTCGTCCTCGCGCTCGGCGGAGCGCTTCGCGGCAGCGAACAGCACGACAAGGGCATCCAGCGAGCGGGTGGCCTCCGCCCCCTCCGCTCCGCCCAGACGCGCCCGCTCACGCCAGGGACCCGCCAGCTGCGACCTGTCCCACGCCGTCCACAGCAGCTCGTGCGCCGAGTCGCCGCGGCGCGCCCCGGCGTGGATCTGCGCGAGCGTGAGCGCAAGGCGGTGCGCCGTCCGCGCTTGCGGGGTATCGATCAGCAGCAGCGCAGCAGGCTCCGCCATCGCTTCGGCGAGAAGTTCGGCTGCAGCTCGCCTGCTCTCCCCCGCGAATTCCTGTGTGCGCAGAACGGCGCGAAGGCGCCGCAACCCGATCGCGTCGAGACCGCCGAAGGGAGAGGTCAGGGCCGCAGCCAGCTCCTCCGCCGGTCGCTCGCTCGGCGGGGCCATCCCCAATCGCACGAGCTGCAGCAGTCCCCGAACCGCGGGTTCTTCTCCCAGCGGCCGGGCCGCACTTGCCGCGCGGGTCGGCACTTCGCGCGCCGCGAGCTCGGCGGTGAGCCGCGCGACCTGGCGTGTGTCGTGCGCGATGACCGCGAGCGCGTGCCACGGCAGGCCCTCGGTGACGTGCCACGAGCGCAGTGCGCGGGCGATCCCGTCGAACTCTTCGTGCGGCGATGATGCCCACATCGTCGAAATCTCGCCGTCGGCACCGGGCACATCATCGCGCTCGGCCGGTGGGAGCCCGGCATCCGGCGCCATACGGTGCCCGGCCGCCCCGGCTGTCCCGATCGACCCGGCGACGGTACGCGCGACGCGCACGAGGGTGGATCGGGACCGATACGGATGCTGCAGCACGAACCGTTCGGAGAACATCGAGGCCAGCCGCGCGAAGGTCTCGGGGCCGGCGCCGCGGAACGCACCGGAACCGACATCGGGATCGCCGAACGCGAGAACAGCGATGTCGCGTATCCGCGCCGCTTCCAAAAGCGCGACCGCGCCCCAGCTCAGTTCCTGGGCGTCATCCACCATGAGCACGCGCGGCACTCCGGCGACCGGGGCCCGATGGAGGATCTCGGTTGCTTCGCGCAGCATCTCGGCAGGGTCGCGGTGGGTGGGGCGAAGCCGCGAGAGCACGTAGCGGTACTCACTCCAGAACGACCCGGCAGCCGACCACACCGGGTTGTTCCGCTCGGCGCCGAGCCGCTCCAGGTCGGCGGGTGCGAGACCGAGCTCGGTCGCGAGCGCGAACAGTGCACGAAGTTCCGACCGGAACGCCCGTGAACGCCGCACCGCTGTGCCCAGTGACTCCGGCCACCGAGACGCGCCGCCGTCCTCCGCGTCAGCCTCGTCACCCTCGAGCAGATCGGCGATGACGGCATCCTGTTCGGGCGCCGTCAGAAGCTGCGGGAGGGGATCGCCCGCTGCCACGGCGCGTGCCCGCACGATCTGGAACGCGAACGACGCGACCGATCGCGCCAACGGCCCCGGCGTCGCAATGTCGAGGTCGGCGGTGACCCGGTCGCGGAGGTCTGTCGCGGTCTGTCGCGTCGGCGTAAGGATAAGCACGTCATCAGGCCCCACCTCGCCGTCCCGAAGCAGCCGGGAGGTTCGCGCCAGGATGGCGGAGGTCTTGCCGGTACCGGCTGCGCCGAGCACCAGACCGCTGGTATCCGCGGGCGCCGCGACGACACGAGCCTGCGAGGAATCCATAACAACGACGCTACCCAGCCCCGAGGACATCACGGTGTCGTAGAGTTGCCATGCGCCGACGACATCGGTCGCAGGGCAGCATCAGAAAGGCGGGAACGTGGAGATTCGCATCGGCATCACGAATTCGGGTCGCGAGCTGAACTTCGAGACGAACGATTCCGCCGCCGACGTGCGCCAGTCCGTCGCGCAGGCGCTGGACTCCGGCGCGACCCACGTCACGTTCACCGACGTCCGCGGCAACGCCTACATCGTCCCGACCGCGGGACTTGCCTACGTCGAGGTCGGCACCGAAGAGGCGCGCCGCGTCGGTTTCGTCGCCTGACCGCGCCGCGGCCCGCTAGGCCGCGAGTCCCAGGTCATCCATCCGGCGCGAATGCGCTGCCATGAGCTGGGTGAAAACCGGCTCGACCTTCTGCTCGTCCTGCAGCTGGAGCTGCTTCGGCCGAAGAGCGGCACGGGCGACCAACAGCGTGTCGCCCACGAGGCGACGGCCCCACATGGCCAGCAGTGAGCGCCACTCGTCGTCGCTGTCGATCGTCTCGGTGAGGATCTCGACGACGGCTTGCCGGTCGGCATCCGCGCCGAGGATGCGCGCGACCCGACGCCCCGTGTCGCCATAGCTGGCAGCCAGCGCGAGATAGAAGTCGTCGAGCATGCCCGCGATGATGTGCACCGAGAGCATCGTCTCCTGCGGCCGCACGCCGTGGGTAGCGCGGCGGAACTGGTCGAGCGGCTCGCGGAAAGGAAGCATGAGGGCAGTCGGGTCGTCTCCGCGATCACGGATGAGACCCACGAGAGCTTCGTGCTTGGTCAGTGCCGCTCCCGCAGCGCGCGAGAGGGCCTCTTTCTTCTCGAGCGAGGGCGTCAGCGCGATGAGCTCGCTCAGCGTCTCGAAGAACCCGAGCTGCAGGTAGGCGGCCTGCCCCAGAAAGACATCGATGTCGGGAGCGAGCTCTTCGAAATCGACGCGGTGGGCATCGCCGAAGTCGCCCCGGGACCGCAACGACAGCGTCGCGGCGAGCGGACGGCTTTTACGCCAGAACTTCCAGTCGACCACGCACACAGCCTAGGCCCAGCGCGGGGCGACCCGCCGAGCAGACCCGCTCCGAGGGGCCCTTCAGCGCTCGCCGGTAGACTACAAAGGTCTCCGGCATTGGACCGGGGCCCCGCGCCTGCGGCTGAGTGAAGGGCGTGGATCCGACACCAGCGGCAGCAGGGCTGCCAGACAGGCTTCTATTGTGACGACTTTCGCCGATCTCGGCGTGGATCAAGACATCATCGATACGCTCGCCGATCGCGGAATTGTCGACGCGTTCCCCATCCAGGAGCAGACCATTCCGCTGGGCCTTCCCGGCCAAGACATCATCGGCCAGGCAAAGACCGGTACCGGCAAGACCTTTGGCTTTGGCATCCCCGTCGTGCAGCGGCTCGGCCTGAGCCCCGAGCCGGGCGTGAAGGCGCTCATCGTGGTTCCCACGCGTGAGCTGGCCGTCCAGGTCTATGAAGACATGGACATGCTGACCAAGAACCGGTCGACCTCGGTCGTCGCGATCTATGGCGGCAAGGCATACGAGGGCCAGATCGAGCAACTGAAGGCCGGCGCACAGATCGTCGTCGGCACCCCGGGGCGACTCATCGACCTCGCCGGGCAGCGCCTGCTCGACCTCTCGAACGCGACCGAGGTCGTCCTCGACGAGGCCGACAAGATGCTGGACCTCGGGTTCCTCCCCGACATCGAAAAGATCTTCCAGCGTGTTCCCGCTGTCCGCCACACGCAGCTGTTCTCGGCCACGATGCCCGGTCAGATCGTGACCTTGGCGCGCCGGTTCATGAGCAACCCGATCCACATCCGGGCAACCGACCCCGATGAGGGGCTCACGCAGGCCAACATCCGCCACCTCGTCTACCGCGCGCACTCGCTCGACAAGGATGAGGTCATCGCCCGCATCCTGCAGGCCGAGGGCCGGGGCAAGACCGTCATCTTCACGCGCACCAAGCGCGCGGCCCAGAAGCTCGTCGACGAACTGCAAGACCGCGGCTTCTCCGCCGTAGCTGTGCACGGCGACATGAGCCAGGAAGCACGCGAGCGCTCGATGGCCGCGTTCAAGGCGGGCAAGAAGGATGTGCTCATCGCCACGGATGTTGCGGCCCGCGGTATCGACGTCGATGACGTGACACACGTGATCAACCACACGATCCCGGATGACGAGAAGACCTACCTGCACCGGGCCGGCCGGACCGGCCGCGCGGGGCGCACCGGTATCGCCGTGACGTTCGTCGACTGGGACGACCTGCACAAGTGGGCGCTCATCAACCGGGCGCTGGAGTTCGGGCAACCGGAGCCGACCGAGACCTACTCCTCGAGCCCGCACCTGTATGCCGATCTCGACATCCCGGCAGGCACAAAGGGCCGCATCGTGACGGCTCCCCGCACCGAGACCGTTTCGACGGTCGAGGGCGGGTCGTCCGACGGTCGGTCCGGGTCACGTCGTCGACGGTCGCGCGGCAGCTCATCCGGGTCATCCGGCGCGAGCGGGTCGCACGGGTCTTCGGGTACCCCGACTCGCTCGGCTGACGGCGCGGGCACGCACGATGGCGGGGGCGCCGAGCACCGCGACGGCACGACGACGCCGCGTCGTCGCCGTCGTCGACGCGGACCCCGTCCCGACGCAGCCTGACGTCCGCTCCGCGGCACCGGCTGTCGCAGGCGCGTGAGAACATGACGACCGGTTCTCGAATCGGATAACCGGTCACGCTAAGGTGTTGGCTGCGGCATCGCGCCGCGCAAACCCCGAAAGGCTGTCATGCGATTTCTTGAAGCTGTGACGACGGGATACGAGTACCAGGGATTCTGGGGCTCGTTCTGGGACATCATCTGGTGGTTCCTGTGGATCTTCGTCTTCGTTGCGTACCTGTTCGTGCTGTTCTCGATCATCAGCGACCTCTTCCGCGACCACAAGCTCAATGGTTGGTGGAAGGCCGTCTGGATCGTCTTCCTGATCTTCCTGCCCTTCATCACGGCTCTGGTCTACCTGATCGCGCGAGGCCGCGGTATGGGTGAGCGCTCCATGAAGGAAGCGGCACAGATCAAGCAGGCCCAGGATGCCTACATCCAGTCGGTCGCCGGCGGCAAGGCCCACAGCCCCGCCGAGGAGATCGCCCGCGCCAAGGCGCTCCTGGACGCCGGCTCCATCTCCCAGGCCGAGTACGACCAGCTGAAGGCCAAGGCCCTCGGCTGATCCGACACTCACCGCCAGCGCCCCCGTCTCTTCTGAGGCGGGGGCGCTGTGCTGTGCGGGGTGGCCGGCATCCGAACCTCGCAGAATCGCACGAACCTCGCAGGATTCTGGCCCAAGAGTGCGACGTTCGCGCGATTCTGCGAAGTTGGCGCGGGGCGTCGGCCTAGGGGTAGACCGGGGCGCTGCCGGTTGCCGCGGCGACGATGCGCTCGACCATGGCTGGCGCGGTCGTGAACTCGCCGGGAACGTTCGGTTTGCCTAGGCCGTGATAGTCGCTCGAGCCCGTCACGATGAGGTCGCGCTCGGCGACCAGGGACTCGAGCTGGCGGATGCCGGCAGCCGTGTTGTCGCGGTGGCCGAGCTCGAAGCCGGCAAGGCCAGCGTCCAGCATCCGGGTCACGAGCGGCGCCGGGAACGGGCCCGCACGCCCCGCGGGGTGGGCGAGGATCGGCACACCCCCGGCCGCCGCGATGAGCTGAACAGCGGTGACCGGGTCGGGCGCGAACAGCGCGACGTAGTACGGGCTCCGGGGGCTCAGGATGCTGCGGAATGCCTCCTCGCGATCCTGCACGTGTCCGCGCGCGACGAGCGCGTCGGCGATGTGCGGGCGCCCGACGGTGGCGCCGTCCGAGGTCTGCGCGAGGATGTCTTCCCACTCCAGGTCGAAGTCGCGGGCGATCCGCTCCGAGATCATTCGCGCGCGTTCGAGCCGGGAGGTCCGCACCCGCTCGGTCATCGCGCGCAACGGCCCGTCATCGGGATCGAACAGGTAGGCGAGGACGTGGACGCTGCGCCAGTCGTCGCGTGCTGACATCTCCATACCCGGCACGAACATCATGCCGAGCGAGGCTGCAGCATCGGCAGCTTCGGCCCAGCCCGCCGTCGTGTCATGGTCGGTCAGGGCCGCGATGCGTAAGCCATGGCGGTGAGCTGCGCGCATGACGTCGGCGGGCGCGTCGGTCCCGTCGGACTGGTTCGAGTGCAGGTGCAGGTCGGCGGGTCCCTCGAAGAGCCGCTCGTCATCCATCGTTCGAGCGTAGCGCCGCTCCCCCAGCTCGCTGCGCTCGACTCTGCGGCGCGGTTCGTACGCTTCTCTCAGACCCCTGTCGTAGGCTCGCGATCGTGCGTCGGGCTCTGGGGATCCTCGTTGCGGTGATCTGGATCGCCGCGGTCGCGGTGATCACCGTTCCCGACTTCTTCCGCGTCGAACGCCTGACCCCGATCGCTCAGATCATCGCGTTCCGCGGGGTGATCGTCCTCGCCCTCGCCGCGGTCGCGATCCTTGCCCTGTTCGCGTCATTCGCCCGCTCGATTCGCCCGCTTGCCGTCACGATTCTGATCGTCGCGGTTGTCGGCGCAGCCGCCGGCGGTGCCACGATGGTCAACCGCGGCATCGGAACCGACAGCCTGCCGGCGAAGACCGACGAGGCGATTCGCGTCATGACGTGGAACACCGCGGGGCCGGCGACCTCGGCCGATGAAATCGCCCGCCTGGCTGTCGCTATGGATGCCGACATCGTCGCCCTCCCCGAGACGACGATCGAAACGGGCGAACAGGTCGCGATCGAGATGCGCGAGCTCGGACACCCCATGTGGGCCCACCATGCGAAAGACCCCTCAACACCCTGGGATGCCGGGTCGACGACCCTGCTGATCACCCCCGACCTCGGCGACTACGCCGTGATCGAGTCATCCGTCGAGGGCACCAGCACGACCTCGACGGTCCCGAGTGCTGTCGCGATGCCCGTCTCAGGCGCGGGCCCGATCGTTGTTGCTGCGCACGCCGTCGCCCCGCGAGCCGACTATATGGATGACTGGCGTGCCGACCTGCGCTGGCTCGGCGATCAGTGCGCGGCCGACAACGTCATCATGGCCGGCGACTTCAACGCGACCCTCGATCACTTCGGCGGGCTCGGCGTGGACGGCGGCGAGCTCGGACGCTGTCGGGATGCGGCTGCAGCCAGCGGCACCGGCGCCGTCGGTACCTGGAGCACCGCGTGGCCGCCCCTGCTCGGCACGCCCATCGATCACGTCATGACCACTGACGCGTGGACGGTGACCGGATCGCTCGTGCTGTCTTCGGTGGACGGCAGCGGCAGTGACCACCGGCCGCTCGTCGTCCAACTGGAGCCCGCAACCCCCTGACCGGCCAGACCCGCGCGTGCGAGACTGGACGAATGAGCACGACCGGCGACAACGAGGCGACGACGACGACCCCGGCGAGCACCGACGGGACGGTAAACCGCAAGCAGCCGTTCCCGCAGGGCTTCCTCGACACGATCTCGACGGGGTGGGCAGAGCGCCCGGAGACGCTCCCGCCGGCCCGACCCCGGGCAGCCTTCGCGGCGCGGCGACGCGCTGCGCTCTCGGCAGCGTTCCCCGGTGAGCGCCTCGTCTTTCCCGCCGGTGAGCTCAAGCAGCGCTCGAACGACACCGACTACCGGTTCCGCGCGCACTCCGCTTTCGCACACCTCACGGGCTGGGGTGCGGATGCCGAGCCCGGCGCGATCCTCGTCATGGACCCGGCTCCTGGCGGTGGCCACGAGGCCGTCCTGTACTTCCGCGAGCGCGCCGACCGCACGACAGCGGAGTTCTACGCCGACGCATCCGTCGGCGAGTTCTGGATCGGACCCCGACCCGCTCTGGCGGGCGTCGCCGCCGATCTTGGGATCCGTACCGAACACATCGCCGCGTTCGGCCCCGTCGACGGCGAGCGCGTCGTTGACACGGATGTCGACCTCACCCGCGCAGTTTCGGAACTGCGCCTGATCAAGGACGAAGACGAGATCGCGCAGATGCGCGAGGCCGTCGCGGTGACAGCTGCCGGGTTCGATGACATCGTCGCCGATCTTCCCCTCATCGCCGAGCACCCCCGCGGTGAGCGGATCGTGGAGGGCCTGTTCCACCTGCGGGCCCGCAGCGACGGCAACGGCGAGGGATACGACACGATCGCGGCATCCGGACCTCACGCCTGCTACCTGCACTGGACGCGCAACGATGGCGCCGTGCTGCCGGGAGACCTCATCCTGATCGATGCGGGAGTCGAGCTCGACAGTCTCTATACAGCCGACATCACGCGGACGCTGCCGGTCAGCGGCAGGTTCACCGAGGTGCAGCGACGCGTCTACGAAACGGTCCGCGAGGCCGCGGATGCCGCGTTCGCGGCAGCCCGTCCCGGGGTGACGTTCCGTTCGGTCCATGAAGCGGCGATGGCAGTCATCGCGGCCCGCACGGCGGAGTGGGGCCTGTTGCCGGTCACGGCGGATGAGGCGCTCGCTGCCGACACGGGCGGTCAGCACCGCCGGTACATGGTGCACGGCACCAGCCACCACCTCGGCATCGACGTCCACGACTGCGCCCAGGCCCGCCGCGAGATGTACTACGACGGCATCCTGGAGCCCGGCATGGTGTTCACGATCGAGCCGGGGCTGTACTTCCAGATCGACGACCTCACGGTCCCCGAAGAACTGCGGGGGATCGGTGTGCGGATCGAAGATGACGTGCTGATGACCGCCGACGGTCCCGTGAACCTGTCAGCCGGGATCCCCCGTACTGCTGACGAGGTCGAGGCCTGGATCGCACGGCTGGCACCGCACGCGAGCTGACCTGCCGCTACGCTCCCCGGTCGTCCTTCTGAGGTGCTTCGACCCCAGCGGCGTCGACCCCAGGGGCTTCCGCCGCCTCGACGTCTTCGGGTCCCGTGTCGGCTGATACGTCGGCTGATGCCTCGGCGGAGGGGTCGACGGGCGCCTCGGGTGGCTTTACGTCCTCGATGCGCTGGCCGTAGCGAGGTGGCTCCTGCGGCGCGACCGGTCGTTCGGGAGGCGGGGCTACCACCTGCGTGCGCGGCGTCGCCGGCGCTGCCGCCTGCGGGCCGAGCACCTGGCGGGCCTTGCCCGCGCTGCCAGTCGCGACCGCGATGTCGTAGTGGTCGGCGACGAACTGCATGATCGAGGCATAGTCGCGGCGACGGCGGACGATGGCGAAGGTCAACAGGCTCGCCAACATCCCGATGGCGATACCGACAAAGAGCACCCCGACAAAGGCCTGGATGGGCACATTCGGCATCCCCAGCACGAAGACGGCGGAAAACAGCATGCCCAGGAGCAGTCCGTTGATCGCGCCCGAGCGCGCGGCAGTCGCGTAGCCGAGCCGGCCGGTGACACGCTCCATCGAGCGCAGCCCCTGGCCGACGATTGTGATCTCGCGCGCTGGAATGTCTTCCGCGATGAGCTTCGAGACCGCCTTTTGCGCGGCCTCGTACTGCTCGAAGGTCGCGACGGTCTGCCCGACATCCTCGAGATTGCGGGCGAACTGGCCCCCCATCATGCTCATTCGTCCATCCTCCCACGTCACGTCTTTCCATCCGCTGAGTCGGAGGGAATCACTACCCGCAGCCGCGGATGACGGCGGTGGGCGCGGGCTACGCTGGACGGGTGAACACGCAGCGGGTCTTTGTCGCGCGCCTGTCGGGCTGCGCCGTCTTCGACCCTGCCGGCGACCGGCTCGGACGGGTCCGTGATGTCGTGGTCGTCTACCGCGCCGATGATCCGCCGCGCGTGGTGGGGCTCGTGGTCGAGATCCCCGGCCGGCGCAACGTCTTCGTCTCGATCGGGCGCGTCACCTCGATCGCCCCGGGCCAGGTCATCA
>Ga0207904_1000717_pt1 | contig 11553 bp, 10 predicted proteins | sample MalvirmetaMSP118_FD_184232 | JGI IMG/M metagenome (GOLD analysis project Ga0207904, IMG submission 184232) | Marine viral communities from the Deep Pacific Ocean - MSP-118 (SPAdes) | ecosystem: Environmental > Aquatic > Marine > Oceanic | place: Pacific Ocean | collected 2011-05-30 | reverse complement strand
GCGGAAACGCGCAGTATCGCGCACGAACGCGCAACGGCCTGCGCGGCCGCTGCGCGTTGCGTGAGGTTTTCTCTCTAAGTCATTCTACGAAACGGATAACTGCGCGTCGCGCGCATCAGGTCGGGTCGAACGCCTCGGTCCCGCTGGCGATGCCGTCCGCGCGCGCCTGGATCTTCTCGACGCGCAGTTCGGCGCGTTTCAGCAGCGCCTCGCAATGGTTCTTCAGGGCCTCGCCGCGCTCGTAGATGGCGATCGACTTCTCCAGCGGTACCTCACCCTGTTCCAGTTCGCCGACGATCTTCTCGAGCTCGGCGAGCGCCTGCTCGAAGCTCAGCGCGGCGATATCGTCGGGAATGGGGGATGCGTTTGCGGTCACGCAGGGCCTCGTCTGGCTGGCTTCGGGTCGGGGCGGCGCCGCGGTCGCTGGCTCCCCTCTAGGCGTCCATCAACGCCATGACGTGGGCCGCGGTGGACCGCGCGAGTCCTTCCAGATCGTAGCCGCCTTCCAGCACAGAGACCACCCGGCCGTGGCAGTATTGATCGGCGATCTCCATCAGGTGGTAGGTGATCCACGAGAAATCCGATTCGACCAGCAGCAGCTCGGCGAGGGGGTCGCGCACGTGCGCGTCGAAGCCGGCGGACATGATGACAAGGTCCGGGCGGAAGTCCTTGAGTGAATTGAGGATCCGGCTCCGCATCGCGTCCTGGAACACGGCGCCGTCGGCCCCCGCAGACAGGGGCGCGTTGAAGATGTTGCCGGCGCCGGTGTCGGTCAGCTTCCCGGTGCCGGGATAGAGCGGCATCTGGTGGGTGGAGCCGTAGAACACCGATGGATCGTCCCAGAAGATGTCCTGGGTGCCGTTGCCGTGATGGACGTCGAAGTCGATGATCGCCACGCGCTCCGCCCCGTGCGCCGCCTGGGCGTGGCGGGCGGCGATGGCGGCGTTGTTGAAGAAGCAGAAGCCCATCGCCGTCGACCGTTCGGCGTGGTGGCCCGGCGGTCGGCTGGCACAGAAGGCATTGGAAACGCGCCCGGTCATCACCTCGTCGACCGCCGTGCAGGCGGCTCCCGCGCCGAGCAGCGCGGCGTCGAGCGTGCCGGCCGACATGGTGGTGTCGGCATCGAGGCGGGCGAACCCGGTTTCCGGCGCGGTCGCGCGGATATGCTGGATGTAGGAGGTGGGGTGACAGCGGGCGATCTGCTCGTCGTTGGCCGGCGTCGCCAGGTCGCGCTCCAACTGCTGGAACCGCTCGTGCTCGAGAATCCGGTCGATGGCCCTCAGGCGATCGGGGCGTTCAGGATGGCCGTCCGGCGTCAGGTGCTCGAGGAATTTCGGATGATGCAGAAGGAGGGTTGGCACAGAGCGCTGTCCGTTTTTGATTGAACCCGATCAGACGCCGCCGTGCCGGACTTTGTCAATCAAGCGCGCGATGCTCAGGGCCGGGGCGCGGCGGCACGAACCAGCCGGTCGCGGATGGCTTCGCCGATCCCGGTGCGCGGGATCGGCGCCACGGCAATGGTGGCGGCGCCCGTGCCATCCAGGCGTCGGAGCGCCGCGAACAGGACGCTGGCGGCTTCGTCGAGATTGCCGGTGGGGCTGAGATTCTCCAGTGCCACGGCCGTTTCGGCACCTTCCGGCAGGGTGGGGCCGAAGGCCAGGCAGGCCTCGCCGGGCCGCACGTCAATCGCGTCCAGGCGCACCGCCGCCCGCGGCGCGTAGTGGGAGGCCAGCAGGCCGGGGGCGATCGGCGCCGTGCCGGCATCCAGGGGCGGCGCTGCCAGTGTCCCGTCCAGCACGCGTTCGATCGCGGCCCGGTCGAGTCCACCCGGACGCAGCAGCCGGGCGGTGGGCCCGCTGAGATCGACGATGGTCGATTCGACCCCGATGACGCAGGGCCCGGCATCGAGAACCACCGAAACGGCGCCACCCAGATCCTCCACCACGGCCTCAGCCGTGGTGGTGCTGATCCGGCCGGACCGGTTGGCGCTGGGCGCGGCGATCGGCCGGCGGAGGGCGGCGGAGAGGGCCTGCATCAGCGGTGCGGCGGGAACGCGGAGCGCCAGGCTCGGCAGGCCGGCGGAAGCCGTCGGCGCCACCCGGCACCCTGCGCTGCGGGGCACGACCAGCGTCATCGGACCCGGCCAGAATGCGTCGGCCAGCCGGAGTGCCCGGGAATCCAGGTCGCCCTCGCGCAGCGCGGCCGCCACGTCGGCGACATGGGCGATCAGCGGGTTGATGGAGGGACGGCCCTTTGCCGCGTAAAGCCGCGCGATGGCCTCCGGATTGGTCGCGTCGCAGGCGAGCCCGTAGACGGTCTCGGTGGGAACGGCGACCAGTTCTCCGCGCTCCAGCGCGCCAACCGCGGCCGCAAACGCGGCCGGGTCATCTTCCGGCCGGTTCATCCGGGCGATCTGGGGCATCGCGTCGGGTCCCGTGGGTGCATTTCCAGCCATTGACGGCACGCGGCGGCTTTCTACTGTGACGTGAAGACAGACCGCGGCGGCCAGCGCCGGACGCGACCCGGTGAAACACGCAGACTGGACCCTCGCCGGCTCCGGTCATCCGGGCGCGGCAGCGGGGAGAGGGAGAACCTTATGGCCTACAGGGCACCCGTAGACGAGATCGCGTTTACGCTCAAATCGGTCGCCGGCATCGATGATCTGCTGGCGGAAGGGCTGTTCCCGGAATTGAGCGCCGATCTCGTCGACGCGATCCTGACCGAGGCCGGCCGGTTTGCCACCGACCAGATCGAGCCTCTGAACACCGTGGGCGATCGCTACGGGACCCCGATCCGAGAGGGCCGGGTGACCATGCCGCCTGGCTGGCGCGGCGTCTACGATCAGTGGGTGGAAGGCGGCTGGCCGGCGCTGACGGGACCCGAGGCGTTCGGCGGACAGGCGCTTCCCAAGGCGCTCTATGCCGCGATCGTGGAGATGTGGAACCAGGCTTCGCCCGCCTTCGCCATAGGCCCGATCCTGACCGCCGGCGCCATCGAGGCGGTCGAATCCCATGCCGCGGACGCCCTGAAGGCGAAGTTCCTGGAACCGCTGGTAACCGGCCGCTGGTCCGGCACCATGAACCTCACCGAGCCGCAGGCAGGCTCCGACGTGGGTGCGCTGCGCAGCCGCGCCGAACCGGCAGGCGACGGCACCTACCGGATATTCGGGCAGAAGATCTACATCACCTACGGCGATCATGACCTGACCGAGAACATCATCCACCTGGTGCTGGCGCGGCTGCCGGACGCGCCTGCGGGCACGCGCGGCATCTCGCTGTTCCTGGTGCCCAAGTTCATGGTGGGCGAGGATGGCAGCCTCGGCGCGGAAAACGACGTCACCTGCCGCGCCATCGAGCACAAGCTCGGCATCCACGGCTCGCCGACCTGCACCATGGGCTACGGCGACCGGGGCGAGGGCGCGATCGGCTATCTGATCGGCGAGGAGAACAGGGGCCTCGCCTGCATGTTCACGATGATGAACAACGCCCGGCTGGCGGTGGGCCTGCAGGGCGTCGGCGTCGCCGAACGGGCACTGCAGCAGGCGACCTCCTATGCCGTCGAGCGGACCCAGGGCAGGGCGCCCGGCGCCAGCGGCGACGGCATGTCGCCGATCATCGAGCACCCGGACGTGAAACGGATGCTCCTGACCATGCGCGGATTGACCGAGGCGGCCCGCGCCATCGCCTATTCATGCGCGATCGCCATCGACCGCGCCGAGACCATGCAGGGCGACGACGCGCGCTCCTGGCAGGCCCGTGCCGACATCCTGACACCCATCGCCAAGGCATTCTCCACCGACATCGGCGTCGAGGTCGCCTCGCTCGGCGTCCAGGTGCACGGCGGCATGGGCTACGTGGAGGAGACGGGGGCAGCCCAGTTTCTGCGGGATGCCCGGATCTTCCCGATCTACGAAGGCACCAACGGCATCCAGGCGATCGACCTGGTGATGCGCAAGCTGCCGATCGCCGACGGCGCCGCATTCGCCGCATGGATTGCCGATCTCAGGGCGGATGCCGAGCGCGTGCGCGCCGCCAACGATCCCGCGCTCGCCGCCGTCGGGGCCCGCCTCGCGGACGCGATCGCCGACATGGAGGCCGCCGCGGCCTGGCTCGGGACGACCCGGAACGAGGGTCGCGTGGCGGACGCGCTGGCCGGGGCAACACCGTTCCTGCGGCTTTGCGGGCTGACGGCGGGCGCGGTCGCGCTGGCCAGGTCGGCCCTCCTGTCCGCCCAGGACACGGCGATCGCGGCCTCGCCGGCCGGGGCCCGCCGGGCGCTGGTCGCACGGTTCTTCGCGGCCAACCCGCTGACGGCCACGGCCAGCCTGCGCCGTGAGATCGAGGCTGGCGGCGACGTGATCGCCTCCGCCACATCGGAGATGCTGACCTCCTGATCGGCGGTCAGAGGGCGGCGAGCGCGTCCGTCAGATCCTTCGATGCGCGGATGGTGCCGGCCACGTAGCCGCGCCGCGTCTCCACCGACTGGTTGGCCCAGCGGTCGAGGAAGCCACGGTCGTCGTCGGTCCGGGCGACCAGCGCCTGGAGAACCGCTGCCATGACGGCCTCCGAGCCCCGCGTCCCGCCGTCATCGATCTTGATGGCGACGCCGAGGCCGGACGCGGGAATCGCCGCGCAATAGACGCCTTCCGCGCCGGTCTTCACGTAGGCCGCATCGCTGAACCGGGCCATCACGTCGGTGCAGAACCGGTCGGTTCCGGCAACCTCGACCGGATGCGCGCAGCAGGCCTTGCGCAGACGCGTGAGGGCCGCCCCGCGTTCCTGGGACACGCCGCTGCCGCTCGCCACCTTCGCGAACGCCGCCGCGAGGTTCTCGACGGGAACGGCCCACGTGGGAATCGAGCATCCGTCGATACCGCAGACGTCCGCCTCGAGGCTCGCGCCGGTGATCTCGGTCAGGATGTCGTGGATCAGCACCTGCAGTGGGTGATCCTCTTTCACATAGCCTTCAACGGAATGACCCATGTGCGCCACCGTGCAGACGAACCCGGCGTGCTTGCCAGAACAGTTGTTGTGCACGGCGCACGGCGGCGTTCCGGTGCGGCGCAGGATGTCCTGGTCCGGGCCCAGCGCCGGCCATTGGGGGCCGCATTCCAGCGCGGCCTCGGTGGCGCCGGCCTTGGCGAGAATCGCGCGCGCGCCGTCGACATGCACCGCCTCGCCGTTGTGGGACGAGCAAGCCAGCGCCAGTTCGGCCTCGGTGAGGCCGGCCGCATCTGCGGCCCCGCTTTCCACCAGCGGCAAGGCCTGGAAGATCTTCACCGCAGAGCGCGGGAACACCGGCGCGTCGACGGCGCCCAGCGCCAGCAGGGTCCGGCCGCCGGCATCGACGATGGCAATGGCGCCGCGGTGGCGGCTTTCGACGCGGGGGCCGCGGGTGACTTCGACGAGGACGGGGTTGGTCATGCTGGGCCTGATCCGATGAACGCGAGGCGCGGATATTCGCAGGACCGTCGCCTCGGGTCCATGCCGGATGGCGGCAATACCGGCAGGCAGGCCAGCATTTGACATAAAACCGGGTTTATGGACTTTTCAACCTGGCCCGGCGGGCAGCCAGGGCTTGCGCAGCGGGTGGGAGCTTACGCGATGGCAGCCGCGAACGACCTGAAGACAGACCTCGTGCTCGCCAGTCACATCCTGGCGGAGAACGACGTCCTCGACGTATTCGGCCATGTCAGCGCCCGCCATCCGGACAGGTCAGACCGGTTCGTGCTGTCGCGTTCGCGCAGCCCGGGCGTGGTGGAGGTGGACGACATCATCGAGTTCGGGCTCGACGGCGAGCCGATTGCCCCGGACGGACGGCGGCTGTTCCTGGAACGGGTGATCCACGCCGCGATCTACCGCGCCCGGCCCGACGTTGGGGCCATCAGCCATTTCCATGCCGAGGCGATCATGCCGTTCTGCATCGCCGGCGTGCCGGTCCGGGCGGTGACCCATGTCGGCGCCACCGCGGGCGCACTGGTGCCGTTCTGGAGCGCCCGTGACGTGTTCGGCGACACCAACATGCTGGTGGCGACCCCGGAACAGGGGGCTTCGCTCGCCGAGACACTGGACGACCACCCGACGGTCCTGATGCGCAACCATGGCGGCGTCGCCGTCGGGCGATCGCTGAGGGAGATGGTTTTCCGCAGCATCCACCTCTGCCTGAACGCGAAAGTCCAGTGGCAAGCGATGCAGATCGGCACGCCGACCTTCCTCACCCCCGGAGAGGTGGAGGCCGCGGCGAAGGCCAATCTGGGCGAGCTCGTGCTCGAAAGGGCTTGGGATTACTGGCGAATTGGCCTTCGACGAGCGCGAGGCGAGGGGTACTCCGCGCCAATTGACAAAAAACCAATGTTATGACCTTTAAGGAGATCGAGTCTGGCGGGCTCCACCGGAAGGCGGGAGTTCGGGCAGCCCGACACCATCGCTAGCGGCGCCTTGAGGGGGGTGCAGACATCATTCCGGCGCTGTCCCAAGGGCCGGTGCGAGCCCGGCGGCCCAATCCGACCGCGCTTCGTTCAGGACGCGCAACGCCTGCATGGCGCCCGCGCTTGCACGGCGCCCAATCATCCGCGGCTCGACCCGCGGGATCGAAGAACCAAAACGGGAGGAACTGCCATGTACCGGACCATTCTCGCCGTCTCCGCGCTGGCGCTGAGTGCCAGCGGTGCCTTCGCCGCCGATACCAATTTCAAGCTGTCGCACTGGCTGCCGACGACGCACCCGCTGCACGGCGCGCTTGAGGAATGGGCGGCATCTCTGACGAAGGAGTCCAACGGCACCATCGACACGGTGATGTTTCCCGCCGGCCAGCTCGGCAAGCCGAACGACCACTACGACATGGCCCGCGACGGGATCGTGACCTTCGGCTGGTACAACGTGGGCGGTGAACCCGGACGGTTCCCGCTCGCCGTGGCGGTGGAGCAGCCGTTCACAACGGCCAACTCCAAGGGCGGCACCAAGGCGTTCGACAGCTGGTACCGCACCTACGCCGAGACCGAGATGGCCGACGTGCACTACTGCTTCGGCTTCGTCATCGAGCCGGGCGGCATCCACTCCAAGAACAAGCTGACCAAGCCGTCGGACCTCGAAGGCAAGAAGGTGCGCGCCGTGAACGCCACGTCCGGCGGCTTCGTGCGTGAGCTGGGCGGCGCCAACGTGCCGGCGCGCGCGCCGGAGATGCGCGACCTCATCGAACGCGGAACCATCGACATCGCGCCGCTGACGCCGGGCTCGGCCAAGCTGTTCGGCATCACCAAGGCCACCTCGTACTATCTGGACATCCCGTTCTATGCCTCGGCCTACGCGTGGGTCATGAACAAGGCCGCCTATCAGGGGCTGTCGGCCGAGCAGAAGAAGGCCGTCGACGACCACTGCACCACCGAATGGGCGGTGAAGGTGGTGAGCCCCTGGGCCGACTTCGAGAACGCCGGACTGGAGGAGCTCAAGGCCGACCCGGAGTACACCGTGGTGAAACCCTCCGATGCGGAACTGGCGCTCTGGCGCGACGCCGCCGCCCCGCTGCAGAAGGAATGGGCCGACACGGTCCGCGAGAAGAGCAAGGCCGATGTCGATCCGCAGGAGGCGCTCGATGCCTACCGCGCGCTCCTGAAGCAGAACGACGCGGCCTACTGAGGCCGCGCGGCGCGGGGGCCGGCATGCTGGAACGGGTCATCAATACGGTGGAGCGGATCTCCGCGGCCTTCCTGGTCGTGGTGACCGCGCTCACCTTCGTGTCGGTCATCCTGCGCTATCTGTTCGCCTGGGGGCTGCCGGATGCCTACGACGTCACCGAGAACCTGCTCGGAATCGTCATCTTCTGGGGCATCGCGATCGCCAGCTACCGGGACGAGCACATCACCGTCGACCTCTTCTGGTCGACGCTGCGGCCGGGCGGAAAGCGGCTGCTCGACGTGTTCGCGACCATCTTCTCGCTGGTCTGCATGGCGGCGTTCTGCTGGGCCATGCTGGACAAGGTCGGCAGCACCCGCGCCGCCGGCGTGACCACGATGGACCTGCACGTGCCCATCTGGCCTTACTACCTCGTCGCCTGGACAGGCATCCTCGCCGCCACGCTGCTCACCTTCCTGAAGCTTCTGACGATCGTCCGGCCGGCGCAGGCCCCGGCCGGCCGCTGAGCGCGCACCACCGAAATCAAGGGGACCCGGAAGCGCATGGCCAACAACCTCGTCGCCGTCCTCGGATTCGTGGCCCTGTTCGCGCTGATGCTCCTGCGGGTCCCGGTCGGACTTGCGATGGGCGCCGTTGGCATCGTCGGGTTCGGCTACCTCACCGGTTTCGGGCCGGCGCTGGCGCTGCTCGCCCAGTCGCCGATCCGCACCGCCACCGAGGCCGGGTTCGCGGTCATTCCGCTGTTCATCCTGATGGGCAACTACTCCTCGCACTCCGGCATGAGCCGCGAGCTGTTCAAGGCCGCCGACAGCTTCTTCGGGCATCGCCGGGGCGGCCTGGGCATGGCGACGATCCTGTCGTCGGGCGGCTTCGCGGCGATTTCCGGCTCCTCGGTCGCGACCTCGGCGACATTCTCGACGGTCGCCTATCCGGAGATGCTGCGCTTCGGCTATCCGCGCTCGTTCGCGGCCGGCACGGTGGCCGCCGGCGGCACGCTGGGCATCCTCATTCCGCCGTCCAACATCCTCGCCGTCTACGGCATCCTGACCGACCAGGATATCGGCCGGCTGTTCATCGCGGGCCTGCTCCCCGGGATCCTGGCGACGGTGATGTATCTGCTGACCATCAGCGCCATCAACTGGCGCCGGCCGGACTACCTGCCGGGCCGCGAGCGCAGCGGATGGAGCGAGCGGCTTGCGGCCGTCCGGAACATCTGGGCGATCGCACTGCTGTTCCTGGTGGTGATCGGCGGCCTCTACGGCGGAGTTTTCACCCCGACGGAAGCAGCGGGCGTCGGCGCGACCGGGGCGCTGCTGATCTCGCTGGCGCGCCGCAAGCTCGACCGCGCGGCGTTCTGGGAGGCGACGGTCTCGGCGGTCCGCGTGACCGCCTCGGTCTTCACCATCCTGATCGGCGCGCTTCTGTTCGGCTATTTCCTGACGATTACCCAGACGCCCCAGCAGATCACCGCCTTTTTGACCGATCTGGGCATCGGGCCCTACGGCGTGCTGTTCCTGATCCTGGTGATGTACATCGTGCTGGGCTGCATGATGGACACCATGGCGATGGTCATCCTGACCGTGCCCATCGTCTTCCCGGTGATTCTGGCGCTCGGCTTCGATCCCATCTGGTTCGGCATCATCATCGTGATGACCGTTGAGCTGGGACTGATCACGCCGCCCATCGGCATGAACATCTTCGTGATCAAGAGCGTGGTTCGCGATATCGAACTGCCCGAAATCTTCCGGGGCGTGGTTCCCTTCGTGGTCACGGATCTGGTGCGGCTGGCGATCCTGATCGCGTTCCCGGCGCTGGTGCTTTGGTTGCCGAGCCAGATGTGACGCGGCGGGCGCGCCGAAGGTCCCAGGAGTGGGGGTCCGGAGCGATCCGGTCTTGCCGGTGGCGGCGAAACCGGCGTTGATGCATGCGGGCAGCGGGCACCGCCCGTGTTGACGGAACGAGGGAGTAGGGGTTTGGCGCAAGCGTCGAAGCTGTCGGATGGGGCGGGCCAGGGAGCCAATCTGAAGCGCAGCCGGATCGCGATCTATCTGCAGCTTGCCGCCCTGTTCCGCAGCCGGATCACGTCGGGCCACTGGGCCGTGGGCAGCCGCATCCCCAACATCGACGAACTCGCCGAGGAGTTCGGCGTCGCCCGCGGCACCATTCGCCAGGCCTTCGACGCGCTGGAGGAAGAGGGGCTCGTGGAGCGGCTGCGGGCCAAGGGCTCGTTCGTGAAGCGCGCACCGGCGGTTGCCCGGGTGCATCGCCTCGAGATGGACTGGACGTCGATCATCAAGGCGCACGAGGGGTCCGACATCACCGCGCTGGAATCGACGCCGAACGCGGTGCTTCCGGACGTGCTGCGCGACGGCGGAACGGCCGCGCCCGCCTACCGGCGCTTCCGCCGGCTGCATCGCCGCGACGGCGAGCCACATCTACTCGGCACGTCCTATCTCGACGAACGCCTCTACGAAATGCTGGCGCCCGAGCGCTTCCAGCGCGAGCCGCTGCTGCGGTTGCTGCAGGAGACGGCCGCCCAGTCGCTGGGGCCGGCCCACCAGGTGCTGACGATCACCACGGCGGACGTGGAAACGGCGGCCCACCTCGAGATCGCAGTCAACGCGCCGATTGCACTGATGCGCCGCGCCGTGCTGTCGAAGGACGGGGAACTGATCTACGCCAGCGAGGGCCGCTATCGCGGCGATCGCGTGCGACTGGAAATCGACCTGCGCTGAACGGGCCGGGCTCCGGCCGGGCGCCCGGCATCTGGTCGCTGATCGTCGGGTCGGGCCGGCATCAACCCGCGGCGGACACCGGGGCAGGGCGGCTCGCGCCGGCATCGAGGATGGTGCCGACCGTCTTGGTCTTCTGGACCGTCTCTTCCCATTCCACGTCCGGCTGCGACTGCGCGACGATGCCGCCTCCCACGTAGAGGTAGGCGGTGTCGCCGATGATGCGGGACGTGCGCAGGTTGACGTAGAGGTCGGTGTCGCCGTCGAAGCCGACCGGGCCGAGGAAGCCGGTGTAATAGTCCCGGTCGTAGCCCTCGTGGGCGGCCAGGAACTCCAGCGCCGGCTGCTTGGGCATGCCGAGCACCGCCGAGGTCGGGTTCAGCCGGTCCAGCAGGTCGCCGAGCAGCGCCTTGTCGCCGGCGGCAAGCTCGACGAAGAAATCGGAGCGCAGGTGGACGAGGTTGGCGGCCGCCACCGTCCGAGGACCCTTCTCGTCGAACGATTTCAGGCCGGCGGCATCGAGCGAGCGTCGGATATAGGCGGCGACCAGCGCCTGTTCCTCGATGATCTTGTCGGGCCAGCAGATCTCGGGCAGCGGCACGCCGTCCTTTGCCCACTGGGTCCCGGCCAGGGCGATGGTGTGCAGCGTGTCGCCGCGCACCGACACCAGCGTCTCGGGCGTGCCGACCAGCCAGGCGCCCTGGCCCGGCAGATTCACCAAGGTGACGAACGCGGCCGGCAGTTTCTCGGCCAGCGCCTCGTAAAGCGCCAGGCAATCGGTGCCGGCCGGCAGCGGGCGCGCCTCGCAGCGCGATGTCACGACCTTGCGGAAGGTGCCGGCGTCGATGGCGGCCACGGCCTTTTCCACCAGGGCCTTGTAACTGGCCTCGCCCGTCTGGACGGGCACGCCGCCGCGATCGTCGGCGCGCAGCGGGTCGAACGGATCGCGGGACGCCGCACGCGCGGCAAAACGCTGCTGGGTCGGCGTCGCGGGCGTCGACCGATAGGTGTCGCCGTCGGCGTAGGTGATTTCAGTGCCGCGTACGACGATGTCGCCGGCAATCGCGTCGCAGACGTTGGATAGGGCCGGCGCGAACGCGCTCATGGCGAACCAGGTCGCCGAGCCGGCGTCGCCGAAGATGGTCCGGCGGGCCACCGGCTGGCAGGCGATGACGGCCTCGTGGCGGGTG
>Ga0207904_1000711_pt1 | contig 11638 bp, 7 predicted proteins | sample MalvirmetaMSP118_FD_184232 | JGI IMG/M metagenome (GOLD analysis project Ga0207904, IMG submission 184232) | Marine viral communities from the Deep Pacific Ocean - MSP-118 (SPAdes) | ecosystem: Environmental > Aquatic > Marine > Oceanic | place: Pacific Ocean | collected 2011-05-30 | reverse complement strand
TCGCGGCGCGCGGCGGATGCCGAGCATCCGTTCGGCTACGGCCGCGAGCGCTACGTGTACGCCTTCGTCGTCTCGATCATCCTGTTCTCGGTCGGCGGGCTGTTCTCGATCTACGAGGGCGTCGACAAACTCACGCATCCCCACGAGCTCGAGAACGTGTGGTTGCCCGTCCTCGTCCTGTTCATTGCGATCGGCCTGGAGTCGTATTCGCTGCGAACTGCCGTGCATGAGAGCAACCTCGTGCGCGCCAAAGGGCAGTCGTGGGTCTCGTTCGTGCGCCATGCGAAGGCGCCGGAGCTGCCGGTCGTTCTGCTCGAGGACGTCGCGGCGCTGACGGGCCTCGTCTTCGCCCTGTTCGGAGTGGGCATGACGTGGCTGACGGGTAACCCCGTCTTCGATGCCATCGGCACCCTCATGATCGGCACGCTGCTGATCCTGGTCGCGATCACGCTCGGCATCGAAACCAAGAGCCTGCTCGTCGGCGAGGGCGCCACACGCGCCGACCGGGACCGCATCGTCGCCGCGATCGACAGCGGCGACGAGATCGAGCGCGTCATCCACCTGAAGACGCTCTATCTCGGCCCCGACGAGCTCATGGTCGCCGGCAAGCTCGGGTTCACCTCCGACAAGACGCTCGGCGAGGTCGCCACCGACATCGATGCCATCGAGGCCCGCATCCGGGAGGTCGTCCCCATCGCCCGTGTCATCTATTTCGAGCCCGACATCTACCACGCCCCGACCGATCCGGCTTCGGATGCCGTGACGGCCGAGGTCTCGGCATCCGACCGCACCGATGCTCGTCCCTGAGGGAGGCCGACATGGAATACTGCATCTTCACCGAACCGCAGCAGGGCTTCTCGTATACGCAGCAGCTGGCAAGCGCGCAAGCGGCAGAGCGGCTCGGGTTCGACGGCTGGTTCCGGTCTGATCACTACCTCGCCATGGGCGAGGGTGACCCGCTTCCCGGTCCCACGGATGCCTGGACGACTCTTGCGGGACTAGCTCGCGAGACAGAGCGGGTGCGCCTGGGTACTCTCGTCTCCCCCGTGACCTTCCGCCACCCCGGGATCCTCGCGATCCAGGTCGCGCAGGTCGATGAGATGTCAGGCGGACGCGCTGAGCTCGGCCTCGGGGCCGGATGGTTCGAGCGCGAGCACGAGGCCTACGGCATCCCGTTTCCCGGGCGGCGATTCGACCTGTTCGAAGAGCAGCTTGAGGTGATCACGGGACTGTGGCAGACCCGCGAGGGCGAGGCGTTCCAGCACGAGGGCCGCGCCTACCGGCTGACTGACTCACCGGCACTTCCCAAGCCCGTGCAGCAGCCGGTTCCGATCATCATCGGCGGTGGTGGCCCGCGGCGCACACCCGCGCTGGCGGCGCGGTTTGCCACCGAGTTCAACATCGGCTTCCAGCCCGAGGATCGGGTTGCCGAGGCCTTCGACCGCGTTCGTCAGGCGTGCGTCGAGGCGGGGCGGGACCCGGCATCCCTCACGCTATCGGTGGCCCTCCCGACGGTGGTCGGTCACGACGATGCGAGCCTGAACCGGCGCCTCGCGGCGATCGGCCAGCAGAGGTCCGGCGACGAGAGCGCTGCGATGTTCTTCGGCGGTCCGGACGAGATCGTTCCCAAGGTCGAGCGCCTGGCCGCGCTCGGCGCCACCCGCATCTACTTCCAGCAGGTGAATCTGACCGACCTCGACCAGCTCGATGAGCTCGGAGCCAGCATCCTTCCCCAGCTTCCCCGGTAGCTCGCGCGTCTCCCCTGCGTCTCCCCGCCGTCGCTAACTCCTCACGATCGACGCTTGTCACCGGATTCTGGCCGGCGACAGGCTCGATCCGGACCGGGATTGAGGAGTTAGCGACGCCGAACGGGTATCACCGGGCCGGGTGTCAGGACTCGCGGCGGTCGGCGAAGAAGTCGCGCAGTACGGATGCGGCGGCGTCAGCCTCGACGCCGCCGATGACCTCCGCGCGAACCGGCAGCCGACGATCGCGCACGACATCGTAGAGCGAGCCGGCGGCTCCCGCCTTGTCGTCCCAGGCGCCGAACACCAGCCGGGAGATATGAGCCTGCAGGAGGGCGCCGGCGCACATGAGACACGGCTCGAGGGTCACGACGAGGGTGCATCCCTCGAGATTCCAGGAGCCCCTAACCCGGGCCGCCTCGCGCATCGCGATGATCTCGGCGTGGGCTGTCGGATCGGTTGTCGCCTCACGGAGGTTGCGGCCTGCGCCGATGACCGCGCCCGTCTCGTCGAGGATGACGGCGCCGACGGGGACCTCGCCCGCTGCCCCGGCCTCTTGTGCCAGCTGGAGCGCGCGACTCATCGCCAAACGGTCGGTGTCGGCATGGGTCACGGCACGAGCCTAGGACTACTCTGAGGCGTATGCGCTTGCACGTTGCCGATCACCCGCTCATCACGCACAAGCTCACCGTCCTGCGGGACAAGCGGACGACCTCACCGGTCTTCCGGCAGCTGACCGAAGAGCTCGTGACTCTCCTGGCCTACGAGGCAACCCGCAACGTCCGGGTCTCAGAGATCACCATCCACACCCCCGTGACCGAGACGACCGGCGTCAAGATCAGCGAACCGCGCCCGATCGTGGTCCCCATCCTGCGCGCGGGCCTCGGCATGCTCGACGGGATGGTCAAGCTGCTCCCCACCGCCGAGGTCGGGTTCCTCGGCATGGTGCGCAATGAAGAGACCCTCGAGCCCACGACCTACGCCGAGCGCCTGCCCGCGGACCTGAGCGATCGGCAGTGCTTCGTGCTGGACCCCATGCTGGCAACCGGCGGCTCGCTCGGCATGGCGATCGAGTTCCTCTTCGACCGCGGTGCGCAGGACGTCACCGCGATCTGCCTCCTTGGTGCGCCCGAGGGTGTTGCCGCGATCGAGAAGCAGGTGGATGGTCGCGACGTGACGCTGGTGCTGGGTGCGATGGACGAGCGCCTCAACGAGCGCGGCTACATCGTGCCCGGACTCGGCGACGCCGGCGATCGCCTCTACGGCACAGTCTGAGCAGGCGGGCGCGAGCCGCCGCCCGAACTAGCGAGTCGTCTCGGGCGGAAGCGCGCCGACCAATCGCGCGAATCCGCTGAGGCGAGCGACACCCTCCGGCGTACGCGGGAGGTCGTCGAGCACCCCCGGTGAAAAGACGATGTACGCGGTGTGCATCGCCCGCGAGATGGCGACGTTGAGGCGGTTGCGAAGCAGCAGGAACTCCAGTCCTCGCGGCGCGTCGCGCCCCGAGGATGCCGCGAGGGAGACGATCGCGACGGCCGCCTCCTGCCCCTGAAAGCGGTCGACGGTCCCGACGGGAACCTCGGGAAAACCTGCGGCCGACAGGGCTGACTCGACGAGCACCTGCTGGGCGTTGTACGGCGTCACGACGATGATGTCGGAGGCCCGCAGCGGTCGGGAACCGGCCACGGTCATGCCGCCATTTCCGTCGTCGTCCGCGATATCCGTCCACGCACGCCCGACGAGATCGCGCACGATCGCAACGACGGCCTCGGCTTCTTCCGGCGACTGGGTAGCCCGCCCGCGGTGACGCACCGGCACCGGCACGACGCCGGCCGATACTCCGTCGAGGTGCCGCAGCGCTGTGCTGGGGTGTGCGCGCAGCGCGCCGCGGTACGAGAGGGTGGAGACGGGCGCGGTGACCGCGGGATGCATCCGTCGTGATGCTGCGAGGAAGCGCCCGAAGCTCGGCGCGATGACATCTTCACCGTCCATGATCCATCCGAGCGCCGACGTGTCGACCGGCTCCGGATGCGTGCCCTGACTCACCTGCGGAAGCTGCTGCGGGTCACCGATGAGCAGCAGCCGCGGAGAGGCGAGCGAGACCGCGATCGTCGACGCGAGCGAGAACTGCCCGGCCTCGTCGATGACGAGGAGGTCAAGACTCCCCCGTGGCACACGGCCCTCGTGGCTGAAGTCCCACGCCGTCCCGCCGACGACGAAACCCGCTGCCACGTTCTCGGCAGCGAACGCCGGGATCCCGTTCTTGGGGATCACCGTGAAGGGGACGTCGGCGTCGGCATCCTTCGGCGCCTTCGCGACCCGGGAGGCAGGCACACCCGCGGCGATCACGCGCCCGAGCATGTGTTCGACGACCGCGTGCGATTGAGCCACGACCCCCACGCGGAATCCGTGCTCGGTGACGAGCCGCTCGATCACGTGCGAACCGACGTAGGTCTTGCCGGTACCCGGCGGGCCCTGCACCGACAGCGCGCTGTGGTCGAGCCGAAGGACGGCCCTGACGAGGGCGTCGACGTCATCGCTCGCGGCAGACTCCGTCGACATCGGAGCGTCAGGGAGGAGTCGGGCGGGGAGCCGGCGAAGGATGTCGGATGCCGGATCCTGCGGGAATCCCGGGTGTGCGTCGATGACAGACGCGGCCCACGCGTCGATCGCCGTCTGCTGGTTGGCGGCACGGGGCGGCGCGGCGGGCGTCAGCGCGATCGGCAGCTCCTGCCAGGTGAAGCCCTCGACCGCGCGCTCTTCGATCACCACGCCGTCCTCGAGTTCCTCGACGACGCTCACCCGATGATCGGCGTGAATCCACCGCGGCGACGCCTCGACGGGGAAGGGAGCGGGCAGTTCGTAGATCGCGAACGGGTCTGCGCCGGGTCGAAGCCGCGTGCCGGGCGCGAGTTCGCCGCGCACCTCGACGACGCGCCTGTCCGATCGCGAGCCTTCTGGCCGGTGCCAGTCTTCACGGATCCGGGAGCGTTCGGCGTCGACCGCGACGACATCTCGCGTGTCTTCCCAGAGCGACATCGGTTCGCGGAGTCGCAGAAAGTGAGTAGCCCAGAACGACTTGGCCTCGCGCGGGTAGTAATCGATCGCCGCGGCTGCAAGGCGCAGCGCCTGCGCGTCGGCCTCCTGGGCCGTCTCGCTTGCCAGGCGCAGCAGCGTCGTGGCCTGCGGCGAGGGCTCGTACCCGCTCTCGGTCGGCTCAGGGTTGGCGGCCGGACGCCGGCCGGTCTCGCGCGCGCGATCGACGAGCCAATCCCGGAGGCGGCGCGTTGACACGCAGTCGTAGCGGTTGTAGTCGGCGATGTCGTCGAGGATGCGTTGGGCGGCATCCTCGTCGCCCTCCTCGGCGAGTGTCCTGGCCTCGACGTACCGCACGATGGAGTCATCGCCACGCTGCACGTCGCTCGTGCGGACCTCGGCGCCCATGTACAGCGGCTCGAGCTTCTTGATGGAGTACGAGCGCGACCCGACACGCAGGGCCCGCCGGACGACGGGGTAGAGATCGACGAACACCCCGTCGCGCAGCAGGCGATCGACCTCGGCTTCACGGACCCCGTAGCGAGCCGCCATCTGCAGCAGGTGCGTGGGCTCGTAGGGCGCGTAGTGGTAGATGTGCATGTCAGGGTGCGCGCGACGGCGCAGCGCGACCATGTCGAGAAACGTCTCGAGCGCAGCGCGCTCATCGTCGAAGGAGTGCGCCCACAGCGCGCTGTACTGCTCGCGGTCATCGACCCACCCGAACAGATAGTCCAGCCCCCACGAGATCGTCTGGTCGCCACCGCGCGCATCGCCGTCGACCGCTTCGGTATACAGCGGGTCTCCCTCGAAATCGAAGAAGAGATCACCGTGGTCAGGCCGTGGCAGGGCGGCCAGGGCAGCTGGAGCAACGACCTCGAACGGCGGCGCGTCGGGGGTCGTGGCGACGGCGTGCTCGCCGTCGGTACCGGCGGCGGATGCATCGAAGGCACCGACACCGGCGGCTGTCCGCAGTTGCAGTCGTGCCTGGGTGCGCAGCATCGCGAAGGTCTCAGGGTTCATGCCCGCGGGTGCCGCGCTGGTCGCGGCCAGGTCATCGATCGTGCGGATGCCGACAGCCTGCATCCTCTCTCGCTGGACCGGACGGATGCCGGCAACCAGGAGCAGATCGCGAGTTGCGACGACCTCGAGCTCGCACGTCGGGCACCGGCCGCACGCGACGACGCCCAGCTCGCCACGGGGATCATCCCAGGCGATCGGGTCGGATGCTTCGAGCCGGTCTGTCAGGAGGGCGCGCAGGCGCTGGCGTCGCAGAGCGTAGACGGGCAGGAGGTCGTCGACACGGTGGGTACTGGTCGATCCGTCACCGAGGAGCAATTGCACCTCATCCGAGCGCGGCACCCCCAGCCGGTCGAGTCGGTCCACGTATGCCGCAAGCTGCATGAGGGCTGTGACCCGCGCGTGGCGGGCGAGCTTCGTGTCCTGCACGACCCAGCGTCCGTCGGGGCCGCGCAGCAGGAAGTCCGCGAAGCCGACGAACTCCTCATCGGCGAACGTCGCCTGGTAGATCACGACCGCCCCGTCAGAGCGCAGCGCGTCGTCGGTCAGCTCCACGGCGCGGGCGAGAGCGTCGGCATCCGAGGAGGAGGTCTCGGGGATCTCGACCACGGCGTCGCCGAACTGCTCCCGGTAGGCAGCGAGAGTGCGGCGTTCGTGCACGCCACCGAGCCGACCCGCCCGCTCCAGGGTGAGATCGACCGGATCCTCGACCGGATCGACCCGACCGAGCTTCGCGTCGACGGCTCGAACCCAGGCGAACTCGCACTCGGCAGCGGCTTTGAGGTCGCTTGCACTCCAGACGAACCGGTGCTCGCTCTCGATGTATCGCATGATGCCTTTCCGCTCCCGACGATAGCCGGGGCATCCGACACGACCCAGTCGGCGTGCGGTCCCGCGCTGCGGTCCTGCGCGGCGCCACGAGTCTGGGCGCGCGCACACGCGAAGTGCGAGACTGGGACCGTGAGCACGAGCATGCCGTTTGAGAGCGCGTACCGTCACGGATTCGCGCGCGTTGCAGCGTGCACGATTCCCGTCGCCGTCGCCGACCCCGCCACGAACGCCGACGCGGTGCTCGCTGCGGCACGGGAGTGCGACACGGATGCCGTCGCCGTCGCGGTCTTTCCCGAGCTCTGCCTGTCGGGGTATGCCATCGACGACCTCGTGATGCAGGACGCGCTTCTGGGCGGGGTCGTCAGCGCCATCGAGCGGATCGTGGCGGCATCCGTCGACCTGTTCCCGGTGCTCGTGGTCGGCGCCCCGCTGCACCACCGCAACCGGCTCTACAACTGCGCGGTCGTGATTCACCGCGGGGAGATCCTCGGCGTCGTCCCCAAGGCCTACCTGCCGACCTACCGCGAGTTCTACGAGCGGCGCTGGTACGCACCGGGCGAGGAGTGGTCGGGCGAGGCGATCCGGGTCGGCGCGCTCGAGACCGTCATCGGGACGAACCTCCTCTTCGAGGCTCGCGATGTCGATGGCCTCGTGCTGCACGTCGAGGTCTGCGAAGACATGTGGGTGCCCGTGCCGCCGTCTTCCCGTGCGGCGCTCGCGGGCGCGAGCGTGATCGCCAACCTCTCGGGGAGCCCCATCACGATCGCCCGAGCCGACGACCGCCGTATCCTCGTGCAGTCCCAGTCCCTGCGTTGCCTGAGCGCCTACGTCTACGCGGCAGCAGGCCCCGGCGAATCCACGAACGACGTGTCGTGGGACGGGCAGACCATGATCTACGAAGCCGGCACGCTGCTCGATGAGACCGAGCGCTTTCCCGACGGTCCGCGCCGCAGCATCGCCGATGTCGATCTCGACCGGCTCCGCCAGGACCGCATCCGCCAGGGAACATTCGACGACAACCGCGGCGCCCTCCCCCGAGACGAGTTTCTGACGGTCGAGTTCGTCCTGGACCCCCCGGCGACGGATGTCGGGCTTCGCCGCCGACTCGAACGGTTCCCGTTCGTGCCCGATGACCCTGCCCGCCTCGCGCAGGACTGCTATGAGGCCTTCAACATCCAGGTCGAGGGTCTCGTGCAGCGGATGCGGGCGATCGGCGACCCGAAGCCCGTCATCGGCGTGAGCGGCGGCCTGGACTCTACCCATGCCCTCCTGGTGATCGCCCGCGCCATGGACCGGATGGGGAGGCCGCGGTCCGACATCCTGGCCTACACTCTCCCCGGCTTCGCGACCAGTGACCACACCAAGTCCAACGCGGTGGCGCTCGCAACAGCCATCGGCGCATCCATCGAGACGATCGACATCCGCCCCACGGCAACCGAGATCCTGCAGAGCATCGGGCATGCTTTCAGCCAGGGCGAGCCCGTGTACGACGTCACGTTCGAGAACGTGCAGGCGGGCGTGCGCACGGATCTCCTGTTCCGGCTCGCCAACCAGAACGGCGGCATCGTCATCGGGACCTCCGACATGTCGGAGCTCGCACTCGGGTGGGCGACGTACGGCGTCGGCGACCACATGAGCCACTACGCCGTCAATACCGGGGTCCCCAAGACGCTGATCCAGCACCTCATCCGCTGGGTCATCGCGCACGGCGAGGATCAGGGCGCGGCTGCTCTCAGCCCCGAAGCAACCGCCGTGCTGCAATCCGTCCTCGACACCGAGATCAGCCCCGAGCTCGTCCCGGCTGACGCGGACGGCAAGATCCAGTCGACGCAGGATCGCATCGGCCCGTACGCCCTGCACGACTTCACCCTGTTCCACGTCGTGCGCTACGGCATCCGGCCTTCGAAGATCGCCTTCCTCGCCGAGCGGGCATGGCGCGACGCGGATGCCGGCGCCTGGCCCCCCGGCTTCCCGGTCGACGAGCGGTACGCCTACGACCGCGACACCGTCGTGCGCTGGCTGCGCGTGTTCCTGCAGCGCTTCTTCGGGTTCGCGCAGTTCAAGCGCTCGGCGATCCCGAACGGACCCAAGGTCTCGCCGGCCGGGTCCCTCTCGCCCCGCGGCGACTGGCGCGCCCCCTCGGACGGCAACGCCCAGGTCTGGCTCGCGGAGCTGGATGCCGCCCTCGACCCGGCATCCGACGCCTGACCCTCACACGGGGGTGCGGGCGTCCTCGGCGTCGGCGAAGGCGAGAGTGACGACGAAGCCGTCACGGGACAGATCGAGGATCGTGTATTGCGCCTTGCGGTCAGGCACCCACCCACGCTGCCGGGTCGCATCGAGCTTGACCACGTCCGGCACGACACGCGCGCCGCGGCCATCGGCTTCACGCACGGCCTGCACGCGCGTCCAGTGGTCGATGAGATTCAGGATGTTGGACTCGTCGAACAGGTGCGAGTGCCGCTGCATCTCGTGGATCGTCGCGGTGTCGGGATGCAGGTCGCGGATGTCGAGACCGATCGTGTACGGCCGATCGGTGAGGGCGACGACCGTGGCCGCACGGAAACTGGCGTTGCGAATCTGCAGCGACAGCTCCGTGCCCTCGACGCTCGCGAACAGTTGCGTGTGGAACCCGAACTGGGCCGGCGCCTCCCGTTCGACCCTGACGTCTTTCGGGTCGAGCTTGAGTTTGGCGGCGACCAACTCCTTGGCGAGCGCACGCTTGCGCTCGTGCTCACTCATCGAGGGGTCCCAGCCGAGTCTCACGTCGATCCCGTCGGGGGTTTCCAGCACCACAGACTTCACTCGCGTCCTCCTGTCGTCACCCCCATCCTTCCCGGTCCGGGTGAACGGATCCAGCTCGGCTCGCCAGGTAAAAATGGAGGTATGAGACTTCTCGTTGCAGCCCTCGACCGCGAACTGGTTGCCTTCCCCGATGAGCTGCCCGGTTTCGACCGTCTGGTGACCGGTCCCGGCAAGCTCCAAGCGACCCACGCGCTCACACGCGCGCTCGAACACCGCAGCTACGACGAGATCGTCGTGGTCGGAACCGCCGGCGCGATCCATGAGGATGTCGAGGCCACCGTGCACGAGGTCACCGCCGCCATCCAGCACGACGTCACCGACCTCGATCGCGTCGTGGGGCAGCACGTCTCGCTGCCGGCGATGCTCTCGTTCGGCGGACGCGGCCACACGATCGCCACCGGCGACCACTTCGTCGACGACGCCGACACGGCGGCAGGCATCCGCGACCTCGGCGCGACGCTCGTGGACATGGAGGTGTACGCGTACGCCTGGGTCGCGCAGCAGTACGACGTGCCGATTCGTGTCCTCAAGGCCGTGTCGGATCGTGCTCAGGATGGCGCGCACAGCGACTGGGGCGAGACAACGGATGCCTGCAGCGTGCTGCTGCTGGAGCGGGTGCGCCTCGACTACGACCTCTAGAACCGGGGTGGTACGCGAGGGCCGCCCTCACGTCGGGATGATCACGTGGGGCCGGCGCGGCGCTGCTCGGCCTCGTCGGCATCCCGGGCGGCGGCTCGGCGACGGGACAGGTCGATGATCGAGACGATGAACGACAGCGCGATGAAGACAGCGACCGAGGACATCCCGATCAGATAGGCGTCGTGGTACACGGCGAGGGAGTCTCGGGTACCGGACTCGCGATAGATCGTGGCGTAGAAGAGGGCAAGGGCGACAGCGGTACCGACGGCGGTGCCGATTCGCTGGCCGAGCTGGCCCACCGAGCCGGCCAAACCTCCCGAAGACACCGGGACATCCGCGAGGGCGAGCGTCTGGTTCGGCGAGATCACGAGCCCGCCGCCGAGGCCCCCGATGATCATCACGGTCCCCATCAGCCAGGGCGTCAGAGCTGGCGTGGCGAAGACGGCGACGAGGACCAGCCCGATAGCCGACACCAGGACCATGATGAGTCCGCCAACCACGAGCGGTCGACCGATGCGCGTTACGAGGTTGCCCCCGACCCACGAGGCGATCGCACTGGGGATAGCGAACCCGATCGTGACCATGCCGGCAAAGACGGGTTCGAGTTCGAGCCCGGTCTGCAGATAGAGGGTTGTCAGCAGGAACAGTGCGGGAAGGGCAGCGAAGTACGAGGTCGCCAGGAGAGTGCCATTGCGGTAGGACCCGATGCGAAACAGCGAGAACGGGATCAGTGGGGCGTGCCCCTGGGCGGCGTAGCGCCGCTCCCACGCGAAGAAGAGTCCCGCGAACAGCAGGAACACGGTCAGCAACCACCACCGGCGCGGGTCGTCGTCGGGCGACCCGGTCGTGAACAGGAACGGCCACATCAACGCGAGCACCGTGATCCCGAACAGGATCACGCCGACGGGGTCGAGCGCGATGCGGCGCCCGGTGTGGACCCGGGTGGTCGGCAAGACCCAGACCGCGGCGGCGATCGCGGCAATCCCCAGGGGAACGTTCATCCAGAAGATCCAGCGCCAGCCGTCCTCCGGCCCGCCCAAAGCGATCATGAGCCCACCGAGCGTCGGACCGAACGCTGTGGCGAGCCCGATCGTCGCACCGAACAGACCGAACGCGCGCCCCCGCTCGGCGCCCTGGAAGATCTGCTGGATCAGTCCGAGAACCTGGGGCATCTGGATGCCGGCGGCCACCCCCTGCACCAGGCGGAAGACCATGAGAACGACGATGTTCGGGGCCAGCGCACACGCGAGGCTCGCGAGCGTGAACAGCACGAGTCCCACCAGGAACAGCGCTCGCCGTGATCGCTGGTCGCCCAGGCGCCCCATCGGCACCAGGAACAGCCCGAAGGTCAGCACGTAGCCCGACACGATCAGCTGCAGTTCGGTGGAACCCGCGCCCAGTGCCTGCTCGATCGAGGGCAGCGCGACGTTGACTTTTGAGAGGTCGAGGATCGTAATGGCGGCGACGGCGGCCGCGACCCCGAACGCTCGCCACCGGGCGGGATTGCTGAGCTGGATGTCGGTGGTCTGCGGCTGCGACGTTGTCCCGGGATCCGCACTCACTCT
>Ga0207904_1000710_pt1 | contig 11644 bp, 11 predicted proteins | sample MalvirmetaMSP118_FD_184232 | JGI IMG/M metagenome (GOLD analysis project Ga0207904, IMG submission 184232) | Marine viral communities from the Deep Pacific Ocean - MSP-118 (SPAdes) | ecosystem: Environmental > Aquatic > Marine > Oceanic | place: Pacific Ocean | collected 2011-05-30 | reverse complement strand
CCTGGGTTTCCGGATCGGTTCCGACCGTCTCGGAGCCGAAGAACGCGCCGACCAGCAGGTTCTCGAACACCGTCATGCCCTCGAAGGGCTGCGGCACCTGGAAGGTGCGGACGATGCCCCGCCGGCAGCGCGCCGTGGCCGGCAGCGCGGTGACGTCCCGCCCCTCGAACACGACCCGGCCGCCATCGGCCCGGAGGGCGCCGGCCACCAGGTTGAACATGGTCGTCTTGCCGGCGCCGTTCGGACCGATGACGCCCAGCGCCTCGCCGTCGCCCACCTCGAACGAGAGAGCCTCGGCGACGACGAGGGCGCCGAACCGCTTCGACACGTCGTGGACTTCCAGGAGGGCCATGGCGCCTTCGATCCGATCTGCCGGGTCCAGCCCTGCTAGGAGAGCAGCTTGAGTTCGCCGCCGACCGGGATCTCCGGCGCCGTTCCGTTGGTGGTGATGACGAGGTCTGCCTTGTCACCGTCCTTGCGCCACTGGCCGGCGACGAGCGGCGTCTTGGAGACGCTCTTCACCGGCTGGCCGCCCCAGTTGACCGGGCCGACGACCGTGGCGAGGTCGGTGGAGGTGATCGCCTCCAGGATGGCGTCGGGCGCGATGTCCTCCGACCGCTTCAAAACGTCGAAGGCGACCTCGAACAGCGCGTGCTTGAAGCCGATGGGCTGGGTCCACGGGCGGCCGGTGCCGTCGGTGTAGGCCGCGCACAACTGGCCGGCGGTCTGGTCGGTGAGCGAGGACGAGAACGGATGGTGCGGCGACCACCAGATCTCCGAGGACAGGCCGTCGCCGCGCGCGCCGAGGCTGTCGATCACCGACGGGAACAGCAGCGCCTTGCCGACGGTCACGACCTTCGGCTGGAAGCCCTGCTGGGCCGCCTGCGACCAGAAGGTGGCGAAGTCCGGCGGGATCATGTTGCCGGTGATGATCTGGCAGTCGGCCTCCTTGAAGGCGGAGATCTGCGCGGTGAAGTCGTCGGAGAGCGGCTGGTAGCGGCCCGGATCGGTCAGCGTGTAGCCGGCCTCCTTCAGCGCCGGCGGGAAGCCGAAGACCGGGTCGGCCCAGGCATTGCCGTCGGCGTCGTTGGGGAACAGGCCGCCGATGCGCTTCTCCACGCCCGACTGGTTCCAGAGGTCGAGGAAGGCCGCGATCACGTCCTCTAGCCCCCAGAAGAAGTGGAAGGTCCAGTCGAAGCCGGTCTTCGGGTCGCCGTTGCGGCCGAAGAAGTAGGGCTGCCACGGGCAGTCGGTGGTGATGCAAGGTACCTCGTTGATCTCCGCCTGGTCGGCCACCGGGTTGGTGGTGTCCGGCGTCGAGGCGGCCATGATCAGGTCGACCTCGTCGGAGAGGATAAGGTCCGCGGCCACTTCCGCGGCGCGGTTCGGGTTCGACTGGCTGTCCTTGAGGATGATCTCGATGGCGACCTTTTCGCCGCCGCGGTCGATCATGTCGCCGGTCGCCTTGCGGATGCCCTCGAGCACGAACTGGTCGGCTTCGGCGAAGGCGGCCAGCGGCCCCGTCTGGGGGCTGACGAGGCCGATCTTGATCGGCCGGCCGGCCGCGTAGGCCCGGCCCGGGCGCCAGATGGCGGGCATGGCCAGCGCCGAGGCGCCGGCGCCGAGGAAACGGCGGCGATTGATGGTGAAGCGTGTCATGTCGGTCCTCCCTGGAAAGGCCGCGGCGTCTTCATGCGCCAGTCGGCCGATGGATGATTATGGATCGAGAATGCCGTCGAGCCTCTTCAGATGCGTGGCGACGCGGGCGCGCACGGCGTCCGCCTGCTCCTTGGTCCAGCGGCGGAAGCCCTGGCCGGACTTCATGCCCAGCCGGCCGTCCGCGACCAGCGCTTCGAGATAGGGCGAGGGGCCTGGCCTGCTTTCCAGGTCCGACAGGATCACCCGATGGATGTCGAGGGTAAGGTCGGTCCCGACCAGGTCGGCGTTCTCCAGAGGTCCGAGCACCGCGAGCCGGCGGCCGAAGCTTTCCTTGATCACCGTATCGACGGCTTCCGCGTCGCAGATGCCGTTCTCCACCAGGCTGATCGCCTCGCGCCAGAGGGCGTGCTGGAGCCGGTTGCCGATGAAGCCCGGCACGTCCTTTTCGACCCGCACCGGCCGCTTGCCGACGTCGGCCAGAAGGGCGACGACTGCATCCATCGTGGCGTCGTCGGTCCATTCGGTGCGGATCACCTCGACCAGCGGGATCATGTGCGGCGGGTTCCACCAGTGGGTCCCCAGCGCCCGGCCCTTGCGGGCGAGCCCGCCCATGATGGTGGTGATCGGGATTACCGAGGTGTTGGAGCAGAACACGCAGTCCGGCCGGGCCGCCGCCTCGATGCCGGCGAAGATCGCCTGCTTCAGCTCCGGCTTCTCCGGCGCCGCCTCCATGACCAAGTCGGCGTCCGCAACGGCCTCCGCCAGGTCGGCGGTGGCGGTGATGCGGGCCAGCGCCGTCTCGGTCTCGCCGGCATCGCAGCCGAGCGCCGCCATCGACGCGCGGACCCGGTCGGCGAGGCTGTCGCGGGAGGCCGCGTCCGGGTCGTGCACCACGACGGTCCGCCCGGACCGCGCGAAGGTGAGCGCGATCCCGTGACCCATGAGGCCGGCGCCGATGACGGCGATGGTGTCGAACATCACGCTATCCCGCCGTGTAGCCGCCGTCGGCGTAGAGGATGTGGCCGGTGTAGAAATCCGAGGCCTTCGAGGCGAGGAACAGCAGCGGCCCCGCAAGATCCTCCGGCTCGCCCAGGCGACCCTTCGGCACCCGGGTCAGGAAGCCTGCGCGCACCTTCTCCGCCTCCGGATTGTCCTCGAACATCCAGGCCGTCAACGGCGAGCGGAAGACCGTCGGCGCGATGGCGTTGACCGTGATGCCGGTCGGGCCGAGCTCGCAGCCGAGCGCCTTGGTGATGCCGTCGACCGCCGCCTTGGAGGCGCAGTAGGCGGTGTAGCCGGCCGGATGGCCGAGCAGCCCGCGCGCCGAGGAGACCAGCACGATCTTGCCGCCCCCCTGCGCCTTCATCTGCACGGTCGCGGCGCGCGCCAGCAGCCAGGACTGGGTCACGTTGGCGTCCATCACCTGCGCGAAGGTGGCCGGATCCATCTCGTCGATCCTGGCGACCTTGTTCATGCCGGAGGCCACGACGAGGATGTCGAGGGCGCCGTGGGCGTCGACGGCACCCTTCACCATGGCCTCGGCGGCCGCCTGGTCGCCCGGACGGGCATTGACGGTGGTCACCTCGGCACCGAGGTCGCGGCAGATGCCGGCGATCTCGTCGAGCGCCTCGGCATTGCCCGCCGTCAGCGTCAGCTTGCAGCCCGCTCCTGCCAGAACCCGTGCAGCGACCTGGCCGAACGCGCCGGACGCACCGGTGACCAGCGCCGACTTGCCGGCGATGTCGAACAGCGACAGGGGACGATCGATCGCGCTCATCGCTTGCCCCCCGGGTAGGGCATCACGACCAGCATGGTGCAGGTGTCGTTGGAGTTGTTGACGATCCGCCGCTCGACGTTGGGGCCGATGGTGATCGAATCCATGGATCCCAGCACCACCGTTTCGCCCTCGGCCTCGACGGTCATCTCGCCGTCGAGGACGACGTAGACCTTCTCCAGCGGGGTGGCGTCCGGCCCGGCGCCGCCGCCGGGCAGGAAGTGCGAGCAGCCGACCCAGAAATTCTCCGGGCCGCCGTCCTCGAAGCCCTGCAGCCGCAGCCCCCGCATATCGAAGTGGTTGGGGGCCTCGTAGGGCTTCGCGTCCTCGAAGCGCTTGACGAGCATCAGAAGCTCTCCCCGGCCTCGATGCGGTAGCCCTGGCTCTTGTCGATCATCGCCACCAGGCGAATGATGCAGCCGTCGCCGCGATCCCAGTTCCACGGGAAGAAGGCGAAGGTGACGCGCTTGCCGGTGACGGCGTCAAGGTCGCCGCCGACATTCTCGATGCCGAGGATGCCGGCCCGGAACAGCTTGCCGTGAACCGGTTCCCACTCCGGGAACGCCTCGTCCCAGGCGATGCCGCCGGACCATTCCTTGTACTCTTCGGCCAGGTGGGGGAGCAGCGGGCCGTTGCGGTGCGGGCCGATGGCGGTGGCCAGCGGATGGTCGTTGGCCTGGGTGTCGTGGCCGACCACCTTCACGCCCTTCTCGATCATCCAGTCGGCGGCCGACGGCACCAGGCCCGGGCAGTGGGCGAAGTAGTCGCCGTCCTCGTAGACCTTGTGCCAGCCGGTGTTGATGATCAGCACGTCGTTCTTGCGGATGGCGTGGCCGCAGGCCTTTTCCAGGTCGTCGGCGGTGATCTGCTCCCACTTCTTCTTGGGGATCGAGACCACGAGGCCGGAGCCGAAGAAGTGCGGCAGCGGCACCTCGTCGATGAACGGCGTGCCCTGCACAACGTGGGCCGGGGCGTCGATGTGGGTGGTGACGTGCATGGTGGTCGTCAGCGTCTGGGACAGGACGCCCGACTTCGCCATGTAGTGCATCCGCTCGATCTGGACGTCGCGGAAATAGGGCCAGTTGGGGCACTGGAAACCGTAGCGGTGGCTGAGGTTGTAGAACTCGAGCCCCATGTCGTTGTCGGTGTTCGCCTGGAACTCGATTCCGCGCACTGTAATCGACATGGTCAACCCTCCCTTTTATGTATCGTTATTTGAGACAGAAGCGTGCGACTGGCAGTCGAGGGTGTCAATCGAATCCGCTACACGTTCCGCGTCGGCTTGGAGGCGATTGCATAAGCGATTGAAAAGATTAAACTGCTGGCATCATGCGGCTCCGGCATTGCCCGGTCGCCCGCGCCTGGCCTGAAAATCGTCTGTATTGGATAGCGGTACATGGGTGGCTTGTGCTGACTCCCGACCCTCCTTCTCCGCCGCGCGAGGCGGGCATCCAGTCGATCGCCCGGGCCGCCGCCGTGCTGCGCGCGCTCGAGCAGTCGCCGTCGGGCATGAGCCTTGGCGAGATTGCGGCGGTGCTCGACCTGCCGCGCTCCACCATCCAGCGCATCGTCGACGCGTTGAAGGACGAGGGATTCCTGATCCGTGCATCGCCGCGCGGGGGCGTCCGGCTGGGGCCGATGCTGCTGCGGCTGGCGGGCCTCGCCGAGCACGCCTCCGCCAAGCGCATCCGGCCGCTGATCGTCGACCTTTCGCACCGGCTGCGCGAGACGGTGGACGTCTCCACGCTGCAGGGCGGGGCGGCGGTGTTCGTCGACCAGGCGACGGGCCGGCAGCGCCTGGTCGCCCAGTCGGCCATCGGCGAACGCTTTCCGCTATCGGTGACGGCGCCGGGCAAGGCGCTGCTGGCGCTCCTCGACCCCAGCCATGCCCGGGCGGCGCTGTCGCGCAGTCTCAGGGAGTTTCCGGCCTGGCCCCTCGACGATCCGGACGCCTTCTGGAGCGAGATCGAGGCCTGCCGCGAGCGCGGCTACGCCTATGACGAGGAAAGCCATTCGCCGGGCATCGCGGCGGTGGGCGTTGCCTTCATGGATCCCGACGGGCTGCCGCTCATGCTCTCGGTGCCGAGCCCGGCCCAGCGCTTCCGCAACAACCGCGAGCGCTTCGCCCGGGATCTCCTGCGCACCAAGCGCGAGGCCGAAAGGCTGTTGAAGCGCGACCGGGGCGGATCGAACCCGCCCCGATCAGGGGGATCGCCGTGATCGATCCGGACTGGGCGCGGCAGCCGGCCCTCAGTTCACCGTCGAGGGGCCGGAGCCGCTGCGGCGGCCGGCAAGGCGCTGCTCCTCGCGGGCGAGGATGGCGTCGGCCTGCAGCCCGCCGATGCTCTGCGACAGCGCCTGCGGGATGTCGCCCGCCGCCATCAGGCTGTGGTAGCGCCCGCAGCACACCCGCAGGAACGAGGTGAAGTTGCCGATGTCGTGATCGGCATCCATCGCCTCGTGGTAGAGCCGGGTGATCAGCTGGTTCGTCGTCATGTCGTCGCGGGCGGCGATCTCGTCCAGCGTCATCCAGAAGAAGGTCTCCATCCGGATGCTGGTGGCGACGCCGTCGATCCTGAGCGACTTGGCGCGGCTTTCCCACAGATCGCTGCGCGCGCCGATGAACAGCCGGCACATGGCCTGCCTCCCTTTCATGCCAGAGCGGGGCGGAAGGCGGTACCGGTCGTCCGGCCCGTCTTCCGCCCGCGATCGCGGGAACGCTACAGGATTGCCATGAACTGCGACAGCCACGCCGGGTGCGCCGGCCAGGCCGGGGCGGTCACCAGGTTGCCGTCGGTGACGGCGTCGGTCACCTCGATGTTGGCGAAGGTGCCCCCGGCGAGCGTCACTTCCGGCGCGCAGGCCGGGTACGCGGAACAGGTCCGGCCCTTCAGCACGCCCGCGGCGGCAAGCAGCTGGGCGCCGTGGCAGATTGCGGCCACCGGCTTGCCGGCGTCGAAGAAGTGGCGGACGGCGGCCAGGACGTCCTCGTTGAGGCGCAGATATTCCGGCGCGCGGCCGCCGGGGATCACCAGCGCGTCGTAGGAGGCCGGGTCGACCGCGTCGAAGGTGGCGTTGAGCGCGAAGCGGTGTCCCGGCTTCTCCGAGTAGGTCTGGTCGCCCTCGAAGTCGTGGATCGCCGTCGGCACGGTGTCGCCGGCCGCCTTGCCGGGACACACCGCGTCCACCGTGTGGCCGCAGGCCAGCAGCGTCTGGAACGGCACCATCGTCTCGTAGTCCTCGGTGAAATCACCGGTGATCATCAGGATCTTTGCCATTGTTTCCTCCCTTGCAACGGGAGGAGGAGGCTAGCAGCGCGCCGCCGGGCATCGGTGTTAGGGGAATACTACGTCGGCGTGCGGTGCGCTGCCGCTCAGCCGGCGATGACGGCGCTCACGCCCAGGATCCACGCCGCCGTCACCGCCACGGACACCAGCCCGATCGGGAGCACCGCCCGGGTGAACTCGGTGAAGGTCAGCGTCGGTCCGCCCAGCCGTTCGGCCTGCTGCACGACAATGACGTTGCTGGCGGCGGAGATGATGAAGACGTTGCCGGCCAGCGTCGAGATCGCCGCGAGCATCATCAGCGTGGCGGTGTCGTCGGCGGACGTGAGCTTCAGGTACATGTCCACCAGCGGCACGTTGGAGAAGACCTGGCTGCCGAGGAAGCTGACCACGGCCGCCACCAGCGGCTCGCCCAGCTCGTCCTGCACCCTGCCCAGGATCGCCTGCAGCGAGCCGGATTCCACCAGCGATCCGGTCACCACGAACATCGCCACGAAGAAGATGAGTGTCGGCCAGTCGGCCTCCTTCAGCACCGTCAGGCGGCCGCGCGAGAAGAGGTAGGTCGGCACGGCGGCGGCGCAGGCGATCAGCCCGAGCGGGATCTTCGGGCCGATGCCGAGCGCGTCCATCAGGCTTTCCGCCACCACCAGAACGGCCAGCACGGCCGAGGAGACGACCGCCGGCCACATTCGCTCGCTGCCGTCGGCTGCCGCTGCAGCCGCCGCGGCCGCCCCGGAGCCCTCGCTCGGCACGATCCAGCGGGTGATCCACCACACCGACAGCGCCAGAAGCAGCAGCGTCGGCACGAGGAGCCAGGCGAGAAAGGTGAGGAGCGGCGCGTCCAGCCGGCCGCTGGTCGCCACAAGCAGGTTCTGCGGATTGCCGATGGGCGTCGCCATGGAGCCGACGGTGACCGCGATGCACAGGCCGATCAGCAGCGGCTTCACCTGGATGCGCGCGTGGGTCGCCAGCACGAAGGCGATGGGCGTGCCGATGATCGCCGCCGCGTCGTTGGTGAGCAGCATGGAGATGAAGGCGAAGGTGAAGACGAAGGCGGCAACCAGCGCGGTTGGCGAGGTGAACCGCGACAGGCGCTCGGCGATACTGTGGGAGACGCCGGAGCGGTAGAGCGCCGCGCCGATGGAGAAGACGGCGAACAGGTAGGCGATGACGTTCCAGTCGATTGCCGCCAGCGCGTCGCGGGGCGCGATCTCGCCGCTCGCCAGGAGCACGATCGCCCCGGCCAGCATGACGTGCCAGATCTTCAGCCAGGCCGGCAGCCATTCGCGGGCGGCGATCAGCGCGAAGATCGCGCAGGAGACGGCAAGGCTCAGCGACATCGCAAATGGCCCGTCACGCGACGCGGCGCCGCCGCGAGAGGCCTCATGCCGCCGGCTCCGGGCCGGGCGGGTCTGGCTCTCTGCCCTTCTTCGCGTGCGCCGCCGTCTCCGGCATCAGGAACAGGAACAGCGTCGCGCCCACGATGGCGATCACGGCCAGCGCGTAGAAGGCGGCGTCGTAGCTCACCTCCTGGACGATCTCCTCCGCCACCAGGTTGGAGAGCGAGGCGCCGACGCCGACGAGCGTGGCAAGCGCCCCCTGGGCCAGGTTGAAGCGGCCGGTCCCGTTGGTGAGGTCGGCGACGATGAGCAGGAACAGGATGGCGAAGATGCCGTTGGCCACCCCGTCCAGCGCCTGGATGGCCACCAGCAGCACGGAGTTGTCGGTCAGCGTGTAGAGGATGGCGCGGATCGGCAGGATGGCGAAGGCCACGAGGAACAGCGGCTTGCGGCCCCAGGTGTCGGCGGTGGCGCCGCACAAGGCGGCCATGCCGATCATCACGAACTGGGCCGCGATGATGCAGGCGGAGGTGAACGCGATGCCGGTGCCGGAATCGCCGCCCAGCGCCAGCTTCTGGCTGACCAGCGGCAGCATCGCCGCGTTGGCGAAATGGAACAGCGTGATGCAGACGGCGAAGATCAGCAGGCTACGCTCCGCCGCCACCACGGCGAAGCCGGAGCGCTTCTCGTCGCTCAGGAGTTCGGTGCCGCCGCGCGCGGCATCGTTGTCGATCTCGTCGCTCTTCACCATCAGGATCGACACGATCATGCCGACGGACATGATGGCGATCAGCACGAACACCCCGGCGGTATAGCCCGCCAGCGCCAGCCCGGCCGCGAGGGCGGCGGCAAACACGTTGCCGCCGTGGTTCCAGGCCTGGTTGGCGCTGGTCTGGCGGGTGAACATCCCGCGCCCGACGACCCCCAGCGTGATCGCCGCGATCAGCGGGCCGAGGAAGGCCAGCGCCGCGCCGATGGAGGCCTGGGCCCCGAAGATCAGGAACGGGTGGTCGGCGACGACGATCAGCAGGGCGGCGGCACCCACCACGCCCGCGCACAGGACCATCAGCTCGCGCTTGCGGGTGGTCCAGTCGATCAGCACGCCGGCCGGCGTCTGCACCACGACGGTGACGATGGTGCCCAGCGCCAGCACCAGCCCGATCGAGCCGGGCTGCCAGTGCAGTTGCGCCAGCAGGTAGATGGCGAGATACGGGCCCAGCCCCGCCGTCACGTCGCCGGCGAAGAAGTTCATGCTGAGCAATGGTCGGTTCAGTCGTCCTGACACGGTCGGTGGCCCCCTCGTTCCGCATGTCATGACGTCTCCGTTGAGCGGAGATCGCCTCCGGATGCCGCGCCCCCACGCGTCGTTCCGGACCTTTCCGGCCACCCTAGCCGGGATTCGCGGCGCACCAACAGCGCTTCCCCTGATTTTCGGAAACTGGCAGAACGGGGCGGCCGGTGCGTCCGGACCGGTCTGGCTGAAGCAAAACTGTCATGCGCGGCTGCTAGGTGTGCGCATTCTTCCATCGCCCCGATACGGATATCGATCGCCATGAAGACGCTTCTTCTCGCGGCTGCCGCCCTCGCGGTCCTGGCCGCTCCCGCCAGCGCCCAGACCGCCGACGTGTCGGGCAAGCTGGTGCTCTACACTTCGCAGCCGAACGCCGACGCCCAGGCGACCGTCGATGCCTTCAAGGCGAAGCACCCGGACGTCGAGGTGGAGTGGTTCCGCGACGGCACCACCAAGGTGATGGCCAAGCTCGCCGCCGAGTTCGAGGCCGGCCAGCCCCAGCCCGACGTGCTCCTGATCGCCGACACCGTGACCATGGAAGGCCTCAAGCAGGACGACCGCCTGATGGCCCTGCCGGGTGTCGATGTCTCCGCCTACGACCCGGCGATCATGGACGCCGACGGCACCTATTTCTCCACCAAGCTCATCACCACCGGCATCGTCTACAACACCGGCGCGGAGATGAAGCCGACGTCCTGGAAGGATCTGCTGAAGCCGGAGGCGAAGGACAAGATCGCCATGCCGTCGCCGCTGACCTCGGGCGCCGCCACGATCCACATGATCGCGCTGACCGGTGACCCGGACCTCGGCTGGGACTACTATGAGGGCCTGGCCGACCAGGGCGCCAACCCGCAGGGCGGCAACGGCGGCGTCTACAAGGCGGTTGCCGGCGGCGAGAAGCTCTACGGCTTCGTGGTCGACTTCCTGCCGATCCGTGGCCAGGCCGACGGCGCGCCGGTCGCGTTCGTCTTCCCCGAAGAGGGCGTTTCGGCCGTGACCGAACCGGTGGCGGTGCTGAAGACCGCGAAGAACCCGGCCGCGGCCGAGGCCTTCGTGTCGTTCCTGCTCTCCGAAGACGGCCAGGCGCTCGCCGCCAGCCAGGGCTACCTGCCGGCGCTGGCCACCGTCGATGCACCCGAGGGCTTCCCGGCGCGCGACACCATCAAGCTGATGGAGTTCGATCCGGCCGAGGCGCTGAAGCACGATACCGAGTACAAGATGCGCTTCGAGGAGATCTTCGGAGGCTGATGTCGCCTTGCCAGCATCGCTGACCAGACGCTTCCGGGGCGGCGAGGGGATCACCCTTGCCGCCCTTGCGCTTGTGGTGACGGGGTTCTGCGGCGTGCCGCTCCTGATGCTCTTCAGGGTCGGTGTGGCGCCGGAGGGCTCCGCCGCCCTCGGCCCGCTGCTCGATGTGTTCGCCAGCCGGTCGGTCATGGGTGCGCTCTGGCGCTCGGTGGAATCGGGGCTCCTGTCCGCCCTCGTCGCCACCCTCGTCGGCACGGCGCTGGCGCTCGCCATCGGCCTGACCAACGTGCGCTGCAAGGGGCCGCTGGTCTTCCTCATCCTGCTGCCGATGATGATCCCGCCGCACGTGACGGCCATCGCCTGGATCCAGGCGCTGGGGCCGGCGAGCCCGGTACTGCGCTGGGTCGGGCTGGCGCCGGAGATCGGTTCCACTCATCCGATCTATTCGCGCCAGGGGCTGGTGGCGCTGCTTGCCATCCAGCACATGCCGCTGGTGTTCCTGGTGGTGCGCGCCAGCCTGCGCACCTTCCCGCGCGAGCTCTCCGACGCCGCCCGCATCTGCGGGGCAGGGGCGGTCCGGCTGCTCGCCCGCATCACCCTGCCGCTGCTGGCACCGTCGCTGGTCGCCGGCTTCTCGCTGGCTTTCGTCGCGGCGCTGGGCAATTTCGGCATCAACGCGCTGATCGGCATCCCGGCCCGCTACACCACGTTGCCGGTGCTTATCTGGCGCCGCCTGTCGAGCTACGGGCCGGACGTGCTGGGCAACGTCGCCGTCATCTCGGTGCTGCTGGCGCTGGTGGCGCTGGTGGCCGGCGGGCTTCAGCTTCTCGTCCAGCGCCGCCTGCGCACGGCGCTCGTCGGCCCGCCCCAGGCGCCGCTCGCCATCGATCTCGGCCGCTGGCGGCCGCTGGTGGAGGCCGGACTGTGGGCGGTGGTCGCGGCCACCCTGGTGCTGCCCTCGGTGTCGCTGATCGCCACCGCGCTGGTGAAGACCTACGGCCTGCCGCTGTCCGCCGACACCCTGACGCTCGCCAACTTCGAGGAAGTG
>Ga0207904_1000709_pt1 | contig 11661 bp, 9 predicted proteins | sample MalvirmetaMSP118_FD_184232 | JGI IMG/M metagenome (GOLD analysis project Ga0207904, IMG submission 184232) | Marine viral communities from the Deep Pacific Ocean - MSP-118 (SPAdes) | ecosystem: Environmental > Aquatic > Marine > Oceanic | place: Pacific Ocean | collected 2011-05-30 | reverse complement strand
TTTATGGGGATGGTTCCTAATTTGGCTACCGGAGTATGGGTTGGTGGAGAAGATCGTTCGGTACGTTTTTCAAGCACGGCCTATGGTCAAGGAGCTACCATGGCATTGCCTATATGGGGAATTTATATGCGAAAATGTTATGAAGACCCCTCATTAGATGTTTCAAAAAACAATTTCAGCAAGCCGTCAAAACTTTCCATTGAGACAGATTGTGCCAAATATAGTGGTAATTCTGGAGAGGGGAATGAACTTCCAGATGACGAGTTTGACTTTACTCCTTAATCCTAAAAATAAAATCCATAAAACCCGAGAAATCGGGTTTTTTAATGCCTTTATTTTTTGTAATTTTAATAAAAATTGAAAAGCAAATGATTACTAAAACAGTTGCCCATGTTAAAGACGCTTGCAAAGGAGTGAAGGACGGAATGACCTTTATGTTGGGAGGCTTTGGACTAAGCGGAATACCAGAAAACTGCATCGCAGAATTGGTTCGATTAAACGTTAAAGAAGTGACTTGTATTTCCAATAATGCAGGTGTCGATGATTTTGGATTGGGGCTATTGCTTCAAAAGCATCAAATAAAAAAAATGATTTCCTCCTATGTAGGTGAAAATGCCGAGTTTGAAAGACAGATGTTAAGTGGAGAACTAGATGTAGAATTAATTCCGCAAGGAACCTTAGCGCAACGATGTCGAGCAGCACAGAGCGGTATACCTGCTTTTTTCACACCTGCGGGTTACGGAACTGAAGTAGCCGAAGGAAAAGAAGTGCGAGAGTTTAATGGGAAAATGCACATTATGGAACATGCTTTTAAAGCCGATTTTGCATTTATAAAAGCTTGGAAAGGAGATACAGCAGGAAACTTAATCTTTAAAGGAACCGCAAGAAATTTTAACCCAAATATGTGTGGTGCCGCAAAAATTACGGTGGCGGAAGTGGAAGAATTAGTTCCGGCAGGAGCGCTTGATCCAAATCAGGTGCATATTCCTGGGATTTTTGTACAGCGAATTTTTCAAGGAACCAATTATGAAAAAAGGATTGAACAATTAACTGTAAGAAAAAAGGCATAATGGCATTAGATAAAAACCAAATAGCACAACGTATTGCCAAGGAAGTAAAAGATGGCTATTATGTAAATTTAGGAATTGGAATACCCACCTTGGTGGCAAATTTTGTTCGAAACGATATTGAAGTAGAATTTCAAAGCGAAAATGGAATTTTGGGAATGGGACCATTTCCTTTTGAAGGGGAAGAGGATCCAGATTTAATTAATGCAGGAAAGCAAACCATTACTGCATTGCCTGGCGCTTCCTTCTTCGACTCTGCCATGAGTTTTTCTATGATTCGTGGGCAACATGTAGATTTAACCATTTTAGGAGCCATGGAAGTTTCTCAAGAAGGGGACATTGCCAACTGGAAAATACCAGGGAAAATGGTCAAAGGAATGGGTGGAGCGATGGACTTAGTGGCTTCTGCCGAAAATATTATCGTTGCCATGATGCATACCAACAGAGCTGGGGAGTCTAAACTTCTCAAAATATGTTCGCTTCCATTGACGGGTGTGCGATGCGTTAAGAAGATTGTAACCAATCTTGCCGTTCTAGAAATAAGAGATAATAAATTTCACCTTCTGGAAAGAGCTCCGGGGGTTTCAGTAGAAGAAATAAAAGCGGCTACTGAAGGTGAAATGGTAATCGATGGCAGCATTCCTGAAATGAAATTTTAAGTATTCTTCCCCAATTTTCATCTTGAGTTCTATAGTTTTTACGATTAAATGTTAAAGTATTATGCATTTCATCGAAAAAATATGTTTTTAATCGTGTTTATATAATTTTTTTTACAATTTAGCCTTCCCAAATTTGATTAACCACGCTTAACCAACTTATGTAATGAAAAGTGTAACCAACTGGATAAAAAATACTTCGCGGCTTATAAGAAGTTTGTTTTATGTTGCTAAAAAAGTATTCTTGTTGATGTAACTTATTTAAAATCCTTTTTCCCCAAATCTGCAACGATTCAGATAAAGGTAAACCCGTTCTTTGTGAGGTTAGAACGGGTTTTTTTATTGACTTCTTTTATAAAATAAAGTTAGCTTTTTATTACTGTTTTATAAATTTATATGAGCCCCTCTGAGACTCTGATACAACCTGAATGAAATAGGCTCCAGTTGTTAATTCTGAAACATTAATTTCTGTTTTATTTATTTGGATAGATTGGTCAATTACTTTTCTTCCCAATAAATCGTAAATAACAATTTGGTCAATGTTGTTTGTAGCAGAAATGTTCAAGATATCATTGGCTGGATTTGGATACATTGAAAAACCTTCTACTTGATTATCTGAAAGAGCTAAAGCATCTGTTTCCAATCTAAAATTGTCAATTCCTCCATGCCATCCCCAGCTACCAGTATTATCAAATTCTGGGTCATCCATAAAAGTAAACCTAAAGGTTAAACTTGAATTAACATAGGCTGAAACATCATAGCTTAATGTTTGAATATCTGGATCTAGATCCTCTTCAAAATGGGCAATAACAGCCAGTTGAGTTGTACCCCCTTCCCAAACTTCAATATCGAAATATTGATCCCCAGATTCTTGAAACGCAACATCAACTGTTAATACGGCCGTTGTCGCACCACTTAAATTAAAAGAGGCACTAATAATGGAAAGAAAGTTCACCTCTGGAATATCACCACAAGCATCGTCATCATAAAACCAAGCCTGAGTTAAAAAGTCATCTCCGGTAGGCAAATCTGTTCCAAATTGGAAATCACAAGGACCTTCCCATACTGCCGTACCCCATCCTGCGGGAGCACCAGAATTAAAATCTTCATTAATTGTGAATTGTGAAAATCCACTTACAGAAAGTAATACTGCAAACAATATTAGTGTAATTTTTTTCATAATTATTTGGTTTTAGTTAGTCTATTAAAGATAAAGTAATAAACCATATAATATTGAAATTCAATTTTTTATTCGTTTAACGACACATTCCGATGTCAAAGGGTATGGAAAGCATTTTTTTTAAATTCCTTTTGGAATCGCTTCGATAAGTTTTTTGGTATATTCTTTTGAAGGATTCGCATAAATTTCATCCGCATCCCCTATTTCTTCAATTTTGCCTTCATTCATCACAATGAGTTGGTCTGCCATAAATTTTACAACGGCAAGGTCGTGTGAGATAAAAATATAAGTAAAACCAAAATCGTCTTTTAATTCATTCAATAAATTTAAAACCTGTGCTTGTACTGAGATATCCAAAGCACTTACGCTTTCATCACAAATAACGAGTTTAGGCTCTAATGCAATGGTGCGTGCAATGCCCACCCTTTGCCTCTGACCGCCAGATAATTCATGCGGATATCTATTAAAATAGTTTTCGTCTAAACCTACTTTTTGTAAAAGTTTAGCAACTTTATCTTCTCGATGTTTTTTGGATGTTCCAATATTATGAACTTTCATGACCTCAACGATGGCTTGTCCAATAGTTAGCCTAGGGTTTAATGAAGAATATGGATCTTGAAATATTAGCTGGATATCCTTTCGTAGTTTTTTTATTTCAGTATTAGAAAGTTTTGTAATATCCTTTCCTTTGAAATAAATGCTCCCTGCGGTCGCTTTTTCCAACTGTAGAATTACCTTTCCTAAGGTAGATTTTCCACAACCAGACTCACCCACCAATCCTAGGGTTTCTCTTTCAAAAACACTAAAAGAGACCTTGTTTACAGCTTTAATAGAGCGCTTTTTCGTGAAAAGTCCTGTATTTTGAAAATATTCCTTTTCTAAGTTTTTAATTTCTAAAATAGGCTTTTGCAAATAAATTTGTTTATGCTGAAATGCCCTTTGAGAAAGGGTAATTTCTTTTGGAGTAAAAGACTTATCTGCTAAAGAAGCAATAGTTGGAAGTTTTTCAAAACGCTTATCTAGTGGTGGACGGGAAGCAAGAAGAGCTTTTGTGTATTCTTGTTTTGGTAATTTGAATATTTCAAAAACTGAACCTTCTTCAACGACTATTCCCTTGTGCATTACTACAACGCGATCTGCAATTTCAGAAACTAAGGCAAGGTCATGGGAAATAAAAATTAAGCTCATTCCAGTTTCCTTTTGAAGCTCTTTTAGTAACTGAAGTATCTCTTTTTGAACCGTTACATCCAAAGCAGTTGTAGGCTCATCTGCGATCAATAATTTTGGCTTACAAGAAATAGCCATAGCAATCATAACTCGTTGCATTTGGCCTCCACTTATCTGGTGTGGGTATCTATGGTACAATTCTTTAGGTTGAGGCAGTTTTACCTTTTCAAATAGCGAAAGCGTTTCTTTTTTGGCATCCGAAGAGGACATTTTTTTATGTAGCTGAAGCATTTCAGAAACTTGTTCTCCGCACTTAATGGAAGGGTTTAAGGCACTCATGGGTTCTTGAAAAATCATAGAAATTTCATTTCCCCTTAGCTTTCGGTAATCCGTTTCTTTTAGAAAGGCAAGGTTTTTATTTTCAAACAATATGTCTCCAGAAAGATGGGAGGTTTTCTTTGGTAACAACCCCATAAGCGCTAATGAGGTAACCGATTTTCCCGAGCCAGACTCTCCTACAATCCCTAGAACTTCATTTTGTAAAACTGTAAATGAGATATGATGAAGGACTTCGGTTTTGGATTTCTTATTTCCAAATGAGACCAAAAGGTTTTTAATAGTAATAAGAGGTTCTTTTTTCATTAGCTCAAAGATACTTCAATTAAAATTTTAAATAAAAACTGTAAAGTCTACAAAATCAGTAGGTTTAGTTTTGTAGGAAAAAAATTGTTAATAAAATCTTAATGTAGTTCATCGAAAATAATTTTATTTATAAAAAAAAAGCCTTTGTTTTAAATAATTATTACAAATAAATACTAATCATTAACAAAAACACTAATCATTATGAAAAAAATTAGTAAAAATGTATTTCTTGTTTTTTTATCGGTCCTTACTTTCGCTTTTGGGACGATTGAAGTTAGTTCCCAGAACAAGTCCGATGAGCAAAGAAATATTAAAAGACCACCAAGCCTCAGAGTATTTGATGCTTCGAAAAATTACAATTCCCAAAACACTTCTCAATTACTGCAACAGGAATTTAAATTCTCCCCGCAAACTTCCTTTCAGTATGTAAATCAAAACCAAGATCCATTAGGTTTTACTCACGACAAATACCAGCAATACTATAATGGTATTAAAGTTGAGTTTTCAACCTTTACGCTTCACTCAAAATCGGGTGTTATAACATCTATGACCAATAGTCTAGCGGATATTAAAGAGTTAAATACTACGCCCGCACTTGGCGCAAATCAGGCATTTAATTATGCAATCGCCAAAGTAGGAGCTACAAGATATTTATGGCAAAATGTTCAAGAAAGTGAACTTGCCAATTATGAATTGCCTCAAGGAGAGCTTATTATTTTTCCAGTCCTTGAAAATGTAACCAAGGAAAATAGACTTGCTTATAAGTTTGATATCTATGCATCGGAGCCACTTTATAGAGCCGATGTTTATGTAGATGCTATAACGGGTGAAATTCTTCTAGAGAACAAGAAAATTCATCATGCCAATGTACCAGCTTCTGGGAATAGTCTTTATAACGGAAATGTATCCTTTACAGCAGATAATGCTTCAGGGCCTTATAGGCTACGTCAAACAGCAGATGGTAACGGTATCCAAACCTATGATATGAATAATGGCACCAATTATAATAATGCTTCTGATATTACTAGTGGTTCTACTAGTTTTAATCACCCAACAGGTGTGCAAGCACATTTTGGGGCAGAACAAACTCATAAATATTTCTTAGGTAAACATAATAGGAACTCCTATAATAATGCAGGAGCAATTATTCGTTCCTACGTAAGTTATTCAAACAATTATGTAAATGCATTTTGGGATGGTAGTAGAATGACTTATGGTGATGGAGACGGAGTAAATTATGGACCCTTAGTGTCGTTAGATATTGTAGGTCATGAGATAACCCATGGGGTTACAGAATACTCTGCTAATTTGGTTTATAGTTATCAGTCGGGTGCTTTAAACGAGTCTTTCTCCGATATTTTTGGTGAATCTATTGAAAACTATGCTTCGGGGAGTAATGATTGGCTTATGGGAGACCAAATAGGAGCTGGCGGAAGTGGTGGCGCTTTACGCTCCATGAGCAACCCAAATGCCTACGGGGATCCTGACACTTATTTAGGAACTAATTGGTATTCTGGTTCAGGAGATAATGGTGGCGTACACTATAATTCTGGAGTGCAAAATTTTTGGTTCTATTTATTAACTGTTGGTGGTAGTGGTACAAATGATAACGGTGACAGCTATACTGTAACTGGAATTGGAATGGATAAAGCGGCCGCTATCGCGTATAGAAACTTATCGGTTTATTTAAGTACAAATTCTCAGTATAGTGACGCTAGAACAGGTGCCATTCAAGCTGCTATTGATTTATATGGTGCAGGAAGTGCTGAAGAAATTGCCACTACCAATGCCTGGTATGCAGTTGGAGTTGGTTCTGCCTATGGCGGTGGTGGTGGCGGCGGCTCCTATTGTGCCTCTAGTAGTACTAATGTAAATGACGAATATATAAGTAGAGTTCAATTAAACACCATAGATAACTCTTCTGGCGCACAGTTTTATTCTGATTTTACTTCCGTTTCTACGAATTTAAGCGAAGGTCAGTCATATACTATTACAGTAACTCCTACCTGGACAGGAACTGTTTATGCCGAAGGGTACGCCGTTTGGATTGACTATAATGATGACAAAGATTTTAATGATGCAGGGGAATTAGTTTGGTCTAAAGCAGCTTCAACCAATACTCCTAATAGCGGATCCTTTACAGTGCCAAGCGGGACGTCTGGGAACTCTGTAAGAATGCGTGTTTCGATGAAGTACAATGGAATTCCAACTTCATGCGAAACCTTTACCTATGGTGAAGTGGAAGATTATACCGTGAATCTTGGGACCGGAGGAGGAGATACCCAAGCTCCCACAAATCCTACAAACCTTTCTGCCTCTAATGTAACAGATACTACGGTTGACCTTTCTTGGAATGCTTCCACAGATAATGTTGGTGTTACTGGATATGAAGTTTTTGAAGGAGGATCAAGTATAGGAACTGTTACAGGTACTTCTGCCAATGTTACAGGTTTAACAGCTGGAACATCCTATTCTTTTAATGTTAGAGCATTTGATGCTGCTGGGAACAATTCGGGATTAAGTAATACAGTTTCTGTTACTACTACTGGTGGTGGCGGCGGAGGTTCAACAGTGTTACACCAAGGATCCTTTGAAACTGGTTGGGATGGATGGATAGATGGAGGAAGTGACTCCTATCGTTACTCTGGATCAAGATCTTATCAAGGAAATTATTCGATTCGATTGCGAGATAATACAAACTCCTCTACAATGACATTAGGAAGTTTCAATGTGACCAGTTATAATTCAATTGATATAGAGTTCTATTTCTATTCTTGGAGTATGGAAACGGGTGAAGACTTCTGGGTACAATTCTACGATGGCTCTACTTGGAGAACTGTGGCATCATATGCAAGTGGAACGAGCTTCAATAATAATTCATTTTATGTAGCAACTGTAAATATACCTAGCACAAGTTATAATTTCCCAAGTAATGCCCAATTCAGATTTAGATGCGATGCAAGTTCAAATTCAGATCACATTTATATTGATCAAGTAACTATTACTGGTAATACTGGAACTGCTTTTGCAGGGAATTCAATTACGGCTATAGGAGGTGTTCAAGGATTTGGTAGTGGAGACAGCGATGCTGCGTTTGAAGGGGATATGTTATTGTATCCTAATCCTACAACAACTTTCTTAAATGTAAGATTACTAGAGTCAATCGACAATACAACCTTCAAAATTGTAAATACACTAGGCCAAGAAGTAATGTCTGGTTTATTAACCGAACAACCTTTAAATGTTGGAAGACTGAAAAGTGGAATTTATATCATTGAAATTAATGATGGAGAAGAAATAATTTCACAACGGTTTATAAAAGAATAATATTCAATTTTTAAAAAGCCCGCCTGTTTGGCGGGTTTTTTTATACGCTTAAAATTTCACTTTCGTCTAAAATTTCTTCATTCCGGAGTCTTAAAAATATTTGAGCCACTGTGATAGCATCTTTTTCGCAATACTGTATAATTCTATCCAAATCTTTTTCTTCATAAAACACATCCCGAACTTGACTGCCGTCAATATCGTCTTTTGGAGAAGGGATATCTAATACATGCGCCATTAATTTTAAGGAAGTAAAGGTTTTGTAATCTCCAAATTTCCATAATTCTAGGGTGTCCAGATGAGGTACCTCCCATGGTTTTTTCCCGAAGAGATTTAACTTAAACGGAATATCCATTCTATTTATAATCATTCGGCGAGCGATAAAAGGAAAATCAAATTCTTTCCCGTTATGTGCACAAAGTACATGTTGAGGTTTATTGAAATGGGCTTCTAAAAGCGTTTTAAAGTCTCTTAGAATTTTCACTTCTTCACCATAAAAACTGGTTATGCGAAAATTTCTTATATCGCCTTTCATTTTAAAATATCCTACCGAGATACAAATTATTTTTCCAAATTCTGCCCAAATTCCTGCTCTGTCATAGAATTCTTCAGGCGTGAATTCTTCCTTGCGTTGGTATTGTGTTTTTTGCCCCCAAAGCACTTTTGAGGTATCATCTAATTTGTTGAAATCATCAAATAGGGGAACCGTTTCAATATCCAAAAACAGGATATGCTCCAAATTAATTCGGTGTAACATATTTTGAAAATTTTATAAAGGGGAGTTATGTAAAATTACAAATTTTCTACAAACTATTGCCTTCAAGCATGGTATATGCTTCTTCAATATAGACCGTAATGTCTTCGGTAAATACACCTACTCCTGCATCGGGACTTTTTTGATGCCCTAATCGAACGATAATAATATTATCATTGGGCTCAACTATTACGTATTGACCAAGGTGTCCTCGCATCATAAAATAGCTTTTGTCATCTGTGTTATATAACCACCAACCATAGCCATATTGTGGGCTTTCTGGAAATCTAGGGGTAATATTTTTTGCTACAAAAGAGGAATCTAATAGTTGTTTGCCATTCCACTTTCCGAAATCCTTATACAATTTTCCAAACCTAGCAAAGTCCTTTGCATTACTCGCAAGACAGCAAAAGCATTTTTCCATGCCTTCCTCTTCACTATCTACTTGCCAAAGGGCTTTGTGCTCTGCGCCAAGGGGTTTCCAAAAGTTTTCACTTAAATATTTTGACAGAGTTTTTCCAGTAGCTTTTTCAATGACCATCCCCAAAAGTTCTGTGTCTCCACTGGCATATTTAAATGCTTTACCTGGAGTTTCAACCACCTCTAAACTTTTTATAACTTTCCGCAAGTCATCATCAAAATAAGCACGTGTGGTAATTGAAAATGGGGAGTAATACGCCTCGTCCCAATTGGTTCCAGAAGCCATGGATGATAAATCTCCAACGGTCATTTGTGCTGCCAAACCTTCACTAAATTCTGGAATAAAATCTCCCACAGGTTGATCTAGACTTTCTATAAATCCATCCATAATGGCTTTTCCAAGCATAGCCGTTACCATGCTTTTTACCATAGAAAAGGAGTTCGATTTAGAATCTTCTGTATACCCATCGTAATATTTTTCAAACCAAATACTATCATTTTTAATAATGAGGTATGCTACGGTACCTAGGTCCGAATTCCATTGAGATAGTTTTTCAGTCTCTGAAACTGTATTATATTCATGATGTTCTGGCCAAGGTTGTGGTGCTCCATTTTCAACTGTGCGATTATCGAATTTTTGATAATCTTCAAGATAGGCAGTGGTGTGACCATTGAGATAAATAGTTCGGACCGCTTTTAGGAGGTAATCTGTATCTGTGATATAGAGTGTCGCAACTAAAAGTACTATAATAATTGTCAGCCATTTGAAGAATTTCTTGAGTATTTTCATTGAATTAAGCTAAAAAAGTTCACCTTGTTTTACGGGGTTTTCATGTTGAAGCAACCATTTCTTTCTATGCAGTCCGCCAGCATACCCAGTTAACGATCCATCACTGCCAATAACTCGATGGCAAGGTATAATAATGGCAATGGGGTTTTTTCCGTTTGCAGAAGCAGCGGCTCTTATCACTTTTGGATCGCCTAATAAATTGGCCATTTCCTGATAACTGGTGGTTTTTCCGAAAGGAATTTGCTGTAATTGTTGCCAGACTTTTTTCTGAAAATCGGTTCCTTTTGGGTTTAATTGAAGATTAAAATGATTCCTTTTTCCTTCAAAATATTCGGTTAATTGGGAGACAGCGTCTTTTAAACAATCTGGGATTTGTTCAGAGGTTATTTCACTTTCCCGAAATACAACTTCAGAAATACCCATGGCATCCCCATAAATTGAAAGGACACCAATAGGACTATTTATTGAACAATGATCCATTATTCGCTAGAATCTTCAGATTGTAAATCGATACCCATTCTTCTTGCGCGTCTTTCCCAGTTTTTACGGGCAGCAGCCTGCATGTCCTCTATCGCATCACTTTCATCCATAATTTCTAGACCTAAAAGCGTTTCAATGATATCCTCCATAGTTACGACACCTATAGTATTCCCAAAATCGTCCACAACAAGTGCTATATGGTTTCGTTGATGAATAAACTTATTAAAAAGCTCGGGGATAGGTTTTTGTGCCTCCACAACTGAAATTTCTCTTTTTATATCGGCAAGAGTTTTTTTACCCTTTTCCTCTACTATTTCTTCCAGTATATCGTCCTTTAAAACAAAACCTGTAATGTTGTGACTTTTTTCATTATACACAGGAATTCTACTAAAACGAAGGTTTTTATGGGACTCGTGAAAGGCTTCCAGTGTCACGGTTTCGTCTTCCATGGTTACCACTGGGAAAGGAGTCATCACGTCTTTGGCATAAATACTTTTAAAAACTAACAGGTTTTTAATAACGGCACCTTCATTATCATCGAAAACACCTTCTTGTTCAGCGGCATCCGTAAGTGCAATAAATTCTTCACGGCTCATTGTGCTCACGTGGGCAGATTTGCCTATAAGTTTGGTAACTTGTGTTAAAATCCAAAGAATTCCTGTATATTTTAATGGGAAAATCATTACACTTAGTCCTACGGAGGTAAAAGCGCCTAAATTTTTCCAATAGGTAGCGCCAATCGTTTTAGGAATAATTTCTGAAATAACTAAAATAAGAAGCGTCATGATAGCCGAAACTATTCCCACGATATTTATCCCAAAAACTTCAATTTTATAGGGTAGTTTTTCGGCTTGAACACCCACTAAAATGGCCCCCACAGTGTGTGCAATGGTATTTACTGTTAATATAGCAATAAGGGGTTCGTCAATATTTCTTTTAAGTTCTGCCAAATGCGAAGCATACGCTTTTCCTTCATGTTTTTTCATTTTAATAAAGGATGGAGTGTAGCTTAACAATGCTGCTTCTAATATGGAGCATAGAAATGAAAATGCAATGGAAAGTACTGCGTAAACAATAAGCAGTGTCATAGGCTAATTTTTCTTAAAGGTACTAAAGTATGCTTGAAGCAAATTTCAAGCACTAAAATACTTTATTTGAAATAAAAAAGGAGGCTTTTTAGC
>Ga0207904_1000706_pt1 | contig 11692 bp, 9 predicted proteins | sample MalvirmetaMSP118_FD_184232 | JGI IMG/M metagenome (GOLD analysis project Ga0207904, IMG submission 184232) | Marine viral communities from the Deep Pacific Ocean - MSP-118 (SPAdes) | ecosystem: Environmental > Aquatic > Marine > Oceanic | place: Pacific Ocean | collected 2011-05-30 | reverse complement strand
CGGGCAGGACGGGGACGAGCCGGGTCCGGCCGCCCTTGCCGGTGACGCGCAGCGGGACGCCGGCATCGGAGGGCGCGTTGCGCCGGCAAATCGCGAGCGCCTCGCCGATCCGCAGGCCGGCGCCGTAGAGCAGGGTCAGCACGGCGGCGTCGCGCGCGGCGATCCACGGCGTGTGGTGATCGTCGGCGCCGTCGATCATGGCGCGGGCGTCGGAGACCCCCACCGGTCGCGGCAGCGTCTTCGGTGTCTTCGGAGCGGAGACGGCGCGGAAGGCGATGGCATCGAAGCCTCCGCGGCGTTCCAGCCAGGTCGCGAACGAGCGCACGCCGGCCAGCCCGCGCCCGACGGTGCGGGTCGATGCGCCGCCCATGCGGCGGCGGGCGAGGAAGGCCCGCACGTCCTGGGCCTTCAATCCGGCGAGACTGTCAAGCGATGGCGGATCGCCGAGGTGGTCGGTGAGGAAGCCGCAGAACTGGCGCACGTCGCGCTCGTAGGCGTCGAGCGTGTGGGCGGCAAGCCGGCGCTCGCCCGCCAGATGGGCGAGCCAGCGCCGCACGCTGTCCGCAAGGTCCGCCTGCATGATCTGGATCGGATCGGTCATCGCCCACGCCATGTCGCGCGCGCCGGGGGGGGGGCGCGTTCTGTCATCGTGCAGCGGGCAGCTTGCGGCCGGCCGATTAAGAACCGGTTAGGTCAGACGATGGTCTGGCCGGTCTTCTTCCAGTCGGCCAGGAACTGGTCGAGGCCCTTGTCGGTCAGCGGATGCTCGACCAGCTTGTGAATCGTCGCCGGCGGGATGGTGGCGACGTCGGCACCGGCGAGCGCGCAGTCGCGCACGTGGTTGGAGGTGCGCAGCGAGGCGGCGAGCAGCTGGGTGGTGAGCTCCGGATAGTTGTCGAATACCGCCCGGATCTCGCGGATCAGCACCATCCCGTCGAGACCGATGTCGTCGAGGCGGCCGATGAACGGGGAGACGAAAGTGGCGCCGGCCTTGGCGGCGAGCAGCGCCTGCACCGCGGAGAAGCAGAGCGTCACGTTGACCATCGTGCCTTCGCCGGTCAGCGTGCGGCAGGCGCGCAGGCCGTCCCACGTAAGCGGCACCTTCACGGTGACGTTGGGGGCGATCTTGGCGAGCTTGCGGCCCTCGACCAGCATCGCGTCGGCGTCGGTCGCGGTGACCTCGGCGCTGACGGGACCGTCGACGATGTCGCAGATCTCGGCGATCACGTCGGCCATCGGGCGGCCGGCCTTCATGATCAGCGACGGGTTGGTGGTCACGCCATCGAGAAGACCGGTCTCCGCAAGGGCACGAATCTCGGCTACATCGGCCGTATCGACGAAGAATTTCATGAGGGCGTCCTTTCCATTTTCGGGTCCTCATGGGCCAGGTGTGTCCGGGACGCAAGGAGGAAGACGGTGATTATCGATCACATCGGGATTGCGGTCGGCGACTACCAGAAGGCGAAGGCCTTCTATGAAGCGGTCCTTGCGCCGCTCGGCATCGGTCCCATCAAGGAAGTCGGGCCGGACCAGACGGGAAGCGACGGCTGGGCGATCGGCTTTGGCCGGAACGAGATGCCGCGCTTCTGGATCGCGTCGGGCGGCCCCGCGACCCGGATGCACATCGCATTTTCTGCGGACACCCGCGACCAGGTTCACGCCTTCTACGAGGGCGCCCTGGCGGCGGGGGCGGTCGACAACGGCCCTCCGGGCATCAGGCCGAACTATCAGCCGAACTACTACGGCGCCTTTGTCATCGATCCGGAAGGCCACAACATCGAAGCCGTCTGCCACAAGCCGGGTTGAGGGGACGTACGGGCGGTTGGGCGATCGGGTGACGGATCTTTTCGGCGCGGGGCCGGCGGCGGGCGGCAGGCACGACCACCGGGTGTCGGTGCTCGTCACCGTCGCCGTGGAGGCACCCTACACCTACGCCAGCGACCGGCCGCTGGCGCCGGGCACGATCGTCGCCGCGCCGCTCGGCCCGCGCGAGGTGCTCGGCGTGGTGTGGGACGACCCGCCGGATCTCACCATCGGCGGCAACCGGATCAAGCCGCTGAGCCGCATCTACGACGCGCCGCCGATCTCGGACGATCTCCGTCGCTTCGTCGACTGGGTCGCGGCGTGGACGCTCGGCAGCCGTGGCATGGTGCTCAGAATGGTGCTGCGGGTTGCGGAGGCGCTGGAGCCGGAGCCGCCCATCAAGGCGGTGCGGTTCACCGGCCAGGAGCCGGAACGGCGCACCGAGGCGCGCACGCGGGTGCTCGAGCTCGTCCGCGACGGCCTCGCCTGGTCGAAGTCCGGGCTGGCGGCGGCGGCCGGTGTCTCCCCGTCGGTGGTTGACGGGCTCGTCAAGCAGACCTGCCTGGAAGAGGTGCTGATCCCGCCCGATACGGCCTATGCCGAGCCGGACCCGGAAGCGCGGCCGCCGAAGCTATCCGACCTGCAGGCTCATGCAGTCGAAAGTCTGTCGGCTGCGGTGAAGGCTGAGGCGTTCTCGGTGCTGCTGCTGGACGGTGTCACCGGCTCGGGCAAGACCGAAGTGTTCTTGGAGGCGGTGGCGGAAACCCTGCGACTGGGCCGGCAGGTGCTGATTCTGATGCCGGAGATCTCGCTCACCAACATGGTCATCGACCGCATCGAGCGGCGTTTTGCCGCGCGGCCGGCCGAATGGCACTCCGCCGTGCCGCCGCGCCAGCGGGTGCGGGTGTGGCGCGGCGTCGCCGAGGGCCGGGTGCCGATCGTGGTGGGCGCGCGCTCGGCGCTGTTCCTGCCGTTCGCCAATCTCGGCCTGATCATCATCGATGAGGAGCACGACCCGGCCTACAAGCAGGAGGACCGGGTCATCTACCACGCGCGCGACATGTCCATCGTGCGCGGCCAGCAGGGCAATTTCCCGGTCATCCTGTCGTCGGCGACGCCATCTATAGAAAGCCGGGTCAATGCCGACCAGGGGCGCTATCGACGGCTGCACCTGCCCACGCGGGTGTCGGGCGCCGAACTCCCCGACGTCACCGTGATCGACATGCGCCGCGACGGGCCGCCGGCGGGCCAGTGGATCTCGCCGATCCTCGCCAGCGCGGCCGAGAAGGTGCTGGGCGAGGATCGGCAGGTGCTGTTCTTCCTCAATCGGCGCGGTTACGCGCCGCTGACACTTTGCCGCACCTGCGGCCATCGCTTCATCTGCCCCAACTGTTCCGCATGGCTGGTGGACCACCGGCTGCGGGGGCGGCTGGAATGCCACCATTGCGGCCACACCGAGAAGCGGCCCGACGCCTGTCCGGCGTGCGGGAGCGTCGACACGCTGGTCGCCTGCGGGCCGGGGGTGGAGCGCATCGCGGAAGAGGTGCGCGGCCGCTTCCCCGACAAGCGGGTGATGATCCTGTCGTCCGACCTGCCCGGCGGCACCGAGCGGCTGAGGCGCGAGCTGGCGGTGATCGGCGAGGGCAGGGTCGACATCGTCATCGGCACCCAGCTGGTCGCCAAGGGGCACACCTTTCCGCTCCTTGATCTCGTCGGCGTCATCGATGCGGACCTCGGCCTGTCGAACGGCGATCCCCGCGCCGCCGAACGAACCTTCCAGCTGCTGACCCAGGTGACCGGCCGCGCGGGCCGCGTCGACGGCACCGGGCGGGGCATGCTGCAGTCCTACGCGCCGGGGCATCCGGTGCTGCGGGCGCTGGTGTCGGGCGACCGAGAGGCGTTCTACCGGGAAGAGATCGCGGCGCGTCGAAACGCGCACCTACCGCCGTTCGGCCGGCTCGCCGCAGTGATCGTGTCGGGCGCGGACAAGGCCGAGACGGAGGCCCACGCCCGGGCCTTCGCGCGCGCCGCGCCGGCCAGTCCCGACATCCAGATCCTCGGGCCGGCCGAAGCCGCGCTGGCGGTCCTGCGGGGGCGATTCCGGTTTAGGCTGCTGATCCGCTGCGCCCGCGGCATCGACCTCCAGGCCTACCTGCGGGCGTGGATCGCCGCTGCGCCACGCACCCGCGGCAGCGTCCGGCGGATGGTCGATGTGGATCCGCAGAGTTTTTTGTGATGTCGGCGCCCGGGTGTGCCATAACAGCGGCGGCGGTGCGCCGCGGTATGTTGCGCCCGCAAATCCCCTGTGCTAAGCGGGCCGCGGCCGCCGGGGAGGCCGGCTGGCCGCTGAAATCCGCCCGACGTGAATTTCTTCGCCCGACGGACTTTTGGTCGCCTCCCGGCAATCGTTGCCGACCCGCCCGAATGAAAGAAGGACACCGGTGACAGACGCATCATCGCTCACATCCGGCGTTGCGCTTCGGTACGCATCCGCGCTGTTTGATCTGGCGCAGGAAGCCAACGCGCTGGAGTCCGTCGAAGCGGACATGGACGCGTTCGGGACGATGCTCGACGAGAGCGAAGACCTGAAGCGCCTGGTCGAAAGCCCGCTCTACACCACCGAGGAGCAGGCCAAGGCCATCGAGGCCATCTTCAAGCAGGCCGGCACGGGCGAGCTCGTGTCGAACCTCTTCAAGGTCGTCGCCCGGAACCGCCGTCTGTTCGCCGCTCGCGACATCGTCCGCGCCTACCGCTCGCTGATGGCGGCGCACCGCGGAGAGATGGTCGCCGAAGTCACCACCGCGGAGCCTTTGTCGGAAGAGAATGCGACACGGCTTCGCGAGATCCTTGCCGACCAGACAGGACGTGCTATCAAGCTCGCGACCAAAGTCGACCCGAGCCTGATTGGCGGTCTTGTCGTCAAGGTCGGTTCCCGCATGATCGATACGTCTCTGCGTACACGATTGAATTCGCTCAAGACCGCGATGAAAGAGGTCGGTTGATGGATATTCGCGCCGCGGAAATCTCCGCCATCCTCAAGCAGCAGATCAAGAACTTCGGCCAGGAGGTCGAGGTTACGGAAGTTGGGCAGGTCCTGTCGATCGGCGACGGCATCGCCCGCGTCTACGGCCTCGACAACGTCCAGGCCGGCGAGCTGGTTGAGTTCCCCAACGGCATCCGTGGGATGGCGCTGAACCTCGAGGCCGACAATGTCGGCGTCGTGCTGTTCGGCGACGACCGCGAGATCAAGGAAGGCGACACGGTCAAGCGGACCGGCACCATCGTCGACGCTCCGGTCGGCAAGGGCCTCCTCGGCCGCGTGGTCGACGCCCTTGGCAATCCGATCGACGGCAAGGGCCCGATCGATGCCACCGAGCGCCGCCGCGTCGACGTGAAGGCGCCGGGCATCATCCCCCGCAAGTCGGTGCATGAGCCGATGTCGACGGGTCTGAAGGCCATCGACGCGCTGATCCCGGTCGGCCGTGGCCAGCGCGAGCTGATCATCGGCGACCGCCAGACCGGCAAGACCGCGATCATTCTCGACACCTTCCTGAACCAGAAGCCGCTGAACCAGGGCGACGACGAGAGCCAGAAGCTCTACTGCGTCTATGTCGCCATCGGTCAGAAGCGCTCGACGGTCGCCCAGTTCGTGAAGACGCTGGAAGAAAACGGCGCGCTGGAATATTCCATCGTTGTGGCCGCCACGGCGTCGGATCCCGCGCCGATGCAGTTCCTGGCGCCGTTCACCGCGTGCGCCATGGGCGAGTATTTCCGCGACAACGGCATGCACGCCGTGATCGGCTACGACGATCTGTCGAAGCAGGCCGTCGCCTACCGCCAGATGTCGCTGCTGCTGCGTCGTCCTCCGGGCCGCGAAGCCTACCCGGGCGACGTGTTCTACCTGCACTCGCGTCTGCTGGAGCGCGCCGCGAAGCTCAACGCCGACCACGGCTCGGGCTCGCTCACCGCGCTTCCGGTCATCGAGACCCAGGCGAACGACGTGTCGGCCTACATCCCGACCAACGTGATCTCGATCACCGACGGCCAGATCTTCCTCGAGACGGACCTGTTCTACCAGGGCATCCGTCCGGCGGTGAACGTCGGCCTCTCGGTGTCGCGCGTCGGCTCGGCCGCCCAGATCAAGGCGATGAAGCAGGTTGCCGGACCGATCAAGGGCGAGCTCGCCCAGTATCGTGAAATGGCCGCCTTCGCCCAGTTCGGCTCCGACCTGGACGCCTCGACCCAGCGGCTTCTTGCCCGTGGCGCCCGGCTGACCGAGCTTCTGAAGCAGCCCCAGTTCTCCCCGTTGAAGACGGAAGAGCAGGTGGCGGTCATCTTCGCCGGCGTGAACGGCTACCTGGACAAGCTGCCGGTCTCGGCCGTCGGCGAGTTCGAAGAAGGCCTGCTCCTGTATCTCCGTGGCGAGCACAAGGCTCTCCTCGAGGAGATCTGGGACAAGAAGGAACTCAGCGACGACCTGCGCGGCAAGCTCAAGTCGGCTGTCGACTCCTTCGCCAAGACTTTCAGCGCGTAATCGGCGCCCCACCGGCTGACGAGGACGCTCAATGGCGAGCCTAAAGGACCTGCGCAACCGCATCGCCTCCGTGAAGGCGACGCAGAAGATCACCAAGGCCATGCAAATGGTCGCGGCGGCGAAGCTGCGTCGCGCTCAGGAGGCGGCCGAAGCGGCGCGTCCCTATGCCGAGCGGATGCAGTCGGTGCTGGCAAGCCTCGCCGATGCGGTGAAGGGGAGCGACGAGGCACCGACGCTGATGGTCGGAAACGGGCGCGACGACACCCATCTGCTGGTCGTCTGCACCGCCGATCGTGGTCTGTGCGGCGCGTTCAACTCCTCCATCGTGCGGCTTGCGCGGCAGACGGCGCTTCGCCTGCAGCGCGAGGGCAAGAAGGTCGAGTTCTTCTGCGTCGGCCGGAAGGGATACGACATCCTGCGCCGCGAGTTCGCGAGCCAGATCGTCGAGGTCGTGGAGCTGAAGCACGTGCGCCGGCTGGCGTTCGGCGATGCCCAGTCGGTTGCCGACAAGCTGATCAAGCGCTTCGAGAACGGCGACTTCGATGTTGCCACCCTGTTCTTCGCCCACTTCAATTCGGTGATCAGCCAGGTGCCGACCGCGCACCAGTTGATCCCGGCCGATGTCGGCGGCGAAGAGACGGGCGAGGCCGCGGAGGCCGATGGCGCGGCGGTGCGCGAGTACGAGCCGGAGGAGAGCGAGATCCTCGAGGATCTGGTTCCCCGCAACATCTCGGTTCAGCTGTTCCGCGCGCTGCTGGAGAATGCCGCATCCGAGCAGGGTGCCCGGATGAGCGCGATGGACAACGCCACGCGCAACGCCGGCGAAATGATCGAAGACCTGACGATGGAATACAACCGAACGCGTCAGGCCCAGATCACCAAGGAGCTGATCGAGATCATCTCCGGCGCCGAAGCGTTGTAGCGGCGTCGCCGACCACACAGACTTTTCACGTCCCGCAGCCGCTGCGCCCCGCCATTCCAAGGGGCGCGGTCTTCGGGACAGGCCATTAGACTGTCTCCTCCCGCGACGGGAGGCCGGACGTGAGCTCGAGACGGAGCAGACCCATGACGAAGAATGTCGGAACCATCAATCAGGTGATCGGCGCCGTTGTCGACGTGAAGTTCGGCGACACGCTGCCCGCCATCATGAACGCCCTCGAGACCGACAACAACGGCGTCCGCCTGGTGATGGAGGTCGCGCAGCATCTCGGTGAGAACACCGTGCGCTGCATCGCGATGGACTCGACCGAGGGTCTCGTCCGCGGCCAGGAAGTCACCGACATGGGCCAGCCGATCACGGTGCCCGTCGGCGACGGCACCCTCGGTCGCATCATGAACGTCATCGGCGAGCCGGTGGACGAGGCGGGCCCGATCGCCCACTCCGAAAGCCGCCCGATCCACGCTCCGGCCCCGTCCTACGTCGAACAGTCGACGGAAGCGGAAATCCTGGTCACCGGCATCAAGGTCGTCGACCTGCTCGCCCCGTACGCCCGAGGCGGCAAGATCGGCCTGTTCGGCGGCGCCGGCGTGGGCAAGACCGTGCTGATCCAGGAGCTGATCAACAACGTCGCCACCCAGCACGGCGGTTATTCGGTGTTCGCGGGCGTGGGTGAGCGCACCCGCGAGGGCAACGATCTCTACTACGAGATGATCGAGTCCGGCGTGAACAAGGAAGGCGGCGGCACCGGCTCCAAGGCCGCGCTCGTCTACGGACAGATGAACGAGCCTCCGGGCGCCCGCGCCCGCGTCGGTCTCGCCGGCCTGACAGTCGCCGAGTACTTCCGCGACCAGGGCCAGGACGTGCTGTTCTTCGTCGACAACATCTTCCGCTTCACCCAGGCCGGTTCGGAAGTGTCGGCCCTGCTCGGCCGCATCCCGTCGGCGGTGGGCTATCAGCCGACGCTGGCCACTGACATGGGCGCGCTGCAGGAGCGGATCACCACCACCACCAAGGGGTCGATCACCTCGGTGCAGGCCATTTACGTGCCCGCCGACGATCTGACCGACCCGGCGCCTGCCACCTCGTTCGCCCATCTGGACTCCACGACCACGCTGAACCGTTCGATCGCGGAAAAGGGCATCTACCCGGCGGTGGATCCGCTCGACTCCACGAGCCGCATGCTTTCCGCGCTGATCATCGGCGAGGAGCACTACAACGTGGCCCGTCAGGTCCAGCAGATCCTGCAGCGCTACAAGTCGCTTCAGGACATCATCGCGATCCTGGGCATGGACGAGCTGTCGGAAGAGGACAAGCTGTCGGTGGCGCGCGCCCGCAAGATCGAGCGCTTCCTGTCGCAGCCGTTCCACGTGGCCGAGGTGTTCACCGGCAAGCCGGGCGTCTTCGTCGAGCTGGCCGACACCATCAAGGGCTTCAAGGGTCTCTGCGAGGGTGAGTACGATCACCTTCCGGAAGCGGCGTTCTACATGGTCGGCACCATCGAGGAAGCCGTCGAGAAGGCGCAGCAGCTGGCCGCGGAAGCGGCCTGATCCGACTTAGCAGGCAAGAGCAAGGAACCCAGTCATGGCCGGGAGCTTCCATTTCGAGCTGGTTTCGCCGGAGCGTCTCCTCATCTCGGAAGACGTCGACGCGGTCCTCGTGCCGGGAAGCGAGGGCGAGTTCGAAGTGCTCGCCGGCCATGCGCCGTTCCTCTCGACCCTTCGCCCGGGGCTCATGCGCGTGCGCGGCGGATCCAAGCCGGATCGCCAGATCTTCGTGCGGGGCGGGTTCGCCGACACCGGCCCTGACGGCCTGACCGTGCTGGCCGAGGAGGCGATCCCGGTCGAGGAGATCGATCGCGCGCTGATCGCCAGCCAGATCGCCGACGCCGAGGAAGACGTCAAGGACGCCAAGGACGAGGCGACCCGCGACGACGCAGAGCGCAACCTCGAACATCTGCGTGACGTCCAGCGGGTGCTCGGCCACGGCTGAGCCGACGCGTGTCCCGAACGGGAGACGCATCGCGACTGACCTGATCGGAAGGCCCGCCATCGACCGATGGCGGGCTTTTTGCTGTTCGGACGATGGGACCGCGGGGCGCAGGTCGACCCAGCATTCCGCCAGGGTTGCGAAGCCGCGGCCGCAGCGTCAGCCGTCCTGCGGCAGAGCGGCGATAACGGCGGCCAGCAGGTCCTCGCGGTCGTAGATGTCCTGCGGGTTGGTCATCCCCATCCGGACGACGATCAGCTCCAGCGACGGCACGATAGCGGTGGACTGGCCGTCATGCCCGAGGACCCAGAGCGTGTCCGGCGGCACCTTGCTGCCCGTCTCGAGCCAGATGTTGCCCTTGCCGTAGCGGCCGTTGGACGCGGCGACCGGTTCCATCATCGTGTCGACCCAGCCGACCGGCAGCACCTGCTCGCCATCCCACAATCCCTTCTGCTGGATCAGGAGGCCGAAGCGCGCCCAGTCCCGTGCGGTCGCGCTGAGCCAGGACGGGCCCATGAAGGTGCCGGCGGGATCCGTTTCGAAGACCGCGCTGCGCATGCCGATCGGGTTGAACAGGGCCGTGCGCGGGAAGTCGGTCCAGGAATCGACCGGGAGAAAGGCGCGCATCGTGCCCATCACCAGCATATTGGCGCCGCTGGAATAGGCCCAGACCGAGCCGGGTTCGTCCTCCAGGTCGAGCGAGGAGAGGAAGTCGATGGCGTTCCCCGCTCCGTAAAGCATTTCGGTGGTGTCGGTGACGGTCCCGTAATCCTCGTTGTAGGAGAGGCCGTCGGTCATCTCGAGCAGTGCGGCGAACGGGATCCGGCTCTTCGGGTTCGAATCGCTCTGCCACTGGGGCAGCAGGTGATCGATGTCGAGATCGAGATCGGACCGCGCCATCGCGATCCCGGCGAGCGCCGCCGTCACGGTCTTAGACATCGACCAGCCGATCAGCGGGGTTTCGGCGGTGATGCCGTCGGTATAGCGCTCCGCAACCAGCTTTCCCTGATGGACGACCACCACCGCACGGGTCCGCAGGTCGCCGTTGTTGGCGCCCTCGAGCTCGGCGAAGGCCTCGGCGAGGACCTCCGAGAGCCCCGGCGGGGTGGCCCCGTCAAAGGCCTCGCCGCGGGGCCAGGGCTCGCCCGGCGCGAGCGCCATCGGGGCGATGGCGCCGTCTTCGGCCGCGAGATCGGCGGGCGTCACGCCAATGGCGAGCGCGCACCCGAGCCCGTCGCGGTGCACCGCGGTGCGCTCGAACATGCCAAGCCCCAGAGGGGAAGCGCTGATGCGCTTCACCGGGTCGTCGACCGTCACCTTGTAGAGGTTGAGAAGCGGGTTCTTGCGGCCGAGCACGTCTTCGGCCCAGATCCGATCGAGATTAAGTCCGGACACGTACATGCCGGAGCACACGGTCTTGGCGACATAGGACGAGCCCACCCAGAGCATCGGCGGCAACTGCCACGCGACCGCGGCGATGCCGCCCGCGCCGACGAGGAGGAAGGCGATGGCGAGCCACCGGAAATAGGAGCGGAAGGTGATGGCGGCCATGACGGTCCCCTGTCTTGCGGCGAGGGCGTCAGTTCTGCCACGCGCGGCGACGCCTGTCACCGACGCCCCGCCGGCTCACCCGGTCTCGGACGGCGGGCTGGCGAGCCGAAGCAGGCTCTTGCGGTCGAGCGAGAAGTCGCTGTCGATCCACAATGCCTCGAGCCGGGCCAGCTCGGAACCGATGCCCGGGCCCGGCGGATGGCCGAGCTTCATGAGGCTCTTTCCGCCGATCGGAAAGGCCGGCGGATCGGAGGCGTCGGCAAGATCGAGCAGCATCGGCCACGGCGCTGCGTCGGGGGCGTCGGCGTCACGGGCGTGGGCGAGCATCGCGCCGGTTCGGTACGCGGTCCGGCCGAGCCGGTAGTAGAGCGCCCGGGCGGGGCGGCCGGGAGCGACGGGGAAATTCCGGGCGGCGTCGACGGCGACGCGCATTGCCTTCGCCTCGGCATTGGAGAGCTTGAGGCGAACGGCAATGCGCTCGGCGTCCTCGACGATGGCGCAGGCGGCGGCCGCGAACCGCAGCGCCGGCGAGGCCTCCCGGCCGCGGGCGGCCTCGAGACGTGCCAGCCGCTCGAGCCGCTCGGGGTAGACGATGCCGCCGAAGACGCTTTCCACCAGCCCCGCCTCCGACATGCGGGCGAGGGTGTCTGCGGCGTTTCGGGCAACGACGAGGCGGCGCATTTCCTGGGCAATGCGTTCGGCCGACAGCCGGCGCAGCCCGTCGCGGCCACGGATGGCGGCGCGCAGCCCGTCGGCGTCGGGCGCCCCCTCGCCGTAGTGCGCATGGAAACGGAAGAAGCGCAGGATACGCAGGTAGTCCTCGCGCACGCGCATGTCGGGGTTGCCGACGAACCGGACCCGGCGTGCCGCGACGTCGG
>Ga0207904_1000700_pt1 | contig 11738 bp, 13 predicted proteins | sample MalvirmetaMSP118_FD_184232 | JGI IMG/M metagenome (GOLD analysis project Ga0207904, IMG submission 184232) | Marine viral communities from the Deep Pacific Ocean - MSP-118 (SPAdes) | ecosystem: Environmental > Aquatic > Marine > Oceanic | place: Pacific Ocean | collected 2011-05-30 | reverse complement strand
TGAGTTCCCGGCCCTCGATCAGCATCGACGTCCAGTTGCCCGGCTCGGGCGAGAGCGTGAGGGTCGCGCCCGCCTGCTCTTCCCCGGAAAGACGCGCGAACCGCCGCAGCATCAACCGCAGCGGCCCCTCCAGGCTGGTCTGAAGGCACGCATTGCGTGGCGCGTCGGGGTCGTTCCACCGGAGCGCAGCCAGCCTATCGAAATCCACGTCGTCGAACATGGGCCTGTTCCTTACGCATGACACTCTCGGAACCGGTCGCTCAACGGGCGCCGGTGGCCCGGCAACACCAACCGGGTCACTGTCTGAACGGGCGCGCCGGCACGCCCCTACGGACGACAAGGTCAAAAACCCGCGCCGTGGCCGGTGCGCCACGCCCCCGCGTCAGCGGACAGCGAGCGGAATTCCTGGCCAACGCCCCTCGACCCACGCCTCACCGCACCACACCCACCAGCGCGCCACCACCCGCCGGGCCCCACCCGGAGCCGGCGAGCGACAGCGAAGCCAGCGTGGAGGGACTTCTTCCCGCATTCGCGGACGGAAAACCGGTGCCCACTTTTCCTGCGATTGCTTGCTCCCGTCGCAAAGCTGGACGGCGAACCGGTTCCCACTTCGCCTGGCTTTGCTCCTTCTCTACGCAATCGCGGACGGAAAACCGGTGCCCACTTTTCCTGCGATTGCTCAGGGCACCTGGATCGATTTGAGGTAGGTGAGGAAGACCTCGATGGTGTCGGGATGCCAGGCGACCTCGGGCATGTCCGGGTGACCGGTGACGATCCCCTCCGCCAGCGCCTCCTGCAAATTCTCCACCGGATAGAGCCGGCCGAGCGTGCGGAAGGGCGGCGCGTCGGGATGGGCGCTCGCATCGCCGGGGCCGATGGCATGGCAGCCCGAGCAGAACGCCTCGGCGAGCTCCCGCCCCTGGCTGAGGGTTTCGTCGGGAGCGTCGACGGCACCGGCCGGCGCCGCCACCGCGGCCGCGCAGAAGACGATGGCCGCGATACGCGTGAAGAAGGTCGGTTTGTGCGCGGGCATGACCCTGTCCCTGCCGGTGGCGATGGAACAGCCTGCCCCGAACGTGGCGCCCGCGTCGTTGCGCTCGCTCAATCGGCCGTCAGGTCGCCGCCCCGTCGCGACCGGCCCTGCCCCGCCGGCCGATGCCCCGGAGCGCGCCGCTCGACAAAGCGACGCCGAGCACGGTTATGGCGACACCGGCGATGACAACCGCGGGCGGGGTCTCGCCGAGCACGGGGATCGCGAACAGCGCGGCGAGCGCCGGCGCCAGCGACGAGAAGGCCGCCGCCCGCGACGAGCCGAGGCGCGACACCGCCACCCCGTAGCCGACCAGCGACACCAGCCCCGACAGCAGGCCCTGGATGACGACCTGGGCGATCACCGCGCCGGTCGGCTGGCTGAGGAGCGGCTCCAGCCCGGTCGCAACCACGAACGGGATGACCATCAGCGTCGACCAGAAGCAGATGACGCCGGCTCCGACCAGCGGCGGCAGGCCGGTGGCGCGATAGGCGAGCGTGTAGACCGCCCACAGGAACGCGCCGCAGGGCAGAAGCAGCCGCCCCGCCCCCTCCATCAGATGGCCGCCGGCGAGCGTCGGCATGGCGATGAACACCACGCCGGCCACCGACAGGGCGATGCCGAGCACCCGGGCGCCGCCGAAGCGCTCCTTGTAGATGAGCTTGGTGAGCAGCGCGGCCCACAGGCCCATGGTGCCGGGCAACAGCACGCCGGCCTCCGCCGCAGGCGCAAAGCCGAGGCCCACCGCCACCAGCGCGAAGAATGGCGCCCCCGAGCAGACCACGATCAGCGCGATGAGCCTGAGCGGCACGCCCATGGGCAGCGGCCCCGAACGCAGCCACACCGGGGCCAGAACCAGCGCCGGGATGCCGTAGCGGAACAGCGCCAGCCAGGCGAGCGGCAGCTCGGCCGTCGCCGCGAACCGCGTGCCGACGATCCAGGTGCCCCAGATCGTCACCACCACAAGCGCGGCGGCCGTTCCGATCAGCGTATCGCGCGCCGCGGCACTCCGTTGCGGCGCCGGCGGTGTGGCCGTCTCGGCCGGCGCGGCAGTCATGACAACCATCCGATTCAGGGGGCGTTGCGGGCAGAGTATCGCCCGGCGGGGCGGCGCATGTCCTTGCAAAAGCCGCCTTGTACGGCAACACTTGCGCAACAATCTGTCGTTTTGCAGCCCATCAGAGGCAGACCATGGCGGACATGAGCCTCGACGCAATCGACCTGCGCATCCTGCAGGTTCTGCAGGATGACGCGCGCACGACCAACGCCGCGCTGGCGGAACAGGTGGGCCTGTCGCCCTCGCCGTGTCTGCGCCGGGTGCGCCGACTGGAACAGTCCGGCCGCATCGCCGGCTACCGCGCGATCCTCGACCGGCCCCGCACCGGGTTCGGCCTGACGGTCTTCGTGGAAATCAAGGTCGCCCGACACAGCCGCGAGAACGCCGCCGCGCTGGAGGCGGTGCTGAGCGAGATGGACGAGGTCGTGGCGTGCCACATGGTGTCCGGCCAGGCCGACTTCCTGGCCGAGGTTGTGGTGCCCGACCTGCCCGCCTACGAGGCGCTGCTGATCGACCGGCTGCTCACCCAGCCGATGATCGAGGACATCCGGTCGAACTTCGCGATCCGCACCACCAAGACCAACGGGCCGCTTCCCCTGTCAGGGCATCGGGCCGGGACCTAGGTCTCCCGCACGCCGACGAAGCGGGCGGCGAAATCTCCCGGTCGGGCAGGTCGCCGAGGACGAGGCGGAGGATGGACAGGGCAGGCTCCCGCGTGGAGGCGCACCCGCAATCGGCTGGTGCTGCCGGGATGCGCGCGGGGGGCGCCGGCGGTTCAGCCCGCCGGCGGCCAAGCGCTGCGCCGATCAGGCGGCGGTGAGCTTCTGGAGGACCTCGTCGGAGACCTCGAAGTTGGAGAAGACCGACTGCACGTCGTCGTCGTCCTCGAGCACCGAGATCAGCTTCATCAGTGTCTGGGCCTTGTCCTCGTCGACCGGCGACATGGTCTGCGGCCGCCACACCGGCTTGACCGACGCGGCCTCGCCGAGCGAGCCCTGCAGCGCGGAGGAGACCTCGCCCAGATCCTCGAAGGCGCAGATGATGACGTGGCCGCCCTCGTCGGACTGCACGTCCTCGGCGCCCGCCTCGATCGCGGCTTCCATCACGGCGTCGGCGTCCCCCGCCTCGACCGGATAGGTGATCTCGCCGACATGGTCGAAGGTGAACGCCACCGAGCCGGTTTCGCCGAGCGCCCCGCCATGCTTGGAGAACGCCGCGCGCACGTTGCTGGCGGTGCGGTTGCGGTTGTCGGTCAGCGCCTCGACCATGATGGCCACGCCGCCGGGGCCATAGCCCTCGTAGCGCACGGCCTCGTAGTTCTCGCTGTCACCGCCGGACGCCTTCTTGATGGCCCGCTCGATGTTGTCCTTCGGCATGTTTTCCGCCCGCGCGTTCTGGATCGCGAGGCGGAGCGCCGCGTTCGCGTCGGGATCCGGCGCGCCGGCCTTCGCGGCCACCGTGATCTCGCGGGCGAGCTTGGAGAACACCTTCGAACGCTTCGCGTCCTGGGCCCCCTTGCGGTACATGATGTTCTTGAACTGTGAATGTCCGGCCATCGTCCAACCGTTGTGTTCTTCGATTGCGTGCGCGTGATGCGATGGTCTGCAATACGCAAGTCCGGCGCGCATCGCAACGCACCCGCACCGCGCAGACCACGACCGCGAGGGCGGACCGGCCCTTCCCGGGGGGCCAAGGCAACGCCCGGACCGCGGCCGTCCGACCGGCCAAATCATCGCATTTCCTCATCCTTTCCGCCAATAAAAATCGCTTTTTCCGATGATGGGTCCGGGCCACCCTCAGGCCGAGACCATGGCGCCCGGCACCGCGATCCGCCGCGCCGGCGCCGATGCCCTGCGACCAGACGGAGCGCACGATGACCAACCTCACCCCCAATTCCCTGATCGTCGGATCCCACCGGATCGCCTGGGGCGTGTCCGGCGACGGACCGCCGGTGGTGCTGATGCACGGGACCCCGGCCTTCTCCCACATCTGGCGCAACGTCGCCCCGGCGCTGGTCGCCGCCGGCCGGCGGGTGTTCGTGTACGACCTGCTCGGCTTCGGCCGGTCTGAGCGGCCGGCCGATCCGGCCGTCGACACCTCGGTTACCGCGCAGCTGCCGATCCTGTTGCAACTCCTGGATGCATGGGGGCTCGACCGCGCCCACATCGTCGCCCACGACATCGGCGGCGCCGTTGCCCAGCGCCTCGCCGTGTTCCATCCCGAGCGCATCTTCTCGCTGACCCTGCTCGACAACGTGTCGTTCGACAGCTGGCCGTCGCCGCGCACCCGCCAGCAGATCGCCGCCGGCCTGGACGCGCTGATTTCCGCCCCCGATGAGGAGCATCGGGCCCACACGCGCGAATGGCTGAAGACCGCGATCACCAACCCGGACCGGCTGGCCGACGGGACCGTCGACGCCTATTTGGAGATGGTGTCGGGGCCGGTCGGACAGGCGAGCCTCTACCAGCACCAGATCGCCCACTACGATCCGAAGCACACCATGGACGTCGGCGCCCGGCTCGGCGAGCTCGCGGACATGCCCGTGCAGATCATCTGGGGCGACAGGGACGCCTGGCAGGACGTCGCCTGGGCGCACCGGCTTCACCAAGCGATCCCGGGCTCCCGCCTGACGATCGTCGAGGGCGGCGGCCACTTCGTCATGGAAAGCGACCCGGACCTGGTCGCCCGGGAGGTGATCGCCTTCACCGGGGCGCATCCCGGCTGAGGCGACGCGCGGCGCAGGAAAAATGACCGCTCCCGTGTAGGCGCGACGGCCCATCCGTTCTACACATGTTCCATGCAGGACCAGACGATTCGCATACTCGGCATCGACCCCGGCCTTCGACGGACCGGATGGGGGATGATTGCCTGTCGCGGCAACGCCGTGTCGTTCCTGGGCGCGGGCACCGTGACCTCGGACGCCAAGCAGAGCCTGGCCGAGCGGCTCACCATGCTGCATTCCGGGCTGGAGGCGATCATCCGCGACGCCGCGCCCCAGGAGGCGGCGGTGGAGCTGACCTTCGTCAACCGCGACGCCGCCGCGACCCTGAAGCTCGGCCAGGCGCGCGGCATCGCGCTGCTGGCGCCGGCGCAGGTCGGCATTCCGGTCGCCGAGTACGCGCCCAACCTGGTGAAGAAGACGATCATCGGCGTGGGCCACGGCGACAAGAAGCAGATCCGCATGATGGTGAAGGTGCTCCTGCCGAAAGCCGAATTCGACAGCGACGACGCCGCCGACGCGCTGGCGATCGCGCTCTGCCACGCCCAGCACCGCGGCGCGCGCGCCCTCGCCGCCCGCTATGCCGAGGCGGCCCAATGATCGGCCGGCTGAAGGGCACCGTCGAGGCGATCGGTGACGACACCGCGATCATCGACGTGCACGGCGTCGGCTACGAGGTCCACTGCCCGGCCCGGGTGCTGGCCAACCTGCCGGGCACCGGCGAGGCGATCACGCTGACCATCGAGACGGTGGTCCGCGAGGACATGATCCGCCTCTACGGCTTTTCCAGCGAGACCGAGAAGCAGTGGTTCCGGCTGCTGCAGACGGTGCAGGGCGTCGGCGCCAAGGTGGCGCTGGCCGTCCTCAGCGTCCTGTCCGGCGACGAACTGACCGAGGCGATCGCGATGGAGGACACCACCGCCATCATCCGCGCGCCCGGCGTCGGCAAGCGGGTCGCCGAGCGGCTGATCTCGGAACTCAAGGACAAGGTCGGCAGCGTCATGGCGAGCGGCGCCGACCAGACGTTCGTCCCCACGCCGCTCACGCGCAGGCCATCCGACCCGGTGGTGGCCGACGCGGTTTCGGCGCTGGTCAATCTCGGCTATGCCGAGACCGAAGTGCGCAAGGCGGTGGCCAGGGCGCGCGACGAGGCCGGCGACGACGCGAAGACCGCCGAGCTGATCCGCGCCGGCCTCAAGCTCCTGTCTTCGCGCTGATGCGCGCCAGCGTCCACGGATAGCGGAACCGATGAGCGACCGACTGATCACGCCGGAGGAACGCGAGGACGACATCGAGGCGCCGCTGCGGCCGCAGCGGCTGGCGGATTTCGTCGGCCAGGCGGCGGCGCGCGCCAACCTGCAGATCTTCGTGAAGGCGGCCGCGTCGCGCGGCGAGGCGCTGGACCACGTGCTGCTGGTCGGCCCCCCCGGCCTCGGCAAGACGACGCTCGCCCAGATCGTCGCCCGCGAGCTGTCGGTGAATTTCCGCGCCACCTCCGGCCCGGTGATCGCCAAGGCCGGCGACCTCGCCGCGCTGCTCACCAATCTCGGCGACCGCGACGTGCTGTTCATCGACGAGATCCACCGCCTGTCGCCGGCCATCGAGGAAATCCTCTATCCGGCGATGGAGGACTTCCAGCTCGACCTGATCATCGGCGAAGGCCCGGCGGCGCGCTCGGTGCGCATCGACCTGTCGAAGTTCACCCTCGTCGGCGCCACCACCCGGCTCGGCCTGCTGACCACGCCGCTGCGCGACCGCTTCGGCATCCCGCTCAGGCTGGAGTTCTACACGGTGGAGGAACTCACCTCGATCGTGACCCGGGGCGCCGGGCTGATGGGCATGGCGATCACCCCGGACGGCGCGGTGGAAATCGCGCGGCGCGCCCGCGGCACGCCGCGCATCGCCGGCCGGCTGCTGCGCCGGGTCCGCGACTTCGCCAGCGTCGCCGAGATCGACACCATCGACCGGACGCTGGCCGACCAGTCGCTGACCCGCCTCGACGTGGACAGCGCCGGGCTGGACGCCCTCGACCGGCGCTACATGCGGGTGATTTCCGACAGCTTCTCCGGCGGCCCCGTCGGCATCGAGACCATCGCCGCCGCCCTGTCGGAGCCGCGCGACGCCATCGAGGACATCGTCGAGCCGTATCTCATCCAGCAGGGCTTCGTGCAGCGCACCCCGCGCGGCCGGATGATGACGCCCGCCGCCTACCGCCACCTGGGCCTGGCGGTGCCCACCCGCGAGCCGCCCGCGCAGACGGGCCTGTTCCGGACGCTGGAGGAGTAGGCGGCCGCCATCTACTTGGGCCGGTCGTCCAGAGAGGCGATCGCCGCGCGGCAGACGGCCTTCAGCTTCGGCAGGTCCCCGGAGATCACTTCCCACAGGATCTGCGGATCGACCCGGTCATAGGCGTGGCGCAGGTGATTGCCGAGGCCCCGAACGTCGGCCCATGGGAAGTCCGGCGCCAGACTTTCCGCCTCTGCGCCGAGCTTCACCGCGGCTTCCGAGATCCGCATCAGGCATCGCTCGCAGGCATCGCGGGTTTTCCGGTCGACCTGAAAGCGCGCCACATCGAGGCCGTCGGCATACAGTTCGATCGCTTCGATATTGTCGACGATGTCCCGGAAGCGGAGGAGCGGCCGGCTAGAAGGCACGCCGGGCTTCTCGGTCGATGCGGGCTGCAAGCGCGGGGTTCGATACGGGACCGGCGACCAGGTCGATATCGCTGTCGAGCAGGTCCCTCAGCATTCCCTTCAGCCGTTCGAGCAGACCGAAATAGGCGAGGCCCTTCGGACGGCTCTTTTGATCGATTTCGACGAAGACATCGACGTCGGACCCGCTGCCGGCATCACCGCGCGCCACCGAGCCGAACACGGCGATGTGCCGCACGCCGAGCGCCTCGAACGCAGCCCGGTGTTCCGCCAGTCGCGCGAGGGTCTCGCTGGTGACATCCACGGTTTCCATCGCCCTATTGTCGCAGATCCGCAGCAGCGAGAAAATGGCGCCCTAGCCTACGGGATCGCTTTGCGAAAAAGCCCCGCGCTCGGCGGGAGCGCGGGGCTTTTCTGTTTGGGCCGGCCCGTCGTCGGGCAGGAGCCGCTACTCCGCGGCTTCCGCCGGCTCGATGGCGCGCGGCTCGGGCGGCGTCCACTTCAGGCTCGGGCTGCGGGCGGCGCGGGTCTCGTCAAGGCGCCGACGGGGCGCGTGGCGGGGCGCCTGCTTGAAGCGGTCGGTCTCACCGCGCGCCGCCGACTGGGCCAGATCGCGCAAAGTCGCGATGAACAGGTCCAGGCTCGCCCGGCTTTCCGATTCCGTCGGCTCCACCAGCATGGCGCCGTGCACCACCAGCGGGAAGTACATGGTCATCGGGTGGAAGCCCTCGTCGATCATCGCCTTGGCGAAGTCGAGGGTGGAGACGCCGGAGCCTTCCAGGAAGTCGTCCTTGAACAGGACCTCGTGCATCGCCGGCCGCTCGGGGAAGGCCACCGTCATGACGTCGGCGAGCCGCGCCTTGACGTAGTTCGCCGACAGCACGGCATCTTCCGCCGCCTGCCGCAGCCCGTCCTCGCCATGGGACATCATGTAGGCCAGCGCCCGCACGTACATGCCCATCTGGCCCTGGAAGGCCGTCATCCGGCCAAACGGATGCGCCCCGGCCGCCGTCTCCGTGGGATGCTCGATGAGCGACACGCGTCCCTCGTCGAGCCGCAGATAGGGCAGCGGCGCGAACGGCGCGAGCTTGTCCGACAGCACCACCGGTCCCGCGCCCGGCCCACCGCCGCCATGTGGCGTCGAGAAGGTCTTGTGCAGGTTGATGTGCATGGCGTCGATGCCGAGATCGCCCGGTCGCACCTTGCCCATGATGGCGTTGAAGTTGGCGCCGTCCCCGTAGAAGTAGGCCCCCACGGCGTGCACCGCCTCGGCGATCTCGACGATGTCACGCTCGAACAGCCCGCAGGTGTTGGGGTTGGTGAGCATGATCGCGGCGACGTCCTCGTCGAGGCGCGCCTTGACGGCCTCCACGTCGACCGTTCCGTCGGCGCGCGCCGGAATGCCCACGACCGCGTAGCCGAGCAGCGCCGCGGTGGCCGGATTGGTGCCGTGGGCGGAGTCCGGAACCAGCACCTTGGTGCGGGTCTCGCCGCGCGCCTTCAGCGCCGCCTTGATGGCCATCATGCCGCACAGCTCGCCGTGGGCGCCGGCCTTCGGCGACAGGGCGACGGCGGCCATGCCGGTCAGTTCCATCAGCCAGTGCGACAGCTCCGACATCAGCTCCAGCGCGCCCTGGACGGTGGCCGTCGGCTGCAGCGGATGGATGTCGGAAAAGCCCGGCAGCCGCGCCATCTTCTCGTTGAGCCGCGGGTTGTGCTTCATGGTGCACGAGCCGAGCGGGTAGAGGCCGAGATCGATGGCGTAGTTCTGCCGCGACAGGCGCACATAGTGGCGCATGGTCTCCGGCTCGGTGAGGCCCGGCAGGTTCACCGGCTCCTTGCGCGCGTGGGCGCCGAGCCGGGACTTCACGCGAGCCGGGTCCGGCAGGTCGACGCCGGTGGCGTCCTTGCTGCCGACCTCGAAGATTAGCGGCTCCTCGATGTCGAGGGCGGCGTTGCCGGTGAAAGTGTGGAGGCCGGAGGCCGACGCGGCCTCCTCGGGGCGGGTGGGACGTCCGGTCTGGTTCATCATGGCTACAGGACCTCCGTGAGGGCGGCGGCGAGCGCCTCGATGTCGTCGTCGGAGACGCACTCGGTGACGGCGAGCACGATCAGGTCGTCGAGCTTTGCCCCCGGCAGCAGCCGGGAGACCGGCACGCCGGCCAGGATGCCGCGACCGGCGAGATCGTCGATGACGCCCTCGGCGTTGCGGTCCACGCGGATGGTGATCTCGTTGAAGAAGGTGTCGTTGAGCACCTCGACGCCGCGGACCGTGTCGAGGCGTTCCACCAGCTTCACCGCCTGGGCGTGGTTGAGGGCGGCGAGCTTGGTCAGCCCCGCCCCGCCCAGCAGCGTCGCGTGGATGGAGAAGGCCAGCGCGCAGAGGCCGGAATTGGTGCAGATGTTCGACGTCGCCTTGTCGCGGCGGATGTGCTGCTCGCGGGTGGACAGCGTCAGCACGTAGCCGCGCTGGCCGTCGGCGTCGATGGTCTCGCCGCAGATCCGGCCCGGCATCTGGCGGAGGAATTTCTGGCGGGTGGCGAACAGCCCGACATAGGGCCCGCCGAAGGTGAGCGGGTTGCCGATCGACTGCCCCTCGCCCACCACGATGTCGGCGCCCTGCCGGCCCGGGGGCTCGATGGCGGCCAGCGCGACCACCTCGGTGAACACCGCGACCAGCAGCGCCCCCTTGGCGTGGGCGGCCTCGGCGATCGGTTTCAGATCGATCAGTTGGCCATAGAAGGACGGCGTCTGCACGACGACGCAGGCGGTGTCGTCGTCGATGGCGGCGATCACGTCCTCGGTGCCCATCGGATCGGCGTCGAGGCAGACGAGCTTGTCGTCGGCCATGTCGACGACGGTGCGCACCACGTCGCGATAGTGCGGATGCAGGCCGCCGGCGAGCACCGCCTTGCGCCGCTTTGTCACCCGGTTCGCCATCAGGACGGCTTCGGCGGTGGCGGTCGAGCCGTCGTACATGGAGGCGTTCGCCACCTCCATGCCGGTGAGCTCCGCCACCTGGGTCTGGAACTCGAACAGCACCTGCAGCGTGCCCTGGCTCACCTCGGGCTGATAGGGCGTGTAGGAGGTGAGGAATTCCGAGCGCTGGATCAGGTGGTCGACGGTCGCGGGAACGTGGTGCCGGTAGGCTCCGGCACCGACGAAGAACGGCACGCTCTCGGCCGAGACGTTCTTCGCCGCCAGACGCTTCAGCGCCTGCTCGACGCCGAGCTCCGAGCGGTGCGGCGGCAGGTCGAGGGTGGTGTCGACCCGCTTGTCGGCCGGGATGTCGACGAACAGGTCGTCGATGGCAGCGACGCCGATGGCGGCGAGCATGTCGGCGCGATCGGTGTCGGTCAGGGGGAGATAGCGCATCGGCGTCGCCTCCGCTTCGGATGGGATGGATCGGGGAGCGGGCGGCTCAGAGGGTTTCGAGGAAGGCCTTGTAGGCGTTCTCGTCCATCAGGCTCGCGACCTCGGCCTGGTCGGCGAAGCGGATCTTCATGAACCAGCCGGCGCCTTCGGGATCGCCGTTCACCGTATCGGGTGCGTCCGGCAGCGCGGTGTTGACCTCGACCACCTCCCCGGAGACCGGGGCGTAGACCTCCGACGCCGCCTTCACCGATTCCACCACGGCCGCTTCCTTGCCCTTGGCGATCTGCGCGCCGACCTCGGGAAGCTCCACGAACACGACGTCGCCGAGCTGGGACTGGGCGTAGCTGGTGATGCCGATGGTCGCGACGTCGCCGTCGATGTCGAGCCACTCGTGGTCTTCGGTATAGCGCTTGGTCATGGCAATCGGTCTCTCGTCTGGAAGGGCAGCCCCGGGAGGTCTGCGTGCGGGTTATCGTTTGAAGCGGTTGGGAACGAACGGCAGTTTCACGACCTCGGCGGCGAGCCGCTTGCCGCGCACCTCGAGGAAAAGCCTGGTGCCGGGCGCGGTCGAGCCGGGGGCGACGTAGCCCATGGCGACCGGCGCCTCGACGGAGGGACCGTAGCCGCCGGAGGTGACGACGCCGATGGCGCTGCCGTCCTCGGCCAGGATCGGGGCGCCTTCGCGCGCCGGCGCGCGGCCTTCCGGCCGGATCCCGACGCGACGGCGGGACGGGCCCTCCGCGATCTCGCGCTGGATGCGCGCGGCGCCGGGAAAGCCGCCCTCCTCGCGCCGGCGCTTGCCGATCGCCCAGGTGAGGCCCGCTTCCACCGGGCTGGTCGTGGTGTCGAGGTCGTGGCCGTAAAGGCAGAGGCCTGCCTCCAGCCGCAGGGAATCGCGGGCCCCGA
>Ga0207904_1000698_pt1 | contig 11747 bp, 12 predicted proteins | sample MalvirmetaMSP118_FD_184232 | JGI IMG/M metagenome (GOLD analysis project Ga0207904, IMG submission 184232) | Marine viral communities from the Deep Pacific Ocean - MSP-118 (SPAdes) | ecosystem: Environmental > Aquatic > Marine > Oceanic | place: Pacific Ocean | collected 2011-05-30 | reverse complement strand
CCCCGGGGTCGGTCGACACCTATGTGCACTACATCCGTCGGAAGTCGGTCCCCGAGATGATCGAGACCGTGCGCGCCCGCGGCTACCGGGTGGGACAACCGACATGACGAGTTCAGAAGCCGGCGATCGTCGCCGCGTGCGGCAGGCTGCCCTGTCGGTGGGCATCTGGGTCGCCGCGTCGTCGGCGATCGTTGTCGCGCTCGGGGTGACGGTTCTGGTTGCCGTCATCTTGCTGCGTGCGCGCGTCGAGAGCGACGAGCACGGCACGGATTTCTCCGGTCACCACGGTGGCGGTGACGATCTGGTGGTCGATGTCGACCGTCTGCTTCCGTGGGTGATCGGCCTCGGCATCCTGGGCGTGATCGTGCTGTCGGCGATCGCGTGGTTCGCCGCCCGCCGCGCAGTGCGTCCGCTTGGCGAGGCACTCCGACTGCAACGGAACTTCGTCGCCGACGCCAGCCACGAGCTGCGTACGCCGCTGACGACACTGACCAGTCGCATCCAGATCGCCCAGCATCGCTTTGCTCGAGGGGGAGATGTCGCCGACGCCCTAGAACAGCTGCGCTCCGACGCGGATGCCATGAACGACACGCTCACGGATCTGCTCATGGCCGCCGAGGGCACGGCCGACACGAACTCGCTGACGCGCGTGGGTGACGCCGTGGATGCCGCCGTGGCTCGACTGCAGCCGCTGGCCGACGACAGCGGAGTGACGCTGGCGGTCGTTTCCACCGATCGGGCGGTGAGGATGCCGCTGCCGACGCTCACCCGCGTGCTCATCGCGGTGATCGACAACGCGATCCAGCACAGTCCCGGGGGGACCACCGTGACGATCGAGGCCTCGGCTGCCGCCGACGAGGTCGAGATCCGCATCAGCGACCAGGGCAGCGGAATTGCCCCCGCCGACACGGATCGCATCTTCGAGAGGTTCGCTCGTGCCTCAGAGACGGGCAAGCGGCGCGGGTTCGGCCTCGGGCTCGCGCTGGTGCGGGACGTGCTGTCCCGCTATGCGGGGAGCATCGCCGTCGAGGCTACCTCGCTGACCGGCACGACGTTCCTCATAGCTTTGCCGGGTCCGCGTAGCTGACGACCGACACCTCGGTCTCACCCATCCAGCGGCGCACGCGCCCGTCGTCGCTGACCGTGAGGCCCGACCGCGTGGCGGCCCCGGGCATCCACGACAGGTCGTCGCCGGCGACGACCCCGACCGTTGCCCAGAGGTCGGCCTCGGCGAGGGAATCGGCGACGACGGTCGCGCTGCGTACGCCGGTGGCGGGTCGGCCGGAGCGGGGGTCGACGATGTGCGTGCCGCGTTCGGCCGTGCCCGAGGTCGCGACAGCGCCATCGACCACATCGACGATCGCGAGCACCTCGCCGGGGTGATTCGGATCGGCGATGCCGATATGCCACACCCAGTCGCTGCCCGCGGCGGTTCCCAGCTGCATGTCCCCGCCGGCGTTGATGCCGATCGCCGTCGCGCCGGTCTGTGTCACCAGCGGCAGCAGATGCATCCGCGCGGCGCGCTCGACCGCCCACCCCTTGACGTAGCCGGTCGGGTCGAACCAGCCACGCCAGGTGGCCGAGAACCGGCCCGCAGAGCGCCGCTCGGCATCCAGGCACGCCGTGGCGACGTCGGCAACGAGCGGGTGCGCGTCGGCCATCGTGATCTCACCGCGCCGCAGACGGCTGATCTCGGAGTCCTCGCGATAGGTCGAGAAGATGCGGTCGGCTTCTCGGAGCTCTGCGAAAGCCTGGGCCACGGATGCCGCGGTCGCCGCTGCGCCGACGAACTCCCTCGTGCCGTGGGCGTGCACCGACACGGCAGTTCCCATGATCGTCTCGACCCAGACGCGGCGTTCGGCGGATGTCATTGCTGCGCCTGATCCAGCGCACTCTGGAGGGACTGGGTGTACCCCTGGCTCGTGTAGGTGGCCCCCGACACCATGCTGATCGACGCGCTCTGCGCGCTCGCGGTCTCGGAGATCAGTACGGGCAGCGCGCGTGCATTGATCTGCTGGTCCTCGCGGTTGCTGTTGGGGTACTGCGGCACCTGGATGTCGGTGATGGTCCCGCCGCTGATCGTGATCGCGACCTGCACGTTGCCATAGCGCGTGCGTGCGGCGTCCCCCGTGAATGTGCCATCGGCGAGCCCGCTTGCGGCCGGTGTAGTGGCAGCGCCGCTGCCGGTGCCGCTGCCGGAGTCGGAGGCGGACGGCGATGCGGATGCCGAGGGCGTTGAGCTGCCGGTCGCGGGCGCGGCGGCCGCGGGCGCCGACGGAGTTGTCGCCGTACCGCTCGTGTTCTCAGCAGTGATGGGCATCACCGCCTCGAGCGAGGTGCGGTAGCTGAACAGGAGGACGACGCCGCTGAGGGTGGCGAGCAGTCCGTAGATGATGCGCTTCATCGAAGGCTCCTTCGAGGTGGATGAGTCAAACGGTGAACGACTCGCAGTGGATGCGTCCGCGGTGAACGCCGGCTGCCCGCAGGTCGTGCTCGAGCGCCTTCATCCAGGCGGCTGGCCCGCACAGGAACACGTCGTACTCGTGAAGGTCGGGTGCGAGGTGGCGGATCGCGTCGGCTCCGCTCCACGCGGCGTGCGATGCGGGAAGCCAGGAGGATTTCGTGTGCGCCCGGGGCCCGGGGAGTGGGACGTGTCGCAGGCCGCGGCGCGCGATGAGTGTGCCGATGGCATCCTGGCGCAGAGCTGCCTGCGTCGAGTGGTCGCGGGTGACCAGCGTCGCCTGGCCCGGCGCGTACTGCTCAGCCTGCAGCAGCGAAACCAGGGGTGCGACGCCGGCACCCGCTCCGATCATGAGGAGCTTCGAGCCGGTGCGGGCCTCGCCGGTCATCGTGCCGTACGGGCCCTCGAACAGGACGGGTGTGCCCGGCGTGAGCCGCGCCAGGCGTGCCGTGCCATCGCCGACGATCCGGGCAGAGATCGTGAGTGTGCGCCCGTCGGGAGCAGCGGCCAGGGAGAAGGGGTTGGCGCGGGAGGCGCCCGGACCGTCGAGGAAGCGCCAGATGAAGAACTGGCCGGCGCGGGCACCGAGGCGGTCCAGTCGGCGGCCGGTCATCGTCACGGCCACCCCGCCGGTACCGTCTGGGCGAACCTCTGCGACCCGCACTCGGTGGCGCACCGAGCGTGCGAGCGGAACCAGGATGCGGAAGACGATGATCGCGGCGGCACTGACCGCCCACAAACCCCACCAGTACGCGGTGGCGACCGGAGAGAAGAGGAAGTCGGCGCCCGTCCACAGCTGGTGGGGCAGCGCCAGCCCGACACCGAGGTAGGCGTAGAGGTGCAGCAAGTGCCACGACTCGTAGCGCAGCTTCGCCCGCGCGCGACGCATCGACGTCAGCGCGACGAGGATGATGAGGATCGTCCCGACGGTCGCCAGCAGCATCCCGGGGTAGTCCCACACGAATTCCCAGAGCTGGACGAACACGTTCACATCCGCCGCGGCTGCATAGCCCAGGACCAGAAGCGCGATGTGGGCGAGCATGAGGGAGAACGACCAGAAGCCGACGAGGCGGTGCATCCGCGTCAGCCCGTCGCGGCCGAAGCCCCGCTCGAACAGGGGGATACGGGCAAGAAGGATTACCTGGTAGAGCAAGAGGTTCGACGCGATGAGCCCGGTCAGGCGGCCAAGACTATTCAGCGCCGCGGCGTCGAAGCCCCACAGGTCCTGGATGCCGCCACCGGCGACCCACAGGGCCAGAACGAACAGGCTTGTCACCCAGATGACGGCTGTCGCGGCGAGGTTCCATGCCCGGCGGGCGGAGCGCGCACGGCTCTTGGTGGGAGCAGCGGTGGTCGCCGGGGCGGGGACGACATGCTGCGGACGCCGCGCGGCGGGCGGCGGGGCCGTGACGGCGGTGCGAGACGGTGTCGCTGTGGTCATGTGGCCAGCGTGGCGGCCGGCCTCTGAGACGGCTCTAAGGAAAGCCACCGAGCTCGCGGTTCATAGAATCCTCACATGAGTTTCGGATCCGCGGCACAGTCCGGCATCCGTCGCCCGCAGGATCAGGATCCGTGTCTCTGCGGGAGCGGGAGGACATACGGCAGATGCTGCGGTCCGTTGCACCGGGGCGAGGCGGCACCGAGCCCGGAGCGGCTGATGCGCTCGCGGTACAGTGCGTTCGCCCTGGGCGACGCCCGCTACCTCGCTGAGACGTGGCACCCACGGACCCGACCCGAGCGGCTCGATCTCGACCCCGACGTGCGCTGGGTGGGCCTGCGCATCGTCGACGCCCCGGAGGTGGGCACCGACACCGCGGGGATCGTCGAGTTCCGCGCGCGTTGGCGGCACGGAGCACAGACCGGGGAGCAGCACGAGCGCAGCCGGTTCCGGCGCGCCGGTGGACGCTGGTGGTACCTCGATGCCGAAACGGCCGGCTCCGACATCCAGTGACGGATGTCGAAACCGGCCGAGGCGGTTGTGCTCAGGCCGCGGCGCCCGCTTCGGTCGCGGCCGGCACCTCGACGAGGCGCCCGGTGCGGACGTCGTAGACGTAGCCGTACACCGGGATGCGGGCGGGGACGAGCGGGTGGGCCTTGATGCGGGCCACATCGTCGACGACGGCCTGCGCCCGGTCGCTGATCGTGAGCCAGTCGATGTACGCAGCTTCGGCGGAGCCCGGACCCTCGCCGATGTCGCGGAAGCCGTCGGGCCCGAGCTCGGCAGTCTCGAGCGAGTTCGCGAGCAGATCGCGCATGAGCTCGTCGGTGAAGAACTCCATGCCGCAGTCGGCGTGGTGGATGACGAACCACTCCTGCGTGCCCAGCAGCTTGTACGAAATCACGAGCGAGCGGATGGCGTCGTCAGAAGCGCGGCCGCCGGCGTTGCGGATGACGTGAGCGTCGCCCTCGCTCAGGCCCGCGTATTTGGCGGGGTCTAGGCGCGCGTCCATGCAGGTCAGGATCGCGAACCCGCGAGCGGGCGGCAGGGCGAGATCGCCCTTGTCGAAGGTGGATGCGTAGGACTCGTTGGCGTCAAGCACCTCGGACAGAACGGACATGGAACTCCTCGGATAGTGGGGATACTGCCCACGCTAAGCGGAGCGCAGCCCGAGGGGTGCTCTATGACTGTCTGTGACGGCGAGCGTCACACCCGGAGGCGGTCCGGCAGGACCCGCACCTCCCAGCCGGTCGCGGCGGCTATCGCTTCGCGCAGCGCTTCGGCTTGCGAGCGGGCCGCGGCGCGAGACTCGCTCGAGAACACATCGATCGTCAGCGGCGGTGGTTCGCCGAACTTCGGAATCTCGATCACCGTTCGGGCGCCCGAGGGCAGGGCGACAGCGGCCCGCGGCGTGCCGGCGTCCGTGATCACTCCGCCAGCGGCGCTTGCAACGATCGTGAGAGCGTCGAGCTTGGTGGTCGCGGTGTCGGCGACGAGGGTTGCCACGTAGGCGGTCGGCGCAGCATCCATGCACACAGTGTGACGCATGGCCGACGCGCCGGGGCCGGCGAAGCCCGATCGATGCGTTCAGCTCTCGTGCGACCAGGCCCGCAGCCGTCGCAGTAGCGGACGCTTTTTCTCGAGGTGGCCGTGCATGCGCCGCAGGATGTCGTCGAGCGCTTCGATGGCCTCCTCGATGTGGGGTCCTTTGTTGAGCATGACGCATTCCGCCCGCTCGCCGGCTGCGGCATCCGTCACCTCGGCACGGGTGGGTACGCCGCTGCCGGCGAGCGAATCCAGCACCTGCGTCGCCCAGATCACGGGAACGTGCGCGGCCTCGCAGAGCCACAGGATCTCTTCCTGCACCTCGGCCAGCCGCTCCCAGCCCGCCTCGACTCCCAGGTCTCCTCGGGCGATCATGACGCCCACCCGGGGGCGCTGCATGAGCGCAAGGAGGATCTCGGGGAGGGCCCGGAACGCACGAACTGTCTCGATCTTGACGACGACACCGAGGTGCCCGGCGGAGCGCGCGTCGAGTTCGTCGAACAATCGCTCGACGTCAGCGGGTGAGCGCGCGAAGGAGAGCTGGACGATGTCGGTCACCCCGACGATCTCGGTGAGATCGCTCAGGTCGTCGTCGGTCAGGGCTGAGATCGGCAGGTCGGTGTCGGGGAGGTTGATGCCCTTCTCGGCACGCAGCTTCGTCCCCTTCGGCGCAGCCAGTGTCACCTCCACCTCGGCGAACCGGTGCCCGTCGCTCATGCCGACAGCGCGCACGAACCCCTCGATCTTGCCGTCGTCGAACAGCACGCGATCGCCGACCCGGATCACCTCGAGCGCTTCCGGCAACGTGCATCCGACGCGGTGCCGGCCCTCGTGGGTGAACCCCGGTTCCGTATCGGGGCGAAGTTCGATGATCTCGCCCCGATGGACCCGCAACGCCTGGTCCACGGGTGGCAGCGCGGCCACTCGAATCTCGCGGCCATCGACATCCAGCAGCGTGCCCGTCCCGATGTACGCCGTGCGGTCGCCGTCGATCCGCGCCCCGCCGTCCCGCAGCGCAACAACGGTCATGTACCGCGAACGACCCCGGGTATCGGTGAACTCGACGGTGTCATCGATCCGCAGGTGAGTGACCCACGCGGCATCCGTCACGGGGATCTCGCCCGGGGGCGGCGCGGAGCCGTCGGCGCGGGGCGCGACAAGCCACACGGATGCCGGCTCGATCACCCGTCCGAGCGCATCGCGCGTGGGCGACACTTTCACCACCCGCGGTCCCGGCGCGAGCGGGCCGGTGCGCAGCTTGGGTCCCGCGAGGTCGGTCGCGATACGGATGTCGGTGCCGGCGTCCCGAACGTGCCGGGCCATCCGCGTCCACGCGCGGGAATCGTCGTGCGCACAGTTGATCCGGGCGACATCCATTCCCGCCGACACGAACCGCGCCACGAGCGCCGGATCATCGGCGGCCGCGCTCGGCAGCGTCACCATGATCCGTGTCTGGCGGTCTTCGGCGGTGCCACCCAGCAGCGCCGCGGCGTGCACACTCAGGGGAGCGGGGACAGGGGCCCGCCCATCCGCTCCGGGTTCCTCCCGGTCTGCCAGCGCGCCCTGCCCCAGGGCGGCGTCGATCGTGCCCAGGACGGCATCGAGGTTGTGCAACACATCGGATTCCATGCGCCCGAGCGAGGAGAGCCCCTCGGCGGTCAAACGATCCTGGAGGTCGCGCAGATCCCGCGACCGCAGGGCGACATAGCGGACGAGGTTGGCGGCGCCGGGGGCATGGATCGGGTGCACCCGGGCGAGGGGAGCGGATGCCGCCCGTTCGGCCTCCTCAGCTGCCGATCTGAGCGCCACCAGCTCGGCGCGAAGGGAAACGAGCCGTTGTGAGCGATCGCTATCGAGCATCCTCCGACCTCCCTCTTCGACGCTAGCGCTCAGCGTCACGGCGCGGCAGGGGTGCGAGACGGGAATATGCGCGGCGGCCGCGTCTCAGGCGGGTACGACGTCGGCGACGGTGACGGTGTGCCCGCCCGCGATCATGGCGCGGGCGCAGGCGATGTCGAGGCGCGCGATAGCGAGCCCCGGGTGGTCGAGCGTGTCAGTGTCGGTCGGTGGCTGAAGCGCTGCCTCAATGGCGGCGTGATCAATGACGACGCCGTATTGTTCGGCCAGCTGGGTGGCTACCGGCACGACCAAGCCGCGGACGACGTTCTCGTCCCAGGGCTGCAGCTCCAGGATGACGAGGCGATCAGACAGGGCGCCGTAGAACTGCGCGATTCTCTTCTCGTACGGGGCGGTCACGGTGATGACCAGGCGTGCGAGGGGAAATCGCTCGGATTGCCAGATCTCGCGGAGGATCGACACGTCCGGCTCCGTGGTCCCGAGACGTGCGAGTTCGTCAACGTCTTCGACGACGACAACGGTGCGCCGCGTCAGCGCCGACAGCGTGTCACGCAGCAGCATTGCCGGCTCGCCGTCGACGGTCGTGCCCGGATCGAAGAAGAGCGTGGGCAGCGGGTCTTCAAGATCGAGCAGGAGTCGCGCGATCTCGGCGGCGAGGCTCGTCTTACCGCATCCGCGTCGCCCGACAAGGGCGGGGATCAGCGGCTGATCGCTGAGCAGATACGCGGCGACATCGAGGGCTTCCCGCCCACGAAGCAAGCCCGCAAGCGGGTCCGCGCGTACCGCGGGTGCGTCACCGTCGGCTGCTCCGGCGTCGTCGGCGTCCTCGGAGCGCTGACGACTCGGGGTGCTCTCCTCCGGCAACAGATCGGCGACCGCGAGATCTCCCCGCAGCGCGGCGTGCAACCGCATCGCCAGTGCTGCGGCATCCGGCGAGGCCGTGATCATGTTGCGAACTTCGGCTTCGTTGCCGATCGTCTGTCCTGCCGCGAGAAGACGGTGCAGGAGCGGTTCGCCTTCGTTGCCGAACGCGTCGCGAAACTCGCCGCTCCAGTTTTGGGCGAACGCGGATGCGGCGTGCGTCACCGTCGCGTGGTCCGAGCCCCAGCGCTTGGCCTCAGCCTTCGCCAGACCCACGAGCCCGCGGATGGACAGCGAGTCCGTCGCGCGCATCGATCCCTCCCTGCGCCGAGGGCGCGGGTCGTCGCCGCGACGCTTGATAACAGTTGTAGCGCGGTTCTGGCGTTTCCCACTACTGCTCGCGGGTGAGCCTGCCAGACTCACAGCTATGAGAACCAGAGCATTGAGTGCAGTTGTCGCCGGTGTCTTCGCCGTGTCGATCGCCCTGAGCGGTTGCTCGCAGAGCAACGAGCCCGTCATCGCCCCGGTGACGATGGATGCCGGTGAGCTGCAGGGACAGACTGTTGAGCTGATCGTCGACCAGGTGTTGAACATCAACACCGGCGATCTGGCGGTCGAGAGCTACAGCGGTGAGGTCGCAGACACGGCTGTTGCGGAGTTCGTCGCCGGCTACACCGACGGTTCCGCGACGTTCAACCCGGGAGTCAAGGCGTTGAGTGTGGGGACGACCGAGGTTGTGCTCTCCAACAGCGACGGCGGCATCCAGGACGTCACCTTCACCGTCGAGGTCACCGAGAAGAAGTGACCGATGCCCCGCGAGCCGCTCGCGGGGCATATTCTCGAGCCATGCGTGCAACCGTCATTCATGGTGCCCGAGACGTCCGCCTGGAATCCGTTGCGGATCCGGTTTTATCGACCGGTGGGGACGCGATCGTCCGTGTTGTCGCAGCCTGCGTGTGCGGCTCGGACCTCTGGTCATACCGGGGGATCGCGCCCACCGGCGAGCCGCACCGCATCGGACATGAGTTCATCGGCGTCGTCGAAGCCGTTGGTGACCAGGTTGATCGCGTGCGTGCCGGTGACTTCGTCATCGCGCCGTTCTACGTGTGCGACAACACCTGTGTGAACTGCCGCAACGGGGTGAGTACCTCGTGCCTCACGGGCGGATGGTGGGGCCAGGACGACCGGTTCGGCGGCTTTGCCGACGGCGGGCAAGGTGAGCGCGTTCGGGTGCCGCTGGCCGACGGAACCCTCGTGGTCGTTCCCGGGCCTGTGACAGACGACGAGATTCCGGGCCTCTTGGCGTTGGCCGACGTGATGGGAACCGGTCACCACGCCGCTCTCAGCGCCGGCGTGCAGCCCGGTGACACCGTCGTGGTCGTCGGTGACGGCGCGGTGGGTCTGTGTGCGGTGATCGCCGCGAAGCGCCTGGGCGCGACGAAGATCATCGCGATGTCCCGCAATCCTCAGCGGCAAGAACTCGCGTGGGAGTTCGGCGCGACACACGTCATTGCCGAGCGTGGTGACGAGGGTGTCGCGGCCGTCCAGCAACTCACGCAGGGCATCGGTGCCGACCGTGTGCTGGAGTGCGTCGGGACCAAGGAGTCGATGGCCCAGGCTCTCGCCTCAGCCCGCCCCGGCGGACGCGTCGGGTTCGTCGGTGTTCCCGCTGGGGGCCCAGAGCTGCCGGTTCGCGACATGTTCAACCGCAACGTCGGTGTCGTCGGCGGTGTTGCTCCGGTTCGCGGGTACATCGAAGAGTTGCTGCCCGATGTGCGGTCCGGGGCTATCGAGCCGGGCAAGGTCTTCGACCTCGAGCTCCCGCTGAGCGAGGTTGCCGAAGCCTACGCGGCGATGGACGAACGGCGAGCGACGAAGGTGCTGCTGCGTCCGTAGTCGTGGCGGCAGAGCACCGACGCATCGCGGGGGACTTTCGTCGCAGGTCATCCGGGACGTTCTCTGTAACAATGTTCGGATGCAGCTCGAGGCGGAGGATTACGCGGCGATCCTCGACGTTCTCGAATCGGTCGCCGGCTCACACGACACGCGAGACTATGCCGCGCGGGTGAGCGCCGGGCTGTACCGGCTGCTGCCCTGCCAGGGCGCTTCGTGCACCGAGATCGACGTCACAGGACGCCGCGTCGTCGCCGAGCCGGCGCCACCGTTCCCGTCGGGGTGGATCGCCCAGTACGGGCCGGCCTTCGAGAAGTTCGCTTGGCAGCATCCGCTGTTCGAGAAGCTCCTGTCGGGTCAGCGCGTCGGACCCATCGCGTGGAGCGTCGACGGGGCTGAGCGCTCGTTCGCCCGCACCGAGCTCTACCGCTCGTTCTACGAACCCAACGGTGTGCGCAGCCAGGTCGTGCTCATTTTTCCGACCGCTCACGGGACGTCGATGGTCATCACCATCGACTGCGCCGCGGCGCATCCGTGCGGGCAGCGAGAGGCAGCTGTGCTGTCCACGATTGCGCCGCTGCTGGAGAACAGCTACCGCTTGGTGAGCAGAGCCGAGGGGCATCTCGTCTGGCCGTTCGCGGATGGCGTGCAGGACACGACGGTCGATCAGGCCCTGTCTGCTCCCGACCCGGCAGCGCTCGCGCCCGCCGGTGCCCAACCCGCCGGAATCACGATCGATGACGCGCAGCTACGCGCCCATAAGGCGTTGCGGTCGGCGGGGTTGACGGCACGCCAGGCTGAGATCGCGCTCATGGTGGCCAGCGGTGCCGCCACCTCCCAGATCGCCATGTCGCTGCAGATCTCGACGGGTACCGTGCGCAAGCACCTCGAAGCCGTGCACGCGACGCTCGGCGTGACCAGCCGTGCTGCTGTCGCAGCGACGGTCATGCGTCTCGTGCACCCCGAGGCGGCCGACATTCTGCTTCGGCCGCTGGTTTCGGGCTGACGCCCGCCGCGCCCCCTCGGACACTGCACCGGCGGTCCCATCGGTGGCCTCGGGTTCCACGATCAGTGGCGGGTCCGCCGGTGCAGTCCCTGAGCGTCCCTGCTCGGGACCCACGACGATCCCGGATGCTGTGACGCTCCCCTCCGCATCCGACCGTAGGTGGCCGGCTCTGATCCGGCCATACGACATTTCGCGTAGCTGAAGGTTTGGTGACGCGATGACCGTACGCTGGCACCATGCGCACACCGAGACCCGATCCCGTCGGCCCGGGGCAGGAGTCAGTCTGGGACTACCCGCGCCCGCCGCGCCTCGAGCACGTCGATCGGCGCATCGTCGTCGAGTTCGCCGGATCGGTGATCATCGATACCCGGGATGTGGTCCGGGTGCTCGAGACGAGTCATCCGCCGGCGTACTACCTTCCGATCGACGCTTTTGCCGAGGGGGCTCTGCGCCCGGGCGAGGGAACATCGTTCTGCGAGTACAAGGGGCGGGCTGCGTACTTCGACATCGTGGCGAACGGGCGGGTTGCATCGCGCGTCGCCTGGACCTACCCGCAGCCCTCGCCCGGCTTCGAGGACCTCGCCGGTCGCGTTGCGCTGTACCCCGGCCCGATGGATCGTTGCACCGTCGATGGTGAGGTCGTCACGCCCCAGCCCGGCGGCTTCTACGGCGGGTGGATCACGAGC
>Ga0207904_1000696_pt1 | contig 11757 bp, 12 predicted proteins | sample MalvirmetaMSP118_FD_184232 | JGI IMG/M metagenome (GOLD analysis project Ga0207904, IMG submission 184232) | Marine viral communities from the Deep Pacific Ocean - MSP-118 (SPAdes) | ecosystem: Environmental > Aquatic > Marine > Oceanic | place: Pacific Ocean | collected 2011-05-30 | reverse complement strand
ATCCGCCAGCCGGCCGCGCTGACCGCGACCGTGGGGCTCAAGCCCACCTACGGCCGCTGCTCGCGCTACGGGATCGTCGCCTATGCGTCCTCGCTGGATCAGGCGGGACCGGTGGCGCGCACGGTGCGCGATGCCGCGGCCATCCTCAACGTCATCGCCAGCGTGGACGACAAGGACACCACGTCCGTCGACATGCCGGTGGACGACTACGAGGCCGCCGTGGATGGCCCCATGAAGGGGCTGAAGATCGGCATCCCGCGCGAGTACCGGGTGGACGGCATGCCGGCGGAGATCGAGGATGCCTGGCAGAAGGGCGCCGACTGGCTGCGCGCCGCCGGCGCCGAGGTGGTCGAGATCTCGCTGCCGCACACCAAGTACGCGCTGCCCGCCTACTACATCGTGGCGCTGGCCGAGGCCTCGTCCAACCTCGCCCGCTATGACGGCGTGCGCTACGGCGTCCGCGTGCCGGCCGACGAGATCGCGGAGATGTACCAGAAGACCCGCGCCGCCGGCTTCGGCGACGAGGTCAAGCGCCGCATCCTGCTCGGCACCTACGTGCTTTCGGCCGGCTACTACGACGCCTACTACCTGAAGGCCCAGAAGGTCCGCACGCTGATCAAGCGCGATTTCGAGGCCGTGTTCGCCGACGGCATCGACGCGGTGCTCACGCCGACCACGCCGGGCGCCGCGTTCCCGCTCGGCGCCAAGACCAGCGATCCGGTCGAGATGTATCTGAGCGACGTGTTCACGGTGCCGGTCAACATGGCGGGCTTGCCGTCCATCGCGGTCCCGGCCGGCCTTTCGGCGGAAGGGCTGCCGCTGGGGCTGCAGCTGATCGGCCAGCCGTTCCGCGAAGCCGGGCTGTTTGCGCCGGCGCGCGCGCTGGAGGAGGCAGCGGGCTCCTTCACGCCGTCGAAGTGGTGGGCCTGAGCAGCCGGGCGTTCTTCCCCGTCCGGCTGGGCACGTCGCGCCGGCCCAATGAAAAAGGGCGCTGTCCGACCGCACGTCGGCAGCGCCCTTTTTTGATGTCGCAACGCCCGATCAGCGCCGCTGCGGCTGGCCGCCGCAGCGCGCCTTGCTTGCTCAGACGGTCTCGCGCACCGGGATGCCGGCGTCCTTGAAGTGGGTCTGGAGCTCGCCGGCCTGGAACATCTCCCGGATGATGTCGCAGCCGCCGACGAATTCGCCCTTCACGTAGAGCTGCGGGATCGTCGGCCAGTTGGAATAGTCCTTGATGCCCTGGCGCAGCTCGGCCGATTCCAGCACGTTCACGCCCTGATAGGGCACGCCGAGATAGTCCATGATCTGGACGACCTGGCCGGAAAACCCGCACTGGGGGAAGGTCGGGGTGCCCTTCATGAACAGCACCACATCGGTGTCCTTCACGGTGTCGGCAATCCAGGTGTTCACGTCGCTCATTCTGCAATCTCCTATCCGGCCGGGGTCAAGGACCGGCGGTTGAAGCGTCTGTCAGGCCTCCGGCGCCGAGGTCTGGAGCGCCAGGGCATGTAGCTGGCCGCCCATCTGTCCCTGCAGCGCATTGTAGACCATCTGGTGCTGCTGGACGCGGGTCTTGCCCTTGAATTCCGCCGATACGACGACGGCCGCGTAATGGTCGCCGTCACCGGCAAGGTCGCGGATCTCGACGCGGGCGTCGGGGAGGGCGGTCTTGATCAGTTTCTCGATCTCGCTGGCGTCCATGGCCATGGTGCGGATGTGTCCTTTCGCCTCGAAGGGGTCGCGCGGTCGTTCAGTTGGCGCCCATGTAGGTCGGGAACCAATCCTCGTGCGCCTCGACGAGGGATGCAACGGATATGGAGAGAGATCCCTCCACCGTCAATTCGGTGCCGCCCACTTCGCCGATGTCGACGATGTCGATGCCCGCCTCGGCGGCGGCGGCGACGAGCCGGCCGGCAACCGCGTCGGACGCCGACAGAACATATCGTGCCTGGTCCTCGGAAAACAGGGCGACATGCGCCGGATCGGGGACGGCGACCGTGCAGCCCAGTCCCGAGGCCATCGTCATCTCGGCCAGCGCCAGGCCCAGGCCGCCGGACGAGATGTCGTGGCAGGAGCGCAGTCCCATCTTGCGGATGGCGGTGCGGACGAAATCGCCGTTGGCGCGCTCGACCGCGAGGTCGACGTGCGGCGGCGGTCCGTCGGTCCGCCCAAGCACGTCGCGCAGGTAGATGGACTGGCCCATCTCGGTGCCGTGGCCGCCGACCAGGAGGATGCGCTCCCCGGCGGCTCCGAAGGCCGAGACGGCGGTGTTGCGGTAGTCGGCCAGCAGGCCGACGCCGCCGATGGTGGGCGTCGGCAGGATCGCCTCGTCGCCGGTGGCGTTGTAGAGCGACACGTTGCCGGAGACGACCGGGAAGTCGAGCGCCGTGCAGGCCTCGCCGATGCCTTTGATGCAGCCGACGAACTGGCCCATGATTTCCGGCCGTTCCGGGTTGCCGAAGTTCAGGTTGTCGGTGACGGCCAGCGGCTCCGCGCCGATGGCGGAGAGGTTCCGCCAGGCCTCGGCCACCGCCTGCTTGCCACCCTCGAACGGGTCGGCAGCGCAGTAGCGCGGCGTCACGTCGACGGTCATCGCGAGGCCCTGGGTCTGGTCGCCGATGCGCACCAGCGCCGCGTCGCCGCCCGGTCCGGCGACGGTCTCGCCGAGGATGAGGTTGTCGTACTGCTCCCACACCCAGCGCCTGGACGACTGGTTCGGCGAGCCGACCAGCGAGACCAGCGCCGCGCCCAGATCGGCCGGGGCGGGGACGTCGGTCGCCGCCAGCGGCGCCGGCTTTGCCGGCTCGCCCCACGGACGATCATACTCGGGCGCCTCGTCCCCCAGCTCCTTGATCGGCAGGTTGGCGACTTCCTCGCCCATGTGCCAGACCGAGAAACGCAGGTCGTCGGTGGTCTCGCCGACCACCGCGAAGTCGAGGCCCCACTTGACGAAGATCGCCTCGGCCTCGGCCCGCAGGTCGGGCCGCAGCACCATGAGCATCCGCTCCTGGCTCTCCGACAGCATCATCTCGTAGGCCGACATCGCCTCCTCGCGCACGGGCACGTGGTCGAGGTCGAGGCGCACGCCAAGGTCGCCCTTGGCGCCCATTTCCACCGCCGAGCAGGTCAGGCCCGCCGCGCCCATGTCCTGGATCGCGATGACCGCGCCGGTGGCCATCAGCTCCAGGCAGGCTTCCAGCAGGAGCTTCTCGGAGAACGGATCGCCGACCTGCACCGTCGGGCGCTTCTCCTCGATGGTGTCGTCAAAGGCGGCCGACGCCATGGTGGCGCCGCCGACGCCGTCGCGGCCGGTCTTGGAGCCGAGATAGACGATCGGCATGCCGACGCCCTCGGCCTTGGACAGGAAGATCTTGTCGATATCGGCGAGGCCGACCGCCATCGCGTTGACCAGGCAGTTGCCATCGTAAGACGGATCGAACTCGACCTCGCCACCCACCGTGGGCACGCCGAACGAATTGCCGTAGCCGCCCACGCCGGCCACGACACCGGACACCAGATGCCGCGTGCGCGGATGCTCGGGCGCGCCGAATCGCAGCGCATTGAGGGCGGCAACCGGCCGCGCCCCCATGGTGAACACGTCGCGCAGGATGCCGCCGACCCCGGTCGTGGCGCCCTGGTAGGGCTCGATGTAGGAGGGGTGGTTGTGGCTCTCCATCTTGAAGACCACCGCGCGCCCGTTGCCGATGTCCACTACGCCGGCGTTCTCGCCCGGGCCCTGGATCACCCGCGGCCCCTTGGTCGGCAAGGTGCGCAACCACCGCTTGGAAGACTTGTACGAGCAGTGCTCGTTCCACATGGCGGAGACGATCCCGAGCTCGGTGAGCGTCGGTTCGCGGCCGATCAGACCCACGAAGCGCTGATACTCGTCGGGCGTGAGTCCGTGCTCGGCGATGAGTTCGGGGGTGATCGGAATGGCGTTCGGGATCGACATGGGGCGGGCGTCGGGCCTTTCGATGGATGTCCCTCGCGGATAGGCGTGTGCGCGACGCACGTCAATCGGTTGGCCGATCGCCGGGTCGGAAATTCGTCCGCGCAGGACGGGGGAGTGGATTTCCAGACCATTTTCTTGCACACCGGACGGATTGGGGGAACGCCGTTCCGGCGTGCTTGGGGGCTTTTCATGAGAACTGGACGGATGACCGGATTTCGCGTTGTGCCATTGACCTTGCTGATGGCGCTCGTGTTCGCCTTTGCAACGCTGTCCGGTTCGTCTCCCGCGCACGCCCAGGCGGCCGCGCTGCTGGCCGCGAAGAATGCCGAAGGCTCGTCCGACACGTCCGCTGCCCCGTCCGTCGACGGGCTCTCCTCGGGCCTCAAGGCGGTCATCCAGCAGGCGGAGAAGTCCGGCTCCCAGGTGATCGTGATCGCGCCCCACGTGTCGACCGAGGCCGAGGCCGCGACGCCGACAGAAACCGCCGGGCGCCTGAAGCAGCGGCTGGTGGCGATCACCATCCGGGTCGAGGCGAAGGTCAAGGAAATCGCCCGGAAACTGCCGCTGCTGCCTGGCCATGTCGATCATACGCTGCGCTCGGCGACTCCCGACCAGACCCTGAGCTGGCTCGGCATGGCCGCGCTTCTCGTCGGCATCACCGTCCTCGCCGGCTGGCTGGTCTATCGGGTGGTGATGAACTGGTTCCGCAATCATCTGCTGCGGCTCTATCCGGCGGTGCCGCAAAGCCGGGGCGAGAAGATCGGCTATCTGCTGGTGCGCGGCGCGATGATGCTCATCGCGGTCGCCGGCTTCGCCTTCGTCGGGCTCGTCGTCGGTGTCCTGGTGACCAACAGCGGCGGGCCGGTGCGCATCACCAACATGGTGGTGATCTCGGCCTGCGCGCTCGTCCTCGTTGCCCGCACGGTCTTCAAGACGCTGCTGTGCCCCGACACCGCCGCCTACCGGCCGTTCCGGTTCACCGACGAGACCGCCTCGTCGATGTTCTCGCGGCTGATGATCGGCGTCTGGGTGTCCATCGCCTTCCTCGCCCTGGCCGAGTGGATGCGCGGCATGGGCATGAACATCGATGCCTTCAAGCTGTTCTACATCCTGTCCGGACTGGTCGCGGTGCTGATCCTGTCGGCGCTGACGCTGGCCTACCGCAAGGAGGTCGCGGCCGCGATCCTCGTGCACGAGCCCGGGCGGCCGCTCTCGGTCCTCCGCCGGGTTCTCGCCCAGGTCTGGTACGTGGTGGTGCTGGTCTATCTCTGGGCCGCCTGGATCGTCGGCTCGGTGCGGCGGCTGCTCGACATCGAGGGCGGCGGGGCGCTGATCGGCGGTCCGATGATCGCGATGGTGCTGGCGCTGATCCTCTACGCGATCCTGCTGATGGTCATCGACCACATGTTCCCCCTTCCGGAGACGGGTGAGCGCACGGTCGTCGAGGAAGAGACGCCGATGGTGGCCCATTCGCTGGGCGCCGCGGCGGCCGGGCCGGAGGACTACATCGCCTTCGACAGCGACGACGACTACTCCGACACCGCGCCGCTGAAGGTCCGGATGGTGGGCCGGCCCGCCTTCAAGCGGCTCTTCGAGCATGGCGCGGCCATCGTCGCGTTCGTGGTCTGCGCCATCCTCATCATGCATTTGTGGGGGCTGCCGATCGCGGCGGAGGGCAACCTGCTGGCGCGGTCGCTCGGCACCTTCGTCGTCCTGTTCCTCGCCTACATGGCCTACGAGGCGGTGAAGCTGTGGGTCGACGGCAAGATCGCCGCCGAGCAGGCGCACTTCCAGGTGGACGGGGAGAGCGACGGCGAGATGGGCCACGGCGGGGCGAGCCGGCTGGCGACGCTGCTGCCGCTGTTCCGCAACTTCCTGCTGATCACCATCGCCACCATGGCGATCATGGTGGCGCTCGCCGGCATCGGGGTTAACATCGCGCCGCTGTTCGCCGGTGCCGGCGTCGTCGGCCTGGCCGTCGGCTTCGGCTCGCAGGCCCTGATCAAGGACATCTTCTCCGGCGCGTTCTTCCTGATCGACGATGCGTTCCGCAAGGGCGAGTACATCGATCTCGGCGGCGTGAAGGGCGTTGTGGAGAAGATCTCCATCCGCTCCTTCCAGCTGCGCCACCAGAACGGCCCGCTGCACACCGTGCCGTTCGGCGAGATCAAGCGCCTGACCAACTACTCGCGCGACTGGGTGATCATGAAGCTGCCGCTGCGACTCACCTACGACACCGACCCGGAGAAGGTGCGCAAGCTGATCAAGAAGGTCGGCCAGGACCTGCTCGCCGATCCCGATATCGGTCACATGTTCCTGGATCCGCTGAAGTCGCAGGGTGTCTACCAGATGGAAGACTCCGCGATGATCATCCGGGTCAAGTTCATGACCAAGCCCGGCGACCAGTTCCTCGTGCGCAAGCGGGTCTACGCCGAGATCCGCGACCTGTTCGCCCGCGAGGGCATCCACTTCGCCCACCGCGAGGTCACCGTGCGCATCGTCGATCAGGACGGTAACGAGATCGACGACGACGATGCGGAGGCTGCCGAACGGCGCAAGCATGCGGCCGGCGCCGCGGCCCGGCGGCTGCTCGACGAAGAAGCAGACGGCAGGGGGAAATCCGGCGAGGATCCCGGCTCGGCCAGATAGGACCGGAACGCAGATGACGCGCAGCGAGAAGGACAAGATGCTGGCCGGCGAGTTCTACGTCGCCGAGGGCCCGGAACTCGCTGCCGACAAACACCGCGCCGCGCTGTGGATGGACGTTTACAACGCGGCGCAGGCGCGCCCCGCGAACGAGCGGCACGCGCTGCTGGCGGAGCTGTTTGCCGCCGTCGGGGCGGGCAGCGAGGTCCGTCCGCCGTTCCACTGCGACTATGGATTCAACATCAGTCTCGGGGCCGGCGTGTTCCTCAACTTCAACTGCGTCATTCTCGACGTGGTCGAGGTCTGGATCGGAGACGGCACCCAGATCGGTCCGGGCGTGCAGATTCTCACGGCGGACCACCCGCGCGATCCCTCGCACCGCGCCGAACATCTGGAGTTCGGCCGGCCGGTGACCATCGGCGAGAATGTCTGGATCGGGGGCGGGGCGCTCATCCTGCCCGGGGTCACCATCGGCGACCACGCCCGCATCGGCGCGGGCAGCGTGGTCACCCGCGACGTGCCGGGCTACGGCGTCGCGTTCGGCAATCCGGCGCGCCTGAGACCCTGAGGGGGCGCAGTCAGGCCGGCTCGGCCACCGCGCCGACGAGGCCGGCGAACAGGCCGACGCCGTCGGTGCCGCCCTGGTGCGCGGTGATCAGGTTTTCCGGATGCGGCATCATGCCGAGGATGCGGCCGGTGTCGTCGAGGATACCGGCGATGTCGTTGACCGAGCCGTTCGGGTTGGTCCCGTCGGCATAGCGGAACACCACCTGCCGGTTGTCTTCCAGCCTGGACAGCGTGTCCGGTTCGGCGAAGTAGTTGCCGTCATGGTGGGCCACCGGACAGGCGATCACCTGGCCGTCGGAATAGGCGCGGGTGAAAGCAGTATCGGCCCGCGCGACCGACAGCTTCACGGTGCGGCAGACGAAGCGCAGGTCGGCGTTGCGCATCAGCGCGCCGGGCAGCAGCCCCGCCTCGGTGAGGATCTGGAAGCCATTGCAGATGCCGAGCACGTAGCCGCCGCGGCGGTGGTGCGCGATGAGCGCCGGCATGATGCCGGCGCGCGCGGCGATGGCGCCGGCGCGGAGGTAGTCGCCGTAGGAGAAGCCGCCCGGCAGCACCACCAGATCAACGTCGGGCAGGCTGGTGTCCGCGTGCCAGACGAAGACGGGTTCGGTGCCCGTGGTGGCGGCGAGCGCCTTGGCCACGTCACGGTCCCGATTGGATCCGGGGAAGACGATGACGGCTGATTTCACGGGAGGTCTCCGGCGCCGATAAGCAGTGAGAGCTAGACCAGTTCGATCGCGTAGGATTCGATCACGGTGTTGGCGAGCAACGCCTCGCACATGGCCGACACCTCGGCGCGGGCGCGCTCCGGATCCGTTTCGGCCAGGTCGAGGTCGATGACCTTGCCCTGCCGTGCGGCATTCACGCCGCCAAATCCGAGACCTTTGAGCGCGCCTTCGATGGCCTTGCCCTGCGGGTCGAGAACGCCTTGCTTCAAGGTCACCGTCACACGCGCACGCATCGTCTTGTCCAAATCCGCTTCCATCAATCGAAATGCCCGCCAGGGGGCGGGCGCTTGCCGGTGTGCCGGGAGGAGGGCGCTGCGGATCCGCACCGCCCTCGGCCTGCTATTTGACCAGAACCGGGCCGGTGCCCTGGGGGCGCTCGACCTCGTTGAGGATACCAAGCCGGCGCGCCACCTCCTGATAGGCCTCCAGAAGCCCGCCGAGGTCCCGGCGGAACCGGTCCTTGTCCAGCTTCTCGTCGGTGGCGATGTCCCACAGACGGCAGGAATCCGGCGAAATCTCGTCGGCGACGACCATGCGCATCATATCGCCTTCCCAGAGGCGCCCGCATTCCATCTTGAAGTCGACGAGACGGATGCCGACGCCGAGAAACAGGCCGGACAGGAAGTCGTTGACGCGCACGGCGAGCGCCATGATGTCGTCGATCTCCTGGGGCGTCGCCCAGCCGAAGGCGGTGATGTGCTCTTCGGTGACCATCGGGTCGTTGAGCTCGTCGTTCTTGTAATAGAACTCGATGATCGAGCGGGGCAGCTGGGTGCCTTCCTCGAGGCCGAGGCGCTTGGACAGCGACCCTGCCGCAACGTTGCGCACGACCACCTCGAGCGGGACGATCTCGACTTCGCGGATCAGCTGCTCGCGCATGTTCAGGCGCCGGATGAAATGGGTCGGGATGCCCATGTCGTTCAGGTGGCCGAAGACATATTCCGAGATGCGGTTGTTCAGCACGCCCTTGCCGTCGACGATCTCGTGCTTCTTCGCGTTGAACGCGGTCGCGTCGTCCTTGAAGTGCTGGATCAGGGTGCCCGGCTCCGGACCCTCATAAAGGATCTTGGCCTTGCCTTCGTAAATTCGGCGACGACGGTTCATCGGCACATACCGTGTATGATTGTGAAAATCCATGAAGCCGGTGGCTCTCCGAGATTGCGGGGCGCGCGGACCGACCACTGTCGTTTCGTGGCCGAACGTATCACGAGTCGCTGCGCAGCCACCGCGGCCGCACCCTACTCGATCGCGAAACCTTGGACAATCCACACAGTCCGGCGGAGTGCGGGCCGTCTGGCGGGCCTGCGGGGACGGATCGGCGGGCGTTGCGCGCGTCACAAGTTAAGATGGGATTTTGCAGACGCAGCAACAAGATGATGTAGGCTCGTCGGGCGTCATGCCCCTTGTGCCCGGTGAAGCGGGCTGTGGGCGGGACGATTGACCTTGGCGCGGAGGGCGCGGGCTCCCATGTTGGGGCGGGGCGGTGGCAATCGGAAGCAATCGGCGGCTCGGGCCGCGTTGATTCCGCATTGATGCGCCGCTATTTAGGCAGCGACGGACCACGGGGTTGCAGCGAAGCGGCCGGCGGTGTGTCCCATCTCGGGAGGCTCTCATGACCACGTTCGAAGGTCGCAAGGACGCTTACGAAGGCAAGTTCGCTCACGACGAGGAACTGCGCTTCAAGGCCACCGCGCGTCGAAACAAGCTTCTCGGCCTGTGGGCCGCGGAAAAGCTCGGCTATTCCGGCGAGCAGGCTGAAAATTATGCGAAGGAAGTTGTCCGCGCCGACTTCGAGGAGCCGGGCGACGAGGACGTGTTCCGTAAGGTGCGCGCCGACTTCGATGCCGCCAGCGTGGCGCAGAGCGATCATCAGATCCGCCGCACCATGGAAGAGCTGATGGCGATGGCGGTGGAACAGATCCGCAGCCAGGACTGATCGACCTGCGGCGGGGCCATGCCCCGCCGCCACACTGCCCTGAACGGCCCAAACGTCTCGGCGACGCCTATTCCACGTTGGCTGGTTGCTCCAGCGCAGGCGGCTTGCCGTCGGTGGCCGGCGAGCTGTCGTAATCCGATTGGCCCAGATAATAAAACCAGGCCAAGAAGCCGAAGATCGCGAACGCCGCGGTTCCCAGCCCCAGCACCCATTTCATCGGCCAGACATTTTCCCCCTGGCGCGCGCGCTCCCGTCCGACACGCATTTCCTCGTCGTCATGGGTGTGCTTCAGCATGCGGCATTCCTTTCCGGTGGACCGATGCGGTCCCGCGACCGGCATCGTGCTTGCTTCACAAACGCGGAAAGGGAGCCGCCGGTTCCGGGCCGGGGGCGCCTGCGCAGGCACAGGCTGCCCAGGCGGCAGGAAGCGCACGGGAACCCCTCAGTGCGTCGGCGCGTTCTGTCTGAGAGACGCGGACCGCTCGATCCGCGCACGGATCCGGCCCGCGCCCGGGCTGGCGACCTTGAGGATGACCATGACCGACGGCAAGAAGCACGACGAGGAAGCAAAGCGGAAGCTTGACGAGGACAACCGCACCAAGGAAGAGAAATCCGAGGATCTGGACGAGGCGCTGGAGGAGACGTTCCCGGCGAGCGACCCAGCGGTGTCCCCCTCGATCACCGGCCGCGACTGACCGCGGCGTCCGCCGTCCATTCCCCGCGCTACATGGCTCCGGCAAGCCCCGCTTGCCGGAGCTTTGCGTTGTCAGAACACCGAGAGATCGCCGTCCCGGGTCAGCCGCTCCAGGGCGGCGAATCCCGCGACCGAGTTGCCGAGCGGGTCAAGCTCGGGCGACCACACGGCGATGGCCATCCGGTTCGGCACGATCGCCATGATGCCGCCCCCGACGCCGCTCTTCGCCGGGAGGCCGACCCGGTACGCGAAATCGCCGGCAGCGTCGTAGAGCCCGCACGTCAGCATCAGCGAATTGACCCGCCGGGCCCGGCCGGGCGGCAGTACCTGCCTGCCGGTTTTCGGGTCCTTGCCATCGTTGGCGAACGGCAGAGCCGCCTTCGCAAGCTCCACGCACGTCATCGAGGCCGCGCAGAAATGGGTGTAGGCGCCCACGACGGTGCGCGGGTCGCCATGCAGGTTGCCGTACTCTTTCAGAAGCGAGGCGGCCGCGTAGTTGCGGAAGGCCGTGGAGAGTTCGCTCTTCGCCACGTCGTAGTCGCAACCGACCCTCTGGGAGTGCGCCAGCTTGCGCAGGAAACCGATGAGCGTGTGGATCGGCGTCGCCGCCCGCTCCACCAGGCAGTCGGCCACCACCAGCGCGCCCGGATTGACGAACGGGTTCATCGGCCGGCCCTGCTCCTGCTCGATGCGGGTGAGGGAGTTGAAGCGCTGGCCCGACGGGTTGCGCCCGACGCGCGTCCACAGGTCCTCGCCCATGTAGTCCAGGGCGAGGCAAAGACTGAACACCTTGGAGACCGACTGGATGGAGAAGGGGACCTTGGCCGCCCCGGCCGTCGCCACGCCGCCGTCCAGTGTCGCGATGGCGATGCCGAACTGCTTCGGGTCGACCCGCGCCAGCCCGGGGATCGAACTGTTCACCTTGCCCTGGCCGTAATAGACGGGCGCCTCCTCGGCGATGCTGTCGAGCAAAGGCTGGAACGCGGTGGCGTCGGTCGTCATGGATGGTCCTCCCAGACCGGTGCATCGTCGGCGAGGCGAGCGGCTTTGGCCGGCAGGTCAGGCCGTGCCGTCACCCTGTTGCGCCCGCAGTTCGGCCTCGATCGTCTCCGTGTAGCGCGCAAGCGGGTCGCTGACCTCCACCGGGTAGGCGGGGGATGCCGGCGCAATGGCGCGCAGATGCGCGGGCAATACCGCGATCTCGCGGACGGCGGTGGCGCGGATCTCGTCGAGG
>Ga0207904_1000694_pt1 | contig 11772 bp, 8 predicted proteins | sample MalvirmetaMSP118_FD_184232 | JGI IMG/M metagenome (GOLD analysis project Ga0207904, IMG submission 184232) | Marine viral communities from the Deep Pacific Ocean - MSP-118 (SPAdes) | ecosystem: Environmental > Aquatic > Marine > Oceanic | place: Pacific Ocean | collected 2011-05-30 | reverse complement strand
GCTCCGCTCGCTCAAGAACCGGCACCGTGACTGCCGCGTTGTGCGTCGCAAAGGCCGCGTTTACGTAATCAACAAAACGCAGCGCCGTTTCAAAGCCCGTCAGGGTTAAGCTTCGCGCGCATTTGATTAAAGGCCGCTCCTTCGGGGGCGGCTTTTTTCGTTTGGGCCGCCGCCAACCGCGCCTCCCCCCTGCCCCAGCCAATCTGTGCTGACCTCTTGCGATCCCCCCAATACCGCTTAGGTTCTCTTCAGACTTCATCAGACGAACTGAAAGGGATCTCATGACCGATCTGCCCGACTACACCCCGCCCGCCGTATGGGAGTGGGAACCCGGCAATGGCGGTAAATTCGCCAATATCAACCGCCCCATCGCAGGCCCCACCGCAGACAAAGAGCTGCCGGTCGGCAAACATCCCTATCAGCTTTACTCCCTCGCGACGCCCAATGGCGTCAAAGTCACCGTGCTGCTGGAAGAACTACTGGCCGCCGGGCACAAGGGCGCCGAGTATGACGCGTGGCTGATCAACATCGGCGAAGGGGATCAATTCGGATCCGGCTTTGTCGACATCAACCCGAACTCCAAAATTCCCGCGATGATGGACCGGTCCGGCGACGCGCCGCAGCGCCTGTTTGAATCCGGGTCGATCATGCTGCATCTGGCCGAGAAGTTCGGCGAATTCATCCCCAAAGACCCAAGCCAGCGCACCGAATGTATGTCGTGGCTGTTCTGGCAAATGGGCAGCGCGCCCTATCTTGGCGGCGGCTTCGGCCATTTCTACGCCTATGCGCCGGTCAAGATTAAGTACTGCATCGACCGTTTCGCGATGGAGACCAAGCGCCAGCTTGACGTGCTCGATCGTCACCTTGCCGATAACGAATACATGGCGGGCGAATATTCGATCGCGGATATGGCGATCTGGGCGTGGTACGGGCAGCTGGTTCTGGGCCGTCTCTATGACGCGGCAGAGTTCCTGAATGTCGATTCCTACGAAAACCTGATGAAATGGGCCAAGAAGATCGACGCGCGCCCTGCCGTTACACGTGGTCGCATGGTCAACCGACCCTTCGGTGAACCCGAAATGCAGCTGCACGAACGCCACGATGCCAGCGATTTTGACACAAAGACTCAGGACAAAATCGGCGACTGATCCCGCGCGTCTTGCCGCCCCCTCGCGGCAAGACGCTTGTCCTATTAATTCACTCAAGTATTCCTTGATATCAGCCCTCAAATCTGTTTCTTACTTTTTTTATAAGTTTTACACAGATGGAGGTCACCTGATGACTCTGACGAAATCCGCTTTCACGGCCGCCTTGATGGCCACAGTTGCGATGCCAGCATTGGCCGAAGGGCAGCTGAACCTCTACTCCTCGCGTCACTACGACACAGACGAACGTCTGTATTCCGACTTTACCGAGCAGACCGGCATCACCATCAACCGCATCGAAGGCAAAGCAGACGAGCTGCTGGCGCGTATGGAAGCCGAGGGTGCGAACTCCCCCGCGGACGTTCTGATCACCGTCGACACCAGCCGCCTGAGCCGCGCCAAGGAAATGGGCCTCCTGCAATCCGTTGACAGCGACATCCTCGAAGAGCGTATCCCCAGCAACCTGCAAGACGCTGACAACGACTGGTTCGGCTTTTCGCAGCGCGCGCGGATCATCTTTTACAGCAAGGACGCGGTAGACAACCCGCCGCAGAACTATCTGGATCTTGCCGATCCTGCCTATGAAGGTCAGGTCTGCATCCGTTCCTCCACCAACTCCTACAACCAGACCCTGCTGGCGGCATTGGTCACACACCACGGTGAAGAAAAAGCCACCGAATGGGCACAGGGCGTTGTGAACAACATGGCACGTGCACCACAGGGCGGTGACACCGACCAGCTGCGCGGTCTGGTATCGGGCGAATGCGAAATCTCCGTCTCGAACTCCTACTACTTTGCCCGTGCCATCCGCACCGAAGTAGACGGGCTGAGCGCCGATCTGGATAAAATCGGTCTGGTGTTCCCCGACCAGGAAGGCAACGGCGCGCACATGAACCTGTCGGGTGCCGGTGTTGCAGCAAATGCGCCAAACCGTGACAACGCGGTCAAGTTCCTCGAATACCTGTCCTCCGACAGCGCGCAGTCCTACTTCTCTGCAGGCAATGACGAATTCCCCGCCGTCGAAGGTGTAGAGCTTGCGGAATCGGTCGAAAAGCTGGGCGAATTCAAAGCAGACGAGGTGAACCTGTCCGAAGTGGCCAAGAACATCCCGACGGCACAGAAAATCTTTAACGCGGTTGGCTGGGAATAATCCCAGCCTGCCACGGCAGAGACATGACATTGAACCGCATCGGCCCCTGGCCGGTGCGGTTTTTTCATGCGTAAAGGGAAATGTTTATTTCTGCCGCCCGACCTGACGGCAGATCAGGATCACGGGGAGCAATCCCATCGCCACGATCACAAGGCTCGGCACCGCCGCCCCGTCCAGCCGCTCGTCGCTTGCCAGCCGGTAGGCCTGTACCGCCAACGTGTCGTAGTTGAACGGCCGCATGATCAGCGTTGCAGGCAGCTCTTTCATCACATCGACGAAAACGATCAGCAGCGCGGTCAGCAGGCTTGGCGACAGGATCGGTAGATGCACACGGCGCAGCGTGCCCACAGGGGTTTCCCCCAATGACCGTGCGGCAGAGTCCATATTGGCATGCACCATCGCCTGCCCGCCTTCATACGCCCCCAGAGCCGCCGCAAGGAAGCGTACCATATAGGCGGCGACGAGCAGCCAGATCGACCCGGTGACCAGCAGCCCGGTCGATATGTCGAAGGTGCTGCGCATCCAGGCATCAAGCTGGTTATCAAAGGTCGCAAAGGGCACCATCAGCCCCACGGCAATCACCCCGCCCGGCACCGCATAGCCCAACCGCGCGATATAGCCTGCACCGAACGACAGCTTGCCCGGACGCAACCGCTGGAAGAACCCCACGCAGACTGCAGCGGCCACGGTCAGCACCGCCGCCACCCCCGCCAGCGTGGCAGAGTTGCGGATGAAGCCCAGATAGCGCGGGCTTAGCAGGTCTTGCTCTGACCCGATGCCCATCCAGATCAGCACGATCACCGGCAGGATCGCCCCAAAGATCACGGGGATACCGCAGGCCAGCATCGCGGCGGCGGCCTGCCATCCCTTAAGCTGCGCGGGCGGCATCGCCACGGCACGACGCGCCGGATCGTGGTATTGCGCCTTGCCGCGCTGGATTCGCTCCAGCATCGCGAGCAGCAGCGCAAAACTGAGCAAGCACAGTGCAAGCTGCGCCGCACCAGCGCGGTCGAACAGGGAAAACCAGCTGGTGTAGATCCCTGTCGCAAAGGTCTGCACACTGAAATAGGCGACGGTGCCGAAATCGGCGATCGTCTCCATGACGGTCAGCAGAACACCTGCGGCAATCGCCGGTCGGGCCAGCGGCAGGCTCACCTTGAAGAAGGCGGCCCAGGCACTGCTACCCAAGGCACGTGCTGCCAGAAACGTCGTGGCGGATTGCTGCAAGAACGCGGCGCGCGCCAAGAGGTAGACGTAGGGATAAAGCACCAGCACCAGCATCAAGGCCGCGCCCCCAAGGGACCGGATTTCCGGGAACCAGTAGTCGCGCGGCCCCCAACCCGTGACGTCACGCAGCACCGTTTGCACGATTCCGGGGTGGTCAAGGATATGCGTGTAAGCATAGGCCAGCACATAGGCGGGAAAAGCCAGCGGCAACACCAGCGCGATTTCAAGCATGCGGGCACCGGGGAAGCGGGTCATGGTCACCAGCCACGCGGTCCCCACGCCCAAGGCAAAAGTGCCCGTGGCCACCATTGCGACCAGCAGAAGGGTGGTGCCCGCGTACCCCAGCAGCACCGTATCGATCAGGTGGCGCACGGTATCGGTGCCCCCAACCAGCGCGGCCAGTAAAACGGCCACCATCGGTAAGGCACAGGTCGCCGCAATCGCGACCGCAACCCCCGCCAGTAAACGCACGCCATCCCGCGATCTTTTCACGGCGGCGGGGCTTGTATTGATATCCTGTGTCGTCATGCGATCGGTTTCGACTAATTCAGTCGGAAATACCAGCGGGATGACTGAAAATTGTAGCGCGAGGCGCAGGTGCAAAGGCGTGATCCTGCCTTTGCACCAGAATCTCCGGTGTCAGGATGCGCGCCTTCAGCACGGGTCAGTCATAGCTGCGCTGGTCTTCGATCACCAATCCGTCGTTGGGCAGGCTGCCCGGCGCGGCCAGCACGACCTTGCCCTTCAGCTTGAGAAGCGCGGCGACAGAGGCACCGTAGCTGTCCGCGTCATCACCCGTCGTCTCAAGATGCACGGTCATGACGTCCTGTTCATTCGCACGGCTTGCCACCACGCGGGCCTTCGTGACCTCGGGGTGATGCGCGACAAGCGCCGCGACCTGTTCGGGGCGTACGAACATGCCCTTGATCTTGGTGGTCTGATCCGCACGGCCCATCCAGCCCTTGATGCGCATATTGGTCCGCCCGCAAGGAGACGCCCCCGGCAGTACGGCGCTCAGGTCGCCTGTGGCGAAACGGATCAGCGGATAGTCGGGGTTCAAGGTGGTCACCACGACCTCGCCCACCTCGCCCGGAGCGACGGGGGTGCCGGTGCCGGGGGTCACGATCTCGACGATTACATTCTCGTCCACGATCATGCCTTCGGCGGCGGGGCTTTCGTAGGCGATGTTGCCCAGATCCGCCGTTGCATAGCTTTGCAAACAGGTGATCCCCCGCTCTGCATAATAGTCGCGCAAGGACGGGAACAGCGCGCCCCCGCCCACGGCCGCTTTGGTGATGCCAAGGGTCACCCCCATTTCATCCGCTTTTTCGAGAATGATCTTGAGGTAATCCGGCGTGCCGGCATAGGCGGTCGTGCCGATATCGCGCGCGGCGATGACCTGCAGTTCGGTCTGCCCCGTGCCCGCCGGCAGCACCGCAGCCCCCACAGCCCGCGCCCCGGATTCAAAGATCATGCCCGCAGGTGTCAGGTGATAGCCAAAACAGTTCTGGACGATGTCGCCCTCGCCAATCCCCACCGCGTGCAGGAATCGCCCCATACGCCACCAATCCGGCGCGTCGGAGGAGGGTTCGTAGATCGGACCGGGAGACTGGAAGATATGGGTAAACGCATGGGCGGGCTTGGTGGTGAACCCCCCAAAGGGGGCCGACTGCGCCTGCTGTTTCCCGATCTCGGATTTGCGCAGAACCGGCAGCGCGGCCAGCGCCTCGACATTGGTGATCGTGTCCGGCGCGACCCCGTCCAACGATCCGGCATAGCCCGGCAGCGCCTGTGCACGTGCGATCTGCGCGGGCAAGGACCGGGCAAGATCGGCCGCCCGTGTCTCGGGGCTGCGGGTCTCTAGGCTGTCAAAATAGGACGTCTGTGCCATGTCGCTTACTCGCAATTCATCTGGGTGGTCAGGAAATGGAAAACTTGTGGGCCGTGCGCTGGATCAGCTGAGCCAGCGTTTGCGGCGCCGATAGCTGCGGACATCGCGGAAGGATTTGCGCCCCTCGTCCGACATGCCAAGGTAGAATTCCTTAACGTCCTGGTTCTCGCGCAGGTCGGCGGCAGGGCCGTCCATCACGACGCGACCGGATTCCAGAATATAGCCGTAATGCGCAAAGCGCAGGGCGACATTGGTGTTCTGTTCGGCCAGCAAGAAGGTCACGCCTTCGTTTTCATTCACCGATTTGACGATCTCGAAAATCTGTTCGACCAACTGCGGCGCAAGACCCATCGATGGCTCGTCCAGCAGGATCGTTTCAGGACGCGACATCAGGGCACGACCAATGGCGCACATCTGCTGTTCCCCGCCCGAGGTATAGCCCGCCTGTGATTTGCGCCGTTCGCGCAGCCGTGGGAAATAGTCGTACACCATTTCCAGATCACGGGCGATCGCCGCCTTGCCGTCGCTGCGGGTATAAGCACCGGTCAGCAGGTTCTCTTCGATGGTCAGGTGTTCAAAGCAATGCCGTCCCTCCATCACCTGCACGACACCCCGTTTCACCATCTCTGCAGGGTCGAGCTTGTGCACCGGATCATTGCGGTATTTGATCGACCCTTTGGTGACCTCGCCCCGTTCGGAATGCAGCAGGTTGGAAATCGCCTTGAGCGTCGTGGTCTTGCCCGCGCCATTGCCGCCCAACAGGGCCGTGATACCGCCCTTGGGCACCTTCAGGCTCACGCCCTTCAGCACCAGAATGACCGAGTTATAGATCACCTCGATATTATTGACCTCAAGAAGGGTCTCGACCTGCGCGTCGGGCGTTGGGGTGGCATCCAGCATGGGTGTCTCTTTCACTAGGTGGCGTGGGGGTCGGGCGCGGCAACAATGCCGCCGCGCCCTTGTTCAAGGGCTGCGCTTAGCAGCTGGGTTCGATACCGGATTCCGCGGCAAAGGCCTGCGCATCTTCGGTCACCAGCGGGGCCAGCACGTCTTGGTCCGACTGGATGTAGTCGGTGATCAGGCTCCAGCTGTCTGCAGCAGCATCCCACTGCGCCACAGCCCCAAAGCCGTTACCGCCGTGGTTTTCACAAGACACCGTGAACTCTGGCCCAAAGTTGGGCAGACCCAGATCCGCCATCTTGGCTTCGGTGATTTCCAGTGCTTCCATGCCGTCACGCATCTGCGCTGGTGTCAGCGCCTTGGTGTCATGGATACCCTGCGCCGTTTTGGCAGCTTCGGCAGCCAGCATCGCGGCGTAAAGACCACGGTTATACAAAGCGGTCCCGATCTGGTCGCCCGCACCTGCGGCCTTGCCTGTATCAACCACATACTTCTGGATGTCGTCGAACACGGGGAAGTCATCGCCCACGTTGTGGAACGTCAGCGCCTTGTAGCCATTGGCTTTGTCACCCGCTGGACGCACGTCGTTCTCGGAACCGGACCACCAGATGCCGATGAACTGATCCATCGGATAGCGGATGTTCGCGGCTTCCTGCACGGCGACTTGGTTCATCACACCCCAACCGTACATGATCACATTGTCCGGCTTTTCACGGCGGATCTGCAACCACTGGGATTTCTGTTCCTGACCGGGGTGGTCAACGGGCAGCAAGGACAATTCGAACCCGTGCTTTTTGCCCAGCTCTTCCAGGGTGCGGATCGGCTCTTTGCCGTAGGCAGAGTTGTGATAGACCAGCGCGATCTTCTTACCTTCAAGGCTGCCACCGTTCAGATCCAGCAGGTGCTTGATCGCGACCGAAGCGCCGTCCCAGTAGTTGGTGGGGTAGTTGAAGATATTCTTGAACACCGACCCGTCTTTGGCCGATGTCCGGCCATACCCCATAGAGTGGACAGGGATGCCATCTGCCGTCGCTTTGGGGATCAGCTGATAGGTGATGCCGGTGGACAGCGGTTGATAGACCAGCGCGCCTTCGCCCTTGGTGCTTTCATAGCATTCCACACCCTTTTCGGTGTTATAGCCGGTTTCACATTCGATCATCCGGATCGGTTCGCCACCGATACCGCCATCACGTTCGTTCAGCAGCGTGAAGTAATCCGCATAGCCGTCGGCAAAGGGAATCCCGTTTGCCGCATAAGGGCCCGTGCGATAGCTGAGCGACGGGAATACAAGCTCTGCCATTGCGGGGCCCGCAGCCAGAGCAGCGCCAAGCGCCAACGTAGTCATCTTCAGTTTCATCGGTGTTTCCTCCCTTGGATGTATCCGATCTTGCCGGGTTGTACCGGTCGTCTCTTCTTCGGCCTTGGGTCTCCTCCCCCCGGCCATGCGTCCTTCCCTAGTGCGGGAAGGGCCACAATCTCAGTTTTTCCTTGGCGACGCGCCACAACTGGGCCAGCCCATGCGGTTCCGCGATCAGGAAGATGATGATCAACCCGCCCACGATCACAAGCTGCAGATGCGCAACGATATCCGTCGGCCAGCCGAACCAGTCGACGCCCACGATTTTCAATGCGACCGGCAAGAGCACAAGGAACGCGGCCCCGGCAAAGCTGCCAAAGATCGATCCCAGCCCGCCGATGATGATCATAAAGAGCACAAGGAACGATTTCTGGATGCCAAAGGCCTCGCCCACTTCGACCGCACCCAGATAGACCGCAAAGAACAGCGCCCCCGAGATGCCGATGAAGAAAGAGCTGACCGCAAAGGCCGTCAGTTTTGCCCGCAGCGGGTTTACCCCGATGATCTCGGCCGCGATGTCCATATCACGGATCGCCATCCATTTGCGTCCCATCGACCCACGGGTCAGGTTGCGTGCTACATAGGCGCTGAAGATCACGAACATCAGGCAGAACAGATAGGTCGCCCAGGCCTGCGTATTCGGTCCGGTGATCTCGATTCCGAAGAATGTCCGCTCCGGCGCGCTGATCTGGCCCGAGGCAGAGTAGTTGTAGAACCACGGCACACGGTTGAAGAGCCAGACCAGAAAGAACTGCGCCGCCAGCGTTGCCACGGCCAGATAGAACCCTTTGATCCGCAGCGATGGCAGGCCGAACAACACACCGACACCGGCGGTCACCAGCCCCGACAGCAACACATGCACCAGCATGCTCACGTCGGGAAAGGCGGTCATGAATTTGTAGCAGGCATAGGCCCCCACGGCCATAAAGCCACCGGTCCCCAAGCTCACCTGCCCGCAATAGCCCACCAGAATGTTCAGCCCGATCGCCGCGATGGCGTAGATCAGGAACGGCAGAAACAGCGAGTTCACCCAATAGTCATTGATCACAAACGGGATCACGGCAATGGCGATGAACAACACCAGATAATAGCGATACCGGTCGAACTTGATCGGAAACGTCTGGCTGTCTTCTTCGTATGAGGCGCTGAAATCCCCGGCTTCACGATAGAACATCAGATGCTCCCCCCGTTCCAAATGGTTTTAAATCCTGGGTTCCGGGGCAAAGCCCCGGTCAGGGAGTTGCCAAAACTACACACGTTCAATGATCTTCTCCCCGAACAAGCCCTGCGGACGGAACACCAGAAAGATCAGCGCCAGCATGTAGGCGAACCAGTTCTCTGTCGCACCGCCAAGGAAAGGCGCACCGATCAGGAATTCGAACAGCTTCTCCCCCACACCGATGATCAAGCCGCCCACGATGGCACCGGGGATAGAGGTGAACCCCCCCAGCATCAGCACCGGCAACGCCTTCAGCGCGATCAGCGAGAGCGAGAATTGAACCCCCGATTTCGTGCCCCACATAATGCCCGCGACAAGGGCGACAAAGCCCGCCAGCGACCATACGAGGATCCAGATAAAGTTCAGTGACACGCCGACAGACAAAGCCGCTTGGTGATCGTCCGCCACAGCCCGCATGGCGCGGCCCTGTTTGGTGTATTGCGCGAACATCACCAAGCCGATCACCAGCAACGCGGCAATGATGCTGGCCACGATATCCAGATTATCGATAAAGAACCCGTAGCCAAAGGCGTTAAAGGTGGTGTCGTCGATCCAGGTGTTCAGCCCCTGCGGCAGCCCCACATCCATAGACTTGATGTCGGACCCCCACATCAGATCGCCCACCCCTTCCAGAAAATAGGCCAGACCGATGGTCGCCATGAAGAGGATGATCGGCTCTTGCCCGACCAGATGGCGGAAGACCAACCGCTGCACCGCATAGGCCAGCCCGATCATCACCACCATCGTCAGCAAAATCGCGAGGAACGCCGGCACGTGCCAGCCGAAATGGTGAATATCCGTGCCCAGGATCGCGTTGATCAGGTGGCTAAACGGCACCTGCCCATCGATGATCCCTGCCAGGGTTAGGGCCGCAAACAGCGCCATAACCCCTTGGGCATAGTTAAAAATACCCGAGGCTTTGTAGATCAGAACAAACCCCAGGGCGACCAGTGCATAAAGCACACCCGCCATCAGCCCGTTCAGGAACACCTCGATTGTAAAGGCCAGTTGCTCAGGCATATCAGACCCTCCCCATCGCAAAACCAGTGGCAAAATCAGTCATGGGCAACCCCCAGATATGCGTCGATCACGTCTTGGTTGTTGCGCACCTCGCTCGGGGTGCCGTCGCCGATCTTCTTGCCGTAATCCATCACGACCACACGGTCGCTCAGGTCCATCACAACGCCCATATCGTGTTCGATCAGGGCAATCGTCGTGCCGAATTCATCGTTCACATCCAGAATAAAGCGGCTCATGTCCTCTTTTTCCTCGACGTTCATCCCCGCCATCGGTTCATCCAGCAGCAGGATCGACGGCTCGGCGGCCAGCGCGCGGGCCAGTTCGACCCGTTTCTTCAAGCCGTAGGACAGACGCGACACCGGCGTCTTGCGGATCGCCTGAATCTCAAGGAAATCGATGATCTTTTCGGCGACTTCGCGGTTCGCGGTCTCTTCGCGCTCCGCTTTGCCCTTCCAGATCGACTGCCAGAACATGCCGGTCTTCATATTGGTTAAACGCCCCGTCATGACGTTGTCCAGCACCGACATCCCTTCGAACAGGGCGATGTTCTGGAACGTGCGTGCGATCCCCTGCTGCGCCACCTCAAAGGGTTTCATCGCCGGACGGCGGCTGCCCTTGTACCAGACCTCGCCTTCCTGCGGCACATAGAACCCGCTGATCACGTTCAGCATGGATGATTTGCCCGCGCCATTCGGGCCGATGATCGCGCGGATCTCGCCCTGACGGATGTCGAAAGAGATATCCTTGATCGCCTCCACCCCACCGAACCGCAGGGTGATGTTTTTCATTTCCATCACAACGGGGCCAATCTGGCGCCCATCCGCTGTGACATAGCCGTCGGTCATATCTTTCACGCCGCAGCCCCCTTCCAAATGGTCTTAAAATCCACTGCGCAACCGCAGCGCCCGCATGCTCCGCCTGATGTCACGCTCATTGCGCGGCCATCTTGCGGGTGTCTGCGAACACCTTGGCATCGCGCACCTCCAGCGTGGCCGAGATCGACCCCTTGCGCCCGTCTTCATAGGTCACTTCAGTAACCGTGCTGACAGAGGGCGACCCGTCGTAGAGCGCGGTGATGATATCGTCGAACTTCTCGCCGATGACCTTGCGACGGACTTTGCGCGTGCGCGTCAGCTCTCCGTCGTCGGCATCAAGTTCCTTGTGCAGCACAACAAAGCGATGCACCTGACAGCCCGACAGCATTTCGTCTTCTGCGATAGAGGCGTTGACCTCTTCCACATGACTCTGGATCGTGTCCATCACCTGCGGATGCCGCGCCAGTTCCTGATAGGACGCATAGCCGATGTTGTTGCGCTCCGCCCAGTTTCCGACCGCGGTCAGGTCGATATTGATAAAGGCGGTGCATTCGTCGCGTCCGTTCCCGAATACCACCGCTTCAAGGATGTTGGGGAAGAACTTCAGCTTGTTTTCCACGTATTTCGGCGCGAACAGGCTGCCATTGGCCATTTTGCCAACGTCTTTGGCGCGGTCGATAATGCGCAGATGCCCGGTGCCTTCCTCGATAAAGCCCGCGTCGCCTGTCGCGACCCAGCCTTCGGCATCCTTGGTATCGGCGGTGCTTTCGGGGTTCTTGTAATATTCCACAAAAACGCCGGGGCTGCGGTAGAAGACTTCGCCGTTCTCGGCGATCTTCAGCTCCACGCCGGGGCAGGTCACGCCGACCGTGTCACTGCGCACTTCGCCATCGGGCTGCGCGGTGATAAAGACGGTGGCTTCGGTCTGGCCATAAAGCTGTTTCAGGTTGATCCCGAGCGAGCGGTAGAAATCGAAAATCTCCGGCCCGATCGCCTCGCCCGCGGTATAGCCGACGCGCACGCGGCTGAGGCCGAGCGTGTTTTTCAG
>Ga0207904_1000686_pt1 | contig 11845 bp, 7 predicted proteins | sample MalvirmetaMSP118_FD_184232 | JGI IMG/M metagenome (GOLD analysis project Ga0207904, IMG submission 184232) | Marine viral communities from the Deep Pacific Ocean - MSP-118 (SPAdes) | ecosystem: Environmental > Aquatic > Marine > Oceanic | place: Pacific Ocean | collected 2011-05-30 | reverse complement strand
CCGCCGGTGTAGGCGCCGAAGGCCGGCAGCACCATGCGTGCGCCGCAGCCGACGAAGCAACGCCGGCGCAACGACTTCCCGCGCCCGGAGACGCGCGCCACCGGATGCAGGTGTCCGGCGACCTCGGGCGCCTCCATGCTGCTCGGCGACGGTTCGTGCCGGAACGTGACCCCGCCCAGCACGAACGCTTCGGCGACCGTGCCGCCCCACTCGGTCGGCGGATGCGGGTCGTGGTTGCCCGTCACCCAGACGAATTCGGCGGCATCGGTCAGGCGGCGCACCATCTGTCTGGACGCCTCCGACAGGCGGCCTCCGGCCGTCGTGTCGTGGAAGGAATCGCCGAGCGCGATGATCCGACGGGGCGCGAAGCGCTGCACGACCTCGGCCAGCCGCGCCAGCGTGATCTCGCTGTCATAGGGCGGCAGGAACGTGCGCGAGCGGGCGAATGAACTGCCCTTCTCCAGGTGCAGGTCGGCGACGACGAGGGTGGCCGCATCGGCCCAGTAGAGCGCGCCGGAGGGATCGAGCGCCGCCGACATGCCGCCGATCGCCACGGTTCGATAGGTCCGCGCTGGGGTGTGCCCCGGGTGCGCCGTCATGCCATCGCTTCCTCGATCAGCGCCTCGCCGGCCCCCGCCAGGATCGCCTCGTCGGCCTCGCCTCCCACGGCCTCCTTGCCGATGTCCAGCAGGATCGGCACCGCCAGCGGCGACACCCGCTCCAGCCGTTTATGGACGATTCGCCCCTTGATGCGCGACAGCATCTCGCCCAGCCGCACGATGTCGAGCAGCCCGGAGGCCGCGTCCGCCCAGGTCGCGCGCATCAGCAGGTGGTCCGGCTCGTGCTGGCGCAGCACGTCGTAGATGAGATCGGTGGAGACCGTCACCTGCCGGCCGGTCTTCTCCTTGCCGGGATGTCGGCGCTCGATCAGCCCGGAGACCACCGCGCAGGCCCGGAACGTGCGTTTCAGCAGGTAGCTTTCGGCCAGCCACGCCTCGAGATCGTCGCCGAGAAGATCCTCCTCGAACAGGGCGCCCACGGGCAGCCGGCCGCGCGAAAACAGCGCTCCCATGTCCTCCAGCGCCCATATGCCCAGCGCGTAGTCGGAGGCCACGAAGCCCATCGGCTTGGCGCCGAAGCGCTCCAGCCGGCGGGTCAGAAGCATGCCCAGCGTCTGGTGGGCGAGCCGCCCCTCGAACGGGTAGGCGACCATGTAGTGCCGGTTGGCGCGCGGAAACGTCTCCACCAAAAGCTCGCCGCGGGTCGGCAGCACCGAGCGCAGCCGCTGGACGGATAGCCAGTCGCGCACCTGCTCGGGCAGCCGGTCCCAGCTCGTCTCGTCGGCGAGCAGACCGCGCACGCCTTCGGCCAGATAGGTCGACAGCGGAAACTTGCCGCCCGCATAGACCGGGATCTTCGGCGTGTCGTCGCGGGCCTTGGTGACCAGCACCTCCTGCTCGCGCATCGCCTCGAAGCGCAGCACCTGGCCGGCGAACATGAAGGAGTCGCCCGGCGACAGCGTCTCGATGAAATATTCCTCGATCTCGCCCAGCATCCGGCCCCGGCCGGTCAGGAGCCCCGCCTTCCCCCGCCCGACCATGCGGATCTTCACCAGCGGCGCCTCGACGATGGTGCCGACGTTGAGCCGGTAGCGCTGGGCGACGCTCGGATGGGCGAGGCGCCAGCGGCCGTCCGGCATCTGGCGGATCTTGGCGAAGCGCTCGTACGCCCTGAGCGCATAGCCGCCGGTGGCGACGAACCCCACGACCTGGTCGAAGGTCGCCCGGTCGAGCGCCCGGTAGGGATAGGCGGTCGTGACCTCCCGGTGCAGGTCGGCCGCGTCGAACGGCGCCGCGCAGGCGGCCCCCAGGACATGCTGGGCAAGCACGTCGAGGGCGCCCTCGCGGATCGGCGGGGTGTCCTGGGCGCCGATGTAGTTGGCGTCCAGCGCCGCCCGGCATTCCAGCACCTCGAACCGGTTCGCCGGCACCAGGAGCGCCCGCGACGGCTCGTCGAAGCGGTGGTTGGCGCGGCCGATCCTTTGGGCGAGCCGGCTGGCCCCCTTCGGCGCGCCCACGTGGATGACCAGGTCCACGTCACCCCAGTCGATGCCGAGATCCAGCGTGGAGGTGCAGACCACGGCGCGCAGCCGGTTCTCCGCCATCGCCGCCTCCACCTTGCGGCGCTGGGTCCGGTCCAGCGAGCCGTGATGCAGGGCGATCGGCAGCGTGTCGTCGTTGATGCGCCAGAGCTCGTGAAACAGCATCTCCGCCTGGCTGCGGGTGTTGACGAACACCAGCGTCGTCTGGTGGGCCTTGATCGCCTCGTACACCGCCGGCAGCGCCCACCGGGCCGAATGGCCGGCCCAGGGGATCCGCTCGCCGGCATCGATGATGCGGATGTCGGGCCGCGCCCCGCCGGCCACCTCCACCACCTCCGCCATGGTGCGGGCGTCGGGCTCGGTCTGCGGCACCAGCCAGGATCTCAGTCCGTCCGGGTCGGCGACGGTGGCCGACAGGCCGACGGTCCTGAGGCCGTGCGCGTGCCGCCTCAGCCCGGCGATCCCGAGCGACAGCAGGTCGCCGCGCTTCGACGTCACCAGCGCGTGCAGTTCGTCGAGGACGACCACCTCGAGCTCGGAGAAGAAGCGCTCCGCCTGCCGGTCGGCGAGCAGCAGCGCCACCTGCTCCGGCGTCGTCAGCAGGATGTCCGGCGGGATGCGCTTCTGGCGCTGGCGGCGGTTCACCGGCGTGTCGCCGGTGCGCGTCTCCACGCTGATCGGCAGTCCCATCTCGGCCACCGGCGCCTCGAGATTGCGGGCGATGTCGACGGCCAGCGCCTTCAGCGGCGAGATGTAGAGGGTGTGCGGACCTTCGCGCGTCGGCGTGTTGCGGCGCGTCTTCTCGCCCGCCAGGTCGATAAGGCTGGGCAGGAAGCCGGCCAGCGTCTTGCCGGCGCCGGTGGGCGCGATCAGCAGCGCCGATCGTCCCGCCCGCGCATGGGCGAGAAGATCGAGCTGGTGCGGCCGCGGCGTCCAGCCGCGCGACGTGAACCATCCGGCGAACGGCTCGGGCAGCAGCGCGGCATCTTCCATCGCGGGGCGGGGCGTCGGCGCGGTCACGGGCAATCAGCGGGCCATGGCGGAACGAAACTGGAACATCGTCCATTCCAACCCGGCTTTCGACGCGAGCGCAAGGGCGTCCGCGCCGCGGCCCGGCGGATCGGCCGGCTCAGGCGGCCACGCCGGCGTCAGGCTCCGGCAGCCCTGCTTCGGCGAGTGCCGCGCTCTGGCGCCGGGCGATGCCCGCCTCGTCGACGCCGTCGATGGCCGACTGGAACAGCTCATAGAAGTTCAGCTCGGCGTTCAGGTGCAGGAACACCGAGCCCAGGCCGATCGCCGCCCGGTCCATGAACACGAACTCCCGGGGCACCGTCACCGGCCCCTTCTCCTTCAGCGCCTGGTGCACCGAGAAGGCTTCGCGGCGGCCGTACTCGCCGGGCTTCGTGCCGTCGGCGATGGTCCGCACCCGATCGTCGAGAAGCGGGCCGTAGATGAACCGGGCCCAGATGTTGAGGACGTCGATCAGGTCGTTGGAGAGGCCCTTGAAGCCCCAGCGCTCGTAGGCGGCGACGATGCGGTCGCGGTCGTCGGTGGCGAGCCCCTGGTAGAGCTCCAGCACGCCGTTGATGAAGCCCGGGGGGAAGATCCGGATACAGCCGTAGTCGAGCAGGTTGATGCCGGCGGGCCGGCCGTCTTCCTCGTAGACGGTGTAGTTGCCGAGATGCGGATCGCCGTGGATGACGCCGACCCGGGCGAACGGCCGCCACCAGGCGCGGAACATGGTCTCGGCCAGCCGGTTGCGGTCCTCCAGCGAATGGTCGCGGAAGTCCAGCAGCCTGCGGCCGTCGAGCCAGGTCATGCTCAGGAGCCGTCGCGTCGACAGCGCGTCGTGCACGTCCGGCACGACGATGCCCGCCTCCTCCGACAGCACCGACTGGTACAGCCGCGCCGCCTGCGCCTCGCGCTTGTAGTCGAGCTCTTCGCGCAGCCGCTCGCCGATCTCCCTAGCGATCTGGCTGGTGTCCAGCGCCGGGCTCATGCGGCGGTGGATGGAAAAGATCCAGGACAGCTGCTTGAGGTCCGCCTCGACGGCGGAATCCATGTTCGGATACTGCAGCTTGCAGGCGAGCCGCAGGCCGTCGTGGCCGACCGCGCGGTGGACCTGGCCGAGCGACGCGGCCGCCGCCGGTTCGTGCTCGAAGGAGGCAAACTTCTTCTGCCAGTCCGCCCCCAGCTCCGCCGCCATCCGGCGCTTGACGAAGGCCCAGCCCATCGGCGGGGCATCGGACTGAAGCGTCGCCAGTTCGGCCGCGTACTCGGGCGGCAGCGCGTCGGGAATGGTGGAGAGGAGCTGGGCCACCTTCATCAGCGGGCCCTTGAGATTGCCGAGCGCGGCGGCCAGCTCGCCCGCGTGGGCGTCGCGCTGCAGGTCCATGCCGAAGAAGCGCGCGCCGATCATCTTCGCGGCCACGCCGGACATGCCGGTGCCGACCCGGGCGTACCGGGCCGCACGGCCGGAAAACCGGTTGCGTTCGCTGTCGCCGCTTTGATCGGAAGCCATGCGCCGTATCCCGTCCGATGTCTCGCCGTCTATCTGGTGCCCGGCACGCCGTCGACCAGCCGGCGCCTCGGGCGTCGGCTGCCATTGTCAGGATACGGCCGGGCGGATCCGCCTTGGTCGGGACCTAGCGGCGCAGCATCAGCAGCCCGCCGACGATGATGGCGAGCACGGCAAGAAAGATCAGCAGGACGACCATGGCGGCAGCGCCGACGATCGCGCCCAGCGTCTTCCAGAAGCCGACGGTCGCGATCAGGATGATCAGGATCAGGAAGAAAATCAGCGGCATCTCAAGCTCTCCTTTTCAGCCCTGCCGGCGTCGCCTCGTGCCGGTCAGGCCCCCTCGGCTTCCAGTTCGTCGATCATGCGCTCGATCACGCCCAGACCCTTCTGCCAGAACGCCGGGTCGCGCGCATCGAGGCCGAAAGGTTCCAGAAGCTCCGAATGATGCTTGGTGCCCCCGGCACGCAGCATGTCGAAATAGCGATCCTGGAATCCCGCCTCGGCCTTTTCATAGACCGCATAGAGCGAATTCACGAGACAGTCGCCGAACGCGTAGGCGTAGACGTAGAACGGCGAATGGATGAAGTGGGGCACGTAGCACCAGTAGGTCTCGTAGCCCTCGCCGAGGTTGATGGCCGGGCCGAGGCTCTCGCGCTGCACGTCCAGCCAGATCTCGCCGATGCGCTCCGAGGTCAGCTCGCCCTCGCGCCGCTCCAGGTGGATGCGCCGCTCGAAGGTGTAGAAGGCGATCTGCCGGACCACCGTGTTCAGCATGTCCTCCACCTTGGAGGCGAGCATGGTGCGTCGCTGCTCGGGCGTCTCTGCCGTGGCCAACAGGCTCTGGAAGGTCAGCATCTCGCCGAACACGCTCGCGGTCTCGGCGAGCGTCAGCGGCGTCGGCGCCATCAGGGACCCGTTCGGCGCGGCCAGCAGCTGGTGCACCCCGTGGCCGAGCTCGTGCGCCAGGGTCATCACATCCCGGGTCCGGCCCTGATAGTTGAGCAGCACGTAGGGATGGACGCTCGGGATCGTCGGGTGGGCGAAGGCGCCCGGCGCCTTGCCCGGCCGCGGCGGCGCATCGATCCAGCCGTTCTCGAAGAAGCGCTCGGCCAGCGCGGCCATGTCGGGCGAAAAGCGCCCATAGGCCGACAGCACCTTCTCGCGCGCCTCGTTCCAGGGGATCAGCCGGTCGTCGGTGTCGGGGAGCGGCGCGTTGCGGTCCCAGTAGTCCAGCGCGTCCTTGCCGAGCCACCGCGCCTTCATGGCGTAGTAGCGGTGCGACAGGCGCGGATAGGCCTCGTGGACAGCATCCACCAGCGCGTCGACGACCTCGCGCTCGACCCGGTTGGCGAGATGGCGGGAATCGGCCACGTCCTCGAAGCCGCGCCAGCGGTCGCCGATCTCCTTGTCCTTGGCCAGCGTGTTGGTGATCAGCGTGAAGGTGCGGATGTTCTCACCGAACACCCCGGCCAGCGCCTCGGCCGCCTGCCGGCGCACGTCGCCGGAGGAATCCTGCAGCTTGTTGAGCGCCTCCTCGAGCGTCAGCGTCTCGTCGCCCACCGAGACGGTCAGCGCGGCCATGGTCTCGTCGAACAGCCGGTTGAAGGCGCCGCGCGAGGTCACGGACTTCTCGTGGAACAGCCGCTCCAGCTTGTCGTCGAGCTGGTAGGGCCGCTCTTTGCGCACATCCTCGATCCACGGCCGGTAGTGGGCGAGCGCCGGATCGGCGAGCGCGGCCTCCATCACCGCGTCGTCGATGTGGTTGAGCTCCAGCGTGAAGAACAGCAGGTGCACCGTCGCCGCTGTCAGCTTATCCTGGACGTCGCCGTAGAACTTGGAGCGCTTCGCGTCGGTGGTGTCACCGGCATAGACGAGCCCGGCATAGGACACGAGCCTCCCGAGCTTCTCGTCGATGGCCTCGTAGGAGGCGATCACCGCGGCCAGCGCCGCACCGCCGTTGGCACCGGCGGCAAGCTCCGCCAGCCGGCCCTTGTGTGCCTCCTCGAAGGCCGCGCATTCCGACAGCGCCGCGGCCAGGTCGTCCGTCACCTCGGCCGCGTCCATCGCGGGATAGAGGTCGGTCAGGTCCCACTCGGGAAGCGCGCTCGCGTCGCCGGTCGGCGCGGCAGCAGCGGTGTCCGGGGACGAGGTGCGGTGGGAACGGAATGACGTCATCGGATGGTCCTGCTCCAGACGGGCGTGTCATCAAGCCGATAGCACGGCGGGATGGGAATGGCTCGGGCGGAAAGCCCGCGGATCTCGTGTCGCGGCGGACACAGGGCCCTCCGGTTCGAACCGGCGGTACGCGTCGTCGCGAGGTGGCGGTTGCTAGTTGTTCACTCCTTGGGCCTAAATCAATGTCCGAATCGACGGGGCGTGGAGGAGCGGTCAATGCGTTCGAAGGTTTTTGCCGGCCTTGTGGCGGCTGCCATGCTGTGGCCCGCCGCGGCCGACGCGCTTCCCGCCGGGCCCGCTTCCCAGACCGCCCTCACCGACGATGTCGTCCGCGCGCCTGTCCCGGCGGCGCGGCCCATCGACCCGCTGCACGGCGCCATCCGCGGCGGGCTCCTGGGCACCGCCCCGGAAATCTCGGACAGGGACCGCTACCGCGACGCGCTGATCGCGTTCTACGAGGACCGCGACTTCCAGCCGGTGTGGATCGCCGACGGGGCGCTGACGCCGGCCGCCCGCGCCGCCATCGCCCGACTCGGCGATGCCGCCGCCGATGGGCTCGACCCGGCCGACTACGTCGTGACCGAACGAATGCTTGACACCGGTCCGCATCCGGCCGGCCCCGACCTCGTCGCCTCCGAGCTCAGCCTGTCGCGGGCCACCATGGCGTTTGCCCGCGACGCCCAGGCCGGCCGCATCAACCCGCGCAAGGTCTCGTCCATTAACACGCTCAGCCCGCCGGTGCCGGATCCCCTGGTGTCGCTGAAGCGCGTGGCCTCCGCGTCCGACCCCGCCGCCGCCCTCGATGCGTTCAATCCGCCCCATCCGCAGTTCTCGGCGCTGAAGAAGGCGCTGCACGAAAGCCGCACCGCCACCGTGGTGAAACCGCTTCCGGTGCCGGCCGGCCGCAACCTGCGGCCCGGCCAGAGCGACCCCCGCGTCGGACTGCTGCGTCAGCGTCTCGGCGTTGTGCTCCACCGGGGCAGCGACGTATCGGTCTACGACGACGCCGTCGTGGAAGCCGCGAAGACCTTCCAGAAGGACCACGGACTGCGCCCCGACGGGATCATCGGTCCCAACACGCTGGCCGTCCTCAATCGCGGCCTCGGCGGCGATCCGGAGACCGACATCCTGGTCAACATGGAGCGCTGGCGCTGGATGCCGCGCGAGCTTGGCAAGACCTACGTGTTCGTCAACATCCCGGCGTACACCGTCACCATCCGTCGCGACGGGACCACCGCCTACGAGGGCCGGGTGATCGTCGGCAAGCCGGGCAATCCGACGCCGGTCTTCTCCGACGAGATCGAGCACCTGGTCGTCAATCCCTACTGGAACGTGCCGTACTCGATCGCCAGCAAGGAGATGCTGTCGTCGATCCAGAAGAACCCGGAAGGCTACTTCTCCAAGCGCGGCTACGAAGCCGTCTACAAGGGCAAGGTGGTCAGCCCCTCCTCCATCAACTGGAGCCCGGCCGCGCTGCGCAACGTCCGCATCCGCCAGAAGCCCGGCAACAGCAATGCGCTGGGCCACATCAAGTTCATGTTCCCGAACCAGCACGCGGTCTACCTGCACGATACGCCGAGCCGAAACCTGTTCTCCCGGCCGGTGCGCGCCTTCAGCCACGGCTGCGTCCGTGTCGACCAGCCGCTCGACTTCGCCGATGCGCTGCTCGCCGAGGAGGCCCACTGGAACGCCTCCAAGATCAAGAAGATGATCGGCGGCTCCGAGCGCTATCTCACACTAGAGCGTCACATCCCGGTGCATCTCGCCTACTTCACCGAGTGGGTCGATGCCGACGGGACGCTGGTTCACTACTCCGACGTCTACGGCCAGGACCGCCGGCTGGCGAAGCTCCTGGAGGCCGACTGAGGCTGTCCACCGCTGATCCGGGGCCGGTGGGCCCGGGTCATAAAAGCGCCGGCATCGGGCGGAACAAGGTTTCCACGGGGATCGAACGCGTCGAGAGGAGCTGGTCGGCGCCGCCTGCGCCACCTCCCGGGCACCTGCGGCTTTTCATCGCGCGCGCAATACGGTAAATCCTCATTAACCCGTTCCGCCCTATTGCCTAGGGTTCGGGATAAAGCTGTCGCTTTCGAGCCAAGGACTGCGTCTTGGACCAGCTATCGAACGGGAATGGTCGTTTCTCCATCATGCGCAAAGTCCGCAATGCGGCGACGGCTCTCGTCGTAGCTCTCAGCGTTGTCTTCACCGGCGCGCCTGCACAGGCGGCGCGGGATCGGACGCTGGACCTCTTCTTCACCCACACGGGCGAGAAGCTGAAGATCACCTACAAGCGCAATGGACGGTTCATCCCGTCGGCGCTGACCGAGCTCAACCGCTTCCTGCGCGACTGGCGGCGCAACGAATCCACCAAGATCGATCCGGAACTGTTCGACCTTCTCTGGCAGATCCAGCAGAGCGTCGGCCGCGGCAAGACGATTCACGTGGTGTCGGCCTACCGGTCGCCGGCGACCAACAACATGCTCCGCTCGCGCTCGCGCGGCGTTGCCAAGTTCAGCCAGCACATGGCCGGCAAGGCCACCGACTTCTACATTCCCGGCGTCTCCACCGCCGAGATCCGCAAGGCCGCTTTCAAGCTGCAGATCGGCGGCGTCGGCTATTACCCCACCTCGCGCACCCCGTTCGTCCATCTCGACACCGGCACCGTGCGCTCGTGGCCGCGGATGACGCGCTCCCAGCTGATGGCCGTCTTCCCCGACGGCAAGACCGTGCACCTGCCGAGCGACGGCAAGCCGCTGAAGGGCTACGAACTGGCCAAGGCCGAGCTTGCGGCCCGCGACCGCGGCGCCCGCACCCAGGTGGCCTCCTCGTCCGGCGGCGGGCTGGGCAGCTTCTTCGGTGGCGGCGACAGCCGCCGCGACAGCCTCGTCCGGCCGGAGAGCGGCAACGGCAAGAACATCATCGCCTCGCTGCTCGGTCGCGACAACGATGACGTCGAGGACACGATCGAACGCGAAGTCAGCGCGGAGGAGCGGTCCAGGCCGATCCTGACGGCGGGCGTCAACCGGTCCCGCCCGGCGGCAGCCGCCGAGACCCAGTCGACCGCGTCGGCCACCCCGGCCTCCACCTCGTCGCTGCCGGGCGTCAACCTGACCGCTCCCGACGACGAGATCGCCAGCCGCATCCAGACCGCGCCAGCCGCCGAAGAGAGCGCCGCGCCTGCCGAGGCCGAGGCCTCCAGCACGCCGCCGCCGGTGCCGACGGTGCGTCCGGTCATCGCCCGGCCGGACAACGGCACGCCCGAGGTCGCCCCGGCGATCCCGAGCCCGGCGCCCGAGATCACCCTGGCCGAGGGCCCGACCCCGGAAGCTGTCCTGGTGGCGGCGCTGCCGAAGCCGCGGCCCGAGCACGCCGCGCCGCTGTCGGAAAGCGCCAGCCAGGAAGCCGCCGTCGCCAGCCTGCGCGAGCGCCTCGACGACACCACCGACGTTCCGGTGTTCGGCTATGCGAGCGCCGCCGAGGGCACCCCCGCGGGCATCGACAACGTGTTGAGCGCCACCGCCGCCATGGTCGTCGGCCCCGATGCCGAGACGGCCCCGGCGACCATCACGCCGACGGTCACCGCCGACATTGCGGGCACCGTGGCACCGGGCGACGATCCGACCGCCACCTTCTTCGGGGCGCCCAACCGCGACGATTCCCGCTTCCTGATCGGCGACAACTCGATGCGGACGATGCAGTTCGCCTGGCTGTCGCACCCGCATCAGGGCCAGATCGGCATGGTCACCGCCATGCACGCGCCGATGGGCGGATCCGGGCAGCTCTCCGATGGCGCCAGCGGCCTGCGCACCGATCGCTTCGAGGGCATCCCGCAGGTCTACATCACCCAGGCGGCCTCCACCCGTTAGCGCCCGCCTGGGGCGGCAACGCCCACATCGGCACGCCGTTCGAAAGCCCGTCGAGGCAGCAGACCTGACGGGACCAGCCCCGCTCGGCGGCCGTGCCTTGCGCCACCGGTGCGCGCCCCCCTGCCGCCTCTTCTTCCCGACAACGAAAAACGGCGCGGGCCCATCGCGGGCCGCGCGCCGTATTCAGCCGTCTCCGATCGGGTGGCTCCACCCGGCCGGGACGCGGAGCCTCAGGTCTCGCTCGTGTCCGGCAGCACCATGCCGAGGGCGTGCATGTAGAGGTCGAGCAGGGCTTCCTGCTCCTGGCGCTCGGCCGAATCCTGCTTCCTCAGCCGGACGACCGTTCGGATGATCTTGGTATCGTAGCCGTTCGCCTTGGCCTCCGCGTAGACGTCCTTGATGTCGTCGGCGATCGTCTGCTTCTCTTCCTCGAGCTTCTCGATCCGCTCGACGATGGCACGGAGCTGGTCCGCGGCAACACCACCCGGCTGGCTCATGATGACTTTCCTTTCCAAGGCGCGTGGAGGGAGGCGCGCTCCCCCGGTCGACAGAGACATGGGACCCGGCGAAGACCGTCGTCGGCTCGGCAGGACCTCGGCGATTGCCGGACAGGTTTACCCGCCGGAAAGATAAGAAATCGCTTCGATGCGGCGCCGGCCGGATCCCGCCCGCGAAAATCCGTCCTCGCGGTTCGATCGAGGCCGGGTGTCGTGCCCCACAGCCGGGACGCGGTCAAGGGGCGCCGCCACCCGGGCCCGCGATGCCGCCCCTAATGGTCATGCTTCGCGGCGGCCTGGAAGCCGGCCGCCTGGGCCTCGGTGGCCGGCGTCTGGTGGCGCGCCTTCCATTCCTCGTAGGGCATGCCGTAGACGCGCTCGCGCGCCGCGCCCCGCTCGATCTCCAGCCCCTTCTCCGCCGCCGCGTCCTGGTACCAGTTGGACAGGCAGTTGCGGCAGAAGCCGGCAAGATTCATCAAATCGATGTTCTGCACGTCGGTGCGGGCGCGCAGGTGGTCGACGAGACGCCGGAACACGGCGGCCTCGAGTTCGGTCCGGGTGGCGTCGTCGATGTCGGCCATGATTGCCTCCGCTTCGGTGCCCCGGCGGGCGATCGCGGCCGGGGTCGTGGGAATGAGTGACCCCAACATAGGGACCCCGTCCCCGGAAGTGGAGACGACGCGGC